>LFEF01045742.1_pt1 | contig 58506 bp, 52 predicted proteins | sample 619371 | NCBI WGS metagenome assembly LFEF01 (sample SAMN03014291, study PRJNA259931) | freshwater metagenome | biome: lake; feature: waterbloom | place: China: Taihu Lake | collected 2006-08 | depth 0 m m
GCGCCGCGCCTAGCCAGAAACCCACAATACGCCATCCTATCGGTTCCTATCCTAGACACTTGGCATGACAGCGAGCAGCAAGCCCTCAAACGAAAAACGGTCCGCCCGAAGGCGGACCAGGGGATTGGCCTTTGGCACGGCCGGGAGGAGCTTATTCGGCGGCCGTCACAGACGCCGGAAGGTCGAGGGTGCGCCAGTCGATGCGGCGCTCCAGCGCCTGGCCATCCGCGTCGAACAGATGGCAGTCGGCGGCCATGATGCCCGTGGTCATCGGCTGTTCGGCGCGCACCGGGGCAGAGCCCGGCAGGAGCGAGCAATAGGGCTCACCGTTAGGCAGTGAGGCATAGGCAATCGTATTGATGCCAAGACGCTCGATCACGGCAGGTGTGACCATGATGTTGATATCGCCGTCGCCGAGGCGCGTGTGTTCGGGACGAATGCCGAGCGTCAGCGCTTGGCCAACCAGATCCGGACGCGCATCGACCGGGATCAGCGCCGTCTGTCCCTCATAGGAAATCGTCACGCCGATCGCATCGACGCCGACACAAGTGACCGGAACGAAGTTCATCTTCGGATTGCCGATAAAGCCGGCGACGAAGGTATTCTGCGGCTTGTGATAGAGCTCGAGCGGCGCGCCCACCTGGGCGATGTTGCCGGCATTCAAAACCACGATCCGGTCGGCCATGGTCATGGCTTCGATCTGGTCATGGGTGACGTAGATCATCGTCGCTTCGAGGTCGCGATGCAGCTTGGTGAGTTCGATGCGCATGTCGGCGCGCAGTGCCGCGTCGAGGTTGGACAGCGGCTCATCGAAAAGAAAGATCTTCGGTTCGCGCACGATGGCGCGACCGATCGCGACACGCTGGCGCTGGCCGCCGGAAAGCTGGCCCGGACGCTGCTGCAGGCGCTGGTCGAGCTGCAGTATCTTGGCAACGGCGCCAACCTTCTCGCGGATCTGCTGCTCTGGCAGCTTCTCGACGCGCAGCGGAAAGGCAATGTTCTCGAAGACCGACATATGCGGATAGAGCGCGTAGGACTGGAAGACCATGGCAATGCCGCGCTCGACCGGCGGGCGGTCGTTGACGCGCTCGCCGTCGATGACGATGTCACCATCGGTCGTGTCATCGAGGCCCGCGATCATGCGCAGAAGCGTGGACTTGCCGCAGCCCGAAGGACCGACGAAAACGACGAACTCGCCGTCCTTGACCTCGAGATCGACACCCTTGATGACCTCGAAATGTCCGTACGACTTGCGCACCTTTTTCAGAAATAGCTGACCCACGACCCTCAGTCTCCATTGCCGACCTCAACGGTCGGCCAAACCCGCTTGATGAAATCCGCGGGCCGAAACCGGCCCGCGGAGCCTCGGTTGCCCGAGATTATTTGTACTGCTCGAGTTCGCCGGCAGCCTTCTTCAGGGCGTCGGCCGGCTCGGCCTTGCCGGTGACGACAGACTGGACCATCTCGATCATGACGTTCTGGAAGCCCTTGTAGTCGGTGAACAGGGGTTCCGGACCACCATAGGCGATGCCGTCGATGAACGGCTTCCAGAAGGGCTCCTTGGCGACAAATTCATCGACAACCGGGCCCGGGCGCAGCGGCGTGAGGCCGGCGCCTCCCTGCAGCTCGTATTCGTGCTGGATGTCGGTCGAGGTGATGTACTTGGCGAATTCGGTCGCCTTTTCCTCGACGCCCGAACCCTTGAAGATGGCAAGGCTGTCGGTGATCAGCAACGTGCCTTCACCCTTGGCCGAGGGCCCAAGCGGCAGCGGGGCAACACCCCAGTTGATCTTGGTGTCCTTCAGGCGATAGGCGGCGCCCGAACCGGCCTGGATCATGCCGACCTTGCCATCGAGGAAGATGGCGCGGATTTCGTTCTGCTCATAGGCGGTCGCACCTTCGACGGAGTAAGGCGTGATGTCCTTGTAGGCCTGCAGGGCGGCCAGAACTTCCGGGCTATCGATGACGATCTTGTCGCCGTCGATCACCTTGCCGTTGTTCGTGTAAACCCAGTGCATGAACTGGTGCATGGTGTTGTCGAAGGTCTTGGCCGGCAGACCGTAACCGGCAGTGCCGGTCTTTTCCTTGATCTGCTTGGCAGCAGCAATCGTGTCAGCCCAGGTCTTCGGCGGGCTTTCCGGGTCCAGACCGGCGGCCTTGAACAGGTCCTTGTTCCAGTAGAGCGCCTTGGTCGAAAACGCGATCGGAACACCCCACTGCGTGCCCTCGAAGGTCACGGTGTCGACGATGTTCGGATAGTAGGAAGCCTTTTCCTCGTCCGTCATCGGAACCTCGACGATGAGGTCGTTCTGGGCGAATTCCTTCAGCGTGCGCGAGCCGACATAGGCCATGGCAACGGGCGTGCCGGCAACGGCGAGCGTGGTGGCCTTGTCCTGGCACTGTTCCCAGCCGACGACTTCGGGCTTTACCTTCCAGCCGGCATTCTTGCCTTCCCACTCGGCGATGTACTTCTCGTGGATCGGATCGATCTTGTCGCCGCAATAGATCCAGCTGATCTCCTGGTCAGCCGCCAGCGTGGTGAGCGCCGAGCTTGCGAGCAGGGCGAATGAGCCCGCGAGCATGGTCAGTTTTCTTGTCATCGGTAGTTCCCCTTTGTTGACAGGTTGAAAGCGTCCGGTTGGCCCGAATTTTGGTTGGCAGCCCTTACTTCACCGCGCCGGCGGTCAGTCCGCTGACGAGGTAGCGCTGCAGGAAGAAGATCACGATCATCGCCGGCGTGATCCCGACGAAGCTTGCCGCCATCAGCTCGTTCCAGATGACCTCCTGGCGGCCGAAATAGGCAAACAGCCCGATCGGCAGCGGCATGTATTCGGTCTTGGAATTGAAGGTGAGGGCGAAGATGAACTGCTGGGCATAGGCGCCGATGAAGGTCGTGATGGCGACCACGGCGATGCCGGGCGTGGCGAGCGGCAGGATGACCCGGCGGAAGGTGTAGAAGTAGCCGGCACCATCGACATAGGCCGCCTCTTCCAGCTCCCGCGGAATGCGCATCATGTAGGTGCGCAACAGCCAGATCGCCGAGGGAATGAGGAAGGCGACACCCGGCACGATCATCGCAAAATAGGTATTGAGCACGCCCATCGAGCGCATGAGGCGGAAGAGCGGGATGAGCAGCACGGCGCCCGAGAACATGTTGACCGCGAGGAAGGCGGCCAGCAGCTGACCACGACCGCGAAACTCGAAGCGCGCAAAGGCATAGGATGCCGGGACCACGAGCAGCAGGACGACGAGTGTCGCGATGGTCGAGATCAGGAAGGAGTTGAAGATGTAGCGCGCAAAGCCGGGAACGCTGTCCCACATGGTGATGTAGGCATCGAACGAGCCGTTTTCCGGCCAGAAGCGATAGGGCGAGGAGAAGAGCTGGCTGAGCGGCTTGAGCGAGACCAGGAAGCCCTCGACGAAAGGTGCGAGAACGAAGGTCAGGAAGACCGCGATCCCGGCATAGATGCCGACCAACTCATACCATTTGTAGCGGTTGATCAGGGCTGTCTTGTCGTAGCTCATCGGGCAGGCTCCTGCGAGAGACGGCTGGTCACGCGGAAATAGGCAACACAGAAGATCGAGAGGAAGATGCAAATGAGCACCGCACGGGCAGCGCCCTCCCCGTATTTCTTCGAGCCGATCGCCGTGTGATAGGTGTCGATGATCATCGTCGTGGTCTCGCCGCTCGGACCACCGCGCGTGAGGATCCAGATGATGTCGAAGGAGTTAAAGGTCGCGATCAGTGACAGCATCGACATGGTGATCATGGCGGGCAGGATCAGCGGCAGGGTGATGCGGCGGAAGCGGTAGAAGCGACCGGCGCCATCCGTCCAGGCGGCCTCGTAGAGATCCTGCGGGATCGCCTGCATGGCAGCCAGCATGTAGAGCGTCACCATGGGCACGCCGATCCACACATCGGTAAAGATCGTCGCCCAGAAGGCGGTCGAACCATAGGCGAGGAAGGCAACGGGGCCATCGACCACGCCCATGCGCTGCAGGACGCCCGAGATCATCCCGAACTGGCCGTTATACATCCAGCCCCACATGAAGATGCCGATCGCCATCGGCACGATCCATGGCGGCATGGTCAGCACGCGAAACAGCGTGCGGCCAGGGACTGCGGCGTTCAGCATGGCTGCGCCGAAGGTACCGATGATCATCTTGATGGAGACCGAGAAGAAGGTCCACACGAAGGTCCGGACGATGACTTCGCCGAAGGTGTCGTTGAAGATCTTCTCGTAATTCGCCCAGCCGACCCAGTTCGTCGTCTTCTTGAGCGACGCATCGGTGAAGGACAGGATGAAGGTGTCGACCAGCGGATAGGCGACGATGACGGCGATATAGAGAAGGGCCGGCGCGATCAGCAGCCAGGCAAACAGGATAGCGCTTCGGCGAGCTTGCATCCGACCGCTCCCTTACGCCGACCGGGCGCGGGCGGGCGCACCGGCGCTGCCATGCAGGCAGGCGTCGAACTTTTCCCAGACCGGCTTCAGATCGACAACCTTGCGGGCAAGCCGCGCCTCGTCCATTGCGAGCGCCAGGATGCCGGCTTCCAGTGCATCAATCGCGGAGACCGGCTGCTTGGCGCCCGTCTCAACGAAGGCGATCACGTCCTCGGCCATCTGCTCGTCGGCGCCGTAATGTTGCGACAGCGCTGACGGCGCCTTGTAGGTATTGGCGATGACCTTTTCGTTGGTGCGGGCGTCATGCACATCCATGAAGCCGCGCACGAAGTCGCCTTCCGCCATGCCCTTGGAGCCGATCACGCAGAAACGCCGAAACTCGTCCGGGACATTGAGATTGGTATGGAAGGTCATCGACACGCCGTTCTCGTATTCGACGATCGCGGTCTGGTAGTCGATGATATCACCATCGCTGTCGAACACCTTGTCGGAGCCCTGCCAGCCACTTGGCTTGCGGTGATAGACGTTGAGGTCGTTGACACCTGAAGCTTCCGGCGCATTTTCCGGCACGAAGCTCTTGCGGCCGCCGAAGCTTGCGACAAAGCGCGGGCGGGCGCCGACCACGCCATTATAAAGATCGAGGTCGTGGCAGCACTTTTCCAGCATGAAGCCACCGGCATAACGGCCATAACGGCGCCAGTCGCGCATGAAGAAGGCACCGTGATAGGGCTGGATATGCTCGGACGCCTCGATCGAGACGACATTGCCGAGCCGACCCTCTTCCTGCGCCTTGCGCAGATCGCGATAGAGCGGGGAATAACGCAGCACCAGGCCGACCAGCAGGCGGTCATGGCCGTAGGTATTGAGAAGAGAGGCCAATGCATAGCTCTCCTCGATGCTGGTAACGATCGGCTTTTCGGTGAACACGGTCAGCCCCGCCTCGAGACCGATGCGGATATGATCGAGATGCAGATGATTGGGCGACCCGATCATCAGAAGGTCGAAAGTCTCGGATGCAATCAGGGCTTCGGGCGTTTCATAGGCCTTGCCCGGAGATATGCCATGCTCATTGAGCGTCGCCATGCCGGCCGGAGCCGGATCGACATAGCCGACGATCTCGAAACTCGGGTCGATCTCCTTGAACACCCGACCCAGATATCCAAGACGGAATCCGAGTCCGATAATCGCGACCTTCATGATGCATTCCCCTGCTTTCGTAATTATTTTTCGCAGACTGCGTCAATTTTCCGAGATCGTCAACACGGGAAGCAAAAATCCCCGAGTTGATGAAAATGGTTTTCACGATCCATCCGCGAGATTGAAAAATGAGCGCTCCACCCACCAAACCCCGCACCACCAGTCCCTACACAAGCCCTGGCGACCGGGATGAAACTTGGGCGTCTTTCCAATCGTTAATTTAAGATACCAAAACTAGTCCAATCGTAAAGCTGGATATGTCCAAATAGGGCAAAAAATGCGCAAAATCCTGTTTTCATGATGAGATTTCTTAATCCACATAGGATCAGAGGCACCCACAGCAAAACTATTTGCGAAATAGGTTTCTGGTTGGTATTGTTTTCGCAAAGACCACCAAGGGGACGGATCCATGCGGAGAGAGAGAACGGACAGCGCGACCGCGATCCGCTTGCGATGCGCCCGACACTGGGGCAGAGGAAGCGCATGAGCACATCTCTTCCCCTCGAACAGCTGCAGTCCGTCCGCGGCGGACCGCTTTACGTCAAACTTCGCAAGATGATCGAGGATGCAGTCGCGTCCGGGCGGCTCAAACATGGCGAGGCATTGCCGGCCGAGCGCGACATCGCCGATGCGGCCGACATCAGCCGGGTCACCGTGCGCAAGGCGATCGACGAACTGGTCGCCGAAGGCCTTCTCGTTCGGCGGCGTGGATCTGGCACCTTCGTTGTCAAACCTGTCCAGCGCATGCAGCAGCCGCTGAGCCAGCTCACCTCCTTCACCGAGGACATGCGTCGGCGTGGCATGGTTGCAGGTTCCCGCTGGCTGGGCCGCGGCCTGTTTTACCCAACGGCAGAGGAAACCATGATGCTCGGCCTCGGCGGCGGCGCCCGTGTCGCCCGCCTGGACCGTCTGAGAACCGCCAACGACATGCCGATCGCGCTCGAACGGACCAGTCTGCCGGACGATCTGCTGCCGGATCCGGATAAGATCGAGGACTCCCTGTATCTCTGCCTGCTGGATGCCGGCATCCGGCCTGTGCGCGCCAACCAGCGCATCTCGGCCGTGCTCTTGAAGGACGAGGAAACCAAGCTGCTCGGCGTGCCGCCCGGCTCTGCGGCCCTCTCCGTTCAGCGCATCGCCTATCTCGAAACCGGCCGCGTGATGGAAATGTCGCGCGCGCTCTATCGCAGCGACGCCTATGACCTGGTCGCCGAACTCGGCATCGGTTCGCCCATGAAGCCTCAAGACTGAAAGTTTGATCGATGACCACCAAGATGCGTGAGGAGATCGACGAGATCCCCGCAGCCGCCGCCCGATTGCTGGACACGTCCAGAACCGTCATCGCCGAGGCAGCAAATGCCTTGCGTGACAAGGATCCAGGCGTCGTTGTCACGATCGCCCGTGGCTCATCCGACCATGCGGCACACTTTCTGAAATATGCAATCGAGCTGCAGTTGGGCCTGCCGGTCGCCTCGCTCGGGCCCTCGCTCGCCTCGATCTACGAGACCCCGATGAAGCTCGGCAAAGCTGCCGCATTCGCCGTGTCGCAGTCCGGGGCAAGTCCCGACATCGTCGCGATGGCCAGAGGCGCCCGCAATGGCGGCGCAACCACGGTGAGCCTCGTCAACACCCTGCCCTCGCCGCTCGCCGACGCCGCGACCTTCGCTATCGACATCAAGGCTGGCCCCGAGATCGCCGTCGCCGCCACAAAGTCCTTCGTCAATTCCATCGTGGCAGGCCTCGCCATCCTCGCAAGCTGGAGCCGCGACGAGGCACTGACCCGCGCCGTCGACGCCCTTCCCGAGCACTTCGACAAGGCACTTGCGCTGGACTGGAGCGCCCTGCTTGAACCGCTGAAATCGGCAGACTCTCTCTACATGCTGGGTCGAGGCCCAGCACTCGCCATCGCCGCTGAAGCCGCGCTCAAATGCAAGGAGACCTGCGAACTGCACGCGGAGGCCTATTCCTCGGCGGAAGTCCTGCATGGTCCGGTTTCGATCGTCGGTCGTAACTTCCCCGTCGTCGCCTTTGCCGCCCGCGACAAGGCGGAAGCCTCGATCGCCGGCACCATCTCGAAGCTCGCGGCCAGCAACGCCACCTGCTTCATCACCTCGGATCAGGCAACGGCCGGTCATAAACTGCCCTTCATCGCCACGGGACATCCGATCACGGATGCGCTGGCGCTGATCGTTCCCTATTATGGCTTCATCGAATCCCTCTCCCGTGCCCGTGGCTTCAATCCCGACAAGCCGGTCGCACTGAAGAAAGTCACCGAGACCCAATGAGCCAAGCCTTCGCCATCACAGCAAGCCGCATCTTCGATGGGCACCAGTTCCACGAGGACGCGGCGCTCCTGGTCGAAAGCGGCCGGGTCAAGGCCATCTTGCGCAAGGCCGACCTTCCTGCCGGTATCCTGCGGCAGGAAGCCGGCGATGCGCTGATTGCCCCTGGCTTCATCGACCTGCAGGTGAATGGCGGCGGCGGCGTGCTGTTCAATAACGATCCGACGGTCACCGGCATCCGCACGATCTGCGAGGCCCATGCGCGTTATGGCACAACGGCGCTCATGGTCACGCTGATCACCGATGCGCCCGAGATCAAGCGCGAGGCAATCGCGGCAGGCGAGGCCGCTGCCAAGGCCGGCGAACCGGGCTATCTCGGCCTGCATCTCGAGGGACCACACCTCTCGATCGCCCGCAAGGGCACCCATGATCCCGCCCTGATCCGCCCGATGACCGAGACTGATCTCGACTATCTTGTTGCGAAGGCATCGCGTTTTGGCATCCCGATGATCACGGTGGCACCGGAAAGCGTCACCCCGGATCAGGTCAAGCGCCTGGTTCAGGCCGGTTACCGCGTCAGCCTCGGTCACACGGATACGAGCTGCGCCGGCGTCGAACCCTATGTCGCGGCAGGGGCCACACTCGTCACCCATCTCTTCAACGCCATGAGCCCGCTTGGCAATCGCGAACCCGGCCTCGTCGGCGCCGCCCTGACCTCACCCGCCCTGCATTGCGGCCTGATCGCCGATGGCTTCCATGTCGATCCGGTGACCATGAAGATCGCGCTCGCCGCCAAGACCGGGCCGGCCCACATCTTTCTCGTGACGGATGCCATGTCGACCATCGGCACGGACCAGACGGGCTTTGATCTCAACGGCCGAGCCGTCTACCGCCGCGATGGCCGCCTGACCCTTGCCGACGGAACGCTGGCCGGCGCTGATATCGACATGCTCTCCTGTGTTCGCTACGTGCACGAGAAACTCGGCCAGCCACTCGAAGAGGCGCTGCGCATGGCATCGCTCTATCCGGCTCAAGCCATCGGTGCATCGAGCAAGGGAAGTCTCGCCGCTGGCCAGGATGCCGACTTCGTCGTGCTCGGACCGGATCTCGACATCCACTCGACCTGGATCGCAGGCACTTGCGTCTTCGCGAAGCGCACCGAACCGAGCCGGGCCATCGCATGATCGTCTGCTTCGACATTGGCGGCACGGCGATCAAGGGTGCACTTGCGACGAGCCCGGAAGATATCCGCCCTTTCCCGCGCCAACCAACCCCGATCCACGATTTCGACGCCTTCGTCGCAACGCTGGCATCCGTCATCGCGGAAGCCGAAGCCATCGACGGTGAGCGCGCCGCCTGCATCGCGATCTCGATAGCCGGCGTCATCGATCCAGACACGGCGAATGCCGTTGTCGCCAACATTCCCTGCATCCACGGTCGGCCGCTGAAGGCCGATTTGGAGGCCGCCCTCGGACTGCCGGTCATCGTCGCCAATGATGCCGACTGCTTTGTGCTGGCCGAAGCCGGCATCGGTGCGGCCCGCGGCCACAGGGTCGTCTTCGGCGTCATCCTCGGTACCGGCGTCGGCGGCGGCCTCGTCATCGACGGCAAGCTGATCAACGAAAGCGGGTTTGCCGGCGAATGGGGTCATGGGCCCATTCAGCCGACCGAAGCCGGCAATCCGCCGATGCACGTGCCACGCTTCCAATGCGGCTGCGGCCAGATCGGCTGTATCGACGCGATCTGCAGCGCGCGGGGCCTCGAAAAGCTGCACAAGCACATCCACGCCGAACAGCTCACCAGCGAAGACATCATCACGGATTGGCTTAAGGGCGATGCCAAGGCCGAACGCACCATCGACGTCTATGTCGACATCCTCACCGATGCCCTGTCGATCGTGGTCAACGTCACCGGCACGACCATTCTGCCTGTCGGCGGCGGTCTTTCGAACGTAACGGAACTGTTGACGCGGATCGATCAGGCCTTGCGGACACGGATCCTGCGCAAGTTCAAGCAGCCGATCGTCGTGCCAGCCGCCTGTCGCGTCGAGCCAGGCCTGGTAGGCGCAGCCATCCTCGGCCTGGACTTCGCCAAAGACCACAACGGAGCCTGACATGGCAGCAGACATGCTGGTGAAGCTCTATAAGCTTCAGGATGATGCCGAGATCATCGAGCGGATGAGGACCGAAGGCGTCACCATACGCCGCGCGCTGGTTCCCGAACTGCCCGCAATCGCCGCCTGGATCGAGCCCCGTTTCGGCAAAGGCTGGGTGGCCGAAGCGACCGCTGCAATCATGCGCCAGCCCGTGACCTGCTGGATCGCCCATGAGGGAGAGAAGCTCCTCGGCTTTGCCTGCCATGATGCCACGATGAAAGGCTTTTTCGGCCCGACCGGTGTCGACGAAGCGGCGCGCGGCCGCGGCATCGGTCATGCCCTGCTGATCCGCACGCTCATCGACATGCGCGACCAGGGCTATGCCTATGGAATCATCGGCGGTGCTGGCCCGATGGGCTTTTACGAAAAGAGCGTCGGCGCAATCGCCATCCCGGATTCGTCGCCCGGCATCTACAAGGACATGCTGCCGCTTGCGGCACCCTCGGACGTCTCGAACTGAAGGGCGTCAACCGAGTTCCAGCGACGTGATCGCGTAAACGCCGGCCTTCTGAAACTCGGGCGCATCGCCCCGATACATCCGCGCCGTCTGGAAACCTTGTCTGAAGCCGAGGCGGCCGAGCAGATAGCGAAACCCTTCCTGGTATTCCGGCACATCGATATGCACCTCCTCGCCCTTCAGGTTCGCCAGGCAGACCTTCAGCAGATCCTCGGCCGTTCGCCCGTCGATCGCGAACAACGGTCCGATCTTGTGACCACTGAGACAGGGCCGCACTACTGCATAGCCCGCCACAGCCCCCTGCCGCCGGCAGACGAAGGCACGCCGCGGCGCCTGTAGCCAGGCGGCAACGAAACCGTCTCTCGGCTCGGCAAAGAAGGCCCGATCGAAGGCAAGGATATCGGCGAGATCACCCTCGCCCACTGCATAGCAGCCCGCATCCGACCTCGCGAGCGCCGGCATACGTTCGATGCTCCAGCGCACGGTGTCATGGCTCGGCACGAAGCCCATCCGTCCGTAATTCGCCTGTTGCTCGATCACACCGTCAAGCCCGACGACCCGACCGGCAAGATGCGCCATGCCGGCATCCCAGACCTGCCGCCCGAGCCCCCGGCCCCGAAATTCCGGATGGCAGATGTAAAGGCCGATGAAACCGAAACCGGACCCATAACGCACGGCCGAGATTCCGGCAGCGAGCCGCCCGTCGACGAAGCATCCGAGAAAGCCATCCGGATCGGCCGATCGGAAGGCTGCGGCATCGCCATGTCCCGGGTTCCAGCCTTCAAGTGCCGCCCAGCCGACAAGCTCCTCGACCTGGCCTGCCTCAAGCACGCGGATCTCCACGTCACCCGCCACGCTCAAGCCTCCATCGCCTGAGGCGCGAAACGGGACAGATCTCCGCCATACGTTTTGTGAACGGGGCTCGCATAGGCGCCTCGTTTGGCCGTGGAGAGACCCTGCGCGATCAGGCTTTCGGCCTGTTTGACAGCCGCAGCCACACCGTCGATCACGGGCACACCGAATTCCTGCCGGAGCGATGCCGTCAGATCCGCCATGCCAGCACAGCCGAGCACGATCGCTTCGGCCCTGTCGTCCTTGAGCGCTGCCGATATCTCGCTGCGAAGCCGGTCTCGGGCGTTGGAATTCGGATCCTCCAGCGACAGCACAGGCACATCGGCAGCCCGCACCTTGCAGCGGCTGCCCATGCCATAGCGGTGCACGAGATGTTCGACCGGCAACCGCGAGCGTTCCATGGTGGTCACGACCGAAAACCGTTGGGCGATAAACGATGTCACCGAAAGTGCCGCCTCGCAAATGCCGATAACGGGGACGCCCGCCAGCGCTCGCGCCGCATCGAGCCCGGTATCGTCGAAACAAGCGATCACAATCGCCTGCGCCCCCTCCCGCTCTGCCCTGGCGATCTCGACCAGAAGCCCCGGCACAGCAAAGACCTCGTCGTAATAGCCCTCGATCGACACTGGCCCCATGGACGAGGTGATCGCCAGGATTTCGGTCTCGGCATGGGCGACCCGCCGCGCGGCATCGGCGATGGTCGCGGTCATGCTGGCGGTGGTATTGGGATTGATGACGGCAATCTTCATCCCATCAGCCCCGGCTTCTGCGGCGGTTCATGGCGATGATAATCCCAAGCGTCCCCGCAATCACCAGGAAGGAAAAGAGCGTCGTCACCGTACCGAGCGCGTAAAGCACCGGCGTCGTGACGTTAGTCGTCATGCCGTAGATCTCGAGCGGCAGCGTGTTGTAGGTGCCGGACGTCATCAGCGTGCGCGCGAACTCGTCATAGGAAAGCGTGAAGCCGAAGAGCCCGACCCCGATCAGCGGCGGCGCGATCATCGGCAGCACCACATGCCGGAAAGTCTGCCAGGAGGTCGCGCCAAGGTCGCGGGCGGCCTCTTCATAGGATGGCGAGAAGCGGTTGAAGATGGCGAACATGATCAGCACGCCGAAGGGCAGCGTCCAGGTAAGATGCGCGCCGAAGCCCGAGGAATACCAGGCCGGCTGCAAGCCGAGTTGGCTGAACAACACGCCGATGCCGAGCGAGATGATGATCGAGGGCACGACAAGGCTGGCAACCGAGAGGTAGAAGAGCGCCGTTGCGCCGACAAACTTGCGCCGGAAGGCAAGGCCCGCGAGCAGCGAGACCACGACCGTCACCACCATGACCATGATGCCGAGCGCGAACGAGCGCCGGAACGACCCGCCAAAGTCACCGACCGCCTGCTGTTCGAAGAGATTGCCGAACCAGTGCAGCGACACTCCGTTGAGCGGGAAGGTCAGACCCCCGTTCGGCCCCTGGAAGGAGAGGATCAGGATCGCCGAGAGCGGGCCATAGAGAAAGAGGACGAACAGGGCGAAGAAGGCAGCGAGCACATAGAACTCGCGCGGACGCTTGTCGGAATTCATCTTCAGAGCTCCTTCCGGATATCGACGACACGCAGGATGGCAGCGACCATCAGCAGGACCAGAGCCAGCAGAACGACGGCATTGGCGGCAGCGGCCGGATATTGCAGCAGCGACATCTGGTTCTTCATCATCAGCGCCACGGAGGCGCTCTGGCCGCCGGACATGACCTGCACGGTGGAGAAGTCGGCCATAACAAGCGTCACCACGAAGATCGTACCGATCGCCATGCCGGGTTTCGACAGGGGGATGATGACATTGGTGAGGATCTGCCAGCCGCTGGCGCCTGCATCGCGCGCCGCTTCAAGCAGCGATCGGTCGATACGCATCATCGTGTTGAAGATCGGCGTGACCATGAACAGCGTGTAGAGATGCACCATGGCGAGCACCACGGCGAAATCGGAATAGAGCAGCCACTCGACCGGCTGCGGCACGATGCCGGCATTGACCAGCGCCGTATTGATCAAGCCGTTGCGGCCGAGGACCGGTATCCAGGAGATCATGCGGATGATGTTGGATGTCAGGAACGGCACCGTGCAGACAAGGAAGAGCACGCTCTGCATCGCCGACGTCCGCACATGGAAGGCGAGGAAATAGGCGACCCAGAAACCGACGAAAAGCGTGATCGCCCAGACGATGAAGGCGAATTTCAGCGTGTTGAGATAGGTCTTCCAGGTCACCCAGGAGCCCAGCGTCTCGGTGTAATTGAAGGTGACGAAGTCGGGATACATCTGGGCGAAATCATAATCCCAGAAGGATACTGTGCCGATCATAATTATAGGCAGCAGCAGGAAAGCTCCGAGAATAACGATCAGCGGCGTCGCCTGGATGTAGGAGACAAGCGCGAGCGGCACACGGATCACGCGTTTCGGCTTCGGCGCGCGGACGCCTAGAAATCGGACTTCCACCATGATGTTAGGTCTCCTGTCGCTCAATCAGCATTCCGCATCTGAAGATGCCCCTCATCCCCCTGCCGGGACCTTCTCCCCGCAAGCGGGGGAAGGCAGTTGTGGCTCACCTCCCCCTTGAGGGGGGAGGTCGCGGCAAAGCCGCGGGTGAGCTTCGCTCCGACCCTCCCCCTCAAGGGGAGGGTAAAGCATCAAGCCGCGATGAACTCGTTCCAGCGGCGAACCATGTAGCGGTCTTCGTCCATGACGGAGTTCCAGCAGGCGACCTTACCCATGCGCTCTTCGAAGGAGCCGCCGTCGCGGACCGCACCGGCCTTCTCCATGACCTTGCCTTCCGGAGACATGATGTCACCGGTCGCGGCCTTGCCTTCGATCCAGTAGCCCCACTCGTCGGCGGTCATGAATTCCTTCGCGGTTTCCATGCAGGCCGAGTAGTAGCCTTGGCGGTTGAGATAGCCGCCGACCCAGCCGGACGTGTACCAGTTGATGTACTCATAGGCCGCATCGAGCTGCGCGCCGGTAAGGTGTGCGGCAAGACCCAGACCACCACCCCAGGAGCGATAACCTTCCTTGAGCGGCTGATACTTGCAGGCGATGCCCTTGGAGCGAACGGCGGCAACAGCCGGCGACCACATCGACTGAATGACGACTTCGCCCGATGCCATCAGGTTGACCGACTCGTCGAACGACTTCCAGAAGGCGCGGAACTGGCCGTCCTGCTTGGCCTTGATGAGGAAGTCGATCGTGGTGTCGATCTCCGCCTTCGTCATGTTGCCCTTGTCGGCATACTTGATGATGCCCATGGCTTCGCAAATCATCGCGGCATCCATGATGCCGATCGAAGGGATGTTGAGGATCGAGGTTTTGCCCTTGAAGGCCGGGTCCATGATGTCGGCCCAGGAGGAGATCTCGCGACCGACGAGATCCGGACGGATGCCGAGCGTGTCGGCATTGTAGATGGTCGGCATCATCGTGAAGAGTTCGGTCTCGCCGGAGGCGAAGGTCTTGGCATCCTTGCTCTCGACATAACCGACGGTGTGCGGTGCCGTGCCCTGGGCGATGACGCTGTCGGGCAGCAGCTTGCCGGTTTTGAACAGCGGCACGACCTTGTCGTAGAACTTCAGCCGCTTGGTTTCCATCGGCTGGATGACGCCGGTCGGATAGACTTTCTTCAGGATCCAGTATTCGATGTCGGCGATGTCGTAGGAATTCGGCTGTGTCACGGCGCGCTGGGCTGCAGCGTCGGAATCGGTCGCCGTCATCTCCAGCGTGATGCCGAGGTCGGCCTTGCACTTCTCGGCGATGGCATTGATGTTCGACACGCCGGTGCCGAACTGGCGCAGCGTGATCGGGTTCTGCGCCCAGATCGTCGGGAAGCCGGTGATCGCGCCCGAACCGGCGGCGAGGCCGGCAGCGGCCGATGCGGTTTTCAGGAATGTACGGCGGGATACGCCCTTCTTGGTCTTGCTGCTGTCTGACATTGCGCTGTTCTCCTGGTTTTATTGGTTTGGTTTCACTTCACGATGCGTCCGAGGACGATCGAATCCGGTTGATCCCATGACAGGGTGACGCCTTCCCCGACGCGGACCGGGGAGGCAAAGAAGGCCGCGTCCGTAAGGACGGCGGTGAATTCGTCGGTAAAGGCGGTGGTGACAGTCAGCTTCACCTTGGCGCCGAGATATTCGACATTCGAGACGATGCCGTCGAAGCCGAGACCATCGGCCGGCATGGCGCCGATGCGCACGTGGTCCGTGCGGATGGCGATATCGGCAGTGTCGTCGGCAACCGGCGCCGCACCGAGCGCAAAGAACCTGCCGCCGCCGACCACTTCGATGAAAAGCCCGTCGGCCGTGCGCTCGACGATCCGCCCCGAGAGCACGTTGTGGTCGCCCATGAAGCGGGCAACGAAGGCGGTCGCCGGGCGCTCGAAGACGGCACGCGGCGTATCCGCCTGCTCGATCCTGCCATCGTTCATCACGACGATCAGATCGGCGAGCGCCATCGCTTCTTCCTGGCTGTGGGTCACATGAACGAAGGTGATGCCAAGCGAGGTCTGCAGCTTTTTGAGTTCGGCGCGCATGCGGATCTTCAGGAACGGATCGAGCGCCGAAAGCGGCTCATCGAGAAGCAGCGCTTCCGGCTTGGTGATGAGCGCGCGGGCCAGCGCCACGCGCTGCTGCTGGCCACCCGAAAGCTGAGCCGGACGGCGGCTGGCATAGGGCTCAAGCTGCATGAGCTTGAGCATCTCCAGCGCCTCGCGCCGGCGGGTCTCCTTGTCGACACCCTTCATCTTCAGGCTGAACGCAACATTGTCGACAAGATCGAGATGCGGAAACAGAGCGTAGGACTGGAACATCATCGCCGTGCCACGCTGTGCCGGCGGCAGCGTTGTCACATTCGTATTGCCGAACACGACATCGCCGGAGGAGACGCTTTCATGGCCTGCGACCATTCTGAGCGTCGACGTTTTCCCGCAGCCGGAGGGACCGAGCAGGCAGCAATAGGTGCCAGCCGGGATCTTCAGGCTGATGGCATGAACTGCAGTCGACGTCCCGTAAGTCTTTGTCAGGGCGGCGAGTTCGATGTCGGCGGCTTTGGTCATGGCGGCTCCTTGGTGTCACCATGGACAATGCATAAGCCGTGCCAGTTTGCCCTCGCATCGCTAAGTGCTTGATTCCCAAGAATACGATTGCTGCACCGCAAAAGGAATGAGCAACCGGATCGAGTGCATGCACAGCAATTAATCGATTGGCCTCAATAAATAGGTCAGATTGTATGCAATCTCGCCGCCATTTGGTGTGAGCCAGATCTTCCGCAAACGCCGGATGCAGGCTAAAAGGAGATCGACACTGGATGGACCCATGAACGCCAAGAGCTCCCTGCGCCGGCAACTCGACCCGAACCTGGAAGACCGCGCCCGCGCGATCCGCGACGCCCTGCGCGATGCGATCGTCGACAGACGCCTCGCCCCCGGCACCAAGCTGTCAGAGGCCGAGGTCGGCACGCTGTTCGACGTGAGCCGAACGGTTGTCCGCGAAGCGCTGCAGATGCTGACGTTCGAAGGCCTGGTAAAGACCGAGCGCAATCGCGGCGCCTTCGTCTGCCATCCGAGCACGGAAGAGGCACGCCAGGTCTTTGCATCGCGGCGCCTGATTGAAACCGGCATCATCGCTGCCGCCGCCGAGCGCATCACCAAGGCCGACATCGCCGCCTTTCGCGAGCATCTGAAGGAAGAAGCACGCTATCGTGCCGAACGCGGCGCCAGCGCCCGCCGCGCCGAGATCAAGGCATCGGGCGATTTCCATCTGATGCTGGCCAAGGTCGCCGGCAACCAGGTGCTGGAAAAGTTCATGGATGAGCTCGTCGCCCGATCATCTCTGGTCATCGCGCTGTATGGCCGGACCGGCATTTCGAGCTGCGGTCATGACGAGCATGACGAAATCCTCAATGCGCTGGAAAGGGGCGACGTTCAGAAGGCGACGCATCTCATGCTGCATCACATCGATCACATCGAGGCCGACCTCGATCTTTCGGTAGCCGAAGCACGAACGCTCAAAGACGCACTCGCTCTGTAAACCGTGCCTGCACCGGACGAAGCCGGAGACAGATCACCCCTGTCTGAGCGCAACCATCCGGTCATGCTCGATGGTGTCGAGCATCGCCTCACGCGCTCCCGCCTCATCACCATATTCGATCCGGTTGACGAGCCGGCGGTGCTTCTCCAGCACAGTATCCATGATGCAGGGATCCGGCGTGTTGACAAGGCTCTTATAGGCGAGCGCATGCGCAAGCTCGATCACCCCGTAGAGCGCCCGCACGAAGGGGTTATGGGCAGCATCAGAAATAATGCGATGCAGCTCGAAATCGGCGAGCGCAAAGTTCTGCAGCGAACCGAGCGAGGTCTCCATCTGATGCACCCAATAGAGCATCAGGCGGATCTGGTCGGCCGTGCGACGCTTGGCGACTTCGCCTGCGGCCTGCGGCTCCAGTGACCGTCGAACCTCGTGAAGACCCGCGAGAAATTCCGGATCAAGCGGCGCGTCGAGATGCCAGGCAAGCACCTGCGGATCATAGAGGTTCCAGCGGCTCTTCTTGGCGACCTTCGTGCCGACCTTGGGACGTGCTTCGAGCAGGCCCTTGGCTTCGAGCGTCTTCAACGCCTCGCGCAGCACCGTGCGCGACACCTCGAATTCTTCCATGAGCTCGGCATCGTTCGGCAGCGTCGTACCAATCGCATAACGGCCGGAGATAACTCCGGCCCCGATCTCGTTGATCACATGCGAATGGTAGTTGCGCGCCGTCGACCGCCCTGACAGGGAGCGAAGCAGGCTCCCCGGCTCACTCATGCAGGGGCCTTCTTCAGGCGCGTACGCCCGGTCTGCGCGGTAAACACCAGCTTTTGAAGCAAGATGAACATGAACAGCAGGAACCCGATGGCGATTTTAGTCCACCAGCTGGAGAGCGTTCCATCAAAGACGATGTAGGTCTGGACGAGGCCCTGCAGCATGACCCCGATCAGGGTTCCGAAGATGAAACCGTAACCGCCCGTCAATAGCGTCCCGCCTATCACCACGGCTGCAATCGAGTCAAGTTCGATGCCGACAGCCGCCAGCGGATAGCCCGCCGACGTGTAGAGCGAATAGACGATGCCCGCGAGGCCGCCGAGGAAGGACGAGAGCGCATAGATGCCGACCGTCACCCGTCCCGTCGGAACGCCCATCAGTGAGGCCGAGGTCGGATTGCCGCCGATCGCATAGACATAGGAGCCGAAGCGCGTCTTGTGGGCGATGAAACCGCAGACCACGAAAGTCGCCAGCATCAGGAGACCGATGGCGCTGAGGCGGCCGCCTCCCGGAAGCCGGTAGTAAAGGCTCGAGATCGTCCGGTAGAATTCGTGGTCGATCGGGATCGAATCCTGGCTGAGAACCGAAGCGAGGCCGCGCGCCAGAAACATGCCGGCAAGGGTCACGATGAAGGGTGGCACTTGGAGAAAATGAATGACGGCGCCCATCGACGCACCGAAGGCAGCTGCGAGTGTCAGCACGATCGCAAACACGGCAAGCGGATGGATGCCGACCCAGGAAATCAGGATGGCGGTGACCACGCCCGTCAATCCGATCACCGCCCCGACGGAGAGATCAATCCCGCCGGAGATGATGACGAAGGTGGCGCCGACGGCGGCAATGCCAAGAAACGCATTGTCGGTCAGGAAATTGCCGAAGACGCGCGTCGACCACATGCCCGGATACTGGAAGATGCAGATGGCATAGGCGATCACGAAAATCAGAGTGGTCGCGGCAAGAGGGCGGTAACGCGGATTCATCGTGCCTGTCCCGAAGTTTGGGTCTTGGTCTGGGGCGGTGTCGCAGCCGGCATCTGGCGTGGTCCGAACTTACGTCCGAGCACCTGGGCGATCCGGGCCGACTGCAAGACAAGGATGATGATGATCATGCCGGCCTTGACGATCAGGTTGAATTCCGGCGGAAAGCCCGAGACCAGCACGCCTGTGTTCATCGCTTGGATGATGATCGCGCCGAGCACCGACATCGGGATCGAGAAACGTCCACCGAGCAGCGATGTCCCACCGATCACGACCGCCAGGATCGCATCGAGTTCGAGCCAGAGGCCGGCATTGTTGGCATCGGCCCCACGAATGTCGGCCGCGGCGATGATGCCCGCTGTGGCAGCGCAGAAGCCGCCGAAGGCATAGATCGCAAGGATCACGACCTTGCTGCGCAGGCCGGTGTAATTGGCAGCAGAGAGATTGGTACCGATCGCCTCGATGAAGAGGCCGATCGCAGTACGCCGCATGACGAAATGTGCGGTCAGCATCAGCACGATAGCTATGACCGCCGGCATTGGCAGGCCGAAGACATTGCCCGTCCCGACGAAAATGAGCGCCTGATCGGAGAAGGTGACGATCGAGCCTTCGGTAATCAGCTGCGCCACCCCTCGCCCGGCCACCATCAGCACCAGCGTCGCAACGAAGGGCTGGATGCCGAGATAGGCGACGAGTATGCCGTTCCAGATCCCACAAAGAATGCCGATGGAAAGGGCAGCGACCAGCGTCACGACCAGCGGCTGGCCAGCCACAGCACAGGTCGCTGCGACCGCTCCGGCAACGGCCATCACGGCACCGACAGACAAGTCCACGCCCTTGGTCGCGATGATCGCCGTCATGCCAATCGCCAGGATTGCGACCGGGGCGCCGCGATTGATGACGTCGATCAGGCTACCGAACAGGCGGCCATCCTGCCAGGTGATGTTGAAGAAGCCGGGAAAGACCAGCCAGTTGAAGAACAGCACGCCGGCAAGCGCCAGAAGCTGCGGAGAAACGATACGGGACATGGCAAGCCTTTTCATGCCTCGACCTCCGGCGGCTGGGCGGCAATGGTCTGGACGATGACGCCGGGGGTGATGTCGGCGCCATGCAGTTCGGCGACCATCTTGCGATCGCGCATGACGACGACACGCGAGGAATAGCTGACGATTTCGTCGAGTTCGGAAGAGATGACGACCAGCGCCAGCCCGTCTTCACGCAACCGGCTGATCATACGCACAATCTCGGCATGCGCCCCGACATCGATGCCACGCGTCGGCTCGTCGAGGATGAGGAAACGCGGATCGGTGGCGAGCCAGCGGGCGAGGATCACCTTCTGCTGGTTGCCTCCGGAGAGAAGCTTGACCGGCAGTTCGGCAGAGGCCGTGCGGATGTCGAGCGCCTCGATGAAATTGCCGGCGATCTCCAGCTGTTCGTCGCGGTTGAGTGCCTTGAACCAGCCGAGCCGGGCCTGCATGGCAATCACGATGTTCTCGCGCACCGAGAGGTCACCGAAGATGCCGTCGATCTTGCGGTCTTCCGGGCAGAAACCGAAGCCGAGTTCGACCGCCTCGCGCGGATTGCGCACCTGACGCGTTGCACCGTCAATCTTCAAGGCGCCGCTATCGGCCTGGTCGATACCGAACATCAGCCGCGCCATCTCGGTGCGGCCGGAACCGAGCAGGCCCGCAACGCCGACGACTTCGCCGCGATGGATCTTCAGATCGAAGGGCTGCACACTGTTCGAAAGCCCGAAACCTTCGAACTCCATCAGCGTCTCGCCCACTTCGCCCTCTTCGCCGAGGACATCGGGATGATGGAAGGCGAGATCCTTGCCGAGCATCATCCGCACAAGGCTGGTACGGTCGAGCGAGGCAATCGCTTGCGTGCCGACGAGGCGTCCGTTGCGCAGGACCGTCACCCGGTCGGACAGTTCGAAGACCTGATCGAGGAAATGGGTGATGAAGACGATCGCAAGACCGCGATCGCGCAGCTGCCGGACGATGCCGAACAGCTTTTCGACTTCGGAGCGATCGAGACTGGCCGTCGGCTCGTCGAGGATCAGCACCTTGCCGGAGAGCTCGACGGCGCGGGCGATCGCAATGATCTGCTGAACGGCGACCGAGAACGTGGAAAGCTCGGCCTTCACATCGATATCGAGACCGTAGGTATTGAGAATGTCCCGGGCTTCCCGCTCCATCCGCCGCTTGTCGACGAGACCGAAGCGATTGGTCGGCTGCCGACCGATGAAGAGATTGTCGATCACGGTCATGTTCGGCAGGAGGTTGACCTCCTGATAGACAGTGCCGATGCCCAATGTCTGCGCCTGCTGCGGCGTGGTGAAGTTCACAACCTCGCCGTCGACGGTGATCGTGCCGCCATCCGGGATATAGGCGCCCGTGAGGATCTTGATCAGCGTGGATTTGCCGGCACCGTTTTCGCCGAGAAGCGCATGCACCTCGCCGCGATGAAACGCGATATCGACGCTGTCGAGCGCCGTATGATTGCCGAATGTCTTGGTGATGCCCGCCGCCGCAAGCACGATCGATGGATGCTCGGTCATGTGCCTCTTCCCCCTCTCCCACGAAGCTATCCCCGATTGATGCCGGGAGAAAGCGACAGAGACCCCGCCACCAGGGTAGGGCGGGGTCTCGGCCGGGAGGGTTACCTTAGTAACCGAGGCCCTTGCGGTTGTCATACTCGCCCTGCGGGTTGTCCGCAGGCGTGTAGAGCTTGGATTCCGTGATGATGAACTTCTCCGGCTGCTTGCCGTCCTTCAGGAAGGCGTCAAGCGCATCGAAGGCAGGTCCTGCCATGTTCGGGGTCAGTTCCACGGTCGCATTGGCTTCGCCGGCAACCATGGCGGCGAAGATATCCGGAACAGCGTCGATCGACACGACGAGAATGTCAGTGCCCGGCTTCAGGCCGGCATCCTTGATCGCCTGGATGGCGCCGACGGCCATGTCGTCATTGTGGGCATACATCGCGCAGATGTCCTTGCCGCCGTTTTCGGCCTTCAGGAAGCCTTCCATGACTTCCTTGCCCTTGGCGCGGGTGAAGTCACCGGTCTGGCTGCGGGCAATCGTGATGTTCGCCTTGCCTGCAATGGCTTCTTCAAAGCCCTTCTTGCGGTTGATGGCCGGCGTCGAACCGACGGTGCCCTGGAGCTCAACCACCTTGCACGGCTTGTCGCCGACCGTGTTGACCAGCCATTCGCCGGCAACGCGGCCTTCCTTCACCTGGTCAGACGCGACCGAGGTCAGGTAGAGATCCTGCGGAGCGTCAACGCCGCGGTCGAGCAGGATGACCGGAATTTCGGCTTCCTTGGCTTCGGTCAGAACGTCTTCCCAGCCGGTTGCGACGACCGGAGCCACGAGGATGGCGTCAACGCCCTGGGCGATGAAGCCACGGATGGCCTTGATCTGGTTTTCCTGCTTCTGCTGTGCGTCGGCAAACTTCAGTTCGATGCCACGCTTTTCAGCTTCGAGCTTGGTGACGGATGTTTCAGCTGCGCGCCAGCCGGATTCAGAACCGATCTGCGAGAAGCCGACGGTGAGATCTGCAGCGAGAGCCGAAGAGCAGCCGAGTGCGATCACGCTTGCGCTGAGCGCAAGCTTGCGAAGAAATGTCATGATGTCCTCCCTTGAAAAGACACCGCCTCCACGGTGTCTGGCATTAGGCATAGGCAACGTGAAACCTGCTGTAAAGAGCAAAAGTACTATTATATGTTGTGCACTGCAGCATAGACTTGCGGGAGCGCGGCACCCGACGTCACTCTACTTTGCAACCGAGAATCTTAACAGCCTGCCGCGCGACTAACCCACCCACGCCAAGCAACCAACCCGAGAGGCCCTGCCGATCAGGGTATTTCTGGCACACCCCCAAAATCTCGCAATATCTTATTAACCATGTTTGGTTATGATTCTGCCTGCACGATGCCTGTGCCTTCGCATGAGCGATTCCGGCTCCCGAGACCCGAACCAGGAATACCCCATGGCAGTGATCACCTTCGCAAATACGAAGGGCGGCGCAGGCAAGACGACTGCGGCCCTTCTGTTGACCACCGAACTCCTCCACCGCAACCACCGTGTCTGCGTCATAGACGCCGATCCGCAGCGCTGGTTCTCCAAGTGGTATGAAGGCGCGGCATTGATGCCGAGACTGTCGATCGAAACCTATGTCTCGTCCACCACCATCCAGAAGATCGTGCATGAACGCCGCAGCCAGTGGGATTTCGTCATCGTCGACCTCCCGGGCATGCAGTCGCCGTTGCTTGCTTCTGCCGTCGGCCTGTCGGACCACGTGCTGATCCCCATTCAAGGCAGCAGCATGGACGCCCAGGGCGGTGCCCAGGTTCTTGATCTGCTGCGATACCTGGACCGCAAGGCAGGAATCCGCATTCCACACTCCGTCATCTTGTCCCGCGTCAACCCGGCGATCACGACACGCTCGATGCAGGCCGTGAAGCGCCTTCTCGCGGAACAGGAAATCCAGGTCCTCGACACACCCATTGCCGAACGCGCGGCCTTCCGCGAGATGTTCGACCTCAATCGTCCGCTGCGGAAACTCGATGGCGCACAGGCGAGTGGTGCCGAAAAAGCGATCCTGAACGCCGAGGCCCTTGCAAACGAGGTCCTCACCCTCGTGCAGCCCGGAACGACGCTCGATCGCACTTTGATGCGACGCCGTGACCTGTCTCAATACGAGACGGCTGCCTAATCGACACGCAGCACAACCTTAAGAAGAGAGCCTTGAGCGCCAGCGGTCTACCGATCGCTGGCGCAATCGCGTCTGGATAGCCAGAAAGCGACAAAAATGTCGCCGCTGCAATTTCGCCCCATAGCCCATCTAGCTTCAAACAAATCACGCAGGCGTGACACTTGCGGGGTAACAATCTCGTGGGATCGACCGTCCGGGGATGACGATTGACCGCAGTCAGAAGAGATGGGTCGCCATAATGCAGCCCGATTTGGAGTGGGACGCGATGGCACGATCAGTTGAAAATCTCATCCGTCATTCCTTATACGAACCCCTATGGAGAGGTGGGATATGACCGAAAACAACACACTTTCTTGCACTGCAAAATTGCATCAGTATCAAACGCAACCATGTATTCTCTCACACGTCGCCGCGTAAGCAATTGTTTCTAAACATTTACGTGGAAACCGGAAACAAACGATACGCTCATCAAGATATTGCACAACAACAATTTGCCTAGAATTTTCGCGGCACCGCAACATCTTGACACCCCTGACGTTCTCCCCGAACATCGAGCCTCAAGCTAGGTGAATGCAGGCATGTTCACCGGGATGTGACCGGTCAGGAGATCTGTAGCGTTGTCGAAAGATTGGAGCTGCAATGGATCATACTAGCAAGATAAGGGTCGTCGTTCTCGACGAGAATCCGGTCCTCGTGGACGGGTTGAATTTCCTGATCAACTCGGCACGCCCGTTGACCGCCATCATCATCCCTCAGCGCGACCAGAAATTGTGCGACCTGATCAAAAAACAGGCTCCCGACATCATTGTTGCGGATCCGGCCTATCTTGACCGCGTGCTGTGTGAAGAGAAATGCGACCTCGCATCCTTCCGGGGTCAAGGCAAACTGATCGCCTATTGCGACGTTCGGGAATCGCAGACAGCAGACAGCTATATCAACCGAGGTTTCAGCGGCGTCGTGACGAAGACGGTCGCCAGTCCGCGTTTGCTGCGGGCCATCAAGGCCGTTCATGCAGGAGACGTCGTCATCGACCAGGCTGTTCTCGCGATGACCGACCGCAGCATGCCCGAGCTCGACATCGATCCTTCGAAACTGTCCCGCAAGGAAGAATTTGTGCTGCGACACGTGGCGCTCGGAAAGGCGATGAAGGAGATCGCCGCCGATATCCAGCTGAGCGCCAAAACCGTCGAGACCTACAAGTATAGAGCCATCAAGAAGCTCGACCTCAGAACGCGATCAGATATAGTTAATTACGCGATAAGCGTTGGCTGGCTTCAGCACTGAATTTTCTAAATAGAAATTGAGAATAAAACCGCGATTGAAAAATCGCGGCTTTTTGCCGTGCCCAGAATAATTTCCGAATACAACATAACAATACTGGATGAATTAGGAGTTTTCCTGACAAATGTCGGTTTTTCCTGACTTTGTTAACTCCAACATTACTGCCAATCCTAAGCCGAGATTAACACATGTTAACAATCGGCAGCCCCCAAGTCGGGTTTCTGCCGACCGGACAGAGGGCAGCAAATGGCTAGGATCAGCGTATTCGGGATTGGTTATGTCGGCGTCGTAGCCGCGGCATGCCTGGCAAAGGACGGACACGAAGTGGTGGCCGTCGATATCGACCCGGCCAAGGTCGACACGATCAACCGCGGCAAGACCCCGATCGTCGAAAAGGGCCTCGAGCCCCTGATCGAGATGACGGTGGCGAACGGCAGCCTGCGCGCCACACTCGACATCGACGAGGCGATCGCCGCAACCGACCTCTCCTTCGTCTGCGTCGGCACGCCAAGTGCCCCGGACGGTTCCGTCGGCCTGACCTATGTCGTCAAAGCCTGCGAAGCGATCGGTGAGGCAATCGCCCGCAAGAAGGCCTTCCACTCCGTCGTCGTGCGTTCGACCATCGTGCCGGGCACCATGGACAAGGTCTGCATTCCGGCTCTCGAAGCAGCCACGGGCATGATTGCCGGCAAGGACTTCGGCGTCGGCTACTATCCGGAATTCCTGCGCGAAAGCACCGCGATCGAAGACTACTACGATCCCGGCCTGATCGTCTTCGGCGCGATCGACGAGGCAACGGACAAGATCCTGCACGAGATCAATGCCGGCCTCCCCTGCGTCTGCCATTCGGTGCCGCTCGCGACTGCCGAAATGATCAAGTACACCAGCAACTCCTGGCGCGCCGTCAAGGTGACATTCGCCAACGAGATCGGCAATATCGCCAAGGCCTGCGGCGTCGATGGTCAGCAGGTCATGAAGATCCTGTGCTCGGATCTCAAGGTCAACATCTCGCCCTACTTCATGCGCCCCGGCTTCGCCTTCGGCGGCTCGTGCCTGCCTAAGGACGTCCGCGCGCTGCGCCATCTTGCCAAGGAAGCGCATGTCGAAAGCGCCCTGCTCGATGCCGTTCTCGAGGCGAACGAAGCGCAGATCGACCGCGCCGAAACCATGGTCTCCCAGATGGGCGGCCAGACCGTCGGTATGGTCGGGATCAGCTTCAAGACAGGCACAGACGATCTGCGCGAAAGTCCGCTGGCAAGCCTTGCCTCGCGCCTGATCGCCAAGGGATACGATCTGAAGATCTACGACCCCTTCGTCCAGCAGGCCTATGCCGAGGGCATGAGCGGGGCCGGTCGCGGCAATGACACGGCGATCGACCTGAAGAACCGTCTGGTCGGAGAGCTCGACGATCTGATCGACACCTCCGACGTCATCCTGGTCGGCAATCACTATGCCGAGGCAATCCCGGTCCTCGACAAGTCGAGCGACAAGATCCCGATGGTCGATCTCCTGCGCATCCGGCCGGACATCCGCTCGTCCGGCACCTACCAGGGCATTTGCTGGTAAGGAGCGAAGAGATGCTGGCCCACGTCATCTACATCCTTTCCATGACGATCCTGGCGCTGAGCGTGCCGCATCCGACCGTCTCGGCGGTTTCTGGCACCCTGATCACCGTCGGTCTGATTGGCGCCTGGCGTTATGCCTGGGCCGGGATCAACCTGGCGCGGGCCGCCTATTTCCTCAACTTTGCCTATCCTCGGCGGCAGCGTCTCGCCGCCGAGGCCTATACTGCCCGCGGCTTGAAGGACCATGCCTACTTCCTGGTCACGACCTACAAGATCGCCCCGGAGATCTCGACCCGCGTCTACCGCTCGATCTTCGAGGCCGCCTTCCGGGCAACCGGTGGCGCCACCATCGTCGCCTCGATCGTCGACGAGGCCGATGCCCGCCTGATCCGTCGCGTCATGGCATCGGTTGCGCTGCATCATCCCGGTCGCGAAGCCATGGTCGGCCTGAAGATCGACAAGATCGCCGGCACCGGCAAACGCGATGCACTCGCCACCTCGCTGCGCTCGATTGCAAGGCTCAACCCCGGCCGCAACGACATCGTGGTCTTCGTCGATGGCGACAGCTGCGTGCCCCATGATGTCGTCGACCGCAGCATTCCCTTCTTCACCGATCCGACCGTCGGTGCCGTGACCACGGACGAACTCAGCGACACCCAGGGTGGCCGCCTGTTCCGCGACTGGTTCGACCTTCGCTTCTCGCAGCGCCATGTGATGATGTCGTCGATGTCGCTTGGCGGACGCGTTCTGACGCTCACCGGCCGCATGTCGATCTTCCGCGCCAGTCTCGCCACCGATCCCGGCTTCGTCGACCTCGTGCGCAACGATTTCATCGATCACTGGCGCCTCGGCCGCGTCCACTTCCTGACCGGCGACGACAAGTCCACCTGGTACTGGCTGCTGCAGCGCGGCTACAAGATGCTCTACCTGCCGGATATCTGCACGCTGTCGATCGAGACCCAGCCCAAGGACGGCTTCTTCGAATCCGCCACGACGCTGATGACCCGCTGGTTCGGGAACATGCTGCGCACCAATGCCCGCGCACTGGCTCTCCCCGCCTCCCGCATCGGCTACTTCACCTGGTGGTCGATCCTGGATCAGGCCCTGTCGATCTGGACGACGCTTGCCGGCCCCGCCAGCATCCTGCTTGCCGCCTTCTTCGTCAGCCCTTGGATCCTGCCGATCTACCTCGCCTGGGTCATGTTCACCCGCTACCTCTTCTGCACGGTCATCATGGCCTTCCGCGGCAAGAGCTTCCCGATCACCTATCCCTTCCTGCTCTATTTCAGCCAGGTCGGCGGCGCCGTGGTCAAAAGCTTCATCCTATTCCGCCTCGACCGCCAGAGATGGACCCGCCAGTCGGGCTCCGGATCCGCTCGGACCATTCCCCTCGGCCAGCGCTGGCGGGCCATGAGCTCCACCTACATGCACTGCCTCGCGCTCGGATGGCTCATCCTCGGCGTGGCCTATGTCGGCAACATTATCTAACCCCCGAAGGACCGTAACCATGGACATTGAAACGAAGGCCGCACGCGACACCGCTTCCCAGGGCTACACCGGACAGGCCGAGGGCTTGCCCGTCCTGCTGGACACCGGCACCGAGCACCCGAAGACCAATATCCCCTTCATCGCCGTCATCGATGGTCGCCAGTTCAGCGGACGCAGCCTGTCGCTCGTCTCGGCCAATGTCTCCGGCCTTGCCGGCCCCGAACTGGAAGGCAAGGAGCGCATCGCGGTCCTGCGCTTCGACTTTGACGGTTACACGATCTCGCTGCAGGTGGATGTCCGCATCAGCCGCACCCATGCCGAGACAGGCGAGGTGCGCCTCGACTTCCTGGAGCCGACCGGAGAACATCTGCCGACACTCCGCTATCTGCTGAACAGCTATATCGCTGGCGACATTTCCTCTGTTGACGGCATCATCAGCCTGCGCGAGCGCGCCGCCGTCTCGGGCGGCAAGAAGCAGACCGGCCAGGCAGGCATCGGTGGAATGGTTGGACGAGGCCTGAAGATGGCCGCGACCGTCGCCTTCAGCCTTGCCCTTGCCGGGATCGTCGCAAACCTCGTCTACGAGCGGGTCTTCTCCAAGGAAGTGAAGCAGCTTGCGGTCCTCTCCGCCGGCGGCCAGCCGCTCCGCGCCATCGCCAGCGGCCAGATCTCCTATCTCGACCTCGGCGCGACCCGCGGCGAAGTGCTCTACACCCTGCAATCGGTTTCCGGCACCACGCTCAGCGTCAACATGCCCTGCGACTGCAAGATCCTTCCGACGCGCGCCGGCGAAGGCTCGACCGTGATGGCCGGCGACCCGATCGTCGAAGTCGTCGACGAGAACGCAACCCCGGTCGTCCAGGCCGTCGTTTCCGCAGAACAGGCCAAGCAGCTCGTCTCCGGCGACATCGCCGAACTCCGCTTTTCCGATGGCAAGGTCGTCTTCGGCAACCTCGCCCAGAACGCAGAAGCCCTCACCGCCGTCGGCAACGAGGGCGAGATGCGTGCCCTCATCGAACCGTCAACCGAACTCGGCAGCGAGGCTGCCGGTTCGCCCGTCTCCGTCCGCATCATCAGCCAGCGCATCTTCGCCCTTCGCCAGCGGCTCGGCCACTGGTTCGGCGAAGAGGCAGCAACCTGAGTAGCCCGTCAAGGCAGACTATCCCGCGTAAACCCCCAACGGATTCACAGGAACAGCCATGCAAGACGTTCACCCCCTCATCCTCTGCGGAGGAATCGGCACCCGCCTCTGGCCCTTGTCCCGCACCGAACACCCCAAGCAGTTCCAGCGGATCGACGGCAATTCGGAGACCACCTTCTTCCACGCCACGGTGGAACGCCACCGCGCGCCGGGCTTTGCCGACCCGATCGTCGCAGTCAGCAGCGCCCATGTCGCGACCGTGTTGCGCCAGCTGAGCGATATCAAGTGCCCGGCCCGCGTCTTGGCAGAACCGATCTCGCGCAACACAGGCCCGGCCGTGCTTGCCGCTGCCCTGACGCTTGCCAGGACCGATCCGGCCTCGCTGATCTGCGTCATACCATCCGACCACATCGTCAAGGGTGACCTGCCGGCCAACGTGCTTGCAGCCCGCAGGGCAGCGGAACAGGGCCATATCGTGCTCTTCGGTGTTCCGCCGGAATATCCGGAAACGGGATATGGCTACATCGTCGACGGCGGCGCCCTCGACGACCTCACCTGCGCCCGCAAGGTCTCAAGCTTCATCGAGAAGCCGCCGGTCGAGGTCGCAACGGCGCTCATCGAGGCAGGCGGCGCCTACTGGGCCTCGGGCCTCAGCCTCTTCCGTGCCGACGTCCTGATCGCCGAGTTCAAGCGTCTCGATCCAAAGACATTCGAAGCGGTGAAGAATGCGCTCGACCATGGCTTCGAGACCGAGCACGCCTTCTATCTCAATGCTGAAGCGCTTCAGCCGGCAGCCAACCTGCCGACCGAATCCATCGTCTTCGAGCATTCGCCGCGTACCGTGATTGCCCCCCTCCTCGTCGCCTGGAGCGATGTCGGTGCCTGGAACGCCCTGCACCACATCGCCGAGAAGGACGATGACGGCAACGTCCTGAGCGGCGACGTCATCAGCATCGACACCCGCAACTCCTATGTCCGCGCCTCCGGCAAGCTGGTCGCCGTTGTCGGCATGGATGATGTCGTGGTGGTGGATACCGACGACGCCCTGCTGATCACCACTCGCGACCAGGCCCAGCAGGTCAAGCAGATCGTCAAGAAGCTCGAAAGCATCAAGCGCCGGGAACTCGCCCAGCACATGCGCAACCAGATGACCTGGGGCGAGGTGCGTCGCGTCCAGTCGGGCCCCGGTTACGAACTGCGGATGATGACGCTGCGGCCAGGCACCATGCTGCCGATGACCGAGGATCTTTCCTCCCACCGCATGGTGACCGTGACCACCGGTTCGGGCCTCCTCAAAACAGGCGCCATCACCCGGCCTCTGCGCATCGGCGACAATTTCGAGGTCCCGGCCGGCGAAACGGCGTCGATTTATTGTGGCCCGGAGACCGAGATGCAGCTCGTCGAAGTCGTCTGCGAAGTCGCAATCGAGGCAACGGAGCCCGTCGCCACCCTGCAACTCGTGCACAGCTGAGGAATGGCGATGCGCAAGGGCCTCCCTCTCCTTCTGGCATTCCTGATGACGTCGACCGCTCCCGGCCTGCGTGCCGAGAGCCTCGACCATGCGGAACTGGCCAGACTGACACGCACCGTGACGGAGATCGGGGCCGAGCTTCGCGACCCCGATGCCCGCAAGGGCGATATCCGCGCGCTCCTCACCGATCGCTTCGCCGCAGTCGACAAGACGAGCGCCGGAGAGCCGCCTGCCCTTGACCGTCTGTCGACCAAAGGCAAGCTCCACACCGTGCCGATCGATTTCATGCTCGCGCAGTTGCGCCTGCAGACCGCGCAACAGTTCGACGCCGAGATCGAAAAGGCGCTGATCAATCGCGCCTCGCCCGCCCTCTTCATTCGCGGCGGAGCCATGACGCTTGCAGACCTCGAAGCGGAGGTCGCCAAGACCCAGCCCGGAGCATTGGAGCGCAAAGGGAACAAGGTCATCTCCCATTGGCCAATCGTCATCTGGTCAGATTCCGCTCTGGTGATCGAGCCGGAGCAGTCGCTGGAGCTTTCAACGGCAGAAGGCGCCTTCATCCTCAACTCCGGCCTTCTGACCGTGGACCGGGGCGAAATCTCCGCCACATCAGGCGCCAACACCGGCCTGAAAGCCTTCCGTCCCTTCGTCGCAACCGCCATGACCGGTGCGCTGCAGGCCAGTGGCGCCCGCTTTAAGGGTCTCGGTTTTGGCGGTGCCGGTGCAACCAGCGGCCTCTCCATCCTCGGAGCAGCACTCTTCCCATCGAAGATCGCCTCTCACCTGACAGACAGCAGCTTCGAGAATGTCGCCGGTGTCAGCCTCGAAAACACCCACCGCCTGGTGATCTCCGGTAACCGCTTTTCCGGCGGCACGGGTCCGGCCATCGCACTTAAAGGTGTGACCGGAGCGGAGCTGAGGGACAATTTGATCTCTGGCACCACCGAAGCCCAGGCGATTGATATCCAGAACACCAGTTCGTCGATCGAAGTGTCCGGCAACATCCTGCTCGGCAATCGCGGCAGCGGTATCTTCGTGGCCAACGACGTACGCGACGTGACGATCGCCGGAAACCTCATGTCAGGCAATGGCCGCGGCGGCGTCTCGATCGTCCGCAGTGCCTGCGTGACGATCGCAGACAACATCGTCATCTCGAACAGCCAGGTCGGCATCAAGCTGCGTGCGAGCAACGGGCTTACCCTCTCGCACAACGATCTGATCGCCAATGCCGGCGCCGGGATCTCGATCATCGACCAGGAGCCGAACGCCCGGGTGGTCGTCGACGGTAATGCCTTCTCCGCCAACAAGTCCGGAATTCATGGTGGCTCGGCCAGCGAAGTAGCCTTGAAGGCCAACGACTTTGACGGCCAGTCGCCGATCCTGCTCGATGGCGAATTTGCACCTTTCGTCCCCGAGCTCCTGCACATCGCCGCCTCTGCAAACGCTGCGGCCACCGCGCTCACCATTCACGCCAACACGTCATCCGCCGCTCCGGTGGATTGCAAAACCGGGAGCTGACAATGGTCTTTTCCTCCGAGACTTTCCTGTTTCTATTCCTGCCCCTGTTCCTGGTCGCCTATTATCTGACGCCGGACCGGTTGAAGTCCTGGACCATCCTCATCGGCTCCTACATCTTCTATTGCTGGTGGCGGCCGGACTTCCTGATCTTGTTCGTGGGCGTAACCGCCTGGGCCTATGGCTGCGGCCTGCTTATCGAACGCTGGGAAGGTCAGGCCCGGGCCAAGATCGTGCTGATCCTGGGGGTCGTCGGCTGCCTGTCCGTGCTTGGCGTATTCAAGTATCTGAACTTCTTCATCGACAGCTTTGCCGAACTGCTTGGCACCACGCCCGATGAACTTGGCGTCCATTGGCGCCTGATCCTGCCGATCGGCATTTCCTTCTATGTTTTCCAGGCCGTCGGCTATGTCATCGACGTCTACCGCAAGGACACGCCGGCGACCCGCAGCTTTGTCGACTTCGCCGCCTTCATCGCGCTCTTCCCCCAGCTGATCGCGGGCCCGATCCTGCGCTTCAAGGATCTGGCCGATCAGTTCCATGAACGGACCCATAGCCTGACGCTCTTCTCGACCGGCCTCGGCATCTTCACCATCGGCCTTGCCAAGAAAGTGCTGCTGGCGGACTCGATCGCACCGGTCGCCGATGCCGCCTTCGCTTCGGGCAACGTCACCTTCGTCGAGGGCTGGCTTGGCGCCGCAGCCTACACGCTGCAGCTCTATTTCGACTTCTCCGGCTACTCGGACATGGCCATCGGCCTGGGCCTGATGATGGGCTTCAAGTTCATCCGCAACTTCGACACGCCCTACATCAGCGCCTCGATCACCGAGTTCTGGCAGCGTTGGCACATCAGCCTTTCAACCTGGCTGCGCGACTATCTCTACATCCCGCTCGGTGGCAACCGCAAAGGTCCCCTTCGCACCTACCTGAACCTCTTTCTGGTCATGCTGCTCGGGGGCCTCTGGCATGGTGCCGCCTGGACCTTTGTCCTCTGGGGTGCCTGGCATGGAGCCTGGCTGGCGATCGAACGCTACACCGGCCACGCCCGCGCCAACCTCAGCAAGATGCTGACGGTGCCTGCCACCCTGCTCCTCGTCGTCATCGGCTGGGTCATGTTCCGCGCCACAAGCGTCAGCGAAGCCTTCTCCGTCTATGCCGGCATGCTCGGACTGAACGGTATGACGCCCAGCCTCGAATTCCTGGCAAGCGTCAATCAGGAACATCTCGTCTTCATCCTGCTCGCCGTGATCGTCGTGGTGTTGGAACCGCGCTTCAAGCACCTGACCGATCCGGATCGCGTACCGCTGGCCGGTCAGCCAAAGGTAGCGCCGGACGGCTCGATCATCGCGGCTCCGTCCATCGCCTACCCGCTGGCAATGACCGCCCTGCTGGCCGTGACCATCGCGCGGCTCGCCGAACAATCTGCGTCACCCTTCCTCTACTTCCAGTTCTGACAGGAGCAAAACCATGCCCAGTCTGCGCCAGTACACAGCCCTCTTCCTCCTGCCGAGCACCTTCTTCGGCTATGCCGTCTATGCCAACTCGACCCTGCTCTTGGACGTGGCATCGCCAGCGGCCCAGGCCTCGGAACCGAATAGTCTGTCCCTCTCCTATGTCATCGACGGAGAAGCGACCCGTGACCTGGACACGGTCTACAAGAACGAGCTTCCCCATCGCGCACCTTCGGTCGGCCTCTTCGGCAATGTCCGCTATGCCCTTCTCGGTGCCGGTCGAAAGGGCGTGATCGTCGGCGATGAGGGCTGGTTCTTCACTGCCGAGGAGTTCAAGAGCGTCCCGGCCACCGAAATCGATGACGCGGCCGAGCGCATCGCCAAGATCCGCGATGACCTGCAAGCACGCGGCATCACGCTGGTCCTTGCTCCACTGCCGGCAAAGTCGGACATCTACGCCGAAGAGGTCCCCTCGCTTCTGCGCAGTACCGCAATGGCGGACGCCTATGGCGCGTTCACCGCAGCACTCGGACAGCGAGACATAACCGTCGCGGACATGCGCAAAGCCTTGCTGGCTGCCAAACCCTTCGGCGAGGTCTTCCTGAAATCCGACACGCACTGGTCGCCCGCCGGCGCCAAGGCAGCGGCAGAAGCTATCCAGTCCAGTATCCAGAAGACCGGTATCGACCTTCCTTCGCAGGAATTGACGGCACAGTGGCAGACGCCCGTTTCGCTCTGGGGCGACCTGACGAAGTTCGTCACCTCACCGGATTACGCGCCGCGCGTCGGCCTTTCGGAAGAAAGCGTGCCGATCTACCGCACATCGGTCAGCGCAGAAGCCTCGGGCACCGACATTTTCGGCGATGACAGCTCCGTTCCCGTCATGCTTGTCGGCACCAGCTATAGCGCCAACGAAACCTGGTCGTTCGCCGATTTCCTGCGCCAGGCCGTCAAGGCGGATGTGGTCAATGTCGCCAAGGAAGGCCTGGGCCCAGGCGTCCCGATGATGGACCTGCTTGCCGGAACCGCACTCGACGAAACCATGCCAAGCGTCATCGTCTGGGAGTTTCCGATCCGCTACCTCGGCACCGAGAGCCTTTGGCAGCGTGCGGGCGGGAAGGCGGAGGGTGGCAATGTCTGACCGGCTCGCCCGCCTGCTCTGGATAACCTTGCTTGCGGCACCTCTGATGGGTGTCTCTCCGGCTCATGCGGTAAAACCCTTCTTTCCGCGCAACCCGCCCGAGGCCGCCGAGCCTGCAAAGCCTGCCAAGCGCAAGACGATTGGCCCGGCCTCGCATCTGCCGCTTCCTCTCCAGGCGGCCCGCAAACGCCTGCTCGCCGGAAAGACGGTCTCCTATGCCGAGCTTCAGGCGCTGGCCGACGCCAGGGATGGTGTCGGCGCCTTCAAGCTCGCCGAGCGGATCCAGAGGCAGGCCGATCCGAAGCTTGCGACCCACGCGCTGCACTATTTCGCCATCGCGGCCTATCAGGACCGGGGATACGCCGTGCGCCACATGATGACGATCCTGAACGATGGCAGCCTCGAACTGCGGCCGTCTCATCTTGAGAGCGCGGAGGCCGCGCTGCGGCGCCAGGCACGCCAGGGCAACGAACAGGCGGTCGAAGGGCTCGTGCGGCTTTACAGCGAAGGCCGGCGCTTCGGCGACAAGCGCGACGAGCTCGAAGGTCTGCTAGCGTCGGGCGTGGGAAAGAAGAACGGCGACACGGCCTTCAAGCTGGCCGTGCTCCTCCTGTCGGATCGCGATCGCACATCCGACCAGACCGCGCAGGCCGCCCGCTTTCTCAAGATCGCCGAAGAAAACGGCAGCATCGGCATGAAGGCGGCAGCCAGCAACCTGCTCGCCCAGTTGCAGTCCAACCCCAGTGAAACGACCGCGGAGGTTCAGCCATGACCCGAGTTCGCAAGACCCGCATTCTCGCCGGCACCGCACTTGCCGCCGTCCTGATGGCGGCAGCCGGTCAGGTCCGGGCAGAGACGCCAGGTGGTCAACCACCATCATCCTTCGGCTGCCGCAGCCTGGAAGAGATCGCGGAACTCCAGATGATCGAGGGCAAGGATGGCATGTTCTTCCGCATCCTCGCCGACCTGCGCCTTCAGCATGCCTTCACCGACCAGACCGTCGAACATCTGGCAGACATGGCCAAGGCTCTGGAGAAAAGCGGCACGACACTTGTCTATGTGCCACTTCCGACGAAGTCGCAGGTGCTCCCCGAACTGGTGCCGGCCCGCGCGTCGCTCTATGGCTTCGATGCAGGGATCGCCACCGAAATCTACGATGACGTGGTGCGCCGCCTGAAGGAGAGAGGGGTGGCCGCCGTCGATATTGCGACACCGATGCGAAACAACAATCGCAACGGTTTCGGCGAGTATTCCTTCTTCCAGGCCGACTTCCACTGGACCGCCCATGGCGCAGACGTGGCAGCCAAGGCAATCGGCGATGCGCTGAAGGCGCTGCCGGCCTATGGCGACGTGAGCCCCGTCCGCTTCGACATGAAGGAGGTCCCGCCCCCGGAAGAATTCTCCAGCATGAGAGAGCTGCTGCAGAAGCATTGCGTATCGCATGTCCCGACGGTGACAGCGCATACCTACGAAACTATTCGTGTCGAAGATCCGACGGCCGAAGCCGGTTCCATGGACATCTTCGGCAGCAGCGACGAGGCGACGATCGCGCTTATCGGAACCAGTTACTCGGACAAGCCGATCAGCAATTTCTCCGGCTATATCGAGCATTGGACGGGTGTGCCGGTGGAAAACTACTCGATTTCCGGCGGCAACCAGTTCGGCTCGATCATCTCCTACATCACCTCCCGTGAATTCCAGGAGCGCCGTCCACGCTTCCTGATCTGGGAAAACCCGATCTACAACAATCTCGGCCAATATGGCGGCGCCCCCTGGGCTGAAATCATCGCAGCCTCGCTCGGCGAATGCAGTGCCGCGATCCCGGCCAGCGCCAAGGGTGAAAACGCCGTCGAGGCGGACCTGTCGACCATCCAGCTCGACCATGACGACGTCATTCTTGCCGACATCGGCAGCGACACCAGCCGCAAGGCCACATTCACCCTGACAGGTGCAGACGGCACTGTCCGCACCCGCTCGATCGAGCGCGGCGACCGACTGCGCTCGACCGGTCGCTACTTCTTTTCGCTCGCCGGCTTCCCGGAAGGCTCCCTGCAGAAGGTCGAAGTGACCTTCGATGCGCCGGCCGGCGAAACCTCATCCCTGTCCATCTGCAAGACCAACACTGGAGAACAGTCATGATGACCAAGACCTCGACCCGCGTTGCCTTCGTTTCGCTCACCGCAACCCTCGCGTTCTCGACCGCTGCCTGGTCCGATGACGGAGGCCTTTACGAAAAGCCGCTCGATCCCAACTCGGCCTTTGTTCGCGTGATCGCGCCGGGCGCGACGACGGCATCCGTACAGAACAGCGCCTTCAACCAGCTCGAGGATGGCGTGTCGCCCTATGTGGCCGTTGCCCCCGGCGACATCCCGGTTTCCTCCAGCCTCGGCAAGGGCACGGTCCAGGCCAGCGCCGGCAAGTTCTACTCCGTGGTCGTCACCAAGGATGGCGCAACAACCGTCGTCGACGACATGACCAGAAACCCGGCCAAGGCGACGCTCTCCCTGTACAACCTCACCGAAAAGGCCGCGATCGATCTCTTCGTCCCCCAGGCGGGAGCAGAGGCCGTATCTGACGTCGACAGCGGAGGCTCCAAGTCGGTCGCTCTGCGCGCGCCGCTCGCCGTCGATCTCGTCGTCCGTGACGGCGACAAGGACCTCGCCAAGCTCGACAAGGTCGAATTCAAGCGCCTCGCCGGCGTGACGATCGTCGTCACCGGAGAGGGCGACGCGGTCGACGCCGTCGCCGTTCCCAGCACCATTGCCCGCTAATTGAAGACAGGTTCCGGAGGTTTATCATGACGATTGCAAGAATGGCGAAATCGCTGCTGATGGCAGGCGTAATGACGATGGCCGCCGGAACTCCAGGGCGCACGGCCACCATAGACGTCCGGTTTGCACCACCGGACGTCGAATTGCCGAAGTCTGCCGTCTGCTCGCCGCGGGTCCGCGACGAGGACATGATCGCCGAATGGAGCGCCTGGGATCAGAAGGCTCTGCCCAAACGCGCGACCTTTGCCATCACCCGCGACATGAACCGCATGCGGGACCTCGATGCCCGCCGCTTCGAGCCGATCATCACCAGAATTCAGGAGCTGATGCCGACGGTCAAGAAGGACTATGACCAGACTGACGCCCTCTTCGACCGGGTTAAGCTCCTGCTGGCCAAGGGCGAGAGCGACAAGGTGCGCGATGAAGGCCTCGTACAGATGCTGATCGACACCGGAGGCCATCCGGCAGGATCTCTCAACACCCTTGCAGACTATCTGATCGACGGCCGGGGCATCGCCCAAAACAAGGAAGCCGGCCTCCAGATGAAGGTCCAGGCGGCCTATGGCGGCAATGCCGACGCGATCCTGGACCTCGCCCGTCTCACCAAGAACGGCGAGACCGTGGACGGATGGGAGATCGAGCCGGAGCTTGCCGTCAACATGGCCTTCGGCTCGCTGGTCGGTGTGCTCGACGAAGGAATCTGCGACCGCATCAGCCGCGTAGCCCGCGAATACGACAACGGCGAGGTCGTCGTGAAGGACCCGGCGCTGAGCATGGCCTGGTACCGCTTCGCAGCCGACCTCGGGGACACGGCTGCGGCCTGGGAAGTCGCAGAAATGAACCTCCTCAGCGAGAAGATCGTCAAGGACAACGAGGTCCTGCTGAAGTACCTGAAGAAGGCAGCCGACGGCGGCAACATGGCGGCCATCCTGGAAATGGGACGTCTCTACGCCGAGGGCGCACTCCTGCCGCGTGACCGCGAAAAGGCATTCGAATACTTCCGCCAGGCCGAGGCCGGCGGGAACCAGGCCGGCCTCATCAAGCAGGCCCAGCTTCTCGAGCAGACCAAGGAAACTTCCCCGGCAGATGCAGCGGCCTATGAGGACCTGTTGCGTCGCCTGATTACCCGCAACGACCCGCCGCCATGGGCCTTTACCCGTCTCGCCCGCGTCATCCAGGCGCGCGACGGCATCTGGAAATCGGCACCGGAAGTCAAACCCCTTCTGGAGGAGGCGGTGAAACGCGGTGACATCGAAGGGGGCATCGACCTCGCCGAACTTCTGCTGCGCGAAGACCTCTCGTCGAAAACCATTGCCCGCTCGACCGATCTTCTGTCCGAGGCCATCCACATCAACGGCGAAATCAACGCCATCGCCAAGCTCCAGCGCGTCTATCTCTGCATGGATCCCTCGGGCCCCAACACCGAGGCAGCAGACTATTGGGCGACCATCGAGGCAGGCGCGGGCAACAAGACACTTGAACTCGAGCCCGAACAGATCGACCAGCTGCCAGCGCTGAAAGACCCGATGGTCATTGCGGCAATCCAGACCCAGGCACTCTATGGCCGGGCCAGCGCTCTCGCCCTCTACCAGCGTTATCTGAAGGCCGCCGGATATTCCGATCAGGTCCTGAAATTCTGGGCCGAGCGCGCCGAGGTAAGGCGCGGCGCAACCGTCGAGGCCGCCCTGCTCGAATTCAAGCAGAACCTTGAAAAGGGCCGCATCAACGATGCGAAGCGCAGCATCCAGATGAGCGGCGAAGGCATGACCGTCGATGCCGGCCTGAGCTTTGCGCGCTTCCTGGTCAACAACTATGCCACAGACACCGAAAGCGTGGCACTCGCGAAGGAAATCCTCCATCCGCTGGCCGAAACCGGTTCGGGCCGCGCCGTCCGCCTTCTGCAGGAACTGGAAGGGTCAGACATGGATCCGCTGTCATCGCCGCTCGCCCGTTTCGGAAATGTCATGCGTGAGCGCGGCGACATGTCGGCCCAGCTTCTCCTCGCGGAGAATGCGGCCGATGTCGAAGAACGCACCCGTCTCTACAAAAAGGCGATCAGCACCCAGCGTTGCGACTACGACGACACGATGTCTCTCGCCGAATTCGCCATTCGGTATCACCGCCAGGATGCCGAGCGGTGGCTGTCGATTGCCACGCACATTGCAAACGACGATGCCTGGCGCAAGGTGAAGATCGCCGACGTGTATCTGGCCCTCGGTCGCCGTGACACCGAGCAGCGTGCGCTGGCGCTCTACGAAGAAGCCCGCGCCGCCGGTGAGCCGGCAGCCTTCTACCGCCTCGTCAAGCACTACGCCAACAATGCGAGCGCCAGCTACGACCCGAAAATGGCGAGCGATATCTTCGTCGATCTCGTGCAGCGTTCCGATCTCGAAAGCGTGCCCGAAAAACTCCTCATGCTGGCCAACATGAAGCCGGAAATCCGGGTTCAGGTATCCAAGCGCATCGACGTCGACGGGCTCTACAGAAAGTCTGCCGAAACCGGTCAGCCCGTCGCCATGCGCGAAGTGGCGAAGCGCCTTCGCGATACCGCGAGTGACAGCAAGTCTATCCTAGCCTCCTTCACCTGGCTGAAGAAGGCAGCGGAAGCCGGCGACGCGGAGGCGATGTTCCTCCTGTCGCAATCCTACGCCTATGGGCTGGGCACGCGCCCGGCCCTGAACGACGCACAAGCCTGGATGGCAAAGGCTGCAGAAGCAGGCTATCCCGCTGCCACCCAGGTCCTGAAGCTCAACAACGCAGGAACGGAGGGTTGATCATTGGCCGATTGCACAAGATGGACTTTGAACCGCCACGTCGCAGCCTCGCTGCTCGCAATCACCGCCGCCTTGGCCACTACACCGGCCGCCAAGGCGGCCGAGGAAACCTGCTTCAAGACACCGACGCCGGTCATGAGCCTCGGTTTCGGCAGTCGCTATGAAGCCGAGTCCAAGACCCGCTCGGATATCGATGAAGAGTCTGACGCCGCTGTTACCAAGGCCCTGAAACCGATCGATCAGTTCATACAGAACCTCGCCAAGATCGTGTCGAAGGCACAGTCTGAAAGGGACGTTGCGACCCGCCGGGCCTACCAGCGCTGCGTGGTGGACTCGATCTTCACCTGGGCGAGGGCCGACGCGCTCAACGACATGCGAACCTTCAACGCCAAGCTCTCCGTGCCCTCGCGCATCGGCGGGCTTGCGATACTCTACGCCGAAAGCCGCGATCAGGTCCCGGGTCTTCACGATCGCGAACGCATCATCGAGAAATGGCTGCAAAAGCGTGCCCAGGAGATCGTCTACTTCTTCGAAAACGAGGCGACCAAAGGTGCCGCCCGCAACAATTTGCGGGCATGGGCCAGTATGGCGGTCGGCGAAGTTGGCATTCTGAACCGTGACCGGGGCCTCGTCGAATGGTCCATCCTCAGCAACAACACGATGATCACCAATGCCGCGCCGGATGGCAGCCTGCCGCTGGAGATGAATCGCCAGCGCTACGCCCTGCATTATCAGCTGCATGCCATGACCCCGCTGGTGACATCGGTGGCACGGACCTGTGCGGCAGGCTATGGCAAGGGCGGCGCGGATCTGGAGAAGCTGAAGACGATGGCCCGCTTTTCGATTGCGGCGGTCAAGGACCCGAAGATCGTTCAGAAAATCAATGGCAAGAGCCAGACGATCAAGCCTGGCCTGAAGAACAACCTGTCGGCGATCGCCTGGCTGGAGCCCTATGTGGCGCTGACAAACGATGTGGAGATGCAGCAGGCCTTTTCGTCGCTCAGGCCTCTGACCAACTCGAAGCTAGGCGGCAACCAGACGAAGCTCTACGAGGGCCAGCGCATCAGCTGCTCGATTACGGCACAGAACTGATTGCCCTACGACAGCCGTTCGCTTTTAAATGGAATGAACGGCTCTAGTCCGAGGAAAGCCGGATACGATGCCCGATCAGGGGCTGCTCCGCGCGGACAGCTCCAGCATGGCCGTCCTCTGGAGAACGATCGATGTTCCAGTCCTGGACCTCGAGCTGGACGAGCGACTTCACGGCGTCGAGCGACAGGGCACGGCCATGGGTTCCGGCCAAGGCATCGCCGAGACGGTTCAGAAGGTCTTCTGTCAGGTTTTGCGGGGACTGCGTCACCTCGGTGCTCCTCTGACGACATCCTGCTACAAACATGGGAATTGCGGAAGCCGTTCGCTACCGAAGCTGGGCTCAAACACTTAAAAAAGTCGCAATTCTCCGTGAGCGGCGCCCCTTCGGCGCAACTCTTTCGCGAGCAATGGCAAACAAAGTATGAGGAAGACGGAAGCGGGTGCCAAAGAGCGGACAGCCTCCGCGCCTTCGCACCCGGCATGATTGGTCAAGCAGCCATGCCCCAGGACGATGGATCGTCTTCGCCGAACATGCGCTCGAGGCTGAGGAAGCAGATCATGCTCTTTTCATGCGCGATGATGCCATCCGAAAAGGCAGCGCTCGGGCCGGTGGCGGCCGGAAGCGGCTGCAGCGTGCTACCCGATACGGTCAGGATGTCCGAAACGCCATCGACCAGCAGACCGACGGTCATGCCGTTGACCTCGGTGACCACAACGGCGCTGCGTTCGGTCGCCTGTGCGGCCGGCATGCCGAGCTTCACTGCGAGATCAACGATCGGGATGACCGTACCGCGCAGGTTCATCACGCCGAGAACTTCGTAAGGGGAATGCGGGATCGGCGTCACGGGCGCCCAGCCTCGAATTTCCCGGATCGATGTCGTCTTGACGCAGAATTCCTGCTGGTGGAGCCGGAAGGCGATGATTTCGAGGGCATCGGCGGCATTCGACGTCGTATTCATCTGCGTTTCCTCCTGCGGCAAGCCTGCGTCGGCTGGCGCTTTGTCACACTGTTGACCGGAAAGCCGGCCGCAGAGCGAGGCTCTGCACTCCGAATCAATTTAGCCCACCAGAAATTAAAGAAGATCTAAATCAACCGGGAGAATTCACAGCTGTCGGTGTGCCCGTCTGTGTCACGGGGCGAGCATGGTGAAATGGGACATCTGGCCGGCACTCCACCAGGCAAACTCGATCGAAAGGCGCGGATCGACGTCAACGATGCGACCACCCTGCAGCGTCACGAGATCGCGTCCCGTGACGATCGACAAGACGTTGCCAACATGCTGACGAGACACCTTGAAGCGCTGCGACAGCGCATCATAGGTCAGCGGCAAGCTCCAGCTTTCGCCTAGCACCTGTGCCAGATGCGATCCCATCAACGCACAGAGCATCAGATAGCCGCTGTCTCGACCGGTGAAGTCGACCACCGTCTCGAAGGGTGTGAACAGGATATCGATCGACTGAACAGAAACCATCGACCGCCCGATCAGCCCGCTGATGCGCTCGGGATCGGCGATCAGTGTCTCAAAATGCTGATGCGGCTCCAGCATCGCGGAAGCAGCGACAAAGGCAAGCGGCGAGCGGGCGATTTCCATCACCAGCGCCGGGGTCGGCCGCAGCCGGATCTCGCGCCGGTCCTGCGCATTCTGTTCGGCAACGACATAGCCGCCTGCCTTCAACCCCGCCATCAGATCGCTGACCTGCCGCGAGCTGCCCGGAACAAGCGACTGCAGCAGCGTCATAGTCGGCGCTGGTCCCTGCTGCTTTTCGTAGAGAGCATAGAGACCGATCAGCGTATAACAGGTGATATAGCGCATCTTCTGGGCGAAGATCTTGTTGGCCGGCCACGTGAAGGCGCTCGGTTCCACCATCCGTCGACAATAGGAGAGCATTGCCGCATCGAAGTCGGGATTGATGACAAGACGACCAGCTGCCTGCCAAACGGGGTGCTCTAAAAGCTTTTCGATCCCCGGATGAACAGGCAATCGATCCCGGCTGAATGCAACACGCAACTGATCCATCGGCTCCTCTCCATACGAGGTCGCCATTAAGATTCGAAATCACTTGCGGCGTCGATTGTTAAATCTTGCAGTTCTTTCTAATTCAAGGCGCGTCTGATCATCATTCCAACGCGGGAGCCTCGTGCCTATGGCACCCGCTTCGCCATTTCGTAGGCAGCGGCGCACCGCTGTCCGGAAGCGCAATAGGCGAGAATCGGCCCGGTTTGCCCGGAGAGAATACCCTTGAGGCGCTGCGCCTGTTCTAGGGAAAGCTGCCATGGAACGACCGGAATGTAATGTGCGTCGATCCCCGCAGCGCGCGCCGCATCGGCAATCTGCTCGAATGAAGGCTGCAGGAACCCCTCTTTGTCAGGCCGCATGCAGACCAGGGTCTGGAAGCCGAGCCCCGCAATGTCAGGAATTTGCGATGGCGTGATCTGCCCCGTGACATGGAAGCTGGGATCGATGCTGCGAATACTCATGAGCGGCTCCTTCGCCGAGACAAGGCCGCCGGATGGCGGCACAACACATATGATTTATTATATATTTTTAACCCATGGCCCCTTGTCAACACTTGCCAGCGAGTATTTCTACGATATATTCGTATCTATGAAGATTGATCCAGAACAGATGAAGGCTGGCGCCGACATGGCCAGCGAACTCCTGAAGTCGCTATCGAACCGATACCGACTGCTGATCCTCTGCCGCCTGGCGGATGGGGAGCATTCCGTCGGACAGCTGGCCGAATTCCTCGGCATTCGCGACAGCACGGTTTCCCAGCACCTCGCATTGCTTCGCCGGGAAAAGATCATCGCCGGACGACGCGACGGCCAGACCATCTGGTACCGCATCGAAAGCGAGCCTGCGCGCGCCGTGATCGGCACGCTGTACAACAGCTTCTGCAAGACATCCGACTGCGTCGCCTGAAAGCGTAATCCTCGACCGTTCCCAAGCCAGCCTCCACGGCTTGACATTCGATTATCTAATATCTACGTATTATCGTAGATATGTAAATTAAGGAGATAAACATGTCGATCGATCGCGCCGTTCTTCTCTTCGCCGGCTTCATGGTCCTTTTGTCCCTGCTGCTCACCCATTTCGTCCATCCGGGCTTCGTCTGGTTCACGGCCTTCATCGGCGTGAACATGATACAGTCGGCCTTCACCGGCTTCTGCCCGGCAGCCATGATTTTCCGCAAGCTGGGCCTGCGTCCCGGCACGGCATTCTGAGGAACCTCACCATGCAGAAATCCGCCTTCATCGCCCTGTTCGCCGCCATGACGACCGCGGGACTGACTGCCGCCCAAGCGACGGATCTCAAGCTCGCGACGGTCAGCATTCCGGAGATGAAGGCGGTCTATGGCCAGATCCAGCCGCGCAACAGCATCCTCGCTCGCGCCAGGTTGGGCGGCACCCTGGTCCGGCTCGACGTCACCGAGGGTGACATCGTCAAAGCCGGCGACGTGATCGCCGAGGTCAAGGACGACAAGATCGACTTCCAGATCAAGGCCGTCGATGCGCAGCTTCAGGGCCTCAAGGCCTCGATGAAGGATGCAGAGGTCGAGCTTGACCGTGCCGATCGCCTGGTTCGCAGCGGTGCGGCAAGCACCCAGCGCCTCGATCAGCTCAGAACCCAGCTCGACGTCATCACCAACCAGGTCCGCCAGGCCGAAGCCCAGCGCTCGGTTCTTGTCCAGCAGGCCTCCGAAGGAGCGGTGATCGCCCCCTCCGACGGCCGTGTGATTGCCGTTCCCGTGACCCGCGACGCAGTCGTGATGGCCGGAGAATCAGTTGCCACCATCGCCGGCGGCGGCTTCTTCCTGCGGCTCGCGATCCCGGAACGCCACGCGCATCAACTCGCGCAAGGCACACCGATCCGCATCGAGGCCGCTGGCGAAAAGCTTGAGGGCGAACTGGTGAAAATCTATCCGCAGATCGGAGGTGGTCGTGTGACGGCAGATGTCGAGGTCGAGGGTCTCGAAACCGACTTCGTTGCAGCCCGCGTCCTGGTCGAACTGCCCGTCGGCGAACGTCAGGCGCTGCTGGTGCCTGCGACAAGCCTCACCAACCGCGCCGGAATCGACTTCGTCGCAGTCCGGGAAGGTGAAGCCATTGTCGAACGCGCCGTGGTCGCCGGCGAAGCCATCGACTTCGAGGGCGCCCCCAAGATCGAGATCCTGTCCGGCCTCGCAGCCGGTGATGTCGTGGTTACGAAATGACGAATACCAATCACAACACCCCAGGGGCTGGCGAGCCCGACGACGATACCCCGATGACCAATCTGGGCATTGCCGGCAATCTCACCCGCGCTTTCATCAAGTCGCCGCTGACGCCGCTTTTCCTGATCGCCGCCTTCGCCTTCGGGCTCGTGGCACTCCTCACCCTACCGCGTGAGGAAGAGCCGCAGATCTCCGTTCCCATGGTCGATATCATCGTCCAGGCGCCGGGTCTGCGCGCCGATGACGCCCAGAAGCTGATCACCGAACCGCTCGAAACGATCGTCAAGAGCATCAATGGCGTCGAGCACATCTACTCCCAGTCCATGGACAATAGGGTCATGGTCACCGCCCGCTTCCTGGTCGGCACCTCCGCGGATGCCGCGGTGCTGCGCGTCCATGACAAGGTGCGCGCCAATATCGACCGCATCCCGGTCGGCATTGCCGAACCCAAGGTGGTCGGACGCGGCATCGATGACGTGGCGATCGTCACCCTCACCTTCTCTCCGACAAAGGACGCGAGCGGCCATGTCGGCGCCAACGACCTGACCCGCATCGTCCGCGAAGTCCGCAACGAGATCGCCAAGGTCGAGGACGTCGGTCTGACCTATGTCGTCGGCGAAACTAATGAGATCATCCGCATCTCGCCACAGCCGGAAAAGCTTGCCCTCTATGGCATCACCCTGCAGCAGCTTGCCGGCAAGGTCGGCGGCGCAAACACGGCCATGCCCGCCTCACAGGTTCGCGAAGGCGGTCGCCAGATCGATGTGATCGCCGGCGAAACGCTTTCCACGCCTGCCGAGATCGGCAATCTGCTGCTCACCGCCCGCGATGGTCGTCCGGTCTATGTCCGCGATGTCGCGGCAATCGACTTTGCCACCGACACCACCGAAGCACGGGTCTCCACCTTGCGAAAAGATAGCGACGCCATCGAGCGCGTCCCCTCCGTTACGCTCGCCATCGCCAAGCGCGCCGGTTCGAACGCGGTCGTGGTTGCCGAGACAATCCTTCAGCGCGTCGAAGCCCTGGAAGGCAAACTGATCCCCGAGGACATCCATGTCGAGGTGACCCGCAACTACGGGGAAACCGCCAACGAAAAGGCGAATGAACTCCTCTATCACCTCGCGCTTGCGACCGTCTCGATCATCGCGCTGGTCTGGATCTCGATCGGCCGCCGCGAAGCCCTGGTCGTGGCGATCGTCATCCCCGTGACGATCCTGCTGACGCTCTTTGCGTCGCGTTTGATGGGCTACACGCTGAACCGCGTGTCGCTCTTTGCCCTGATCTTCTCGATCGGCATCCTCGTTGATGACGCCATCGTCGTCATCGAGAACATCGCCCGCCACTGGGGCATGGGCGACAAGCGCTCACGCCGCCGCAGCGCCATCGAGGCTGTCGCCGAAGTCGGCAATCCGACGATTGTTGCAACCCTCACCGTGGTGGCCGCACTCCTGCCGATGCTCTTCGTCTCCGGCATGATGGGCCCCTATATGAGCCCGATCCCGGCCAATGCTTCCGCCGCGATGATCTTCTCCTTCTTCGTCGCGGTCATGGTCACCCCCTGGCTGATGCTGAAGGTCGCTGGCAACGCACCCGTGCATGCCCATGCCGATCCCGAGACCGGCGGCATGCTGGGCCGGATGTATGCGGCAACCGCCCGCCCCATCCTGGCCACGAAACCCCGCAGCTGGGTCTTCCTGATCCTGGTCGGCATCCTAACACTCGGATCGCTGAGCCTCTTCTACACCAAGCATGTCACGGTGAAGCTCCTGCCCTTCGACAACAAGTCGGAGCTGCAGGTCACGATCGACCTGCCCGAGGGCTCGTCCGTCGAGATGACCGATGCGGTCGCCCAGGCCGTGGGACGCAAGGTGCTCGACATGCCGGAAGTGGTTTCCGTCCAGACTCACGCCGGCACCGCAGCACCCTTCAACTTCAACGGCCTGGTCCGCCACGCCTATATGCGCGCAGCACCCTATCAGGGTGACGTTGCCATCAACCTGACGCCTAAGGGCGATCGGGACCGCACGAGCCACGATATTGCCCTCGATATCCGCAAGCAGATCGCCGATATCGCAATGCCCGAGGGTACCAGCCTCAAGGTCGTCGAGCCCCCGCCGGGCCCGCCGGTCATGGCAACCCTGTTGGCTGAAATCTACGGTCCGACGCCGGAAATCCGCCGCGCCGTCGCTGCCAAGGTCGAAGCAGCCTTCCGCTCGGTGCCCTTCATCGTCGACGTCGACAATTCCTATGGCGTCGAGGCCCCGCGAAAGCGGCTGGTGATCTCCACCGACGACGCGGAATTCTACCGGGTCGAGGAAGGCGATGTCTTCGACACGATCGCCATCCTCTCGAACGGCAAGACGATCGGCTATTCCCACCGCGGCGAAGGGCGTCCGCCGATCCCGATCCGGCTGGAGCGTGCCAAGGGCGAGAAGGTGATCGACGAGCGCTTCCTCTCGACACCGATGCCGGCCAATGTCTTGCCCGGCGACAAGGGCGTCGTCGAGCTCGGCGACGTCGTGCGCGTCGTCGACGAAAAAACCTCCCTGCCGATCTTCCGTCACAACGGCATCAGCGCCGAAATGGTGACTGCCGAACTCGCCGGCGACTTCGAAGCCCCGCTTTACGGCATGCTTGCCGTCCAGGAGGCGATCGACGCGCAGGACTGGACTGGCCTGCCGAAGCCAGTGATCGCGCTTCACGGCCAGCCGACCAATGAAGATCAGGCCACCCTGCTCTGGGATGGCGAATGGGAAGTCACCTGGGTCACCTTCCGTGACATGGGTGCAGCCTTCATGATCGCGCTGCTGGGCATCTACATCCTCGTCGTCGCCCAGTTCGGCTCGTTCAAGGTGCCGCTGGTGATCCTGACACCCGTGCCGCTGACCTTCATCGGTATCCTCGGCGGCCACTGGCTGTTCGGCGCACCCTTCTCGGCAACCTCGATGATCGGTTTCATCGCGCTCGCGGGCATCATCGTCCGCAACTCGATCCTGCTGGTGGATTTCATCCGCCACGCCGATTACACCGGCAAGACCCTGACCGACGTTCTGATCGAGGCCGGCGCGATCCGCTTCAAACCGATCCTGCTGACGGCACTCGCAGCCATCATCGGTGCAGCGGTGATCCTGACCGACCCGATCTTCCAGGGACTGGCAATCTCGCTGCTCTTCGGCCTGATCTCCTCAACCCTGCTGACGGTTCTTGTCATTCCCGCCATCTATCGGGTGCTGAGGACCTGACCGAACGAACATCACGAAGACACATGGCCGCGCCGCAAGCGCGGCCATTTTCATTGGTCAGAAGATTCTCGACTTTCCCTCTTCAAAGAGACATCAAAAAGTGTAAACTTAATTTGACACTCGAGCTGAGGCGGGACCCATGGCCCAACCATTCCCATTCGCCGCCATCGTCGCGCAGGAGGATATGAAGAAGGCCCTCCTGATGGCTGCGGTCGAACCTCTATTGGGTGGCGTCCTGATTTTCGGCGACCGCGGCACGGGAAAATCGACCGCTGTGCGCGCCCTGACCGAGCTTCTTCCACCGATCGAGACCCGTGCCGGCTGCCGCTACAACTGCCTGCCGGCGGAGCCGCAATCCGCCTGCCCTGTCTGCAATCCGGCAGCCGGCCAGAAGCCGCCGCCGATCGTCAAACACCGTGCACCGATGATCGACCTGCCGCTTGGCGCGACCGAGGACCGTGTCTGCGGTTCGCTCGATATCGAAAAGGCGCTCGTCGCTGGCGAAAAACACTTCGAACCGGGACTGCTGGCAGCCGCGAACAGGGGCTTCCTCTATATCGACGAAATCAATCTGCTCGAAGATCATCTGGTCGACCTCCTGCTCGATGCGGCAGCCTCCGGCGTCAATGTCGTCGAGCGGGAAGGCCTGAGCATCCGCCATTCCGCCCGTTTCGTGCTGGTCGGCAGCGGCAATCCTGAGGAAGGCGATCTGCGCCCGCAATTGCTGGACCGCTTCGGCCTGTCGGTCGAGGTGCGCACGATCGAAGATCTCGAACAGCGCATCGACGTGATCCGCCGCCGGGATGCCTATGAAACCGATCCGGCAGCCTTCTGTGCGCTTTGGGCCAAGCGCGATGCCGCGATCGGGCGGCGTGTGGTATCCGCCCGCAAGATCCTGCGCCAGGTCGAGATACCCGATCATGTGGTGATGCGCATGTCGCAGCTCTGTCTGCGGCTTGGCATCGACGGCATGCGCGGCGAACTGACCCTGATGCGCGCCAGTCGCGCGGCAGCCGCCCTTGCCGGTCGCAAGCTGGTCACCTGGGACGACGTTTCCGACATTTCGCCGATGGTGCTCTGCCACCGTCTGCGCCGAGACCCGCTCGACGATGCGGGCTCGACACCGAGGGTGGAGCGCGCGCTTGCCACCCTCGACGCCGGTCTCGGCCATGGCTGAGCTCGGCCCTCACGACGCCTTCGAACAGGCCCTCGATCTGAGGGGCGCGGAATTGTGGGCCGATGCCTTGCTCAGCATCGAACTGCTCGTCCTCGGCGGTCCCTCGATCGGCGGCCTCTGGCTGAAGGCAAGATCCGGCGGTGTGCGGGATCACTTCCTCTCAAGGCTTCAGGCCCGACTCGGTCTGGATATCCGCTGGACACGGCTGCCGCCCGGAAGCTCTGTTGCCAACCTGATCGGCGGGGTCGACATCGCGGCCACCGCAGCCAAGGGAAGCCTCCAGCGCCAGCAGGGTCTGCTGACCTCGGCAGAAGGCGGCGTTCTGCTCGTCCCGATGGCCGAGCGTCTCGACCCGGCACTCGCCGCCATGGTCGCCAGCGCCATGGATAAACCGTCGCGGAGCGGCTTCCTGCTGATCGCCATCGACGAATCCCTCGATGACGAAGCCGCACTCTCCAGCCCACTCGGCGACCGGCTCGCGCTTAGGGTCGATCTCGACGGCATCGGCTGGCATCACGTCAAGGATGCCTCCGACCAGCCGCTGCAAATTGCAGCCAAAGACGCCAGTTGGCGGAACGTCATCATCGACGATCGGCTGCTGAAGGGTCTCGCCTCCCTCTCCGAACTATCGGGCCATCGCTCGCCGCGCATCCTGGCGCATCTGGCACGCACGGCACGGCTGCTCGCCTCGCATGACGGCCGCGCAAATGTGGAAGAAGCCGACGCGCTGACTGCCCTTCGGCTTTGCCTCGGCCTCCGTCTTGCCCCCCAGGCGGACGCAGCCGAGACCAGCGCCGACGACCCACCGCCACCGCCGCCATCGGACGATGCGCAGAACAATCAGCCTGCCTCCGGCGACATCGACGAGGCGGGGAACCCGACCGAGCAGACGCAGTCGACCCAGCTCGATACGCTGACAGAAATGCTGACAGCCGTTCAATCCGGTGCGCTGGCTGCCGATCCCTGGCTCACGATATCACAGCGCCCGACGCGTAATACCGGTTCGGCGGGCAAATCCGGCAGCCTGCGCAAGAATGCCCGTCGCGGTCGGCCCTTTGGTATTGGCCTTAGCCCCCCGCATCCGCAGGCACGGCCCGACATAGTCGCAACGCTAAGAGCGGCCGCACCCTTCCAGCGCATCAGGGCCGCCCAGCGCGCGACCTTGAGCGCGCCAGTTAGCGGACCATCAGACACGCCGCGTGCCTTCATCACCCGCGATGATTTCCGCTATGTCCGGCTGCGCCATGCGGCACCCTCGACGGCCATCTTCATTGTCGACGCCTCGGGCTCCACCGCGTTGGAGCGGCTTGGTGAGACGAAAGGCGCGATCGAAAGCCTGCTTGCCCGCTGCTATATCCGGCGTGACGAAGTCGCACTCGTCGCCTTCCGCGGCACAGGTGCCGAACTCCTGCTGGCCCCCACCCGCTCACTGACGGCTGCCAAGCGCAAACTGGCAGCCCTGCCGGGCGGCGGCCCGACCCCGCTGGCAGCCGGGCTCAAAGCCGGTCTCGAGCTGGCAATCTCGGTCGAGCGGCACGGCGGCACGCCGATCCTCGTTCTTCTGACCGATGGCAGCGGCAATATCGCGCTCGATGGCACGCCGGATCGCGTGGTTGCGGGACAGGAACTGGAGCGGCTGGCGGCAAACTGCCGGATGCGCGACTTCAAGACGATCTGCATCGACATCGCCCGGCGCCCGCGCGAAAGCGTGACAAACCTCGCCTGTCTGCTGGGGGCCGATCTGCATGTCCTGCGCCGGGCCGATTCGGCGCGCGTTTCGCATCTCGTCGATCTCTCCATGCAGGAGGCCCATGCATGATGAGCGGTCGCGACAGGCTGGATTGGGAAACGGATGGCCGCACCTGGCCAAACCGGAGCGCGAGCCGTTTCATCGCGACGGCTTCCTGCCACTGGCATGTCCAGATTTCGGGACCTGAGGATGCCCCGCTGATCCTGCTTTTGCATGGCACGGGCGCCGCCTCCCACTCCTGGCGACATTTGCTGCCCCTTTTAGCCAGCCGCTTCCGCGTGGTGGCGCCGGACCTGCCCGGCCATGGCTTTACCCGTCCGCGCGAGCCTGTCGATCTGTCGCTGCCTGGCATGGTCCGCAGCCTGACGGAACTGCTGCGCGAGCTCGACCGTTGCCCGGCGATCGTCCTTGGCCATTCCGCCGGTGCTGCGATTGCCGTGACGCTGGCAGCCAGCCATGCGAGCGCCGTGCCCCGCCATGTGATCGGCATCAACGGCGCCTTCCTGCCGATCAAGGGCAATGCGCTGTTCTCGCCGCTCGCCAAGGCCCTCTTCGCCAACCCCTTTTCGGCATCCATGTTTTCGCTGATGTCGCGTGTGACGCCGCTTGGCGGCAATCTGCTCAGCGCGACCGGTTCGGATATCGATGCAGAAGGCCGGGCGATCTATCGCATGCTGCTTGCCTCCCCGGCCCATGTCCGGGGCGCGCTCGGCATGATGGCGGCCTGGGATCTCCAGCGTTTCGATGCCACCCTGCAACGGCTTCCCTTCCCCATGACGCTGATCGCGGCGAAGGATGATCCCATGGTGCCGATTGAAAACTCTGTTCATGCCGCACGGCAGGCCGCCGGCAGCCGCCTCGTGCTGACAGAACGCGGCGGTCACCTGCTGCATGAATGCTGTGCCGCCGACGTCGCCCGCTGGCTTGACGAGGCAATCGGCGAACAGAAAAGACCCGATGGAGCGGATGCAGCATGAACATCGCAGGCCGCTTTGCCAAACCAAGACCTGATCCCATCGACAACCGCCCCCATGCGGTGGTCATCGGCGCCGGCGTCGGCGGGCTTGCCACCGGCGCCCTGCTCGGCGCCAAGGGCTACCGCGTCACGATCCTCGACCCGCTGGACGAACCGGGCGGCCGCGCCTATGCGCATCGGCAGGACGGCTTCACCTTCGATGCCGGCCCGACCATCGTAACCGCCCCCTGGCTCTTCGAAAAGCTCTGGCGCGACTGCGGCAGCGAGTTGAGCGACGACGTGGACCTGAGGCCGAACACGCCTTTCTACCGCGTGCGTTTCGACGATGGCACTGTGTTCGACTATTCCGGCGACCGGGCCGACATGGAGGCCCAGATCAAGCGCATCGAACCGCGGGATGTGGCGGGCTACCGCAGCTTCCTCGACGAGAGCCGCCGCATCTACGAAGTCGCCTTCGAGCAGCTGGCGCACAAGCCCTTCCACAGCCTGCTGTTCACCGCAAAGACGCTGGCCGGCCTTGTCCGGCTCGGCGGCTATCGTTCGGTCTATTCGGTCGTGTCCAAGCACTTCCGCAGCGACAAGCTGAGGACGCTGTTCTCCTTCCACCCACTGCTGATCGGCGGCAATCCTTTCTCGGCGACATCCTTCTACTGCCTGATTGCGCATCTTGAAGGCAAATACGGCGTGCACCATGCCATCGGTGGAACCAACGCCCTGGTACGCGGCATTGCCTCGCTCGTCACTCGAAACGGCGGCCGCATCAGACTGCAGGAAAAAGTGACGGACATCGAGACGGAAGGGCGCCGCGCGACCGGCGTGCGCCTCGCAACGGGCGAGCGCATTACCGCCGACATCGTCATCTCTAATGCCGATCCGGCCACCACCTATGGCAAGCTTCTGAAGGCCCATCCCCGCCGCCGCTGGACCGATGCAAAGCTTGCAAGGGGCGACTACTCCATGAGCCTCTTCGTCTGGTACTTCGGCACCGACAGACGCTATGACGACGTCCTGCACCACACCATGCTGTTCGGCCCGCGCTATCGCGGCCTGCTCGACGACATCTTCCGCAATCATCGGCTGGCGGAGGATTTCAGCCTCTATCTGCATCGCCCGACAGCGAGCGATCCATCGCTCGCGCCACCCGGCTGCGACGCCTTCTATGTGCTGAGCCCGGTCCCCAATCTGCAAAGCGGAACAGACTGGACCGAAGCCGCCGAAGGATATCGCCGGAAGGTCGAAAAGCGCCTGGAAGAAACCGTGCTGCCGGATCTCTCCCGCCACATCGTCACCTCGCGGATTGCCACGCCACTCGATTTCAGGGATCGCCTGCTCTCCTGGCAGGGGGCCGCCTTTGCGCTGGAACCCAAGCTCTTTCAGAGCGCCTGGTTCCGCCCGCACAACAGAAGCGAGGAACTCGACAACCTCTATCTCTGTGGAGCGGGCACCCATCCGGGTGCCGGTCTGCCCGGCGTCGTCTCCTCAGCCCGCATCGTCGCCGATCTGGTGCCGGATCCGGCAAGCATTCTGGCCGAGACCTGGCATCGCCAGACACGGGAGACGCGCCCATGACCCTTCCCGACAGCACCGCCGTCGACAGCCTGCTCGCCCGTCCTCTGGCCCGCCGGCCGATCCTGGTGAACTATGGCTTTTCGGGCGACTTCGAGGACCAGAAGGCCTGTTCGGCCGCCATCCGTCGCGGCTCGAAATCCTTTCATCTCGCCTCGCTTCTCCTGCCCAGCGAGACCCGGAAGGCGGCCCGCGCGCTCTATGCCTTTTGCCGCCATTCCGACGATCTGATCGACGATCCCCGCAGCGGCATGCCGGCGCTCCTGCGCCTGCGCGAACGCCTCGACCTCATCTATCAGGGCGATCCCGCCTCTTTTGCCTGCGACCGGGCTTTCGCCCGTGTCGTGCATGATCATGCGATACCAAAGCCGGTCGTCGAGGCCCTGCTCGACGGCTTCGCCATGGACCTCGAGGGGCGCCGCCACCAGACGATCAATGACGTGAAATCCTATGCGACCTGTGTCGCCGCAAGTGTCGGCCTGATGATGGCATCGGTGATGGGCGTCAGCGACCGTGCGGCGCTCGCCCGTGCAGCCGATCTCGGCATTGCCATGCAGCTCACCAATATCGCCCGCGATGTCGGAGAAGATGCGCGCAACGGCCGCCTCTATCTGCCGCTCGACTGGCTCGCCGAACAGGGGATCGACGCGGACGCCCTCCTGCGCGATCCGCGCCACACACCGGCGCTTGGACTGGTGGTCAAACGCCTGCTGGAGGAAGCAGCGCGGCATTACCGGCTCGGCCATGCCGGCATTCGCAGCCTGCCGAAGCCCTGCCGCCACGCGATCCGCACGGCAGCCCTGGTCTATGAGGCGATCGGTGCGGGCATTGCCGCCAATGGCTATGACAGCGTGACCCTTCGGGCGACGACCGGGCTTGGCACGAAGCTCGGCCTGCTGATGCGTGCCCGCCGGGACGACGACCGCTGGACGGCAACCTCCGTGCGGGATCTGCATGCCGGGACCGATCCCGCCGCCCGCGACCTGGTGACGCTGAGCGGCATGCGGCTGGAAAGCCGTCTTGCCGGAAACGCGCTCGTAACCGATATCCACCCCGAAACGACCGTCGGGCGGGTCACCGACATCCTTCTGCGCCTCCATGCCGATGCGCGACTTGAGACCCGCAGACGCCGCGAGGCGGCGCGAGAAAAGGTGGCAAGTCTTGCTTGAGAACTATTTCGGCATCATCGAAGCCATCTTCGTCTTCAGCCTGGCGATTGCCTTCTACATTTGGCAGATGCGCGACCTGAAGAAGGAAAAGGCGAAAGCCGAAGCCCGAGAGCGGGAAGCCCAGCGGCTGCAACAAGACGACGATGTGAAAACGGGCTAACCCTTGCGTGGCATGCGAAAGGGTAGCATCAACCTGACGATCGGCATGGCGAGCCGCCGGCAATCGAGCGTCTCGTGCATCATCGACACAGGATGACCGTCGATCTCTGTCTCGACCAGCGACCGGCGATAAAAGGGTGTATCCTCGCAAGGATCTCGCAGAACGGGCCTTGCCTTGTCGTCACAGGCAATGCCGCCGCCAACGCCCCAGAAGCCACGCTTCAAAACCTGCCGCTTCGGCGGATCGAATTCCAGGGCCTCACCGCTCGCCGAATAGGTCAGCCCAAAACGGCTGTTCGCGCCGTTTGAAAGAACGGAATCGTAAAGCAGGATCGGCCGGCCATCCGCCGTCTCGCCACGCGCCCAGTCCCAACCGGCAAAATCGGCTTCCAACGGCCGGCTGCCGAAGTTCATGTCGTGATAGCCCTGCCCGACCCAGCCACCACCGGCCAGATCGTCACATGTGAGGCTGACCCGACCGGCAGGCGCGACGGGCTGCCAGATGTGCCGCGCCTCAGGATCGAGCGCATAGGTCTGATCACCGAGGAAGGCAGGTGTCAGTTCGATCTGGCCGCGCATGCGCCTGGGCAGAAGCCGTTGTCCCGGCCACGGCAGAAAGGTCTCATCGAAGGCGATGACAAAACCCGTGCCATCGAAGCCGATCGAAGAGCGGCCGATCTGCAGCCTGGAGCGATCGCGGCTGAGTGCCCCACGCCCGCGCTCTGTCATCGCCCAGGCATGGCCGTCCGGCCCGTAGAGCGCGACATTGAAGGCCACATGATTGGTCGGATCGCGCCTTCCGGACCAATGGTAGTAGGGCGAGAAGACCGAGCCGATGAAGGCGATCACGGTGAAGGCGAAACGCCCGCAGTCGCTCGTTCCGTCGACATACCACCAGTGATAGCCGCCGGGCGGGACCGTCTGGTCAAAGGCCGGTCCGCCATCAACCTTTCGGCCGCGAGCCGGCCCGAGATCGCCGCCATCGGCAGGCCCGGCCCCGGATGCACGCTGCCGCCCGCGAGATAAAGTCCCGGAACCGGCCCCTGCGATCCCGGTCGGGCGAAGGACGCCATCCAGCCGTGCGAGGCCACCCCGTAAAGCGCCCCGCCCGTCCCCGGATAAAGACCCGCGAAGCGATCCGGCGTCGTGATGTTCGGCAGCTGCGGTTGGTTCGACAGGGTGAGACCGTTCATCGCGAGCCTCGTATCCATGCTCTTCAGACATGCGCTGACCTCGCTTTCGTCGAGACGGTGCCGATCGCCATTGGCCGGCATGTTCATGAGCGCGTAGATCCGCTCCGGGCCATTGCCCGCGGCCGCAAGATGCCCGGCGGCATCGCGATCCTGGGCGCAGAGATAGACCGTCGGGTCCGACGGCGGCTGGCCGCGCGAAAAGATCGCCTCGAATTCGCCCTGGTAATCATCGGAGAAGAACACGGTGTGATGCGCAAGCGGCACGCCCTGCGGCTCTGTCAGCCGGCAGGAAACCAGGGCAGAGAGCGAGCGCTGGCCCTCCCCCTTCCGGTTGCCGGAGGCGCGCCCCAAAAGCCGCGGCAAAGCCGCGACATCACCGTTATAGATGACCTGACGGGCCGGGATCTGTCGCCCGGAGCGGGTCAGGACCGCAGACACAGCCCGCCGGGACGGATCCACTTCGATCTCGGTGACGGCATCGCCGTAGCGGAACTCCACGCCGAGCGAGACCGCGAGCTTCTCCAGCCGCGCCGCGAGTGCCCGAATGCCGCCCTTGATCATCCACACACCCTCCTGCTCGACATGCGCGACGAGCATCAGCGTGGCCGGTGAAAGATAGGGCGAGGAACCGCAATAGGTCGCATATCGTGCAAAGAGCTGACGCAGCCTGATATCGGCAAAATACCCTCCGAGCGCCGACCAGAGCGTGGCGAAAGGCTTGATCGCGAAGAGATCGCCGGGGCGACCGATGCGCCGCGACAGAGACACGGGATTGGGGCGCGACGCATCGATGAAGCTGTCCTTGAGTACCTCATAGACCCGGCGGCTGTCAGCGGCAAAACGGCGATAGCCATCCGCCTCCCGTCGACCGGCGAAATCGGCAATCGCACGCATGCTTTCCGTCTGGTCTGCATGGAGATCGAGGCATGCGCCACCGCGCCAGTAATGCCTTGCGATGACGGAAGAAGGGACAAGCATCAGCTCATCGTCAATCTGTCGTCCGGCAGCCGCAAACAGCGCCTCGAACACCCATTTCATCGTCAGCACGGTCGGGCCGGCATCGAAATCCTGGCCACCGACCTCGACGCGCCGCATTTTCCCGCCGCCTTCCGCCTGCGCCTCGCAGACGACAACGCGGTAGCCTGCCGAGGCCAGCCTGATGGCTGCAGCAAGTCCTGCCATGCCGGCACCGATCACCACCACGGCGTCATCGGACGAAACGGGCACGATCCTCTCCTATGGCCAGTTGACTTACGGGATCAATGTGTCAATCTGAATTTACACATTATTGAGTTGTGAACATTTTACAACTGCGCATTCTCTGGAGGTGAGCCTTATGGATTTCCCCGAGCGCATAGAAGCCGGCATGCAGCGTGCAATGCGTTATGCGACCGCCAACGGATGTCCGCCCATCCTGGCGAAAGCTCTGCGGCATGCAGTATTTCCCGGTGGTGCGCGCATAAGGCCTCGCCTCTGCCTCGCGGTCGCCGCTGCTTGCGGCGAA
>LFEF01009821.1_pt1 | contig 57858 bp, 64 predicted proteins | sample 619371 | NCBI WGS metagenome assembly LFEF01 (sample SAMN03014291, study PRJNA259931) | freshwater metagenome | biome: lake; feature: waterbloom | place: China: Taihu Lake | collected 2006-08 | depth 0 m m
CAAAAACCCGAAATTATCTCAGGCAATATCTGATGTAAGCTGGGGAGAAATTACCCGACAATTAGCCTATAAATGCCGTTGGTATGGGAGAAATTACATCGAAATAGATAGATGGTTTCCTAGCTCTAAAAGGTGTAGTAATTGCGGGTATATTGCTGAGAAAATGCCGTTAAATGTTCGAGAATGGGACTGTCCAAGCTGTGGGACGCACCATGACCGAGATATTAACGCCAGTAAAAATATTTTGGCCGCAGGGCTTGCGGTGTCAGTCTGTAGAGCGACCATAAGACCAGAACAGAGTAAATCTGTTAAGGCAGGTGCGAAAAATCCTTCGGGAAAGAAGCAGAAACCCAAATCGTGAGGTTTGGGAATCACCGTCCGTTTACGGCGGTGAGGATGTCAAGTACTGGTGTACTTCAAACTTGAATTAGCCCTTCTTCTTGAAGAGTGGCGATCATATATTAACAAACACTAACGTAAATTAGAGCATAGGATCAAAACAATGAAAATCTTGAAGTTAATCCCGGAAGATTGGAATCTAAGCAAGAGACTGACCACTCTAATGCTGACAATTTTTTTGGGAGGGATTATTGTCAGCAGTGTTGTCTTTTATAGTATTGTCCTTAACACAGTGGAGAATGAAATGAACACACGCGCTAATCTTCTAATCTCAACTATGGACGCTGTTCGCAAGTACAACCAAGACAGAGTTACTCCCCTGCTACAGAAGCAAGCACCAGAACAACTTTTATTAGAGACTATTCCTTCCTACGCTGTACGTCAAGTATTTGATATTTTTACTACATCCTATAAATCTCATTATGGAGAATATACATATAAAGATGCTATGATTAACCCAACTAATATCAAGGATAAAGCAACAGAAGAAGAGATAAAGATTATAGATCAATTAACTCAGCAAGATCAATTGGGAGAAAAAAATATATCGCAAGGTTTTCTGTTGATCAATGGGCAAAAAAACTTTTATGCTGCTCGTCCTATTAAAATCACTCAAGTTAGCTGCTTAAGCTGTCATAGTAGTCTAGAAAAGTCTCCTCAATCATTACAGGTTTTATATAAACAAGGTATATATCAAGCCAATCAGGGATTTGGCTGGGAATTAAACAAAGTTATCGGGACTAAGATTATTTACGTTCCTGCTGATCAAGTTTATAAAAATGCCAATCAACGTTTTCTTCTCGTCATAGGAGTTTTTACTGGGATTTTTGCGATAGCTATATTCCTGGTAAACCTCTGGCTGAAACAGTATGTTGTCCGACCAATTAATCGAATAACTAAAGTTGCAGAAGCAGTCAGTTTAGGCGATATGGATGCTAATTTCGATAAACAATATAACGACGAAGTAGGTCGTTTAGTTGACGCTTTTACGCGCATGAAAACCAGCTTAGAAATTGCCATCAAAAGGCTGAACAATAAAGGCAATCGCAGTTGTGAATAAATTAAACTAATTCATTTGTTATAATAGATTTTGTTTAAATTCTTTTGCCTTTTCAGGATTGGTAATTTCGCCAGATAGTAACTCAACCAGTTGTGGTCGTTCTATTTGTGAATGTTCAGCAAGAATATCTGCCATAATAAACTGTGCCATTGGTCCGATATAACGAGCGAGTTCTCGTTGACAACGCTCTAAAAATATTGGATCGATAGCAGCAGATATTGCGGCAGATATTACAGTTTTTGGTTGAAGTTGGGAAGGGTTTTCACTGCTATTTAAAAAAGCCTCTGGTTGTGGATGTATCTGAGACTCTTCTGCTTTTACTTGCTCTCGACTTTCCACTGTTACCTGAGCAAGAATCCATTGTTCAATTTGCTCGGCATCCTCATGTTTAATCCCTAAATCTCTTTGGCGAAGCTTCAAATCCGCTTTAGTTTTATCACTAACAGGATATTCTTTTTGAATTACCTTCAGAAAAGTTTTCTCGTATTTTTGTAGATGTTCTTTATACTTTTTGTAAGGCTCAAAAGCACGGTTTTGTAATTCTTCAGCCTCTTCAGAAGTCAATTTCAACTCTTCTCGAAGTTCATCTAGCGTATCTTGTGCTGGAATAGAAATTTCTCCATTAGAAGATAAAATCTCCTCAACTTTCTTAAGATATTGATCTTGTGCAGCTTTTTTCTCTTTAAATTTTTGCTGGCGCTGCTCAAACAGACGTTCGGCGACGAGACGAATCCCTTGAATTACGTCCAAAAAAGCTTCGTTTTCATTATTCCAAGTTGTGATCGGCTTGGCATCTTTGGGAAAAGCTTGGTATTTACTAACAGCAAGCCATTTCCAGTCGCAGGGTTCTAGGATAATAGGTACTATTATCGCCTCACCAGCATCATGCTGTTTAATTGCCTGTTCCATTTCAATTTCAGAGCAGTAATTTGAGTAAATAAAATCAGGACTAATCAACAGCAAGATAATGTCAGCTTGGTTCAGGTTCTCATCAATTTTGTTGGCCCATTCCATCCCAGCTTCAAGCTTGCGATCGTGCCAGGAATCAATCACTTTTTGCCGCTTCAGCGAAGCTAAGTGTTTATCTAAATGCTGTCTGAGCGCCTCGTCTCTGTGGGAATAAGAAATAAAAAGCTTAACTGATGTACTTTCCATTTTGTAATCACTCCAAAATTATGTATCTTAGCTGAACAACCACAAAGGCACAAAGGACACAAAGATGAGTTTTTTACTATTACTACTCTAAGCTACTTTATTGATCGCTGCCACCTAGGGATAACCGTGGGCTGAGATGAACTCTTGAGCAACTCTTCATATAGCCCAGAGAGTTTATATTTCCGGGCCCGGTTCGAGGGATCGACAATTGCCAAAAATCGACTTTTTACCCAGTCCTGACAGATTTGAGCGCTAGTGCGCGGCTTAAAACCAAACATCTCGCCAATCTGCTTGCTGGTGGGTAGCCGTAGGGTGCGTTCCCTAATGTGGCTCTCACTGCTCCAGCGATCTATTTTGGGGAACGCACCATGCCCATTGATTGAAACTGTGGGTTAAAGTGCGATGCCGCTCTGGTGGGACCAGTTGAGGAATGTTAGCGAAGATTCCCGATGTTTAGGTTAAAATAGAGGGGCAAAAGTTGCAACAAGATCAATCCTATGACAGTCCGACAACCCCGCTATAGCAAAGAAGAATTTGCCCAGCGTGGCGATCTGATTTATCAAACTCAAATACGTCCACAAGTCGAATTGGGTAATCAGGGCAAAATTGTAGCAATTGACCTTGAAACTGGCGACTTTGAAATTGATGCGCGTGAAATATCTGCTTGCAATAGACTCGAAGCCCGTCACCCAGATGCTCAAATCTGGATTGTTCGAGTCGGTTCTCGCTATGTTCGCCGATTTGGTGGACGGACAAAGAGATTAGTATGATCCCAGGAATCGTTAACGCGGATTTTGAGGCGATTATTTCACTTTCGATATGTGACTCTGAAGGAAATATTTACGCGCAAGATGCGATCGTTGATACAGGTTTTAATGGTTGGCTTTCATTGCCACCAGACCTAATCGATCAGCTAAACCTGAAATGGAAAAGACGAGGACGTGCTATTCTTGGTGATGGTAGCGAATGCGTTTTTAATGTCTATGAAGCTCTCGTAATTTGGGATGGAGATTATCTGACTATCCCAATTGATGAAGCTGATTCGGAACCTCTAGTGGGAATGTCATTAATGGAAGGCTATCAACTCACGGTTCAAGTATTTGAAGAAGGCAGCGTAGAAATCCGTAAAGTAAGTGCCGTCTAACACTGCGTTGGAGCCGACTTCACCAAAAATACCGACAAAAATTACAGGTTATCTGCGGCGGCTCAACTAGACCGTTATACTGAATCGGTTTTTAATAGCATGATTAACTGCCAATCCAACTTGAAAAACCCGCTCCCTTCTCCCCACTTCCCACTCTTCCATACCTTTTAAACAGGATTTAGTATGACTATCTGGATTACTCGTTAAGACTGTCTATGAGCAGGGAGCAGGGAGAAAAAACCTGACTACTGATAGCGGTTGGCTATTTCGTATTGGACAAGACAATTGGGGAATCCTTCAGTGATGGCTATAAAATACAAGTTAGTGAACGCAGCCCTTAGGGGGCTTTGGCTATGACGCTCGCATCAAATGAACAAACCGCTATCATTCGTACAGAGCGAGGACTGACAATCGCAGGAACCCGCATCACCCTCTATGATGTGATGGATTATGTGACTGCTCAATATCCACCTAAGTTCATTCAGGGATTATTTGATCTGACGGAAGAGCAAATTAACGCTGCCCTGGCTTATATTGAGGCTCATCGTGCGGATGTGGAAGCTGAGTACCAGCAAGTTCTCAAAGAAGCTGAAGAACTCCGACAATATTATGAAGAGCAAAATCGTGAGCGAGTTGCCCGTATTGCTGCTAAGCCGCCAAAACCAGGCACAGAAGCCATTCTAGCAAAACTTCAAGCGGAAAAAGCCAAGTTGGCATCACGGGCATGAATTTTCTAGTTGATCATAACTTACGAGGGCATTCTCTTGTCCTCGCCGGTGGCCTTGCTGCGAGTGGTTGGCTTGACTTGATCTCGATTCTTTTTATTCTGTTTGAAGAAGTTGGGTTAGCTGTCACGAGCGATGATCGCGTTGTTTGGCGGTATGCCCAAGCCAATCAGATGATCCTGATCACCGCTAACCGAAGCATGAAAGGCAAAGATTCCCTGGAGCAAGTGATGCGGGAGGAAAATACCCCCACATCATTACCCGTCGTGACAATCGGTAATATTGAGCGACTACTTGCCGAGCCAGATTATCGCGATCGTTGCGTTAACCGTTTGGTTGATATTGTAGTTAATATTGAAGATTATCGAGGCGCAAGGCGAATATTCATTCCGTGACGCGGCGAATGCTAGGGCCTTTGAAGTCTATCTGTAGGGACACGGCATAACGGGGTCTTTATACTAAATCGGTTTTTAATAGCATGATTAACTGCCAATCCAACTTGAAAAACCCGCTCCCTTCTCCCCCACTGCTGTAACAAAAAACAACTATCCCTCGATAGCGATCGCTAAAGGTCGAATAATTGTAAATTTCTGTCAAGGGGTGCGGTCAGATCGAAGAATCATCGCTAGAATGAGCCTAATTGTCAGGAATTTAGTTAAACAAGGTTTTTGGCAATATGCTAATCTGGCTAACACGCTTTTGGTGGTGATATGGGAAAAAGTTCTGGCAATCGCACCTAAATGGAGTGATATACCGAAAGTTGACCCATATCGTTACTATGGAGAGTGTTATGCAGAAAGTTTCCGTACAATATGTGGTTAGACCGAAATAATTTCTTCATCAATCAATCTCAGAATTTTGGAGCAGTGCAGGATGAGGTTTTCCAAGGCTTTGCGATTTCGGAGTATCAGCATACTCTTCATTTCTATTTTTGTAGCTTTACAAGTACACTTTTTCCCTGCTTTGCGTCCAGCCAATTCTGAGCCTGTGACATTAGGAACAATCGCTGCAGTTGTAGCCTTAGTCAAAGCCGTCTCGGCATCAGGTTTGGCAAGAGGGGTTTGCTTTTCTGGTCTACACATGGGTGCAAACGAATGCAGAAAGCCTTCGAGATGTGTGGAAGGTATTGAAAGACTTGAAAAAATAGTAAATACCAATGGTAGTTCAGAATCTGTCAGGCAACTTGAAAATTGGATTGGAAGTGCTTCCCAAAATGAGAGGTGTGCAATTTCTCTTTCTAGACATATTACAGGGGGCGTTAACATCGTTGATCTAACGAGACAAGCTGTTGCAGAATTGGATCGTTCTCAAACTACCCCGGGATCATCAGGCATTGCGTTGCGTAATCAATGGAGTGGGAAATGCTTACAAACGATGGGACAAGCTAAAGACAATGGTAGTCCTGTTAATATTTGGGACTGTTCTAATACCTCAAACCAATTTTGGACGTTGACTAATCGGGGCGAACTCCGCAATAAATGGAGTGGGAAATGCTTACAAACGATGGGGCAAGCTAAAGACAATGGTAGTCCTGTTAATATTTGGGACTGTTCTAATACCTCAAACCAATTTTGGCGTTGACAGTTACTAGAGTGCGATCGCCGATCTTATGGAGTGCGTTAACGAAGTGAACGCACCTTATCTAATGTTCAAAATACGGCGTTGCTGAATTAAGCTATGAATCAGTAAGGAATAGGCACTTCTTGAAACTTCAGATAATGAATTAATAAACGAATAGAGTATCCTAACACTTCTCTAGACTTAGAATAGCAGAGTGTTTGGCGATGCAATCGGACTAGATAATGTCTTAAACCTGTGTTCTCACCCTCTACTCTGGTCATATAAGTCTTACTAACTATATGGTCGCCCTCTGCTATAAAACATGGATAAACTGACCATCCATCGCTCACATAAAAATAGCATCCCCAAGACTTAACTAATTCCCATAAGGGGCGAAACGTTTCGCTACTATGGTCTGGGGATTACCCAACCTAAAATTCCTTTTTTAAAGTGGTCAACGGCTGTCCACACCCAGATTTTGTTTTTTTTGAGCCAACAAAGGTTTCCAATTCATCCAGTTCCCCTACTTCAGGAATTGTTTCTGGGTCATAGGCGACTGGCAAAATTCAAGCACAGATTTTACCCAATTAATTACGGTCATATAATCAACTCCCTTTAGCCTTTCTATCCCTCTAAATCCCATCCCATTAACATAGGCGGTTAGGCCTTCTCGCTTCGTTTTTTCGTCATAGCCTTTCTGTTTTTCATAGTTATCAATAAATTGACGGCCACCGGTTACACAAATAGGATTTTGTTTACCTTGTTTATTGATGCCATTTTTACGGATATGGGTAGATTTACACCCAGGTCATTGCATTTTGATTTCCTCCATTCATATCTCTATTATGCAACGCCAAAATTACGTCTTTTACCCAGTGCAACTGATTTTCTATGTTCCAATGACCTCGGATTTTTCGAGCAAAAGTCTGATCACTTTCTACCAAACTACTAATGTAATAGGCACAATTATAATACTCTTCTCCCCCTCTTTCACCATACCTTTCCACCTTAATATAACTTTTAATGTGTTCCCAAACACTATTAAAAGGATGAGTTACATTAAAGACTGATGTTAGTCTGATTAGGTCTCGTCCATGACTTTTGTCGTCTTCACAATCAATGCTCACCGGCTGAGAATTTTTTTTCACTTCCTCCACGGGTTTATATAAATTTAATTGATTAACTTTGAGAGTTATCAAATCGTCATTATTAGAATCAATAATCTCTTGGTGAGTAACTCGATTATAGTGTAAAGCATCTAGAGTAAAAATTATGTCTGTTAGCTCTGTATTTCTTACCATATATTGAACTTGATGAACTTATGAGCTTTCTTTATTCTCCCATTGCTCTAGGTGTAATACTATACCTGTTTCCTGACTAAAGAAAGAAGCAAACATGACAAAATTCTGGGTTGCATCATCGTGATTGATAACGGTACTTCTCAGGCTTTTGCCATCAATAGCGATCCAATCTAATCCCTCTTTATTCTGATACTATTCCCGGTCTCATTCGTTAAAACTATATAAGAGATCTGACCAATTTAATCCCATTAAAACCCTTCTAATGGTTGAATAAGAGGGAACTTTTTTCCTAGGTAGTTTAAAGTATTTTGTTAATAATGATTGGTTGTATTTAGCCAAGTCACCGATAGCCCTATAGCTAGTATAGGACTGCATAATTGCCGGGATAATGATTAAAAGTACGAGCCATAGCTGGTGTCTTTTTCCAGAACTTTTCCGAAAATATTTGACTTTCTTTAATTTTTAGATTAGCCTCTGCATAGTATAAAAAGATAAGGTAAACATTACTCATTTTACATGAGTTTTTTCACCTTACTTTTTTTTTAGTCTTCGAGAATGAATCAGCCCTACCCGACTTCGGGGGGATATAAGTAGTCGTGCCAAATTAATTTCCTAGTCGAGACAGCGAGACTCCGAGACAGCGAGACTCCGAGACAGCGAGACTCCGAGACAGCTATCAGGGATCGGATTTGAGTTTTCAGTTCACTGTTTACTGATCACAGCAAAAGGCTGACGGCTGAGAGCTTAGATGTGTAATTAATTTTGCTTAGGTACTTATGGATATTCTCCACAAAATGTTACATTAAATGTTACATTAAAGGTTGAAACTTGATTGTTAACTGGTTTAAAGGCCAAAATTAGCAGTGAATGGCCATATATAGCCAGATTTAAACCCAAACGTGCATACCATGATGAGTGCAGAACCAAATAACTCAGCAATTTTCGACGAAAACCAAGAATATTCTCGTAATTCCCCCGAATTCCTGGCAACCGAATCAGAAGCGAGTGTCACCGATGAGGCCGAAACGGTGACGGACGAAACCGCTGACAGCGAGGAATTTCCTCTTCTGGGCGCCATGACTATCGATTTTCTACAAGAGGAAATCGACACTCTCAAGCAGCAGTTAGAGGAGCAAACCCAACAGGTTGATGCCTATAAGAAACGCTATATCAGTCTAGCGGCCGAGTTCGACAATTTTCGCAAACGCACAGGCAAAGAAAAAGAGGAACTGGAAACCAAAATCAAGGGCAAAACCCTGATGGAAATTCTTGGGGTGGTGGATAATTTTGAGCGCGCCCGTACTCAAATTAAACCAGCTAACGATGGCGAGATGGGTATTCACAAGAGTTACCAAGGGGTCTATAAAACCTTAGTAGAGAGTCTCAAGCGTTTAGGTGTTTCCCCCATGCGTCCGGAAGGTCAATCCTTTGACCCCACCTACCACGAAGCGATGATGCGGGAGTACACCGATGAACATCCCGAAGGCACGGTGATCGAGCAGTTAGTGCGAGGATACACTCTCGGAGAACAGGTTTTGCGTCATGCTTTGGTAAAAGTGGCTGCCCCCAAAGAGGCGGATCCTAACGCCGAACAGTCAGAAGCGGCTGCCATTTCATTAGAGGAATCGGTCTAATATCTCGATCTTAAAAAGTGGTTAGTTATTTGGGTTTTGGGGGGTATGTGTTCCCTTGCTATCCCCTATTCCCACTGAAAGACTTTTTCTCTCTTGACCTATTTATTCGTGGGGGCAGGGTGTGGGGTGGGGGGTTTTACCCAGAAGAGCCAAAGATCTTATCCCACAAGGTTTTTAGATTTATTCAGCCAACCCTATGGATCTTTTAATTAAAAATGCTTCTATACCCAAGGCTTTTGCTCCTTGGTAATCTTCTTTTTTACTATCGCCAATATGCCAAGCTTGTGCGGGGGAACAATCATGTTTTTCTAGGGCGATTTGAAAAATTTCAGCATCGGGTTTAGCGACTCCTGCCTGGGAAGAAATTGTGATCGATCGAAAAAAATATTCTAAGCCTAATTCGGCCAAAACTTGATAGATACGACTATCAAAATTGGAAATAATGCCCAACTCGATCCCCTGAATCTGCCAGAGTCTTAAAGCGGGAATGACATCCTCGTACAGCAACCAAGGCTCGGCCGTGGCAAAATGATGGTAAAGTTCGCTAAAAAAAGCCTCAAAATCGGGAAATCTTTCCAGATAACCTAAATTATTAAAAACTGCCCCAGTCAGCGATCGCCACCAGCGATACTCTAACTCGGGAATTTGTGCCGGTTCAACCTTAGGAAAAGCCAGGGGGGGAGAAGTGGGGAAAATAGCGGAGAAAGATTGTTCTAGTCTCTCGGCCGCCACTTCTACCCCAAAATCCGCCGCTATTTGACTATAAATTGCTCCGACACTGCCTTTTACTCCAAAAATGGTCCCCACAGCATCGAGAAAAATAACTTGCGGTTTCTGCATGAGAGTTTTGTCTATAACCATCGAACTGAGGTTTTTAGGGTCGGCCCTTTAGCTGGCCTAACACACCTAACAATTGCTCATTTTAAAGGATTATGGCCGAAATTCTCGGATCGCTTGCCAAACTCTTAATACCTCTGCCACCGTCCATGCTTGGGCAAAAGCGCCCCTAGGGGTAAAAGGGGCATTACCATCGAAAATTTCACTTAAACTACCGATACAGCTATCCCGAAGATGGTCGATCATCGGTGTTAAAAAACTCTCCGCTAGGATAGGATCGCGATAGACTTTCAGATGGGCTTCGATAAATGCCCCTAATAACCATCCCCAGACTGTCCCCTGATGGTAAGCACTATCTCTTTTTAGGCGATCGCCACTGTAAACGCCACGGTAATCGGGATGATCGGTAGTTAGCGATCGCAAACCGCGAGAAGTCAACAGTTTGACAGTACAAATATCGACAATGGCCTTTTTCTGTGGGAAATTTAATAACTCCTCCACCGACAAGGACACGGCAAAAAGTTGATTCGGTCGTAAACTGGCATCATTGCCCTTGTCCGTATCTAAAACATCGTAACAGTACCCTAGAGAATCGTCCCAGAAGCGAGAAAACCCTTTTAAGGTCATTTCTCTCATTTTTTCGTAATCAGTGGCATCCATGCCCAAATAATGGGCAAATTGAACCATAATTTTTAGGGCATTGAACCAAAGGGCATTAATTTCTACGGGTTTGCCGATGCGGGGAGTAATCACCCGATCATCAACTTTGGCATCCATCCAAGTTAACTGTACTCCCGTTTCGCCGGCATAGATCAAACCATCGTCATCTAGGTGAATATTGTAGCGAGTACCGCGACGAAACCAAGCGATCACTTCCGTTAAAGCGGGATAAATAGTTCTGAGAAACTCAAAATCTTGGCTTTGGTTAAAATAGGAACGAATGGCTTCAAAATACCAAAGAATAGCATCGACAGCGTTATATTCGGGCATTTCTCCGCCATCGGGCAGTAAATTGGGCAATAAACCCCGGTCTAGATAACGGGAAAAAGTTAGTAAAATCTGACGGGCGATCGCCGGTCGGCCTGTAGTCAAAGTTAATCCTCTTAGGGAGATCATCGTATCGCGACCCCAATCACCAAACCAAGGATAACCTGCGATTATCGTTTTGCCCTCTGGTTGATCCCGGAGAGGACGACTAACGATAAACTGGTCAGCTGCCAGGGTAAGTTGTTGAATCCATGGGGGCTGCTGGGGATTAATCAGACTATTTTCGTAGCGATAGCGAGACTCTAGAGAAGATTGACCGTCTAAATTAGGATCGGGACGGGTACTAGCGGCAATTGTCACCGATTCTCCTACTTTGAGAGTAGCCGAAAAACTAGCCCCATGGAGATGATTTTCCCGATCGATTAAACCACGATAACGTTCCACGGCCAAATCAAAGCGATAATACCAGATATGAGCGGGAAAAACCTCTCCTTGACTGATTAATAGATAAAAAGGTACAGCATGGTTATAGGCAATCACTCTGACTCCTTTTTCTAGGGGACTAATAGCCATTTGCCAGTTAAAACCCTGGGTATTGCCGTGAAAATCACGATAATTGACAAAAGCAGTCAGATTCAGGGTTAAAGGAGAATTGCCGCGAAGGTAGGTATAGCGAGTATAGGTGGTATTTTCTCCCTGTTCCATCCAGATACGCTTTTCTAGTAAGGCATCCCCACAGGTAAAAGTCCAGACGGGAATTGTGCCTTCCAGATGAAAACTTTCGATGTTAATATAGCCTTGCGGTTCGATCGTAGCACCTAACCAGCGATTGCTGGCCAGATGATAAAGTTTCTGGTTATATTGTACCGATTCATCGATTTTAGTCACAAGAAGCGTTCTTTGCGTCGGTGGAGCCAAGGCAGCGATCAAGAGGCCATGATAACAGCGAGTTAGCAATCCGGCCACAGTTCCCGCGGCAAAACCACCAATACCATTAGTGACCAACCATTCGCGCTTTTCAGCCACCGGGAGATAATTGCAGATATCTCGACCAAAACGGAGCTTGACCATGGGCTTCCAAATTCCTGGTAATTTTGTTATAATAGAAAATTGTGTCTTTATATCTATAGACTAACTCTATCTTAAGGAGAAAAATCAGCAGTGAGTAAACGTACTTTAGAAGGAACCACGCGCAAACAGAAGCGCACTTCTGGATTTAGAGCGAGAATGCGTAGCGTCAACGGACGTAAAGTAATTAAAGCTCGTCGGAAAAGAGGGCGCTATCGTTTAAGTGTTTAGGTTATTCTGGGAACCGACTAATTTTCGTGGGACTACCCCAAATTCATCGCTTAAAACATCGACAGGATTTTCAAGCTGTCTATGGAACAGGGAAGCGTTATCACGGTTCCCACTTAACCTTAATTAGTTTAGAGGATTCTTGCCAGGATGCCCCCGGCCCCAGTCGTTTTGGCATCTCGATTAGCAAGAAAGTTAGTAAAAAAGCGGTGGTTCGTAATCGACTAAAAAGACAAATAAGAGCAGTAATTCGGGAGTTATTGCCAGAAATAGCAGCAGGATGGCGAGGGATAATCATTATCCGTCCTGGGGCGATCGAGTGCAATTATGAACATTTTTTGCGAGAATTAAAGCAGTTGTTAGTGAAGGCCAATATAATTCATGGGCATTAAAGAAGAAACTTTTTATGAAGGGGGTCCGCACATCGGCGACCTAATCATCAATATACTGCTAGGATTTACGGTGATTTGTTTACCTTTGACCGTTGGGGCAGTAGTACGCGCAATCTGGTTAAGATATAAGATAACCGATCGGCGGATTTCAATTACCGGGGGTTGGATGGGACGTGATCGCACGGATATTATCTATTCAGAAGTGGCAAAAGTGGCAAAAATGCCGAGAGGAATTGGTGTTTGGGGGGATATTGTCGTAACTCTCAAGGATAGAAGTCGTTTAGAAATGCGTGCGATGCCGAAATTCCGGGAAATTCATGACTACATTGCCGAAAGAGTCGCCGATAAAACCGGTCGTCCCCTAGAATCGATCATAAGTCAATAAAACAAAATAATCGATCGCCGCGATTCGATAAATTAGATTTGTCAAAGTGAACCCCCATTAAACGAGAAGGCATAGATTAAACCCATGGATTTTGGAGTCGGATTTATTTCCACAAATATCATGTTGCCAATCCTAGATTTTTTCTTTCGGATTGTGCATAGTTACGGTTTCGCCATCATTGCTTTAACGCTAGTGGTGAGATTTGCCGTCTTTCCCCTCAGTGCCGGCCAGATTCGCAATATGAGAAAAATGCGAATCACTCAACCCTTGATGAAGGAAAGACAGGCAGAAATTCAACAACGCTACAAAAATGACCCGCAAAAACAACAGGAGGAAATGGGCAAATTAATGCAGGAGTTGGGCAATCCCCTAGCCGGTTGTTTACCCCTGTTATTACAAATGCCGATTCTTTTGGCTTTATTTGCGACGCTGCGGGGTTCCCCTTTCTCGGATATTAACTATACCGTCGATTTACAAGTGCTGCCAAGCGAACAAATCGCCCTCGTCCAGCGCCAACCCTATGGCACCAAACCCCAAAACGTCTATATTGACGAGTCTCTCCACTATCCCATCACCGCTTTTTTACCCCAAGGCAATAAAATCGCCCCGGGAGAACAGGTAAAAATCGACCTGCAAAACGACCAGGGCAAGTCTTTGGGCCAATTAGCCACGGAAGCGCCCGAAAATAACCTAAAACCCACCTACGAGGTAGTTAAAGGGCAAGAACTGGTGCAAGTTAATGAAGACGGTTCCATCGTCGCTTTGGCCCCCGGAGATGCCAGTATTAAAGTTATCGTGCCGGGGATTGCCGCTAATACGGGTTTTCTCTTTATTGAGGCCCTGGGAAGAATTGGGGCCACCGGTGCGAATGGTGAAATTCACTGGGATATCTTGGCGATGGTGATCGCTTTTGGTATTAGTATCTATGTTAACCAAGAGTTATCCGGTGCCGGCGCGCCTTCGGGAGGGGCAGCCCAACAACAGCAAACGGTGAATAAAATCACCCCGATAATTTTTAGTATGATGTTCCTGTTTTTCCCCTTACCGGCGGGGGTATTGATGTATATCTTAACTGCGAACATCTTCCAAACTATTCAAACGGTGATTTTGATGCGGGAACCTTTACCGGAAAACCTGCAAAAATTGGTAGCGGAACAGGAAAAAACGGAAAAATCCCGCGATGCTCTCCCCTTTGAAAAACGTTCTAGCAAGAAAAAGGAAAAAACATCGTAATGAGTATATGGGAGCAAAATAGCGAGAAAGCTAAACAATGGCTGGAAAAACTGCTAAAGTTGATGGCCATGACCGCAGATGTCCAGATTGGTGTGCAGGAATTGGGAACTGGACCTTCCTCCTGTTGGTTAATTATTGATAGCAGTCAATTGAGTCCCCAACAAGTGGAACTCCTCCTCGCTAACAAGGGTGAGGGACTGGATGCGATTCAATCCCTAGCTAATACGATTCTGAATATTGGTGTCGAGGCGGCAGAACATCAGTTCTATATTGTCGAAATCAATGGCTATCGTCAACAAAGACAGGCAGAACTTTTCGACTGGGTGAATCAAGCGGCGACGCAAGTGCGGCAAACAGGGCAGGAAATAGAATTAAAAGCCCTATCTTCGGCGGAACGTCGCCAAATCCATGCCTTTTTTCAGGAAGAAAACGATTTAACCACGGAAAGTCGCGGCGTGGAACCCGATCGCCGGTTAGTAATTCGTTTAAAATAAGACCAAAGGGTGGGGTAAAACCTGCCCTCTTTTTTATTTTAGCCAGATATCTCCTGTCTCGGAGTTTCTTCACCTAACGGAAGATTTTTGATTTTTGCAGGAGATTTAATAACTTAACTTCAGAGCATTTACAGGTACATCATCCCAAGATTCTACGGTTCTTAAAACTGCTATCCACCCCGCTTGTTTTTGTTCGTCCGTAAGATTGGTTAACCAACTTTGATGACAATCTTTTGCCGCTTGTTCATCTTGACAGGCAATACAAGCTTGTACTAAACCGCAGGGGTCAATCTGTTCATTTACCCAAATAATCATAGTTAATAGCCCTACTTAACTTTATTATTATAATCCATTGATCGCCCACAGAGAAACTTTTGATATTGATAACCTGTTACATAATTGGAGGATAACTCTGAAGGTTGACAGTCCGATAAATCTATTGAAGAATGGAAATTAATTAACCATAATTCAAAAGGGGGAGAAGATGACAGATTAAAATTTGGCTTTTGTTCTGGGTTAACTAAGAGAAACTTAGGGTTTTTGTTGGGAAATTTTTGGTTAAATTCCCAAGCAATTCCCATCATTTCTCCCACCTGCACCAAACTCCTATAGCTGGTGGCAATTACTAACGGATAACGGCTATTATTTTCGATAGTGGTAACTAATTTATCTGGGCGATAATACTTACGATAGCCTAAATTAAAAGTAACACTTAGGGAACTAACTAAAGCCATGATAATTACAATAATTACGATTTTTTGCTGCTGCCTTTGCCAACAATTATCTAATAAAATTGCCAGAATTAAAATTACTGAGGGAAAGTAAACAAAACTATATCTAGCTCCCCGGGTAATATCGACCGAGAGCAGATAGGTGATGACAAAGAAAATAGCAATTGAACTGAGAAAAAATGCCGAGAGAATGCCTAATTCTGGTTTATAGGAGTCTAGCCACGCTGTTTTTAATTGTGGGATAATCCAGAGAAAAAACCCGATCATTATTGCGCCAGAAATCAAGATAATTATTAAAGATTCTGATTCAACGGGGAGCAGAGAAAGCATAGTAATTAATGTTCCCAGCAATTGAAAAAAGGGGCTAATTACTGCTAAAAAACTATCATTGTCTCTCTGAATCCAACCGGTCATCTGATTGCCATAATCTTTGGGTACAACCGTGATCAACCAAATAACAATAAAGCTCAAGTTACCTAAAAAAACTAAACTTAAACGCCACCAATTAGTTATCCAAAAGTTTTTTTGTTTGATTTGATTGGATAAAATCAATAATAAAGTTATTGCTTCCGCTAGGATAGTTAAACTAAAAAAATAGTGGACTAATAACCCTAGACAGTTGACAATTAACCAGAAAAAAACCAAAGTATGGGATATTCTTTGATGGTGGATAATTTGGCCGCTTGCCCTCAGAAAACAGCCTAAAGATATGAGGACAAATACAACCGCTAAAGTATAATGGCGCGCTTCTTGGGAGATAAAAACCGCGTAGGGAGAAACCGCCATTAAAATCGCCGCAAGAAAAGCGATCGAGCCTGATTTAAAGACCAATTTACTGATAAAATAAATTAGAGGAATCGAAATAACTCCCCAAAATACTGCCAGCGATCGCATTCCTTCTAAAGATACATATTCTCCCCGATCAAAGAATAATTTATTCCAGAGATAGGCGAAAATAAAATATAAAGGTGGATGATTGTCCTCCTGAATAACTAATTTAATTACATCGGCAATAGTTGCCTGATGGTTGCTCTGGAGAGGTGCTAATAAAGTAGCCAGGGAAATTATCTGATTTAACGGCACTATCTGGTAATTATTGCCAATACTAAAAACCATAGTGGCAAATTCATCCGTCCAGGGAGGTTTGCTCGTTAATTGTGTTAACCTAATAACCAGTCCCAAAATTATTACTAATCCTAACCAGCAAAAATCAGACCAAGCTAACCGCTCCTTGCTTCTTTGTTGTAGATCAGAAATGACTGTAGATAAATTCAATTTAATTGTTATCTCCAAAAGATTCGATTATTTTAACCGCTTCCGATGGGGAAATATCTTGACGGCAATTAGGATAATCATACTCCTCCCGGGCAATTAATGCCCCACTGAGACGATAAAAATATTCTCCCATTTTCATCCAATCGGAATACAAATCGGGTTCGGGGAATTGTTGCCTTAATTCCGAGTCTTGGGGTGTACCATAATTGAGCCAGTATCCTTCTCCAAATAGTGGGGAATTGAGCGCCAGGGTTCCCTCTAATTCTAAACCATCATCGCCCCTGGCGTTTTCGATTCCTTCCCAAAAAACAGCTATTCTCGGCATTTTCAAAGAGGATTGCGTAGTAAATTCTCAAAAAGTGCTGGTAGAAAAGCCATAGCCAAGCTACTAGGCTGTGGGAGCAGCCTAAGTAACAGCCAAAGCTTTAGCCCTAATTACCTCAGGTAAGGGTGGGATTTGCCCATCTCCTCGCAACCGGGAGATGAGAAAATGCCAAAACGAGATACCCAGCTTCCGACAAGTCTTTTTCAAGCCGACAAAAGTATCTCTGGCTCGCCGTCCCGCTTCCGAACGAGTCCCGCCACTAATTTTGCGCCGGGTGACATATCCTGCATTATTCATGAGAGTAGGGTAAAAAACCCTGAAACCACTACCAGATATAAGTTACAGCGACTTGATCTCAACAACAGTCTGTTTTGTCTCTCCGTCCCTGGGCTTTCAGGAGAGAAAATAATGGTTAAAAAAGCAGAAAAAAGGGGACAAAAAACTCTATAATGTTAGGGACAGTAAGAGTTAAAATTTTCGTTGATCATGACTGAGTTTTCTTCTCAAATTTCGCTAAACTTCTTTACCAAAAAACCTTTAGAAGCCAAGTTCTCTAGCCTTGATTTGAGTTCAGATGCGGGGGTACTTCTGGTTAGACAAGCAGAAGAACAACTGAAAATTTGTGAAGGATTAGCAGATTGTTTGGAGGATAATCGAGAGCCAGGTAAAGTAAAACATTCTCTACATCAGTTAATTAGTCAACGAGTCTATCAAATAGCATCGGGCTATGAAGATAGCAACGACAGTAACTATTTGCGTGATGATCCTATTTTTAAGATTGCTTGCGATAAAGTTCCGCTTCCAGGAGAAGAATTATTAGCTAGTCAGCCAACGATGAGTCGATGGGAGAATCAGGTAACAAACAGAGAAATCAAAGGAATGCGTCGCTTTTTTGTTGACCAATTCCTCAAAAGTTATTCACAACAACCAGAAGAAATATTGCTAGATATAGATGGCTGGGATGCTTTGACTCATGGGCATCAGCAACTAAGCTTATTTCATGGTTATTATGGACACTATATTTACTTTCCCGTATTAATTAATGAAGCTGCGAGCGGTTACCCGTTAGTTCTACAACTTCGAGCGGGAAATTCTCCCCCAGGTAAAGGGGTAGCGGGGATACTAAGATGGCTATTTTGGCGGTTAAGAAAAGCGATGCCAGGAGTAAGAATTATTTTACGAGGAGATGCGGGCTTCTCCTTGCCTGAAATCTTGAAAGTTTGCGAACGCAGTGAAGTTAAATATGCGTTTGGTTATAGTAGTAATGCAGTCTTGAAACAAAAAATTAGTTATCTTCTGGATCAAGCAAGATTACAATATCATCGCACGGGAGAAAAAGCCCGATTATTTGATGATGTTTATTATGCGGCGGGGACTTGGAAAGAGCCACGACGAGTAGTAATGAAGGCAGAATGGCTAGAAAAAGGGGCTAACCCCAGATTTATCGTTACCAATTTACTCACAGATGCCCAAGAACTCTAGGATGATTTTTATGTCCAAAGAGGAGCTAGTTCGGAGCATAGAATTAAAGAATTAAAACTAGGAATCAAAGCTGACAGACTCAGTTGTCAAAAATTTATTGTCAATCAGTTTCGTCTGTTTTTATCTCAAGCTGCTTATATTTTGCTGCTGGGGATTCGGCAAGCAGCACAGGGGACAAGATTGGCAAAGGCGACAGTTTCTCGTTTAAAAGAAACTCTTATTAAAACTGCGGCAAAAGTTAGTGTTTCGGTCAGAAAAGTATTAGTTGAGTTAGCAGCTCATTGTCCATTTGCTTATGAAATTAGTCTAATTTCACAGCGACTTTCTAGTGGAGTTCAATTAATTTTTTTTAAAAGCCAAGCCTTCCTAGTATTATTGTATCTAAATGACAGTTTTAGTTGCTTTTTCAGGCTTTAATTGTTAATTTTGTGCGGTTGATTAAGGATTTTTACTTACTTATTTAAACCCCAAAAAAACTGGATGTAAATCCAGTTTTTCGGGTTCCTTGTTTTTTGGTTCATGAATAATGCAGGTTAGACCGAGAACAGAAAGAATTTCTCAAAAAAAGCACCTTTCACGGTCATGAAATCGTCGCCAATACAAGACGCATGGCATTGATGAATATGTTTCTGCATAATATCGGCGATATTAACGATGAGCAATGCTTTATCGCCTCCACCGATGCCCTGATTGCTCCTTCTCCCCTTAGCGTCGATTATGTCCTTGCTAATCCCCCTTTCGGCAAAAAAAGCAGCCTGACTTTTACCGATGAAGACGGGGAACAGGACCGAGAAGACTTAACCTATAATCGTCAGGATTTTTGGGCAACCACTTCTAATAAACAACTCAACTTCGTCCAGCATATTCGTTCCATGCTCAAAAGCACAGGACAAGCTGCCGTCGTTGTCCCCGATAACGTCCTTTTTGAGGGTGGCGCTGGGGAAACCGTCCGCAAACAACTATTATTAACCACCGACCTGCATACTATCCTCAGATTACCCACCGGCGTATTTTATAAACAGGGAGTGAAAGCCAACGTCATCTTTTTCGATAATAAACCCGCCGCTAAAGACCCTTGGACAAAAGCCATCTGGTTTTATGACTTCCGCACCAATATTCACTTTACCCTCAAGAAAAACCCCTTAAAACCCGACGATTTACAGGACTTCATCACCTGTTATCATGCCCAAAATCGTCATCAACGCAGCGAAACCTATTCAGAACAGAATCCCGAAGGACGCTGGCGAAAATTCACATATAATGAGATTATCGCCCGGGATAAAACCAGCCTCGATATATTTTGGCTCAAAGATAAAAGTTTAACCGACCTTGACAACCTTCCCGACCCCGATGTGCTGGCTTTGGAGATTATGGAAAACCTCGAAGCTGGATTAGAAAGCTTTCGGACAATTGTGGACAGTTTAGAAGTCACCGAGACTTAATGCTTCCAACTTCCATCGGGGAAGGTGAGAAATTCTAGACTAATACACTTGTTCGCACCATTAATTCTACCAAAAACCCCAGAAGGGAACCGTCTATCTGGCCACAGGCGATCGAGATTTTCTGGTATCTTTGATACAATCCAATTATGATGGTTTTGCCAGTGGTATTTTAGTTCCCCAGACGGGAATCGCCCTGCCTAACCGTGCTAGTGGTTTTACCCTCGAATTGGGTCATCCTAACCGCATTGCCCCCGCTAAACGCCCTTTTCATCTGATTATCCCCAGTTTTCTCCGTTGGGATGATGGCACTTTTGGCCCCATGTGGAGTGATGGGCGCGCCGATGCCCCCCCAAGTCCCCCGACAAATGGCGGTAAACATGGTTAACCATCATTTCAATCCTCAAACCGCCCTTGATGCCCCTAGATGGCGATTTTTACAGGGAAACAGCGTACTTTTAGAAAGGGGTGCAGCCCCCGAATTACTGCCCGGATTAACCCCCAGAGGCCATCAGGTAGCGATCGCAGATTCCTCCCATTTTGGCAAGGGTCAAATTATCCTGCAAAAACAAGGAATTTTCCTAGCCGCTTGCGAACCTCGGTCCGATGGGTTAGCTTTGGGATGCTAATACTAAATCCGTTGAGTAACGCACAGAAAACGGGTTTCTCCGAGAAACCCGTTTTCTACTCATGCACTCATGCAAAAGAGGGAATAGATAATCAGTTTTTAATAACTGGATTTAGTATGAGGAGTCTATCACAGCTTGGCAACGGATTCAGGGTGAGATTCAATATCAAACTAGGATATCTCTAAACTCTAGAAAATCAATATCTTCAGAGCAAGGGAATCAAAGAGAATTGAATCAGTCAATTTTGATGATATTTTGAATGATTAATCTAAACCCAGTTTCTTGGCGAAATTTTTCCATCCTCTCCGTTTGTGAAGTCTGAAAGGTAGGCTTTTTGTTATTGGCAATGTAGGCTTTTCTAGATGAATAATCCTCTATACCATGATTTTCAATAAATACCCGAATTGTGTTTCTTAGTTGCTCTTCTCCGTCTCCTACCCACCCCGAATTTTTCCCCTTTCGTTCTTTTAATTCTACAAAAATCAAACAATTGGCATAGGTCAGCATTCCATCACAGCGTTTATCCATACCACTACCATCGACTTTTCTAATTTCAATACATTTATCAATAGCGGTAAATGTCACTTCAATTTCTTGAGAGTTTTCCACAATAGCAATCCAATCCCTGGGATTTTCTGTATCTAAATAAGCGGGAGTTTCTGGGGGAGGTGGCTGATCACAAATTCCAAATTTATGCCGATGGGTTTGACTCTGACATTTTTTATCAAAGAAATTGATCTTCATAACTGTTCTTCGATTTCCAGTAAATCATCAAAAAGCTGATTTGTCTCTCCTAGGGAAAGATTGAGATAATTTTCATCAGACGGTAAACCATTATATGTAGCAAGTTCTCGGATTTCTCCTTGCTCTGTCAATTCATATACAATAGCATCTTCTGCCGCTATACAAGAGGCTTTCGGGACAATTTGGTTGAGCTTTTCTTGGAGATAATCGGCGTTAGAAATCGCTGATGATAGGATTTTTTTAATAACTTTATCTGCTTTGATAGCTAGGGTTAGATCGTTGATAATATAAGGACTATGAGTAGTTAAAATTAGTTTATTTCCCTGGGTTAAATTGGCAAATTCAAATAATTTATATAAAATCTTTTTCTGAGATTGAGGAAATAGATTCTGCTCGATTTCTTCCACAATATTTACAAAACACTCATTGCGGTATTTAGAAGATAATACTTCTAGTGCCACCTTTTTTAGTTTATCGGAAAGATTATCATTAGAGATAATTTTCTCGATTTCCATTTTTAATCTTTTTTGCTCCTCTCCACTGAGTTCATTGCGGGAAGTTTCTTGAGTTCGATTAATCGATAAAGCAATATTTCGAGAAACGAGAAATAAAGGAACAAAAGACTGAAAACCACTGGAAGCTTCTGATAGATTTAGTTGATAATCACTACCCACAATCTTGGCCAGTCTATTGAGTTTATCAAATTCCAATTTAACCTCACCTACTGGCAAAGTCAAACTGCCAGATAATTCCTGTTGTGAGCGATCCAATTCTTCCCAGAAAGTATATAATGATTCTGGCAGTCCTTTGAGTTTTTCTGGCCATCTTACTGCACTCAAAAAGTTTCGCTCTGCTGGTACATACATAATTTTTGGTACTCGATACTTTGAATTATCAGTACGCTCGATCGATAATTTAGCATTTTCAAAACTAATTCGATAAACATCTCCATTGTATTCAATTTGGGTTTCGGGTAAAAAGTAATTGGTTAAATTTTGGTATTGACAAAAAGATTTAACAAAACGATTATATTTAGTCACATATTTTTCCTCTAAATCCCCACGATATAGAGCTTTTTCCAACCAGCTTAATATTGATAATAATTTAGCAATGCTACTTTTTCCAGTTCCTTGATTACCGATAAAAATCGTTACTTTCCGAACGTCGATAAAACCATCATTTTCTACTAAACCCGCCTTAATTGGACCGAAGTTTTTAACTTTAATTTGGCTCATTGTTACCCCCTTGATTGACGATAAGTAGCTGGTTATAATTAAATTAAAAATGGATTTTAGGTTCGATCCCCCCTTAATCCCCCCTTGATAAGGGGGGCATCTGATAATTTTTAACGCCTACCTACTTAATAAATTTTGGCCAGTAATTTGTCCTGAAAAAAAGCTCGTGTTGAACACGAGCTAAATTAACTAACTTCAAGGACTAATTAGCCACCGACCTTAACTACTGGTTTAAAACTGGGAACAACCAGTTCACTATCCTGTTTGGTCAGCTTATTGTATAAGCGTTCCGTATTGGGGAAATTCGCGGCCGGTAGAGTCGGGAAACGACGATAGGGAACCGTATCTTCACCAAATAATTGTAGGTATTCCATGCTATTAACCATGGCACCAATAAAGGCCTTTAATCCCTGAGTTGCCAGAATTTGGTTATATTTCTGGATTTCTTTTTGATTCAAGGGAGCGCGACCTAAGAAGTGCTTGGTTCCCAATTCAATTACTTTCGTATTCGGATAGGGAGCATAGAATTCTTTCAGGTAAAGATCCGAACAACCTAAACCCTCAATAAACTCTTTCACCGTGATCTCAGCATTGCTTAATTTACTCTCTAAAGCAGTAAATTCGGCATTGATGATATAGGGTTCGAGATCCCGTTCAAAAATCTGACGATAGGCGGCGCGAACAGTATTTTGTACGGCAACTTTATCGAGATTAGTTAACAGTTTAAAGACCTTAGTTTGTTCCCGTTGAACCGTGACACCTTGACCGACACGAGACTGAATATCGGGTTCAGTGCGAATCGAGACCGAAGGTGTACCCAATTCAATAAAGCGCGGGGTTTCCTCTTTATCAACTCTTTGGCCGATATCTTCGCGGAGATTACCCAAACGCACCATCCGTAACTGCATCCCTTGGGGAGTTAGATAGCGCTCGTAGGGAACCGTATCTTCGCCAAAAGCTTCCGTATATTCAGGACTATCGATCAGAGCATCGATTAAAGCATAGAAGCCTTTTTTCGAGCAGATATCGAAGTATTGATTCATTTCCTGACGACCGTAGGTGGGACGACCGAGCAGACGACGGTGAATATATTCGATCGCTTTCACCACATAGAGAGGAGTCCAGTAGATTTTCCGGAAAGCCTCGGATTTAGCTAGGGTTTTGATAAACTCGCGCAGAGTAATATCGCCATTTTCTAGCTTAATCTCGGCCACGGATAAACGCTGACCTTCGTAGGGCATTCGACCGAAAACCTGACGATAAGCCGCTAAAATCACTCTTTGGGTGGAACTTTCGCCAAATTTAACGCTTACCCCATTGCTAGAACCGGGTAACTCGTTATTGAGACGGAAAACTTTCGGTCCCAAAGTACCGGGGAATTCACCTCGGGCGCCGGGGTTGCTATTTTGGTTATTAGTGGCAGGTCCGCGGTGGATGAGGATACGTTTGGTATCTTTACCGAAGGGAGCGGGACTAGAACTAGGTTCGCGGGTTTCTTTCGGGAAAATTGCCCCAAATTGGATTTCTAGGGGATCATTTCCGGAACCGTAAACGTGCTGATCCGGTAAGGGGCGATCGTATTTAGCAAAGGTGGTGATAAATTGGGGAACTTTGCGGAAAGGTGCGCTGTAGTTAAACAGGTCGATCTGCATCCCCCAGTTACGACATTCCTGCGCTTCTGCACCCAAACCCCGGAGATAGGGAACGGTTTCTTCGCCGAAATAGTCGGAATATTCCTGAGAATCCACTAAAGCATCGATTAACGCCCCTAAACCGCCGCTAGAGACGATCGAGAAGTATTTCTGTACTTCTTCCCGGGAGGAAGGACCGCGACCGAGGAAATGACGGAAAGCCAATTCTAGGGCGCGACTATTGATAAAAGGTTCAAAGAACTGTTTACGATAGAGAGGCGATTTACCGAGACGACGGACAAATTCTTTCATCGAGATGTCGCCGTTTTTCACCTTCGATTCTAGGTCAGAAATGGACTGACTATAGGCGCGGGTGATGTCCCGTTCAAAAATTTGTCTGTAGGCGGCCTTGATAATCGAAGATTTTTCCGACTCCGATAAACCGGTTTTCATGACAAACTTTTGCCGTTTTTCGGCGGCGTTGTAGTAGCTTTGGGGAAGACTTAAACCCTGTTGGTCACTACTGGGACGCTGACGCAGTTTATTAGAGGGGGTGGGGGCTTTTAATTCACCCAGTAGGATATTGAAATAGTCACTGATTAAAGTGGCCGCATCCTTGTCTCTCTGGAAATACTCGATCGAAGCGGACCGCATTTCTTGCAGGGCCACGATGGTGGCATCAATGGAACAGGCATTTTCGAGAACTTCCCTTAAACCGCGGGTATTAACGATCAGGATACTGGTATCGCCGGCCACGATCGCGTATGTAATGTAACGCAGGAACCAGGATAAATCCCGCAGGGACTTCTGCATATTGCTCGGACCGTAACGAGAGACGTTGATCGGTCGGAATCCGGGGGGAATCGGGCCGCTAGAGGCGAAAATCCCTTTTAAGCCCCCGAGGAAGCCACCACCGCCACCAGACCCGCTTTCAGCGTAGGTAACGGTTCCTAATTTCATCCCTTCCTGGACGTTGATAACTTTACCCGCACCCACCATAGCCATTTCTTCCACGGGGGGTTTTTCTAGGTAAGCCATGGGTGAACCACCGGTAAAAATCCGGTTAGCTGCCCGCGAGACGATCAGATCGGAGTTCCGGGTGAGCGTTTGGGCAATATCTAAGCGCTTGCTCCCCGATTGGAAGTAGGCGATCAGTTCATTGAGTTCGGGTTTATCGAGAAAGCGGTCTTGTTGTTCTGCTTGGGTAATGGCAGATACTGGGACGGTTTGATAGAGTTGGGGACGCGCTAAGGAGCTGCCACCGCTTGCCTTAAGACTCATTGGATTTTAACTATCTCCCTTGACGATGTGCTGAGTTCTCCAATCGTGGAGGCGATCGGTCTTAAAACCAGATGTTTAAAAATTTAATCAGCATCTAGATTAAAACTTTTTGCGCTTCCTGAGATAGTTTATTAAGAATTATATAGATTTTTTTCGCTAAAGTTGCCGATTGGTCTATTCTGACACCCCACCTGTATGGGAGGCTAACCAGTCTAAATAGGTCTGAGAACCCGCCACAATGGGTAAAGCGATGATTTCCGGGACGGCATAGGTATGAAGTTCCTGGATCTTCGCCGATAACTGCTCAAACTGCTTTAAATCGGTTTTAATCGCTAATTGCCATTCGCTCTCGTTTTCAATCTGTCCCTGCCAACGATAAATGGAACGAATTGGATAAATACTGACACAAGCGGCCAGGCGATCGTTAAGTAAGGCGATCGCTAGGTTTTCCGCTTCCGTTTCGCTGGTTGTTGTCACCAGCACCACTCCAAAACCGGTTAATCTTTCAGTCATACTAAATCCTTTGAGTATAGGCTACATATCAGGACAGGCAAGAGGCAAGAGGCAAGAGGCAAGAGGCAAGAGGCAAGAGGCAACAGGCAATAGGCAATGGGAGGAATAGATAATCAGTCTTTAATAGCTGATCACTGATAACTGATCACTGAATTCAGGTGATCGTTTTTTCTAAAGCGGCCAGATCTGGAATACAGAGAGATTCCTGCTGTCGTTGAATCAGTCCTTGTTTTTCCAATTTGGTCAAGGAGCGGGTCACAGTTTCCCGGGCAAGTCCACTAATACTACTCAACTCCCGGTGAGGTAGATTAGGAATTATCGCACCCTGACCGCTTTTTTCTCCTTGACCTTCGGCTAAAAAGAGTAAAGTATCGGCCACTCTGGAGAGACTATCGGCCTCGCGCAAACGTAAACGCCGGTTAAGTTGACGCAAACGCTTGGCCATTAACTGAGAAAGACGAATTCCCGCTAAAGGTTCCGATTTGAGCAGATTAACAAAATCTTGGGCGGGAATACTGCTAATTGTGGCCGTGGTTAAGGTGATAGCATCAGTGGAGCGGGGAGATTCTTCTAAAGCGGCCATTTCTCCGACTATTTCCCCTTTACCGAGGATATTTAACGTGACTTCTTTGCCCTCCAGATTGTAAGTACGAATTTTCACCCAACCATCGAGAATAAAGTAAACCGAACCACCCCAATCATGTTCTAATAAAATCGCCCGATTAGCGGGATGAGTGCGGGTGACAACATGAGAAGTAACTCGATCGATGGCTTCAGGGGGTAAACCGACAAATAAAGTCGCTGTATCCAATAATTTTTGAATCTCTGCTGATTTTTCCGCAGGATAGCGCTTTTCTTCCATGGTTTAATATTTAGGGTCTGCTGAAAAAGTTTTTCCTGGGGGTAGGAGTCAGGAGTCAGGAGTCAGGAGTCAGTAGCCGGTCGTTTCAGGCTTTGTTGCCCTTGTTTTTTGTACCAAGCGATGTACTACAAGGAGAATAATGCAAGGTTTTTGAGGGTTCCAATCCGATTTTCTAGCACTAACATCGGATTTTAACAGGTCAAAAGCCTTATTTTAAAAGGGTTTTACCATTATTCAGCAAGCTCTATTTAAATTTGGTTCGTTTTAGGCGGGTGATTCTACAATAGACAGTTGTGGGTATTTTTAATTATCCAGTGACCAATAAACAGGATTTTTCCTCCCTACTGACCGAGATTGAGCGGATTCTTGCCGGGGTGATCTCGTCTCTAGTTAACCCGCAAGAAGTTACTTCCGAGACAATTATCGCCACTCGTCAACATTTAGAATCGGCTAGAGGGCTTCTTTCTCCCTTATTATTCCCCGATCGAACCCCTGAAGTTGCCCGTTGGTCCCTGGGAATGGAGGTACAACCACCAGGGGTGAAAATCGTTTTTTTTCGGGAAAGCCAAGGACTGATCGATTTTTATCCTCTTTCTTGGAGTCTGGCAACGGGAACAAGCGATCGCTTACCCTGCTCCCAGGTGGACGAATATCTAATTAGTTGGCTATCTAATCGGGATTTTAGGGCCGATTCTTGGCTCTGGGAAGCTCTAGAGCGATTAGAAGCTATTATTATCAGCGATGACGGAGAAACCCCCACAGATGACTTGAAAAAAGCCCTTCTCACAGCGCAACTAATACCCCCCGATCGCCTATCTAGTCTAGAAACAGCGATCGCTACTGCTCTGGCCTATATTCCCACTAGCGACCAACCCCAACCTCAAACCCTACTGGTTATCGAAGGGAAACGGGAGACTACCACTTTAGCACTGCTGGAAGTCCCGCCGCAAACTCGCTCTTTATCCCGTCAAGCGATCGCTCTGAGTCATTTTAACTACGGGGAAAACACCTATGAACGGGCAATACTCTCTCACTTAATTTATCCTCTCTGGCGTTCTTTTTTGCCTCTTTCCCCCTCCGATCTCACCGATACTAATCCCTTAAAAAAATCTTTACTGGCAGCTGCTAGACTAACCAAATTAATCCTCCAAGAAGAAAGCGAATTTACCTCCTCTCTAGCTGGTCATACTTGGACGGTCAGTCGCAGGGATTTAAATAAGAAGGTGATTTTACCATATCTAGATAATTTAAGACAAAAAGTTAATGATTTGTTAGAAAAACAGCAAAAAAGTCTTGAGGATATCGATCGAATAATTTTTAGCGGGAATTTTTTCTTGACCATTTGGCCCTGTTTCTTAACGGGAATAGAGCAGGAATTTGCCGGCTGCAACCTAGAGGCCCCCAGTCTTGCCCTGAGCCAAGTCGAAGGGCAAGAAACCTTCTCACCGGCAATCTTGGGTTTGGGTCGTCTCTGTTTATTTTCGGCTCTTAGAGGTGAGAAGGTCAATAATGCTTAAAAAAATCAACCCCAGTCTCGGTTAAGAGTCACAATTTAGGTGTGAATAGAATTTGTCGGGTAATTGTTGGCAATACTAAGCCCGACTGCCTTGATCGCACAGCTAATTATGAATTTTTCCTTTAAGCTCTTAACTAGCACTTCCTCCTCTCGCTCCTCACTAAGGGGCCTTTTTCTCGATGAATCTATTCATCCCTCCGTTTTTTGTCCGCGCAAGCGTCTTATCGATATTATCGGGGCAATAATCGGGTTACTGGTGACGGCAATGTTAACACCAGCGATTGCGATTGTCCTGCAGCTTGATAGTCCAGGCCCAATTTTCTATCGTCAGCTACGCTGTGGATTACAGGGAAAACCTTTTATGATCTGGAAATTTCGTTCCATGGAGGTGGATGCGGAAAAAAAACAACATCTAGTGACAAATCAAGCTAACGGACATATTTTTAAAAATCACAACGACCCCAGAATCACTAAATTCGGCAAGTTTCTCCGACGCTCTAGCTTAGATGAATTTCCGCAATTTTGGAATGTTTTAAAAGGGGAGATGAGTTTAGTCGGAACCCGTCCCCCCACCACCGAGGAAGTGAGAAAATACAATCAATATCATTGGCTGCGTCTGCGAGTTAAACCGGGGTTAACTGGAGAATGGCAGGTAAAAGGACGTTCACAGGTGAATAATTTTGAAGAAGTAGTGCAGATGGATTTAGATTATCAACATAAATGGTCAATTAAATACGATCTTTATCTGATTTGGCGCACCATCACCGTCGTTTTAAGCGGAAAAGGTGCCTGCTAAATAGGGCTGGCTGAATATCAGTGGAAACCTTGCTAAAAAAGTGCCAGAAACAAACGTTGAGAAATCGATCTGAGGGACTCAAAACCCTTGCACTTTCGCTCTTCCCTCGCCGGATAAAATTCAGAAACTAAGGGACGAAACTACCATTTTGCCAGTTGTGTGGCTTATAGATTCGCTCTGGGGACCTATTCAGCCAGCTCTAGTTAGTCACAAAAAATGCGTTAGACAGTTAGGCTTATTTCCTGTCTTAACGCAATAGTTTTAAACAAAAATTAATAGGTTAACAGACTAAATCAAAGCCCGATAACGCCCCAAAGCCAGTAGAGGAAAATACTGCTGATAGAAATGATATTTCAGGTAAAAATGACAGGGAAAACCTGTACCGGTGAAGTAATCTTCATCCCATGTACCATTTTCTTTTTGGGTAACAAGAAGATAGTTAACGCCCTTTTCAATCACTTCTCGCTGATAATTGCCTGTGACTTTCCCGACGGCTAATAAACCGATTAATGCCCAAGCAGTTTGGGAAGCGGTACTATTTCCCTGTCCTTTAAATTTAGGGTTATTGTAACTAAAACAGGTTTCACCCCAACCACCATCAACATTTTGACAACTGCTTAACCAATTGGCTCCTTTTTGCAATTGATGGCGATATTTATTCGGTTCCAGAAAAGCAAAAGCAGATAACGCCCCACTGGTTCCATAAATATAATTTACACCCCAGCGACCAAACCAACTACCATCAGCTTCCTGTTCTTTCTCCAGATAATCCAAAGCTTTTTTAACTCGATTTTCCTCCATGTTAACATCACAAGTGCCTAACATTTCTAGAACTCTGGCAGTAACATCAGCCGTATTAGGATCGATCATTGCTTTTAGATCGGAATATGGCAAAGAATTAAGCCAGTTTTGATCGTTATCGATGTCAAAAGCTCCCCAACCACCAGCTTTACACTGCATAGTAGCCATCCAATTAACTGCCCGTTTCATCACACCTTTTTTAATATTTTCATCGGGCATTTTAATTAACTCTAAAGCCATCACCACCACTGCCGAATCGTCTAAATCGGGATACCAGCGATTATCAAATTCAAAAGCCCAACCCCCGGGGGTTCCAATTTTATTTTTAATCGCCCAATCGCCATAATCAAGAATTTGTTGATCGATTAACCATTGTCCCGCTTTAATCATAGCTGGATGAGCGGGATTTAGCCCGGATTCAATTAGCGCTCGAATTACCCAAGCCGTATCCCAAACCGGCGACACACAGGGCTGTACACAATAGGTATTATCCGTCTGAATGGCAAAATTATCCACCGCTTTTAAACCGCGGGCAACAATCGGATCGTAAACATCATAACCTAGGGCTTTTAAAGCTAACAGAGAATTTAACATCGCTGGGATAATTCCCCCCCAATCGCCTGGGTCTTCCTGTCGTTCAATTACCCATTTTTCCGCCGCTTTCAGACTTTCTTGACGGAAGGGAACTAAATCAGTTTTTTCTGCCCATTTAAACAGCCCATCTAACCAGAGAAAAACATCTGCCCAATCGTTATTTTTTGGTAACTCATACTTGACATTATTCACCCCTTCTGTATAGAGTTCATCGAGATTAAAACCCATTTTATACACGGGTTTTTTGTCAAAAACAATTAATAAAGGAACCGTACTTCCCCGCGCCCAACTGGACATTTCATAGATAGTAAAAGGGAAATTTTCTGGCAGTAGCATAATCCAAGCGGGGATAGAGGGAACCCCCAGCCAATCATAACAACCAATCAAAGCGAGGTGCATTTTGGTGAAAATGCGGGTTTTGCTGATGCCACCTTTAGCTAAGATAAATTCTCTAGCTTTTTCTAAAGCAGGATCATTAGCGGGAATTCCCAATAGTCGCAGCCCCATGTAGGCTTCCACAGTGGTGCTAAGATCGCCACCATCACCATAAAATAACTCCCAAGCGCCGTTAGGACACTGTTGCTGACGCAGATAGGTGGCTGCTTTGTCTAGGGGGCGATTTTTGTCAGTTTTCCAGATTTTGTGCAGTAAAATTGCTTCTGAGGTGATGGTGACATTAGATTCTAATTCTGCCCACCAGTAACCCTCAGAGTATTGGGTAGAAAGTAAATAATTCTGAGAAAGTTCGATCGCTTTCGCTGTTTTAGCGGCTATTTCGGTGATTTTGTCCTGAATCTGCATTTTTTCCGTTCGACAACCTCTAGGGACCACGAGTGCAAATAAGATAATCTTATTTACAAAGTTTTTAATAAGTAGGTAAAAGATAGGCTTTTGTTCCCAAGGAATCCAGTCAAGGAATTTGCTTTGGTTGCCAATTTCTTTTTTCTTTTGACTGATTACTGATAACTGATTAAGTACCCCCACTCCCCTGAAGACAAAAGGGGTACGAAACTCGCACCCCACCAGATTGATCTTCATTTAACTTACTTTTTCTTTTTGCCTTTAGCGGGCGGATTATCCTTCGCTGCCGGTTCCGGGGCTTTTTCCTCCACTTGCGGGGCTGCTGCTACAGGTTCCGGGGCTTTTTGTCCCATTTGGGCGGCTACTTCGGCGGCGAAATCCGTTTCTTCTTTCTCGATCCCCTCACCTAGTACAAAGCGTTGGAAACGACGCACCTGAATATTTTCTCCCAAAGCGGCGATCGCTTGTTTAATCAACTCCTCAATACTGATGTTCTGGTCGCGGATAAAGGGTTGATCGAGCAGAGAAAGTTCTTTCAAACGTTTTTCAATGCGGCCGGCCACGATTTTTTCTTTGATATTATCGGGTTTATTGGCTAAATCGTCCCGTCCCATCTCAATTTCTTTTTCTTTGGCGGCGATTTCGGCGGGAATATCGGCCACTTTTACATATTCGACGTTAGGACAAGCGGCAATCTGCATCGCCACGTCATTAACCAATTTTTTGAACTCCTCGCGACGGGCGACAAAATCGGTTTCACAGTTCACTTCTACTAAAACACCGATGCGGCTGCCGGTGTGGATGTAACTGCCGATCATCCCTTCTGCCGCTACCCGACTAGCTTTTTTCTCGGCGGAAGTAATCCCTTTTTGACGCAACCATTCGATCGCTTTGGTTATATCCCCCGCGTTTTCCGTCAGCGCCCTCTTACAATCCATCATGCCGGCGCCGGTCTTTTCCCTAAGTTCTTTAACCTGTTGTGCTGTAATTTCCGCCATAATATTCTTAACCTACTGCTTATAATTGATCATGCCACGAGAGGGGCAGGTTTGACCGCTCGATAGGCTCGGAAAGTTTCCCCCCGAACCTAGCTGCGATCAATAGCTAATTTTCCCTAGTTATCGTCGTCTCCACTGGCAAATTCGGCGGCGTATTGGGAATAATCACCTTCTTCCTCGTACTCGGTTTCATTATCGTAGTCTTCCTCGTATTCTTCCACCGCTGCTTGACCACCGCGACGACCTTCGATGATCGCATCGCTAATTTTGCCTAAAATCAGTTTGACTGAGCGAATTGCGTCATCGTTGGCGGGAATCGGCACATCTACCAAGTCAGGATCGCAGTTAGTATCCAAGAGGGAGATGATGGGAATGCCCAATTTTTGGCATTCTTGGATAGCGTTGTATTCCCGACGCTGATCCACTACGACGACTAAATCCGGCAGCCGGCGCATGGTTTTAATGCCACCGAGGTATTTTTCCAGTTTGCCCAATTCCCGACGCAGTACCGATGCTTCTTTTTTCGGTCGTTTATCGAGGGCGCCGCTATTTTCTAATTCTTCTAATTCTTTGAGTCTTTCTACCCGGCCGCGAATGGTTTCCCAGTTGGTTAACATTCCCCCTAACCAGCGTTGGTTAACGAAGTGGCTACCGCTGCGTAAAGCTTCCTGTTTAATGATTGCTGCCGCTTGCCGTTTCGTACCGATGAATAAAAAGCGTTTACCGCGATCGGCTTCTCCTCGGACAAATTCGTAAGCTTCTTCGATTAATTGGGCAGTTTGCACCAAATCAATGATATGAACCCCATTCCGGGCAGTGTAGATGTACTGAGACATTTTCGGGTTCCAACGGCGCGTTTGATGGCCAAAGTGAACCCCAGACTCTAGCAATTCTGCGAGAGAGACAACGGGCATATTTTTCTCCTTTTCGGGTTTATCCTCCATCTAGGGCTGGATTTCTAGATTCCTAGAAACACCCGATCGCCTAGATGTGCGATTTTTGACAACTTTTCTAGTCTAACACGAAAGGGCGCGATTGCCTACCCGTAAATATTGGGTACTGAGGGCTTGCTACTGCAATTCCTCAAGTTTTTTCAAAACTGCTTCTGCGTGGGCTTTTACCTTGACATTTGACCAAATATAGGCAATATTTCCCTGGGGGTCGATCAGGAAAGTGGATCGTTTAATCCCCATATATTCCTTACCCATAAATTTTTTTAATCCCCAGACTTGATAAATTTCCGCCAGTTGATGTTCGGTATCGCTCAATAATTGAATAGTTAAATTGTGTTTTTCAATAAAACGACAGTGGGACTTGGCTGAATCGGGACTAACTCCCAAAATTACCGCATTTAATTGCTGAAATTGCGGCGACAAAGCGGTAAAATCGATCGCTTCTGTGCTGCAGCCCGGAGTGTTATCTTTGGGATAAAAATATAATACCAACCATTGACCGGCAAAATCTGCTAATTTGCTAATTTCGCCCCTTTGGTTGGGGGTGGCAAATTCCGGGGCTTTTTGTCCAACTTCTAGGGTCATTTTTAGGAGTGTAAAGGCAAGAGTAAGAAAGGCGCGAGGGAGAGGGAAAGCAAGAGCCAGACTTGATAGTTAAATCCAGGAAATTCTGGTTTTTCTGACTCGACTAAAGCATCGATTCTCTCTAATAAGCGATTATTTAAAGAATTATCACTCAGAGCAACACAGCAACTATCAGAGAAATTTATTTCCGCTACTTGATTAACTTTTTCTGCTACTAAAAGCAGCGATTCAGCTAATAGTAAATAATCCACTTGTCCGGAAGCGTACTTATCGGCGCGCAATTCCCGCAAGAAGACCAATTCTGACCATAAATTCTCACTATTGGGCAGCCAAGAAGACATTGATCGCAGCCAACCTAACCAGAAAAACCAGAAAGTGTCATGATATTCTTGGTGAGCTTGTTCGTGGGCTAAAACTGCTTGTAAATGTTCTTGATCTAAGAGATTTAATAATCCTTGGGTTACAATTAATTCCGACTTCCAGAAGCCAACTCTGGCACTGTAGGGAAAATCCACTGCTAAAACTCTCGCCTTCTGAGTGGTGATTTTTTTGAGGGGATAACTGCTAAAATCCCGATGGGTTTGCCAAGTTTGATAGGAGAGTTTTATCAGACAGAATATAGCAAAAACTAGCCAGATTATAGCACTAAAGTAACTAATTAAACTGGAGTTATAGCCCAACATTTGCCCGCCATAGCCCATACAAACCACCGATATAACTGTCATTAACAGCAGCAAAGGAGGAAAGAGAAAGAAAAATAGCGTTGTCTGCCAACGACGCTGATAGCTGGGCAAAAAACAACGTAAACCAATGGCGATAGTTAATGCTAGTAATAACATTGAACCGTGCATTAGCGTTCTCTCCGTTGTTGACGCAGGGTATCTAAACGAGATGCGATCGCTTTTAATTGTTCGACACTAGCAGTATCGAGACTATCGGCAAAAGAAGCCACCACATCCGCATTACCAATAGCCAAAAAACGATGTAATTGTTCGTAGGCTTTAATTGCCTGTGCTTGTTCCTTAGAAACCATCGGTTTCCAGTAGAAAATCCGACCCTGTTTATAACAACTTAACCAGCCTTTATTAGTTAAACGACGCAGTACCGTAGTCACAGAAGTATAGGCCAGATCCCGTTCTGGATCGGCTAAAATGCGATCGTGGACATCCTTAACGCTGACGGTTTCCAATTCCCAGACAATATTGAGAATTTCCGCTTCTAGGGGGCCTAGGGATAACTGTTTTGGTTGATAGGTGGGCAATTGAGCCATAGTTACACAGAAATGAAGATTACTTTCCTGATCATAGCGGCGGATATCGATCGCCTGATAAAATAGCAACGATCCTTTATATTGTCTTTATGTCCACCGAAACTAATTTAACCACGACTACGGGTGCTGATGCCATCGATGTGGCGATCGCTAATGGTATTGATTTTGATGGTTCCCCGATTCCACCGGCAAAATTGGAACTTTATCACCGGGTAATGGGTTTGGAAGCAGGACGACAAAGAAGCGGGGTTTCGAACACGATGAGATCGCGAATTGTCCGCATCGGGGCCAAACATATCCCCCAAGAAGAATTAAATCAGCTGTTGTTAGCCGCCGATTTTGCCCCTCTCAAGGAGAAAGAAATCGCTTTTTACTATAGCGTTTCCTAAGCTAGTGAGGTACACATATTTTTCTTCCCTTTTGACTTTTGCCGTTCGGCTGAGCTCACGGCCGAAGCCTCTTGCCTTTTGCCTAAAACCCATAACTTTTGTACCTCAGCAGACTGAAAAACGCTATATCTCAAGTAGTCAAATTTTTGCTCACCATTTTTCGCCTAGACTGCTTGCGGTTAACCGGATTGTTGGGGAAATTAGGCAGGGAGTCTAGGTTAATCTAATGCTCAAGGACACCTCGAATAAAAGATTTTGTTAACAAAGTGTTGGTCGAGGAAATCTCCTTGATCTACATTGATGAAGAGGGAATAATTTTCAAGAACTAACAAGGCGATCCGTCCCTCAAAATTCGATTTTTCGAGGTAGCCTAGACATAACGCCTTGGTTATTGCGTAAAATTAAACTTTTTTTGCCCATCAATTTAAAAACTTGCGTTTTTTTGATCATCTTAGCCTAGAGGACTGAGTAGTATGAGTTACAGCAAAGTTGATTTGTTAATTTTGTCCATCAGTGTAATCTGGGTTAAATCTCTGACTTTTTTTCCGTTATCAATTACTAAGGGGTAGCTCGATCAATTGGACTTATTGAGAAAATCTTCGCACTAATTGAGAATAAACCAAGGTTTGATCAGGGTTTCAGGCGGTGCAACGCTGAAGTAAATCTATTTTTCGAGGTACCCCCAAGAGGATCGATAACTACTGATTCCGAGCCGATAATGATACACTAGGCATGATTTAATTACAAACCTCGATCGCAAAAGGAAATAAACATCAATGAAAGCCATGATTTTGGCGGCTGGCAAAGGAACTCGCGTGCGTCCGATTACCCATACGATTCCCAAACCGCTGATCCCGATTTTACAAAAGCCGGTGATGGAGTTTTTGTTGGAACTGTTGCGACAGCATGGCTTTGATCAGATCATGGTCAATGTCAGTCATTTAGCCGAAGAAATTGAGAGTTATTTCCGCGATGGTCAGCGTTTTGGGGTGCATATCGGCTATTCTTTTGAGGGTAGAATCGAAGAGGGCGAGTTAATCGGTGATGCCCTGGGATCGGCGGGCGGTTTACGACGAATTCAAGATTTTAATCCCTTTTTTGACGATACTTTTGTGGTTCTCTGTGGTGATGCGCTGATCGATCTCGATTTAACCGCAGCCGTTAAATGGCATCGAGAAAAAGGAGCGATCGCCACTATCGTCACCAAAACCGTCCCCAGAGAGGAAGTATCCAGTTATGGGGTGGTAGTTAGCGACGAGGAGGGAAGGATTCTCAGTTTCCAAGAAAAACCAGCCATCGATGAAGCTTTAAGTACCTGCATTAACACGGGTATCTATATTTTTGAGCCAGAAATCATTGATTTTATTCCCCCTAATAGTAAATACGACATCGGGGGCGAATTATTCCCCGAATTAGTCGCTAAAGGTGCGCCTTTCTACGCTTTAAACATGGATTTTGAATGGGTGGATATCGGTAAAGTCCCCGACTACTGGCAGGCAATTCGCGGGGTGTTATCCAGGGAAATTAAAAATGTTGCTATCCCCGGCATCGAAGTCAAACCGGGCATCTACACGGGCTTAAATGTGGGGGTAAACTGGGATAAAGTCGATATCACCGGACCTGTGTATATCGGGGCAATGACGCGCATTGAAGACGGGGCGAAAATTGTCGGTCCGAGTATGATTGGCCCCAATTGTTGGATTTGTGGCGGCGCGACGGTGGATAATAGCGTTATTTTTGAATATTCTCGCCTCGGTCCAGGGGCGCGTTTGGTCGATAAGTTGGTCTTTGGGCGCTATTGTGTTGATAAAACCGGCGCGGCGATCGATGTGGAAGCGGCAGCCTTGGATTGGTTGATTACCGATACCCGCAAGGTTCCCCCAGAATTTGATCACCCTAAACATCAGGCAATTCGTTCTTTATTCAATAGCAAGTAGGCAACACCCCAACAGGGAACTTTTTACTTGATAAGTACCTAAGCAAAATTAATTACACATATCTAACCACTCCTTGCATGAGTGCCTTTTGCCTTTTGCCTTTTGCCTTTTGCCTTTTGCCTATCCTAACCAAGACATTAATTTTGCACGACTACTTATCATGTTTGATTCTCCTGTTGATCTTCTCATTCTCTCTAATGGTCCTGGAGAAATATCTACATGGGTGCGTCCAGTTGTCAAGAGATTGCGACAAAACTTAACAGAAGATCGATCGCTGTTGCGGATTTCGGTGATTCTTTCCCCTTGTACTCATTCTATGGGGGCGGAAACGGAAGTAGTTAGGAAATATCCAGAGGTCGATCGAGTCCAGTCGCCAGAAAACTTCTTTAATTTTCTTTTCTGGGGAAAAACCGCCGATAATTGGGATTGGCACCCCAAGGGCATCGTTTTATTTTTAGGGGGCGATCAATTTTTTGCCCTCACCATCGGTAAACGTTTGGGTTATCGCACCGTTATCTATGGGGAATGGGAAGCGCGTTGGTATCGGGGGATCGATCGCTTTGCCGTGATGAATACAAGTGTATTAAATAATATTCCCCAACAATATCAGCATAAATTTACTGTTATCGGCGATTTAATGGTAGATTTGCCCACTGCTATCACCCCCGATGATGCTACCTTAATTGCACTCCTCCCGGGTTCCAAACCCTCGAAATTAGCCCAGGGTGTACCCCTAACCCTAGCCATTGCCGAAAAGATACACGCGCAGAATCCCCAGACTAAATTTTTAATTCCTGTCGCTCCTACCCTAAATTTAGCTTATTTGGCGAAATTTGCCGATCCTAGCTATAATCCGATGATCACTAAAACCGGTTGGAGTGCTGCCCAATTAAAAAACGGTGAAAAACCCTATCTAGAAACAGCTAAGGGGGTAAAAGTTGACCTAATTACCGATTTTCCCGCCCATAACCAGCTTTCTCGCTGTCATTTAGCTTTAACGACGGTGGGTGCTAATACTGCCGAATTAGGAGCGCTGGCAATCCCGATGATTATTTTACTACCGACTCAGCAACTAGACGCGATGCGGACTTGGGACGGTTTACCCGGTTTATTAGCCCAACTGCCGGGGGTGGGGTCTTTATTTGCTAAGATAATTAATCTCTATATGTTGCGGAAAAAGCGTTTATATGCCTGGCCAAATATTTGGGCCGGTGCAGAAATTGTTCCGGAATTATTGGGGGAATTACAACCAGAAGAAGTGGCAAATATAGTTATATCCTGGTTAGAAAATCCCCAACAATTAGAGGCTATCCGGCAAAAATTGCGGGCAGTGCGCGGGCAAGCAGGAGCAGTGGATAAGTTAGTATTTATTATTGCCGAACAACTGTCTAGTTTCTAATCAATCAGAGAATTAAGCTTGTTGGTAGTGAGGATCAATTTCGATTAATTTATTAACAGTTTGATAGAATTCCTGCTGATAAAATTCCCGTTGATTGCTGTCGAGAGCATTAATTAATTGTTCTTGACAGTAGCGACGATATTCCATTAAACTAATTTTTTCCATAGCTATAATAGCATTTTTTATCTGTTCTTCTGGCTGCAAAATTTGCTGACTGGTATGTTCATTTAAGTGAAATAAAGAATTAAAATCACGATTTTTGTCTGCGGTGATCATCAATAAATGATTCTGTAAAGCTGACATCAAATCTCTTTGGTTAGTAATTTGGGTTTCTAACTCTAGAATTACTTGCCATAACCAACGATAATCAGGGAGATTAAAAATTAAATCTTTTTCATCCAAAAGTTCACAAATGAGCCTCCGATATTCGGGAGAATGGAGATAGATTAGTAATAGTAACCATTCGGCTTTTTCTGAGCCGTTTTTTTCGGATTTATCTAGGATATTTTTCCTTTTAATTGCTGGCGATTGAGCTTGTCGAAATGCGTCGAACCGTGGACGGTGAGCTTCGTCGAACCGAGGTTTATTAACTTGCTTTGAGAGATTTTTTAAAATATATGGCAAACGAGCGGCATCTTTTTGAGCCAAAATTTCAGCACAATAATCTAGGTAAAAAGTCCGTTGATTGCCGTCGATTAACTTTTGCAGTAAACTGATCATACTACTAGACACTTGTTGAAAATGTAGTCCCTGTTTTAAATCTTTATTAACTAACATTTGCGAGATTTGCCAATCAATCCAAAAAGGAGATTTTTCGATTAATTCTCGATAACTATGGGCGGTGAGCTTGTCGAATCCGTGGTACCCGTCAGCACGAGATTTAAGAAATTCATCGGCATCTTTACCATCGGGAAGATTGAGGATTTTTAGGTTAACTTGTCCCGAATAAACTAGAGAGTTAATTTCCTCGATCGCTCTTTGTGTTGCTTTAATTCCCGCTTGATCGGCATCAAAATTAAAGATTATTTGTTTACTTTCACTGTAGCGCAAAAGTAGTTTAATTTGCTCTTGACTTAAAGCTGTTCCTAAACAGGCAACCACATTAGTAATACCGGCAGCATGGAGAGCGATCGCATCAAAATAACCCTCCACAACTATCGCTAAATCTTGCTGAATAATTGCCTGTTTAGCTCGATCGAGAGCAAAGAGAGTTTTTCCCTTTTCAAATAGAGGAGTATCGGGAGAATTTAGATACTTTGGCTGCTCATTACCTAAAGTACGACTACCAAAAGCGATCGCACGTCCTTGACTATCAAAAATAGGAATCATTAAACGATCTCGAAATTGATCGTAATAACCACTACCATTTTGACGCGCTTTAATTAATCCTGCTTGTTCCACTAAAGCCACAGGATAGCGCTTTTGTTCCACCAAATAACGATAGAGCGTTTCCCAACCTTCCGGAGAATATCCCAGTTGAAAAGTTGCGATAGTTTCTGGGGTTAGTTGTCGTTGTACCTTAAGATAATCTAACGCTTTTTCCCCTTGGGGTTGACTAAGGGCGTGCTGATAAAAACTCACCGCTACGGCCATTATTTCGTATAATTGTTCCTTGAGGGATAATTTCTGTTCTAATTCCTGACGCTGTTCTACTGCTAGAGTTTTAATCGGGATTTGATACCTTCTAGCGAGATCGAAAACCACCTCACTAAAAGATTGTTTCCCCACTTCCATGAAAAATTTAATCCCGTTTCCCCCCGCACCACAGCCAAAACAGTAATACATTTGTTTGGCAGGACTAACCGTAAAACTGGGGGATTTTTCCTCGTGAAAAGGACATAAACCAACGTATTCCCTTCCCCTTTTTTTGAGGACGACTCTCTCGGAAATTAAATCCACAATATCAATTCTTTGTTTAACTTCTTCGATCGTGTCCGGATGTAGTCGCGGTGTATCCATAATCAGTTATCAGCAGTCAGGAGTCAGATGTGAGTTTTAAGTGAGCAGTATATATTAAGTGAGCAGTATTAAAGCTGATCACTGAAAAATCTCCCCAACACCTAGCACCCCCACTAAGGCCCTTTTTGACTCCTGGAAATTCGCACCCATAAGTAATAAGAAAGGACTTGACTTTGGCGGCGGCTTGTGCTATGCTTTTCTCATAATGGGAATCTTTGCAAATTTTGCTGGATTCAAATACTCCCATTGTGAATAAAATCCTTTAAAAATATTATCTCAAAATCTCCCGACAAAAACAAGCAAAATTTCGCCCATAATTGTTAAGTTTTGTTAAAAAGAAATGCAGAGACGGGCAAGGAAAGAACTGGTTACTGATCACTGAACAACTTCCCCACTGCGATGGCTGCATTTTGTCCTCCGAACCCGAAACTAAGACAGAGACAATTGTGCGGGGAAAAATTAACAGCCGATCTAGCTAAATTTAATTGAAAAGGCGACTGGCGCACACCGACACAGGGGGGAATTAGCTGATTTTTGAGAGCCATTAAACAAAAAGCCACACCTAATGCCCCTGAAGCCCCTAAAGTGTGTCCTGTTGCGCCTTTTGTCGAGCTTACAGCCACTTGCGAGCCAAAAATGCTGGCGATCAGGTTTGCCTCCCGTTCATCGTTTAAACGCGTGCTAGTGCCGTGGGCGTGAATGTAATTAATTTCATCTTTTCTTAATTGACTTCTGTGCAAACATAGTTCTATGGCTTTGGTAGCACTACGATTATTCACCGCCGGGGCGCTGACATGATCGGCATCACAGCTAAAACCATAGCCCAAAATCTGCCCGTAGATGGGGGCATTTCTGCTTAAAGCCAGTTCTTCCGATTCAAGGACTAAAATTGCGCCACCTTCGCCCAAAACCAAGCCCTCTCTAGCTATATCAAAAGGATAACAGCCCGTTTTCGCCAAAGCTCCCATCTGTTCAAATCCCACCAAAGTTAAGGGAGTGATCGGAGTTTCGATCGCCCCGACTAAAACTCGATCGCATTCTCCCATTTTGATTAATTCTACACCCTGGGCGATCGACCAGATGCCCGTGGCACAGGCCGCCATGGGTGCTAAGACTGGGGCGCCGGTTTCTATCAATCTAGCGGTCAATACCGAGGCGCGATCGGGTAAACTATCTAACCAGTTTTCTACTATTCCCGTCGCTGCCATCCGTTCCCATAAACCCTGACAACCACGACTAGAACCGATAGTGACACCACAATCCTTTAAGGGAGGGGTTAACTTCGCGTCTTCAAGGGCAGCAATCAGGGCAATTTTGGTTAAATCCTCTAAAAATGCCGGTTTGTGACCGATTAAACCCAAGGGTAAAGCGGGTAAATCAGAAAATGGTTGTTGTCTAGTTATACCAGTTTTGCCCTCTAGTAATCTTTGCCAACTCTGACTTAAATTTCCCAGAGAACTGATCAACCCAATTCCCGTCACCACAACATTCATTGATCAGTTATCAGTTATCAGTTATCAGTTATCAGTTATCAGTTATCAGTTATCAGTTATCAGTTATCAGTTAAGTAGTCGTGCAAAATTAATTTCCTAGTGAAGATAGGCAAGAGGCAAGAGGTGGTTAGATATGTGTAATTAATTTTGCTTAGGTACTTATCAGAACATTAAATTGCCAATGATTGGGGGTGGGTGACGGCGAAGATTAAATTATCGTCCCGCGAACCCACCCTAACTGATCGCTATTTTTTCAGATTTTCTGCACCAGAAATAACTTTGGCCGAGTCAATTTTATCCCCTTGTTTAATCGTATCGATCACTTCCATTCCCTCAGTTACATAACCAAAAACGGCATAATCACCATCGAGGAAATTGATATCCGACAGGGCAAAATAAAACTGAGAAGAAGCGGAATTAGGTTGTTGAGAACGGGCCATCGCGATCGCACCGCGTTTATGGGGTAAAGCGACGATGGGAGTGCGGGCCGTGGCCTGTTGACCGATTGCTTGCCCATAAATCGGCTCTTTTTCGTCTTTGAGGAGAATTTCCAGGGGAACATAACGGGATTGCTTGGTTTTCGGATCGACAAAACCACCAGTTCCGCGACCTTGGGGATCACCCCCTTGGGCGACAAAAGGCTGCGGTTCTGTAACCACGCGATGGAAAGTTAAACCATTATAAAAACCTCTCTCCACCAGATCCACAAAGTTACCAGCAGTAATTGGGGCCGCATTGCCATCAATTTCGATCGTTACCGGTTTACCTTTGATGATCATCTCGACCACGGCAGTTCCATCTAAGCGGGGTTTGTAATTATCCATGTTGACACTGCCCGAACTGGCAGATTTAGGGTTTTCGATGATAATAGAATTATCGGGGGTGGAGTTAGCTTCTGGGGAAGAACAGCCGAAAAGTGTCGTCGTTGTGATTAAAAAAACACAAACCACAGACAGCCAGCAAGATTTTCTTATCTTCATCATTTTATAGCCAAAAAGAGCGAAAAAAGTACTACAATCCCTCTAGAGGAATTTCCAGAAAACGAGCGAGTTCTGCCCCTTGATTTTCCAATTCCGAGAGGGACATAGGATCACCGACGCGAGTTAAAGGGATATCGCGACGCTGTTTAATCCGCAGGAATAGTTCCCGTTTCGGGTTGAGTCCTTCTCGCACTTCGGCCCGCACAGCTTGCACATCTTCCAGGGGCCAATCGAGATCGATGCGGCGATTTTTGCCAGGGTAGCCCCAACGAAAGATTTTAACTTTGCCGGTTTCCTTATTAAACTCGTTGTAACCACCTCCGACATTCCAGAGGAGAGATAACCAGAGATAGGTGGCTAAAAGCGTCCCCGCAGTGCCATAAAAGAGGAGGGCGACTCCTTGGGGAATAAATTGTAAGGCACTGGTATCGCTAACGAGAAGTAGATTGACCTTCAAATAACTGGAAAGACCGGCAAGGAGAAAGCCTAGACCGCCAATAGAGACGATTACAGCCCAAAAATAGTTACTAGGGCGACGCGCTCCCACTACTTCTTGCCGTAGGATCAGGCTATCTTTACTTGTTGTTTGCGCTTTCATGAATTGTTTTTAAGGTTGCCTAGAGTCATTTTACCAGCTTTTTTCTCCCCACTCCCCCGCTCCCCACTTCCCCAACGGCCCTAGGGCAGGGGGGGGAGATTCGGCTAATCTAAGAATAAGCGGTTTAAATACGTCTTAGCTTATCAGTTTCTCTATTCTCAATCAGTCCCACTTGTTGCTGTGACTAATTAACCGATATCCACATTGCCTGTCCCTTGAAACATCAACCAAGAGAGAAAAAAATTAGCCACAAAAATCGCTAATAAAGAAGTTACCACAGCCGTGGTAGTAGATTGACCAACTCCTTTAGCGCCGCCGGTGGTGGTTAAACCCCAACTGCAACCGATAATGGCAATTAAAACCCCAAAAATTAGCGACTTTAACATAGAACTAATTAAATCCCATGTTTCTAGAAAATTTTGGGCTGATTGTAAAAATAGGGAATAGGAAATGCCGTAAAGACTATCGGAAATAAATAAACCCCCCAGTAGCCCTGTGACTAAAGAGATAATAGTGAGCAGGGGTAACATTAAACTACAGGCAATCACCCGGGGAATGACCAAATAATCGATCGGATCGGTTTTTAAAATATATAAAGCGTCAATTTGTTCTGTTACTCGCATTGTACCAATTTCGGCGGCAAAAGCCGAGCCAACTCTTCCCGCCACCACCACTGCGGTTAAAACTGGGGCTAATTCTCTTGTTAAAGCCAAGGAAAGGACTCCCCCAACAAAACTACCCGCCCCAAAAAAAATAAATTCTCTGGCTACCTGAATAGTGAAAACCATACCCACAAAAGCAGCAGTAATTAGGGCAATTGTCAAGGATTCTGGCCCCACAATACTCATTTGTTCCAGAGTATTACGCCGGTGGATTTTGCCATTAAGAATATGTAAAAAAGTTTGTCCCGCTAATAAACTGGCAGCCCCCAAACGCTGAAACCATAAACTTAAACCACTGGCAGCATCACTTTTTCTTGGCATTTGTCGAGGGACTATCGCTAAAATCTAACTTATTATAGGCGAGAATTCCCTCTGATACTAAATCCGTTGAGTAACGCACAGAAACAGAAAACGGGTTTCTCGGAGAAACCCGTTTTCTACTCATGTGCTTTGATGCCACTCGATCGAAGGATAACAAACCATGGTTTTGTGCTGCCAGCAGGGGATAATAGAATTATCTAGTAGCCGTCAGCTATCAACCCTGATTCTTTATCCATGCCAGATTTAGCGAAAATTATCCTGAGAAACCATAAAATTGATGCTGTTAAACGATTCCATCCTTGGATATTTTCCGGGGCGATTAAAGAGATGGAGGGAGAAGTCAAAGAGGGTGCTATCGTTGAGGTTTATAGCGATCGAGGCGAATATCTAGCCACTGGACTGTATAATCCTAGCAATATTGCCGTTAAAATTCTTTCTTTCCAAAAAGTCAGCGATATTGCTCAATTATTTCTCGAAAAATTCCAGAATGCCTATCAGCTGCGGCAACAAATCGGTTTAGTGGATAACCCGAAAACTAACTGTTATCGTTTAATTAACGCTGAAGGAGACGGTTTACCTAGTTTAATCGTCGATTGGTACAATGGCACGGCGGTTATTCAAGCTTATTCCTTAGCTTTATACCAACGTCTCGATCTGATTGTCGATTGTCTGAAAACTATCTACGCTGACAATTTACGGGCAGTTTACGATAAAAGTGCCGCAGTTTTGGCGAAAAGCGCCCATATTTCCGAGAATAAATACTTATTTGGTCAAAAAACCAGCGATGAGGTGTTAGAATCCGGCCATCGCTTTATTATTGATTGGGAAAAAGGACAAAAAACGGGATTTTTCCTCGATCAAAGAGAAAACAGAGCTTTATTATCTCAATATTCCCATAATAAACGGGTTTTAAACACTTTTTCTTATTCTGGCGGCTTTTCTGTCTATGCTATGCAAGCGGGGGCTGCCCTAGTCGATTCCGTTGATAGTTCCCACGGTGCGATCGATCTTACCGAAAAAAATATCGCCCTGAATAATCTCAGCGAAGTTCCCCATCAATCCTACAGCGCCGATGTTTTTAACTTTCTGCGCGACTGTCAGGAGGATTACGATCTGATTGTCCTCGATCCCCCCGCTTTTGCCAAAAGTATCCAATCCCGTCATCAGGCGGTTATGGCTTATAAAAGATTAAATCACCAAGCTTTCCAGAAAATTCGCCCCCAAGGTATTATTTTCACCTTTTCCTGTTCCCAAGTGGTTAACGAAGAACATTTTCAGGGGGCTGTCATGGCTGCCGCCATTGAATCGGCTCGCCCAGTGCGAATTTTAGCACGTTTAAGCCAACCGGCGGACCATCCCACCAGTATCTATCATTCGGAAGGTTCCTATCTGAAAGGATTGGTTTTAGCGGTGGATTGATGGAAAATTAAACGATTACCATCCGGATCATAGATGTAGATTTCCCTGCCGTGGGAAGCTTGGCTAATTTCCCCCCTAGCACCATAGCCGATTTCGCTCCAATGCTCGATCGCTTTTTCGAGACTCTCCACCTCGAAACAAATGCTCATGCCACTGCCCCTAGAATCGCCAAATTCCTCTCTGTGGGACTCTTTAGGGCAAAAAAGACCTAATTTAAGGTTAATCAGCCTAAATTCCGCATAAACGGCGGCAAGGTAGGGGCTTGGTTCCTGCTGCAACAGTTGACGATAAAACTGCACCGAGCGATCGAAATTACTCGTTCCTAGGGCAATAAAAGCCTCTGTGTAATTGAATGGACTATCGGGGGGGTTATTCATCGGGGTTGGCAAGCTTTTTCAGTGATCAGTAAACAGTAAACAATGGCTGGGGAAAGTTCAGTCATGGGGTGGCAGGGGGGATTAGGCCGCGTCTGACCAGTAAAGATAAGCCTGAAAACTCATAAATACCCCGCTAATTTCTTGAATTTCTCCCAATTGGGAGATCGCCTCGTTAATGGTGTGATATTTAATCTCGATCAGTTTTGGCAATTTCTCCCGGTCAAGCTCGCCAACGCCAGAGCGAATATACTGATCAAGAATAAAGTCCAGAAACTCCCGTTGTTTTCCCGTGTATTTCGAGAAAATTAAATCTTTGTGCTTGATTACCCGCTCTTCTCGCGTCAAGGGTCTGGCTGCGTAGGCGATATAGGTCAGGACATCGTAAATATCACTGTTTTCCGTGTTGGTGATCCGGGCGATCGCCTGTAGCTGTTCCTCGCCGTAGCCTTTTTCCGCGAGTCCAGTTAGCAGGGATTTGCGGGTGTCGGGTCGGCTCCAGAGATGGCGCAATTCCGCTTCATCTTGAAAAAGATCGGGAATATCCCCGAAAAGCTGCTGGATAAACTCCTCGGCCGAGATCGGTTTTCCGTCAGCATTCCAGAAAGTTGTTTTCTGGATGTGTTCCAGTTCTCGTTCTTTGCCGTCGGCCAGTTTGATTTTAATTTTCTGGCGTATCGGCAGAGGATCTGGCTCGTCGAGAGGATATTCGATCGCGTCAGGTGGTTCGGGGCGCGGCCTCGGATCGATGACCACGGGTTCCTGCGGTTCCCCGTCCCATTCGGGATCGTTAAAGTTTTCATGGGCTTTAACAAAATCGTAGATAGTAAAATAGTCCTTATTATCGAAAAGGCGCGTCCCCCGCCCGATAATCTGTTTGAACTCGATCATCGATTTCACCGGACGCAGTAGAACGATATTTCTCAGGTTTCTAGCATCCACCCCGGTGGAGAGTTTGCGAGAGGTGGTGAGGATGGTGGGGAGCCTTTTCTCGTTATCTTGAAACTTTTTTAAGTGGGTTTCTCCCAAGCTGCCATCGTTGGCCGTAACGCGAGCGCAGTAGTTAGGATCGCTGCTGATAGCCATTTGATTGATCAGATCGCGAATGGCTAGGGCGTGGTCTTGATTGGCGCAGAAAACCAGGGTTTTCTCGTTTTGGTCGATCGCCTCCATAAAAATTTTTACCCGTTGGCGTTCCCGTTCCTCGATCTCGATAATCCGGTTAAAGTCGGATTCAGTATAAACCTTGTTTTCGTCGATATCGCCCTCGATCAGTTCATCGTCGGGATCATATTGGTACTCGTCGAGACTGGTGGTGAATTCAACCACCTTAAAGGGGGTTAGGTAGCCCTCGTTAATGCCTTCTTTCAGGGAATAGGTGTAGAGGGGTTCGCCGAAATATTTGTAGGTGTCGCCGTTGAGATCCCGTTTCGGGGTGGCAGTTAATCCCAGTTGTACAGCAGGGGCAAAGTATTCGAGGATTTTTCGCCAAGTGCTTTCGTCGTTGGCCCCGCCCCGATGACATTCATCCACGATCACCAAGTCGAAAAAGTCGGGAGCGTATTCGAGGAAGTTAGGGGCTAGTTCCTCGCCGTTTTGGGTCATAAAAGTTTGAAAGATCGAAAAAAAGACACTGCCGTTTTTAGGGACTTTCTTTGTTTTCTGGATGTTCTTCGGTTCGATCCGAACGAGGGCATCTTCGGGAAAGGCGGTAAACTCGGTTAAAGCTTGATTAGCCAGAATATTGCGATCCGTGAGGAAGAGAATACAGGGCCGGTGGGTCGGTTCACCGCTCAGGTTCCAACTACTATGAAAGAGTTTCCATGCGATTTGAAGGGCGATCGTTGTTTTGCCAGTGCCGGTGGCCATGGTCAGGAGCATCCGTTTTTGACCAGCTGCGATCGCTTCTAGAACCGCCTGGATGGCGTTGTGTTGGTAGTAGCGGGCCTCGCGCATCCCGCTTTTATTATCGGGGGGGACAGTGGCGAAACGGTCGCGCCAGTGGTTGGAATCGGAGTAGGTGGCGGCCCAGAGTTCTTCCGGGGTGGGGTAGCGATCGATATAGCCTTCTTTTCCGGCGCGGGTATCGACTCGATAAATGCGGAGGCCGTTGGTACAGAGGGCGAAGGGAGTTTGCAGGCGCTCGGCGTAGTCCTTAGCCTGCCCAAGTCCCTCGGTGGGGTGCGCGTCGCGTTTTTTGGCTTCCAGGGTGGCGAGTTTGTGACCCCGATAGACTAAGACATAATCGCAGATTTTCGATGAACTGCGCTGGCCGTAACCCATCAGACGACCGGGGGCAATTACCTCGCGACGAATTTTACTGTCGGGAATGACTCCCCATCCCGCGGCTTTGAGGGCGGGGTCAATCAGTTCTGCTTTGGTTTCGGCTTCGTTCATGGGCTAGGGGGCGGAGGCGATGTGTCGGGCTAGATAGTTTTCTAGGAATGTTTGAGTGGAAACGCCCTCTTTCTGGGCTTCGGCTTCTAGTTTGCGAATGATCCAAAAGGGTAAATCGAGTTCGATTTTTTGCTTTTCCCGGTTGGGTCGTCGGGCGGTGGAGAAATCGAGAAATTCGCTCATGTCTTCCCCCGCATCAAATTTTGCGTCAAATTCTTCGGCTTTCATACCATGTAACCTCATTAGTACGGGAACGGCGAACAGAGATAATACGGATCATTTCACTACGATAGGTAATCACGGCCGTCCAATGCTTATCTTGAACTTGACCGATGATTAAATAGCGTGGCTCGGTCTCGCTTTTGCCGGTGATTTCCAGTAGATTGTCGTCTTCCCAGAGTTTTTGGGCTTCGATAAAGTCTATGCCGTGTTTTTGTTGGTTGGTTTTACTTTTGTTTTCGTCGTACTCGAAGCTAGGCATTTCTAGGAATCGGCGAGTTTTTTTAAGTCCGCAGTCAAGGCCTCGACCCTGCTTTTTCCCGATGGTTTCCCGTTGGTTCTGGCGGCTGGCCCCGCACCGGGTCGATTACGAGTGTTTGCGAGGGTATAGGTCGGCATCGATGAGCGTTCCCGCTATTCTGTCTATTTTAACCCATCTATTGGCTGAGTTGACCGGTGAAGGCTTTTTCTAGGATCGATTGTTTAAGTTCGGCGATCGCTTCTAGTTTGCGTTGGTAAATGGTTTCGAGTTTTTGAGTTTTTTGATAACATTCTTCTATTTGCTCGACGATTTTTTTTTGTTCTACAATTGGAGGAATAAATCTGAAGTAGGGGTTGTAAGTCTTGGCGGATGGATCGATAGCGTTTGGCGAGGATTTTGAGATCTTTTTGAAAGCGGGGGGTGAGTCTAATTTCGATGGGGTTTTCGTTAATCGACATCAATGCCTTCCCACATTCGATCTAGGGGGATGGTATTTCCCCCTAGGGCTTCTTGCATTCCTTGTTTAAGGTTGGCGACGATTTCCTCGTCTGGGGTGTCGTCTGGGTTGTGCGATCGTTCCCGTTCTAATTCAAGGCGAAAGGATCTAACGATCTCGTAAATCTGAGTCAGGTGATCTTCGGGGATTTCGTGGAGTTCGTCGATGATTTTCTGGATGATCATGGAGCTACGGGAAGACACTATTTACATTTTAACGGTTCTACTGGCTGAGTTGACCGGTGAAGGCTTTTTCTAGGATCGATTGTTTAAGTTCGGCGATCGCTTCTAGTTTGCGCTGGTAAATGGTTTCAAGACTGTTAACATTTCCTTTTAAACTATCTAAATTATTAACAACTTTTTCTCTTATTTCTTTAGGCGCAATTGGTATCAAAATAGAATTTAATGCCTTTTGATTAAGCTTTGGTTGAGCCATTCCACTAACATAACGCTCTAAAGAGATCGAGTTTAGAAAATATTCTATGAATCTCTGTAAACTAATATCGTTAAATTTTAAAACATGAGCATGATTATTAACCCATGCTTTTCCACTTATAGAAAATGCAATTGGATAAGTTCTTGCCAAAAGGTTAGCCCCATCTTCAGAAACCAACAGTAGCTCTTCATCAAATATAAAATCATCTACATAATCAACAATACCAGAAGCTCCATAATAAGGAACTTTACCAGAAGTTCTCTTTGATTTCGTTACAGGAATTCTTTCGCTATCCAGATTCTCACTAATATCGCCTAACTTTTCATCTATCCATTCATCTCCTCTCTCCCTAAAAATATTATTTAAATAACTATCAAAAAGCTCCCGGGCATTAATTAAGTTTCTTCGGGTGTTGGCTTCAGCTTGGGCTATACCCTCGAAAGCTTTGTCTAGTATCTCTACTATTCTTTTTTGTTCTTTCAAAGAAGTTGTAATATTTATTTTTTCATCATGAACATGATTGCGGTTTAGTGTTGGAACTCCTGTCCCACTAGCAAAACGACCCAGATCAAAATGTTTTAATAAATAAAAAATAAAACGAGGATCATTCCCGTGAAAATCTTTTACAAATAGAGTTGTATTTAGCGGCCAGAAGTCTTTTTCCACAAAAAATAAAGAGCCAATACTGCCACTTCGACCAGTTACAATACCGGGACTCTTCACTTTCGGTTCACAGTGAGTATCTATCTCTCCACTAGAGCTAATAAGCGGATAATCGCCTTTCTCTCTCAGGTCTTTTGGCAGATCAAAACCCCTCTGTAATGTACAAACTTCGCCTAATTTTTTAACTTCCCACTTTATCATAAAATCTCTCCAATACTTGTAAAAATCTCCGCACTTACTTTAATTTTTTTGTTTTCTATCTATTTTCATAATCGAAAGTCGGATGCTGGTTGAGTGAAAGCCGAATGCTGGTTGAGCGAAAGTCGAAACCAGCATCCCCCTCAGTTCTCATCCCTTGTTAATCCCCCATCTACAGAGAAATTCCGATAATGTGACTCATTTTGACACTCAGCCAAAATATGAAGAGAATCCCAATCACTACGCATCAAAGCCATCTTTTTCGCCCGACTCCAACCTTGCACCTGCTTCTCGCGATAAAAAGCATTTGCGACATGATCATAGTATTCAGCATAAACCAACTTGACCGGTAATCGCTTTCTAGTATGATTTGCACCGAAACCATTTTGATGTTGCCATAAACGACGGGGCAAATTCTTCGTACTGCCCACATAAAAAGAACCATCACAACATTCAAGAATATACATATAAGCCATAGATTTTATCTGAGATGAAAGGCTCAATTTGGGTGGTTGAGGGGATATCGGGCTTCGGCTTCGCTCAGCCCTCTATTTGGGTTCGCTCAGCCCTCTATTTGGGTTCGCTCAGCCCTCAATTTGGGTGGTTGAGCGAAGCCGAAACCACCCTTCCCATCAGCTAGGAGAAGACTCCAATAAATCGGAAATCGCCTCTAAAATCGACCCACTTTCCCGGTCCAATTCCGCAATCTCCGCTAAAATTTCCTCCGGCTCGCGTAAAGGATCGCCCTCCGGCGCGTTGGGATTTTTCACCGACAGATCGAAGGAACCCGGATCGACTTCTTCTAAGTCTAAAAACCAAGAGCGCTCCGATAGCTTAAAAGTCGATTGAAACTCGATGAACTCCTTCAAATCATCATCATTGAGCGCGTTTGTTTTTCCCCTAAGTACAGGACAAAAAATGTAAGGACTGGAGAAAAAGAGAAAAGTTAGGTAATGAAGGATTGAGAATAAGATGACGAAGGTGGTCTAAACCTAGCCGAAAGAGGCTTTTTGCTCGGCGACCATGTTTCTTGATAGGAATTGGATTAAGATGATGTATCTCCAATCCTGTCTTGAGAGACCAGACCAAAGCTAAAGTCAGTAAGGCTAAAAGCTTACGCAGACGTTTTGGGTCAGTAAAGTGAGTAGATTCTAGACAAAACCCACGGGTCTTAAAGATGCCAAAAAGAGTTTCAATACCCCAACGTTGGGCATAATCCTGAATCAGACCCAGACAATCGGGCTGTCCAATGACGATGAGCAAAGAATTATCGGGTAAGCGAAGAGCCTCTACAGAAACGGGATAACCCCAAATTAGACAACTCCCCTGCAGACGTTGAGATTCACCAATGGCAAGATGGGCAAAAATAACCTTGGCGGCCAACCGCTTGCCATTGTACTCAATCTTGTCTGTCGCCCGAATTCTTAAACAGAAAGCCAGCATCGGTTCAAGCAAAAGATACCTCAGCCACGCCTGCCCAATAAACTCACGGTCTCCACACAAGCAACGAATCTCCGCAGAAGGAAAAATCTTCAGCATCTCCTCAATAAAACGCATCCGTTCATCGCTGTTTGAGTTGCCTTTTTTCTTCTTGAGCATCCACCAGAGAATGGGAATAGCTACCCCTTCATGGACAATGCCGACTGTGAGGATGTTGTAGTGATGACTACCAAATGACCAATTGGTGCGGTCAATACTCAATACCCAGGGTTGAGGGATATTGAGCCACTGGACTACAATGCGAGCTATTTCAGGGTAATCTATCTCGAAGTCCCCAAAAAAGCGTTGTAATCGTTTGTAATGGGACTCTACCAATACCCGACCTTCAAAACCTAGGGCTAATTCCTTGAGGTTGACGGTTTTTACTTTCAACAGAGCCAGTAAGAATAGAGCGAGGAAAGAGAGTCTTGCTCCGTGCCATCGCAAATGAGGTTTGAGAGCTTGTTTCAACGCATTATACTGGTTCATAGGGGTTTCGAGATTAGTGCTATTTCTCATAAAACCCCACTCCCGCCTACTTTTCAAGCTTTTTGTCCTGTACTTAGGTTTTTCCCAGACTTCGCCCCGGTTCGAGTTGATAAAACCAGATTTTCTGCGTCGGCGAACCTTTGGTGAAAAATAAAACCACCGTCTTTACCCCCGCCCCTAAAAAGGTCTTAGCGGGACAATCCAAAACCGTATGGAGATTACAGGACGAGGTTAACTCCCTCCGTAACTCTCTAGAGGCGTTGTCCGCGTTCGACAGAAAGGTATTCTTAATAACGATCGCTCCCCGTCCCCCGGTTTTCAAACTCTTGATAAAATGCTGGAGAAAAAGAAAGGCCGTCTCTCCGGTATTGATCGTGAAATTGCCGCGGATCTCCTTGCGTTCATTGCCTCCGAAGGGGGGATTAGCTAAAACGATGTCATAACGATTCTTCTCTTGAATCGCTTGAATATCTTCGGCCAGGGTGTTGGTCTGAATAATATTCGGAGCCTCGATCCCGTGCAGGATCATATTCATCACCCCGATAATATAGGCTAAAGCCTTTTTCTCCTTGCCGAAAAAAGTCCTCGTCTGTAGCGTTTCTAGCTCTTTCGTACTCAGATCGGCCTTACTGTGGCGTAAATACTCGTAGGCCTCGCAGAGAAACCCCGCCGAACCGCAGGCCCCGTCATAAATCGTCTCCCCTAATTGCGGTTTAATCACTTGAATCATCGCCCGGATCAGAGGCCGCGGGGTGTAATACTCGCCCCCGTTTCGCCCCGCATTGCCCATATTTTTGATCCTGGTTTCGTAGAGGTCCGAAAGCTCGTGTTTCTGCTGTTGCGTGCGAAACTGAAGCCGGTCGATACTTTCGAGAACTTCCCGCAGGTTGTACCCGCTCTGAAACTTATTCCGCACCCCCGCAAAAATTTCCCCGATCTTAGCCCCGAACGTCCCCAGTTCTGCGTATTGCTTGAATCCCTGAAAGTAAGGAAATAGCTCGCTATTGACGAATTCGATCAGATCGTCCCCTACCTTGGCGGTTTTCAGCAGTTCACCCCTCCCGTCCTTGGGGTAGGCCCAATTCGACCAGCGATAGGGTTCGTCTAGTAACGGATCGTAGTCTTCCCCCGTCAATAATGCCCGATTCTGGCGATCGACTGACCGATCGTCGAGATATTTCAAAAAGAGAATCCAGGAGATCTGTTCTGCGTAATCCAACTCCGTGGCGCATCCCGCCTCTTTTCGGAGAATATCGTCGATATTCTTAAATGTCTGCTCGAACATAGGAAAAAGATTAGATACTCTCAAATCTTACCTCGATCGCTCCCTTATCCTGAGCATAGATTTTTAAAAAGGCTGAAAATGCTTCAGCCTCGTCTAAAAAATCAGATTTTACCCGCAAAATTAAGGAATAGGATTAGCTGGCTCCTTGCTTTCTAGGGTTTCGGGAACAGCTTCCGTCTTACCAAAAGCGACTCTGAGGAAGGGAGGAGCGAGGAAAGTGGTCAGGATTACCATAATAATAATCGACACCTCCAAAGGCTTATCCAAAATTCCGCTGGCCGAGCCAATCCCGGCAAAAACTAGACCCACCTCACCCCGGGGAATCATACCCACACCGATGGCGAGGCGATTGATTCCAGATATGCCAAAAACTGCCCAGCCCGTCACCAGTTTACCGATAATCGCCACAACCATCAAAAAGACAGCGATCAAAAGTCCGGCCCGATTCTCCGGTACCGTTGGGTTTAAAACACCGAGATCGGCACGCGCTCCCACCGTCACAAAGAAAATCGGCACGAGCAAATCGGCGATCGGTTTGATTAATTCATCCAACTCGTTGCGGGTATCAGTTTCATCAAGCACCAAACCGGCGGCAAAGGCCCCTAAAATCGCTTCAAGATGAATAGCATTGCCTAAAAATGCCATAAAGAAAGCGAAGACAAATGCCGGAATAACAATATTTCCCCTTGTTTTCAGCCGCTCCACGATCGCCACAAAACTTTTGTTAAAAACACCTCCCAACAAAATTGATCCGATTAAAAAGGCCGTGGCACTGACGATTAGGTAAATAACATTGACCACATCAATCTCACCAGTTTTGGCCAAACTAGCGACCACAGCCAGAACAATAATACCAAGGACATCATCGATCACCGCCGCACCGACGATAATTTGCCCTTCTTTGGATTTGAGTTGACCTAACTCGGACAACACCTTCGAGGTAATACCGATACTGGTTGCCGTTAAGGCAGCCCCCGCAAAAATCGCCGGGATAGCCGCCACATGAAAGACGAGCATTAACCCGGCCGTACCTGCCGCAAAAGGTGCCGCAACCCCCACACAGGCCACAACCGTGGCTTGAATTCCCACTTCCTTGAGTTGTCGCAGGTCGGATTCTAGGCCAATTTCAAACAGCAGAATAATCACACCGATTTCAGCTAGAACCGAAATCACTTCACTTTGGGACTCAAAGATCCGGTCCACGGCAGCCGGGGCCAATTGATTCAATCCTTGCAGTACCGTCATAATCAGCGAGTCCGAGGCCGATAGTCCCCCTTCGGGAAAGATGAGCAGATGCAAGGCCGAAACGCCGACAATCACACCGGCCACCAGTTCTCCCAGTACGGGCGGAAAATCCAATCGTCGGGCGGCCTCTGCGCCGAGCTTGCTGGCCAGATAAATCACCACCAGTGTCAGCAATACGCCAGAGAGAATAATCGGTGAATCCTCGGCCACAACGGTGGCAAGCAAGGGGAGCGGAGCTATGGGAGCCGCTATCTCCCCAATCAAAGGAGGCAGAATAGGGGACAAAATCATCAGTTTAAAGGGATGAGGGTTAAAGGTTTTAGGTAGTCATAAAACTGGGGGATAGGAAAAAGGGCCACCGCTCAAGGACAGTCATGCTTGGGATGCGGTGGCCCTAGAGTGCCGGAGTCATGAACCGGCTAGATATCACAGCCCTCTGGTCCACAGAAACTCTGTCCGTACAGAACCTCCGCATCACAGAGATAGATCATGCCCGCAAAATTGAGGAAAAACTGATCGGCAACCTGCTTGGCAATATTTTGGGCCATAATTCGATCGGGGGTAAGTATCTCGAACTTAACATTCGTATCGGTTTCGGAAACGTGGGGTTGTCCCGACGAGCGCACGTTGCGACTGCCTTTACCGCCAGTATCCATCACCGTGTAACCGGTCGCCCCGCATTCTTCGATGATCTTGGCGACTTTTTTCAGCAAAATCTTTTCTGTGACGATGACGAGCTTTTTGGCTGGTTTAGCCATGTTGATTATCTCCTTAAATGTGTACATTTATTTGCTTGGTAAGCCCCGTCAAGGGAGCGCCCACCGACCACAATCCTAGCCGCCGCTGAGGGCCTGGGCGAGACCAAGGAAGAACGGGATACATAAGCCGATCGCTACGGGCGTACCGATGGCCGTGGACGCGCCTATATAGGCGGAGGGATTAGCCGAGGGGATACCGGCCCGCAATGTGGGCGGCCCGGAGATGTCGGAACTAGAGGATGCGATGACGGCCAGAACCACGACACCGCCCCAGCTGAACCCGGTGGCGTAGTGGGCAATCATGCCGAGACCGAAGGCGATTAGACCATGTACAAACGGTGCTAGGACGCTATAGACGACATACCACTGGGCCACCTTACGCAGTTCACCAACCCTTGACCAAGCCTCCATCCCCATGACTAGCATCAAGATCGAAAGCAAGCCACGAAAGAGGGGATCGTAGAAGCTTTTATAGACAGTTTCCGGCTGGGTGAATATGCCCAAAGCCAGACCTAATAACATGGCCGATAGGGCCGGTCCGCGAAGGCTTTCTTCAATGATCGGCCAAATCTTGACCCGATTATCCGCTGGCTGCTGTAGGCTGAGATATTCCTGCCGACTGCTGGGATAATCCTGCTGATCGGAATAATCCCCGGCCGCCACCGGCTGCTTGCTAAAAGACTCGTGGTCGTAGGCCGCTTCTTTCTGCTTCTTCTTGTTAAGATAAATGTTAGCCACCACGATCGCCGTTACCAGCGCCGGGATATCCATAAAAGGATAGAGTGCGCCAGCCCAGGCCTCGTAGGGGATCTTTTGTTCTTCGAGTACCGTCAGACCGGCTGCCATAGTCGAGCCACTCACGGCTCCAAATAACCCCCCAGTCGCGATCGCATCTACCACTTTCACCTTGGGCAGATTGGCTAAGGTATAGCGGGCGACGAAGACCACAATAATCCCTACTATGACGGCAAAGATCATTGGTAATACCATTTCCGTCAGGTTGGAATTGCGGATGGCAATCCCGCCGGTCAGACCGATTTTGGTCAGCAGCATGAAGACGATGATCGTACAAATCGACTCTGGGATGACCAATTCACTTCCGAGAGCAGCAATGATCATCCCACCAATCAAAAAAGCCAGTGTTGGGGACTGCAACTGCTTAACAAAGTCCATGACAAACAATGAGAAAAAATCCACGAATACCTCCTTAGGCCTCCCCTGATGAGGAGTGTAAATACAAATGAACTAAATAAACTTTCAAAAGCTGAAAAAGAGTAAGAGTAATACCATTTTTCTTTATTCTTGGCAGGTATCTTACCCCCCCCTTGCCCCCCCGCC
>LFEF01044143.1_pt1 | contig 56965 bp, 56 predicted proteins | sample 619371 | NCBI WGS metagenome assembly LFEF01 (sample SAMN03014291, study PRJNA259931) | freshwater metagenome | biome: lake; feature: waterbloom | place: China: Taihu Lake | collected 2006-08 | depth 0 m m
TTTCTCCAAAGGGTTAACGGCTATGAGCCTTATCAAGCAAGCTCTTTAACCTTTCTGTCACCCCTTGAGCTTTATTCCCCTTGACTTTTAAGACAATCGCTACGGGTTATGATGATGTTTGATGGCGAGCCTCTGTCGGTGGGGTTGAGTGCGATCGTTCTTGTCGGTGGGGTTGATGGTGATCGTTCCTCTGTTGCTTAGAGCTAAAATAAACTTATTCTTCAATTTGAAAAAGGAAAATCCGTAATGTCACAAACTATACAATTTCATCAAATTTTAGAAATGATTGACGATCTTTCTCTGGATGAACAAGATGATTTAATCAATATCATTCGACATAGACAAATTGAAAAAAGAAGAGAAGAAATTGCCAAAAATATCTATCAAGCTCGTCAAGACTATCAACAAGGAAAATTATTTCGGGGAAACATTGATGATATTATCGCAGAATTAAACAATGACTAAATTAATTCTAAACTCATCCTTTAAACGAGCTTTTAAGCTAATCATTAAACGCCGACCCGATTTAAAAACCAAAATTGAGGCTAAATTAAGATTACTTGCTGAAGATCCCTATAATCCTATATTACGCACTCATAAACTTAAAGGAAAATTATCAGGAGCTTGGGCTTGTTCGGTTGAATATGATTGTCGTATTGTCTTCTGTTTTGAGCAAAATCAAGAAACATTAGAAGAAGAAATCAATTTAATCGATATTGGAACTCATGATGAAGTTTATTAATGGCATTGTCTCGTAATTATTAAATTGGTGCGTTACGCTTACGAAGGGCGCACCCTACTGGACTGTTTCAACTAAAATAAGGCAATAGATTTCGGCTTAAAGTCTTAGATTATAAAATTTATAGCATTTTTCTAATACACCAAATTAGCTGAAACAGTCCACTAGCTATGATACCTTGGGAGTATGACAACGACAAAATTTGAGAGTGCGCTGTTTAGGGGGAGATTGAACTAGAATTGAGTTTATGAACTTACAATTTGAGTGGGATAACCCCAAGGCAAAACTTAATCTCAAAAAGCATGGCATCAATTTTGAAGAAGCCAAGGCTTTTTTTCGAGATCCTTTAGCCTACATTTTTGATGATGAGTGGCATTCGGTCGGTGAAAAACGAGAAATTATTATCGGACACGATGACAAGAATCGTCTTTTAGTAGTTTGTTTTACTGAAATAAATCAAATGATTCGTATTATCAGCGCACGTTTAACAACCAAAAAAGAACGACAAGACTATGAAAAATACACAGGATTCTGAAACCAAACAAAATTTACAAGATGACCTACTTCCTGAATATAACTTTGATTATACTAAGGCTCATCCTAATCGTTTTGCTTCTCAGGTAAATGAAATAAAAATAACTGTCACCTTAGAACCAGATGTCGCTAAAGTTTTCAAAAATTCTGAAGATGTAAACAAAGCACTGCGAGCTATCTTATCCGCTATCCCTGAAAAATAAGCCTGATCTTGTAGGTTGGGTTGACAACGGAAACCCAACATCATCCCCCGATTATTCTTCATGTTATGGGTTGGGTGGCACTTCGTTTAGCTCAAACTGCGAATGATTTTTATTATCTTTGCTCATATAATCAGGAATCTTAACCCTATGCTCTGAAATTATGATACTCTAATCCCAGAGCTTGATTCAGAGCATTTGTAAGATTGTAATATGAGTATTAGCTGGAAAGAAGGAGATCCCTTACCAAATGCAGATCAAGCCGAAATAGACTTGCGAAAGTTTACCGATTACTCATTGCAACCTAACAACCCTTAAAATCAAGGAAAATGGATGGGATTTGCCATGATAGGTTATTCTGTTGAAACTCAAGAAGGCCGTCAAATTGCAACTCAAGATATAATTCAACAAATTCGTCAAATTTTACCTTATGCACCAGCCTATAAAAGCAAAAATAATCCCTATGGTATGAGATTAAAAGTTACAATTAGGATCAAAGGTTTTAATGGAGGGCAAGGAAATTTAATCACAATCTGGCAAATAGATCAAGGCAAAATTATTCCTAGATTAATTACAAACTGGTTAGAAGTTTACAGCTAAAGGAGCAAAACATAATGAAAGCAAAAATTAATGATTCGATTCAAACTTTAATAGATATAACCGCCGATTTTTCAGATTTAATCATTCCTAAAGGAACAATTGGTGCCATAGTTGAATGCTATCCTAATCCTGAAGCATACGCTATTGATTTAATGATTTCTAATCCTAAAGTCATTGGTGGTTTTACTTATGAAAATGTAATTTTATCTCCTGAACAATTTATTGTTATTTCTTCTCAATCAATATCAGAAGATGAAGCAGAAAAATTGATATTCAATTAATCTTAAACACTGTAGTGCGCTCGCTGTATATTTCATTCTTAATTCTAAATTCCGAAAGGCGATCATTAATTTACTTAAAGTGCGATCACCCGATCTTGTAGTGCGATCGCCTGATCTTGTAGCGATTGTCTTAAAAGTCAAGGGGAATAAAGAAAATCTTTTGTACCCCAAATAGGCAAGACAAAGTAACGGCACCAGTCATCCGTTTTGTCAGCGATGAAATTGTTCGGAAAACTGGACTAAGCGGGTGCTTGCCAGCATTTATTATCACGAATCATGGCATTGAGGATAACCAGCAATTTCCTCATACAGGCAACTAAGGCCACCTTTTTCAACTTGCCATTGGTCAACAACCGTTCGTAGAACTTCCGAATCACCGGGTTATGACGAATGGCTACCAATGTGGCCATGTACAAGCCACAGCGAACCGAGGTGCGTCCCCCCGAAATCATGCGTTTACCCTTGTGCTGGCCACTATCGTGGTTGATAGGAGCGACCCCGACCAGCCGGGCAATCTGTTTTTCCGAGAGTGTTCCCATCTCGGGTAATTCCGCCAAACATAGGGCAGATGAAACTTTGCCGATCCCTTTAACGGATTGTAAGATTTCATTTTTGCGTTGCCAATCGGCTTGCTGTTGGGCGAGGGACTGAATCTGCTCGTTGAGGCTTTCAATACGCTGTTGGATTTCCTCAATATGGGCTTTGATATCTAGTTGCACCGTCTCAGACGCACGACTGAGGCGGTTTTTCTCCGCCACCTGCATCTCCACCAACTGCTGTCGTCGTCGTACTAGGTCGCTCAATTGTTGGGCTTGGGGGGCAACCACGGGTTGGGGTTGGGGTTGCACGGCTCGTGCGAATTGAGCGATTACCTGTGCGTCCAATTTGTCCGTTTTTGCTTTCCCCAATGCCGTCGCAAACCCTTTGACCTTGCGGGGGTTGGCGATCGCTACCGGTATTGTGGCGGCTTGTAAGCCCGATACGAGTGCGCGCTCTAATCCACCCGTCGATTCCACCACCACCAAACTCGGTGAGAGAGGATGTAATTGTTCAATCAGCGATTGAACGCCAACGTCGCTGTTGGGTTGTTGCAAGGTCAGACCTTGCGGCAACACGTAGATATCTAGAACCTCTTTACTGACATCGATCCCTACCCATGTTTTTTCTTCTGTCATCGTTTATGCTGGGGTTAAGTTATTTTGTCCCTTTGGTAACTCGTCCTTGCGAATACGAGGTTAATCCTCCAGCGATTGTTCGAGCTTGTCTCATCGGGATGACGGCGTGGCTCCGGTGGCTACCCAACGGTGTCAAGCACCTCGGTTGAACTGGATGTCCACGCCCTTTTTCAGAATATAGGCACCCAAGCTACAAAGCGGTATTTTTTACCTAGGTTGGGACGGGTTGCCTACTTCTCAAGATACAAGGTTGGGTTAAACGAAGTGCAACCCAACACACACCAATAGGAGACAATGAGGGATGATGTTGGGTTTCGTTCCTCAACCCAACCTACAGGATCGGGCGATCGCACTACAAGAGCGGCGATCGCAATACCAAATTATTACCTTTTTTCAAAGGTTTCAACGAGCTTGTCACCCCTTCAGATATCACACTCTGATACAGTTTTCAAGTATGTCATATATGGAATCTAAAACACCAGGAATACCAGGAAATGCTAACATAATTGCTATGTCTGCAAACTCTGGTTCTAATACTGGCCAATATAACCAGGTAACTACCGAAAAACTAGCAAGGCCATATATTGAAATTCTCCCTAAATATCGAGTAACGTCAAATGAGTTTTCGCAAAGAGATTCAACAAGAGATGCACTAACAAATCCAGTTAATGCAGAACCAAATCCTATTAATTTTAATTGCTCTATGAAGACTGATTTTCCTGATGGATCTATATATACAACAGGGTTATTATTTCCATACAAATAATCATGTAACGTCACAGGCTGCCTTTTATACCCCTCAAACGGATCGCCCGAAACAAACCGCCCCGTCGCTGGATTGTAATACCTTGCTCGTAAATAATAGCCATCTACCGCATCATCAAACTGCTCACCCGCAAACAGATAATTATTCTCCGCATCCCCGACTTTACGGGTTAAATTACCATAGGCATCATAATCATATTCTACGACGACAGAACCATTATTACCCGTCATCAAACGAGTGCTACCTAAACCATCCACTTGATAGTAAATCCGATTTGCACCGTCATCTTGGGAGATTAAATCCCAACCGTGAGTATAGGTAGTATTAACTGTACCATTAGTTTGATATTCCTCAATCACTTGGGCGTATTGCTGTTGATTGTTGTCGATTAAGAAGCGAGTCACCTCACCATCCACATCAATCGCCACTCGGATACCATTGTGATCATATTCAAACTCAATGCGTCCCGTTTCGCCGTTTTCCGTGACTTCTACCGCGGTTAATTCACCCTTAGCATTCCACTCATAATTAGTGGTAGTTGCGCCATTTTCTACCTTAGCAAGGAGATTACCTTTCTCATCGTATTGATATTGGGTAACATTTCCGCCAAGGATTTCTTTTAACAATCTGTCGTTTTTATCATAGTTATATGTAGTTTTACCTTCCACTAAATCGACTTTTTCTAAACGATTTCCTACTGCATCAAAACTATAAGTAATCGTTTTGTTACCTGCTACAGTGTCAGTAATTTTCTCTTGGGTTAAGCGATAGAGATTGTCATAGGTGTACTCCACAGTGCGACCATCATTTTCTACCACTTTTACCCGATTACCCATTGCATCTAGGGTATAGGTATAACTAGAAATAATGCCCGTATCATTGGGATTTTCGAGGTAGGTTAAGCGATTTAATAAGTCATATTGTTGATTTTCCGTGATACCGTTGGGGAACTCAGTCTTAATCAGGTTGCCGACTTTATCATAGGTATAATCCGTAATGCCGCTATCAGGATCGATCACCGTATCAATGCGGTTCAGTGCATCATAGGTGTAAGAAGTTGTACCCGAAGGAACGATCAGGGAGAGGATGTTACCGGCTGCATCGTAGGTGTATTGGATCTGGCGGTTATCGGGTTCAGTACGGGATAACAGGCGATCGCGTTCATCATACCCATAATTCGTCACCCCTCGGTTATCGGTAACGCTGGCTAATTCTCCTGTGAGGGTATAAGTAAAGTTTTCGGTAGGCGTACCATCAGAGAAGGATTTTTCCCTTAGCCAGTTGCGGGCATTATATTCATAAGTTGTTGTTACACCATTAAAGTCAGTCGTGCGGATTAAATTACCGATTGTGTTGTGAATCGTCTCATTGCGCTGACCTTCTGGCAAAATCGTCGCTTTACGACGGCGCAAGCTATCATACTCAAACTTAGTCACATGATTGTTTGCGTCTTTCTGTTCGATTAAGTTACCTACCGCATCATATTTGTATTCTGTACGTTGATTTAAGGCATCTACAACAGCAGTGAGTCGTCCTAAAGCATCATACTCGTAGCCTGTAGTATTTCCTGCCAGATCGGTTTCGGCAACGATCCGTCCTAAAGGATCGTAAGTCATCGCCATCACCGCATTATTGGCGTAGGTAGTAGAAATCAGGCGATCTAAGCCATCATAGGCATAATTAGTCGTACGTCCCAACCCATCCGTCATAGCAATCTGCCGCCCATCGGCATCGTAGGTGTATGTGGTGACTTCATTTAGAGCATTAGTGCGAGCAATCAGACGATCTGCCTTGTCGTAGTCCAACTCGGTGCGGTTACCCAATTCGTCAATTTCGGCAATTTTTCGCCCAGCTTTATCGTATTCTTTCTTAGTGCGGGGATTATCGGTTAAATTGTCAGGGGTACTATCAGGATAAATTACTTCAATTTCTCGCCCTAAAGCATCATAAATATAGATAGTTTTACGTCCTAATTCATCAATAAAACCCGTTAAACGATCTAAAGCGTCGTATTGATTTTGGGTGCGAGGGTTATCGCTTAAATTATCAGGAGTGCTATCAGGTAAGATGGTTTCAATCAATAAACCACGATCATTATAACGGTATTCTGTACGTCTTCCTAATGCGTCAATTTCGGCGATTTTCTCCCCAGCGGCGTTATATTCGGTTTTAGTAATACCCCTTGCACAGCCACAGCTACTACCTTCGGGGTCTGCTTTTTGAATTAAGCGTCCTTGAGCATCATAGATATAATTAGTAATAGCACCCAAAGCATCAGTAACACTCGCTACTCGTCCATTACTATCATAGGTAAAGGTGGTTTTTGCTCCCGTAGGATCGGTTAATTCAGTTAAGTTACCACGATTATCATACTTAAAGGTACTCTTTTTACCATTAGCATCGGTGACGGTGGTTAATAAACCATTGAGACTGTAGTTATAAGTGGTAATATTGTCCTCAGCGTCTTCTCGTTTTGTCAGATTTCCCTTCCCATCGTAGGTATAAACGGTTTGATTCCCTAAAGCGTCGGTTTCCAGCAAAATATCATTATTCGCATTGTAAGTAAAAGTTTTTGTGTTACCTTCGCCATCAGTTTCACTGAGTTTATTACCTCGATTATCGTAGGTATAACTGGTAATATTGCCTTCGGGATCGGTTTCACTCAATAGGTTATTGTTCGCGTCGTAAGTTCTTGCCGTCACCCCTGCAAGGGCATCGATTTGGCTGACCACATTGCCGCGAGGATCAAAGATGTAGGTAGTGGTATTGCCAAAGGGATCTTTAACCGTTTGGCGAGACGTAGCCGAATCGTAGTTAATATCGAGGGCATTGCCATCCGCATCAAATATCTTGCTAATCTGTCCGTTATCATCGTATTCCGTGCGAACACTGGTTCTGTTTAACGGGTCGATGACTTTAGTGAGGTAGTGGTCGCGTTCAGCCTCATATTTAAAGGTAGTTTCGTTATTGGTGCGATCGCCAAACTCGATGAGATTGCCTTTTGCATCATAGCTGTATTTCAACGATTTCCCATCGGGATCGATGATTTCCGTAATGCGCCCCTGAGCATCACGGACAAAGTCAATTTTTGCTCCCGTAGAACTGGTAATGCCATTATCGGTAAAGGTTAGGGTATTACTATTGCGGTCTTCTACCTTTTGTAAGCCGTTGACTTGACTGTAGCTGTACTTCGTGCCGTCTTTCGTCGTCAGGATGTAATCGCGGGGATTGTAGGTCGTGCCGAACAAGTAGATCCCAAAAGAGCCATCCTTCAGGCGCATTATTGGTACATAAGGCACTTCTAGAGTTTCATAAACACCCGGATCTGGGGTAAATTTCGGTCGCCAAGCATAATAGTCTGGTCCTAAGAAAATGCCAGCACTGGGACTAAACACTTCAGGGGTAAAAGTAAAGCCGACTCGCCGTCCATCAGGTGTCGTCAGTGTTACCCGCGTTCCTTCCGTAAAGGAATTACCAAAAAGGCCATTATCCTCACTGAGATCAACCCCTGTAGGTGCTGATTCTACAATTTGGGCATCTTGTAAGCCGAGTTCCCAACCATAACCAAAGTCACCTTGGAAATTAGCACCAAGACTGCTGTAACGACGAGTCACTTCAATGGGAATTCCGGTTAAGGGAATGGATAAATCAGTAAAGTCGAGGCTGAACTCTCCGGGTTTCGTTTGAGAGTCAATGCCGACTCCAAAACCTTCAACTGTGACATTCCCATTAATATCTTGGGCATAGATTCTGACAAAGTAATTATCATTACGATAAAGAGCAGGATCGATGCTGGCTAATATCCCATCAATATTGCCCGTTCCTTCTGCAATCGTGATGTAATCAGGATCTTTAGCGGCGGGATTACCTAGATCGATTAAGCTAACAGGAGCAAGTTCAACTCGATAAAATTCTAAGTTCTGGTCGTTAATCGTCCCCTTAATCTCTGTTTTTTCACGAATCACTAGATTGAGAGGATCGAAGTCGCTGATATCTAATTGGGCGATCGGTGCCGAGGTGTCATTGGGATCGAGTACCCGTACAGAAAGGGTTTCCGTATCCTTATTGCCGCCAAAATCTGTCGCCGTTGCCAGCACCTCAAAAATACCTGGTTTATCTGGGGTAAAGGAAGCGGTGTAAATCGTTCCCCGTTCAATATTTGCTGGGTTCAGGGTTAAAGATTCGCCACCCACAGAAATATCGAGATCCGCTAAACCAAAATTATCGTTACCCGAAATTTGGAAATTGACCGTTTCCCCCACACTCAACACCGTCTCACTAAAGCCAAGGGCAACTTCAGGGGCTTCCTCATCAACCGGGACTTCCGCAACATTCAAATCATACAGTTGGCTAACAATCCCACCTTTACCATCATCGACTTGGACTTCCACCTGATAACTACCGATCGCCCCCGTAGCCCAAGTGATCACCCCCTTATCGCTAATTTTCATCCCTTGAGGAGCTTTGAGCAGGGTATAGGTGAGCGCATCGCCATTCCCATCGATCGCCGCCACCTGGTACTGATACGGTACGCCGATATAGGCTGTGGTGATGGGATTGGAGACGATGCGAGGAGCAATGTTGACCGAACCCGCTAGGGCATTGCCAAAGTCAATTTTTTCAACTATTTCCCCGGCACTAAGGTTGACCAGATAGGAATTTGTGGAAGAATCAATTAACGTAACCGACCAATCATCGATGCCATGTTCAATTCTCTGACCGTTGTTGGTATTAGAACGCCAGTAACCAAACTGCATCGGTGCGCCATTTTCCGAGAAATCTGGACGATTACCAGTGAAATCTGAGAAAAAGTCTTCTTCTTTTAAATTGCCTACCGCCCAAGTCTGCCAGTCGAAATTACCGAATGCTCTGCCCAACATTCGGAAAATATCGCCGCCTTGGAAAATAGCCATTCCCTGACCGATGACACCAGAAATGTTAATCGCTCTGACATCCTCTACATAATCGATAGTGTCAAAAGGGCGTACCGATGGGTCGAAGGTGTAATCTTCATAACGGTGATAGACGATGATCCTTCCTCCTCCCCAATGATGGATCATGTGACGATAAGCACCGGGATTTCCCCCAGTCAGTCGTTGGTCTTCAGAGATTTCCGTAATGGTTGGGGTTCCCGATACTACAAGGTAGGAACTCGACCAATCCTCGTCGTTAAAGTCCCCGTCAAACATAGAACCAAGTACAGTACCAATCGGAGCAGTTTGTATATATCCATCGGGAACGATTTCCCGAACGACATAGGTGCCGGGTTGGAGGTAGTTAAACTCATATCGTCCCGTCTCATCAATATTTTGCGTATTGGGGTCGTCTTCTGCCGTGACTTGGAACGGTTCACCTTGATCCAGAAATTCGTTATCATTGAGGTCTAAATAAACCGTAACGCCCGCCAATCCCGGCTCAATTGTTCGATTGGGAAGGATATCGATAGATTTATCAATCTCAGTCCCTTTCACCTCGAAATCCCAAGCAAAAACATCATGTTGCGCCCAAGCTCCTCCGGTACTGGCTGCTAAACCGATAAAAACATCTTCTCGGTTGAGAATGGCAGGAATATTGACAACTGAAGAAACGGTTGGATTGACTGGGCGAGTGAGGTCTTGAGAGACTCTGGCTTCTAAAGTTTGAGTCGCACCATTGTAGTCAATCCAGACATTCCAACGTGCGCCATTTTTGAAGGAGGGAGAAACCGTAGTTTGGGCGATCGCATCTCGGTTTCCGTTAATCAGGATGCCGACGTGGTTATTACTATTATCATCAATCGCCCCATTATTGTAAGTATCCAACTCCACAGCAACGCTATTATTCAACCCGTCATATCTCGTGGCAGTATTACTCGGAGCAATCATGAAAGTAATACTATCTCCTCCACCCTGAAGCCCGCCGGGATTGGTTAGAGAAAATTGGAAGTAACTAGAAAAAGAAGCAATATTTCCGTTCCCATCGACAATATCGAGGGAATTGTTGAGGAAAGCAGTACCAAACTGATTACCTGTTGCGCGGGTTAGATTAATATAACTTTCCCCTTCCGTTGTTGCAGACGGAATAATTGAGGCTGTTCCGTTTGTTCTAAAAAGAGCAGAATAGAAACTGCGTTTACCATCACCATTAAGGTCTTCCCATTTCATCCCTCGAATAGTACCTAACCCTTCACCAACGCCGAGGACTTCTACGGTAAAGGTTTGCGTCTCTACACCTCCCCGGCCGTCACCGACTTCCACTTTAAAATCATAGAACGGTGTGGTATTTCCTGAAGGCGTAAAAGTCAACAAACCATTTCCATCAATTTTGGCTCCAGAGGGAGCATTTATGAGTCGGTAACTTAACTCATCCCCATCGGGATCGATCGCTTCTACTTGATAGGCGTAGGTAACTTGAGTTGCCTGGTCAAACTGCGCTACTGGAGTGCTGGTAATTTCCGGCGCACCATTAATTCCTTCCCGCGTCAAAAACTCTTGCGCTCGCCCCTGGTTCCCCGCCGCATCCGACACTATCAACGAATAGGGAGCTTTGCCAGCAGAGGGCAGGGCAACATCATTAAACCTAAATGCTCCCGTCTCATCAGCGACTGCTTTCTGCTGCGTTTCGACCAACATTACTTCCAGTCCGGGTTCGGTCTGACCGATGAGATTAACTTTATAGGCTGTAGTAACGTTATCTCCCTTCTCTCCCGTATCGCTTTCGGGAGCTAGTACTAAGCTCAGGGGCGGGGCAGTCCAGTCAAGGGTAAAGCTCACCGTGACTACCTGCGATTCTTGACCGGAGCTATTCCTTGCCTTTAATTCCAGAGTATAGTCACCCGCAGGGAAAGAACCATTACTCAACAGATTGTACTGCTCGAAAGAAATCGTAAAACTGCCGTCATCATTGAGGGCATTACTAATATCAACAAAACCATTACCGTTGAGATTTCCTTGCAGAGAGGTAGCCCCAGTTGTCTGTCCTTTAACAGTGGGGTCGAGTGTCAGGCGATCGCTGTCGCTCGTTCCCGTATCGTTGGTGAGTGCTGCGCTAACGGTTGGAGTTTCAATGTTTTCATCGACATCAATAACATTAAGGGTAAAGTTCTTACTGTAGGTCAGAGAGGTATTACCCCCATCAGTGGCGGTGAGGGCGATAGTTACCTTTGGTTCGGTTTCATAGTCCAAACTCTGGTCATTTTTCAGTTTTAATTGAAAAGTCCCGCCATTATTTACTATCTCAAAACGTTCATCATTGACAGTAACAGCATTGTTGCGGAACTCTGCTAATGTATCTGGGTCTGTTATAGTGATATTGCCAATGGTTGCTCCGAAGGCATTTTCAGTTACACTATTATCCCCAAGCTCAATATCCGTCGAAGCTTTATTAACAGGGGTGATAATAAAACTAATTGTTTGACTATCATTCCCGCCTTTACCATCACTCACAGTATAAACAAAATTGCCCCCATTACCATTAACATCTGCTAGAGGTGTGTAAAGCAAAGAAGTTAGAGAATTAATCGAAATCTCATCCCCCACATTAATAACTGTACCATCAGCTAAAGTGATTTTTCCTTTGCTGTTATCTGGTAATTGAGTGACAAAAACCGTTAAAGTATCCCCATCAATATCTGTAGGTGGATTAATATTTAAGGGGATAGGTTGACTATCTTCTGGTAAAGTAATAGTCTTATCTGCATCGGTGACTGGAGAATTATTATCAGGTGGATTCGGCGAATTATCATTATCTAGAATCGTGCCAATTCCCTCACCTTGAATCAGGATAGCATTGGTCACTCCTGTTAAATTGACCGTGAAGGTTTCCGTAGGCTCGCTAATCGTATCGCCCTTTACAGCAACTGTGATATTTTTCTCCACTTCTCCCGGTGCAAACGTCAAAATTCCCGTTGAGGATTCATAATCTGTACCCGCTTGGGCAGTTCCATCCGTCGTCGTAAATTGAGCCGTCACTGTTGTGTTTGTAGGGGCTGATAAACGAACTGTAAAATTAGCAGATTGAGTTCCTGTATTCCCCTCCGTCACTGTGGTATTTTCAATGCTCAAAGACGGTAACTGAATCGGTTCTCCAATTGGTTCCCCAAAACTGAACCGAAACACTAAATCATCAAAATCGCGATCGCCACCGCCCCAAAAATCTTCCCAGGCCCAGGTCTGACTATCCTGTTGAGCATGGACATGATTTAAACCATCCTCATTGGCCGCCGCATAGGAAAAGAAAACCGGTGGGGCATTTCCCCCCTTGGCGATCGCCTGCTCTGTCGTCCCGTTAGCGACTAGATACCATCCCAGATATTTCCCAGAAGGGACGTTAAACGTTTTACTATCAAACCCTTTCCCAGAGGCAAAAATTACCTGGTGGCGATCGCCTGACAAGGCCGCATCTAAATAACCCTGATCCCCTGGTTTAATCCCATTAATCTCGCCATCCGGGGTATCAACCAGGTAATAACCCATCTCGTTTGGAAAAGTATTATCCTGACTGACAGCCTCCACTGTGAGGGGAACCTGTTGCCCTTTGTCTCCGGCTAAGACAATTCCTGCTTGAGCAATATTAAAAACAACATCGTTAAAATCTTGATCTCCTCCACCCGTCAAATCTTCCCAGTTAAGCCGCCAGATTCCGCGACCAAGATGACTACTTTGGGAATGATCAAAATTATCAGGATTAGCTCCTTTTAGGGAGAAAAAAGCTAACCCAGATTGACCCTGATTTTGTCGATTATTTTCTAACCAATTAGCGCTGGTATCGTTTTGAATCACATAAAACCCTAGACGACTCCCCCCCGCAACGGTGAATTCCCGCCAATTTCCCGCTTGATTACCCGAATTGAAGAGAGTTTGTCGGCTGGGACTGCTTAAAGCGGCTTCGGCGAATCCTTCTTCACCGGGGGCGATACCTTCTACTCGACCTGAAGCATCCACCAGAAAGAATCCCACTTCATTATTAAAATCTGCCTCTCGCACTGTCCACTGGACAACCATATTCACCCTTTCTGAGGGATTACCCGGAACGACTAAAACCTCGCCTAAATCATCTAGTTGAGTGACTTGAGGGGTTCCTGTCCAAGAAGTATCTTGGTCTGAAAAGGAGAAATTAGCAGCCTCTGGATTAACTAATAATGGGGTTGATAGCAGAGAGTCACTTTGATTAGCTAAGTTATCGCTTACCCCCGCGCTCACGGGAGCAAGAAAATTGCTAGGAGAAGATGGGGTGAGAGGTGTGACTAGAGGAGTCACCTCTGGCGTTGTCGGAGCCAGCATAGATGGCGCTGTCGCCATCAAAGTCTGATCTACTCCCAAAAGACTTGAGCCATCTTCTAGAAGTATTGGGGGAAGTGTTGGAGAATCCACTTATGCCTTCTGATTGGATGTCTAGCTTGATTCATTAAATTAATCTTTGTTGGCATCTTAAGGGCGTTTCTTTTTACTGTCAATATATATAAATTATTTGCATATATATATATATCATTAGTTTTGCTAATTATATTAAATCCGTTTTTAATAATATGATTAACTGCCAATCCTACCAGATCGGCGATCGCGCTGAAAAAAGCTCCCCACTTCCCCAACAGTGAATAATAGGTTCCCATCTCAGTGATCTGTGTTACCATTCGGGGTAAATTCAAGCGATCTCCAGACACCTATGAGCAAGGTTCTCGTGTTGAATGCCTCCTACGAACCGCTAAATATTACCAGTTGGCGGCGCGCGATCGTTTTATTGTTGAAAGGAAAAGCTGAATCCCTAGAACATAACGGAAAAGTGGTTTGTCGTGACTTACCGCTACCTTCTGTTATCCGTCTTAGGCAATACGTCCGTGTTCCCTACAAGGAAATTCCTTTAACCCGTCGTAATATTCTCGAACGAGATCATCACACCTGTCAATACTGTCTCTACCGAGGTGAACAATTAACCATCGATCATGTGATTCCCCGTTCTCGCGGAGGGGGTGATACCTGGGAGAATTTAGTGGCGGCTTGTGTGCGTTGTAATGTGCATAAGGGCAATCGTACACCAAAAGAGGCCAATATGTCCCTGCACGCCCAACCCCGTCGTCCCTACAGCAGTCTCCACTTTGAGCTATTAAAGCACACCAGGGGGAATCACAATCACGAATGGCGTAAATATGTCATCGGCATTTAGGGTGAAAAGGGCATGGTGAAACCAAGACCAAAATTGATTCCCATGCCATTATTATTAGTCTGGGTGCGAGGATTGGCAACTCCCGTGCCTAGATAAACCGAACAACCAGGACAGGGGGAATTGACTCGGTAGCGCAGCGCCATGGGATCATTGGGATCGGTGATGGTTACTCCCTGATGGTTTAAATCTTTAATTAGATTGGTGACGGGTTTGAAAAAATCGGCGCTGGGGGGTTGACTTGGTTGCAGTTCTAGGGTTTGTTCTTGGGAAGCAAGAACGATTTCCGAAGCGATAACTAGCAGCAGAGAGGTAGTTAAGCCAAATAAACCCAGATTATTTTTGATCTTCATTTTTTTTTATCACCGAGAGATTGTTAATTTCTTCTGGTAAGAATTCTATCGTTTTCTCACCGGAAAGGAACCTAATCAGTAAAAAAAATTTACTGATTTCTACCATACTTATAATAAGCGGCACAAGCACCTTCACTAGAAACCATACAAGTACCGATGGGATGTTCAGGAGTACAAGCAGTCCCAAATACTTTACATTCCCAGGGTTTTAAAACACCTTTAAGAATTTCGCCACACTGACAAGCTTTGTGATCTTTAACACGCTGATTGGGTAAGGTAAATTTCTTCTCCGCATCAAAATTACTGTACTCATCTCGCAGTTTTAACCCTCCTTGTGCAATTTCTCCTAAACCTCGCCATTCAAACTGATCCCGCAGTTCAAAAACTTGCTTGATTGCCGATAAAGCGACTCTATTTCCTTGATTTTGTACTACTCGATCATACTGATTTTCGATCTCACATCTCTGCTCATCTAATTGTTTTAATACCATCCAAATTGATTGGAGAATATCCAAGGGTTCAAACCCAGAAACTACCACAGGTTTATGATATTCTTGGGCAATAACTTGATAGGGTTCTGTGCCAATTACCATGCTAACATGACCGGGACCAACAAAACCGTCTAACTGTAGATCTGGGTTATCTAACAAGGCTTTCAGAGCGGGAATAATCACCAGATGATTAGAAAATAAACTAAAATTATTGATGCCATCTCTTTGTGCTTCTAAAACGGTTAAAGCTGTGCTAGGAACGGTTGTTTCAAAACCTAAGGCTAGAAATATTACTTCTTTATCGAGATTTTCTCTGGCAATTTTTAAGGCATCGCGAGGAGAATAAACCATGCGAATATCATCACCTTTTGCTCGTGCTTGCAGCAGACTCAAATGGGAACCGGGGACACGCATAGTATCGCCAAAAGTTGTCAGAATTACGTTCGGTTGTTGTGCGAGAAAAATGGCATCATCTAAACGACCTCGCGGCATTACACAAACGGGACATCCGGGCCCGTGAATTAATTCGATAGTTTCGGGAAGTATGGCCTCGATACCGTATTTAAAAATTGAGTGGGTATGACCTCCACAAACCTCCATAATTTTAGTAACTTTTTCCCGCTTTTCAGAGATTCTTATCGATAATTGTTCAATTTGTTGAATTAATCCTGCCGCTTTGACGGGATCACGAAATTCATCAACGTATTTCATAACAAGCTTTCTCTCTATAAGTGGTTGGACAAAAGTAAAGTTAATAAGCTGTTCGTAATTTAAATTGCTTGTTGAGACGAGGCAAAAGGCACTCTTGCACTCTTGCAACAGTAAAGGGATTGGGGGAGGTTCGGCTAATCTAAGAATAAGCGGTTTAAATGCGTCTTAGCTTATCAATCCCATCGTATCGACTAAAATCGTTCGCTTGCGTCCTTTGACCTTCTTGCCGCCATCAAAACTGATGTCTTCTCCACCACTTGCCGTTTTCACTGATTGACTATCGACACGAACCGCGCTCGGTTGGGCATTTCTTCCTGCTTGTAGCCGCACCATCACTCGCAATTCATCGTTTAGTCTCTGCCAAGTGCCATCTGCTTCCCAATCCCGAAAATAGGTGTAAACACTCTGCCATTTTGGCAGGTCATGGGGTTCTAAAATTTGCCACTGGTCATCTGTGAGGTCTGTGTCGTATGATAGTCCTATCATTTTTGGGGTCTCCTTTTAGACCCTTCTACTCTACAACCATCTTTTCAAATAGGTTCTTGGAAAAATATCACGATGAGTGCTGAGGTAAATTTATTTTCGCCCGTCAAGCTCGGTACATACACCCTGCGAAACCGAATTGTGATGGCTCCTTTAACGCGCAATCGAGCCGGACTGGGAAACACTTGTGGACCCCTCAATGCTCTCTACTACGCGCAACGGTCTTCCGCTGGCTTGATTATTGCTGAGGCTTCCCAAATTTCTCCTCAAGGAGTGGGATTTCCCCATACCCCAGGAATCCATTCAGTCGAACAAGTCGAGGGATGGAAACTGGTAACGCAAGCTGTCCATGAGCGAGGAGGGTTAATTTTTCTTCAACTATGGCACGTTGGGCGCATTTCCCATCCTGACTTGCAACCTCACGGTCATCTACCTGTTGCTCCGAGTGCGATTGCCGCAACTATTGGTATGGCTTCTACAGAGGACGGAGAGCGCCCGTTTGTTACCCCTCGCGCCCTGGAAATTGAAGAGATTCCTGGGATTATTCAAGATTATCGTCATGCGGCTAAGAATGCTATTGAGGCTGGATTTGACGGTGTGGAAATTCATAGCGCTAATGGCTATTTGCTGGATCAGTTTCTGCAAGATGGTTCAAATCAACGGACAGATTGCTATGGCGGTTCCTTGGAGAATCGCGCTCGCTTACTCATGGAAGTAACGGAAGCAGTTGTCGAGATCTGGGGTAGCGATCGGGTGGGAGTTCGCCTTTCCCCAAGTAATCATTATTACAGTATGTTTGATTCCAACCCTCAAGCCTTGTTTAGTTATGTGGTCAAGACTCTCAATAATTTTGATCTTGCTTATCTACATTTGATTGAACCCCGATCAAATACGGATGCTTTTAATCGCTGGGTTCAACGAGATATCGACCCCAACGAACCGGAAGTGGGGTTGCCCTGTCGCTACTTCCGTCCTCTTTTTAAGGGGACGATTATTTCAGCAGGAGGTTACGATAAGGATCTCGGAAACACTGTTTTAGCCGCCGGATATGCCGATCTCATTGCTTACGGTAGGCTCTTTATTTCTAACCCAGACTTACCTGAAAAATTTGCTCTAAATGTCCACTTAAATTCTTATAATCGAGCAACATTTTTTGGTGGAGATGCTACAGGCTATACTGACTATCCATTCAGCTAATAATCGGGAAAAATCAAAAACCAGGGCGAAGGTAGAACACGTCTTTGGAACATGGGTAATGAGTATGGGGGGAAAATTGATGGACATCTCCAAAAAATGGCCAGATCAGACAGTGATGCAATTCAGACTTGAATTGGCCTTTTATTTGTATGAAAGCTTGGTTTTTAAGTGAATCAAGTCGAGTTAATAAAACACGCATATCAATATCACCTAGTTCGGATAGTTCTAAAGATTCTATTTTTAAATCTTCAACTTGAGGGAAAATATTTAAAAACTTTCTCTTTATTATCTCGAACGTATCGGGATATTTGTGATAAGTAGAGTTCTTGCATAATTAGGGTTTGCTGGAAAAGTTTGTTGGTGGGGTTAGGAGTCAGTAGCCGGTCGTCAGGCTTCGGCCGAAGCCTGGCTCCCTGACAGGGGGACAAGCAAGCTGAAAAGCTTATGTAGCATGGAATACAGATACAGACTCCCAAAAAAGATCAGTCATATATAGTAAATATGACCTAGATAACGAAAATGATAAGTGAACTATACCAGAAAGTCTTAGAGAATGAACTGGGGCGAGCCAGATATCTACTAGAACTCTTGCAAATTAATTATATGTTATAATGATCGGTTAACTAATTTTCCCAAAAAAATTAGTTAACCAGTACATTCGTCTTGAATAAAAACTTGAAGTTTAACTTTTAACTCAAAACTCGTTAGATATGCTTTAATTTGGTTATCAAAACCTCTTTATTTAAGCGGCAAAAACTATCTCAATTTTTATAATTGAGAATAAATTATCCTTGACTTGATTAATCTTTAGGCAACTTTTAAGAAGCTGCTATACCTATCCCTAACTCACAGTTATAAATAGCCGCCAATAAGTTAACTCTTAAACTATATCTTCGACGACGATTCCGATATTTACAGGATAAGATTTTAAAGATTTTGAGTTTCCTATTTATAGGTTCAATGATAATCCTTTCTTTGGCTAAAGCCTTGTTATACTCTTTTTCTAACTCTGTTAATTTTCTATTTTTCGATTTCTTTTTCGGTGTATAACTATTACTATGGTATGCAGCTATTCCCTGATAACCACTGTCTTCTATGCTGGTAGTTAAAGGATGAAAACGAACTCGACTTTTTTTAAATAAACTAAAATCATGACCTCTACCTTTCCCACAAAAGACACAGATAATTTCCTCGGTATTTTGATCAGCTACTAATTGGGATTTTAAAGTATGATAACCTCTTTTACCCCCCAAAAAATCTTTCTGTTTCTTTTGGGGGCGTTCAATGGGAGTTTCCGTTACATCCATTACCGTTATGACCGGTATCTCTGCTTGATTGAGTAAAGCTTTTTTTCCTTTTAAACGGAAGTTTCCCGATTGTAAAAGCATTTTTTCCGTCTTATTTACAATCCGACCTATAGTTGATTCTGATAGTTCCCAGCTTGTACCAATGTGAAAATATGTTCTATATTCTCGCCAATATTCTAACGTTACTAAAACTTGTTCTTCTATAGATAGTTTAGGTTTCGGTCCCCTTTTAGATGGTGAATTAGAGTCGGCTTCAACACTTTTTACTGATTCTACCATCTTTCTATAGGTTTGTTTATACACACCGAAACGGCGTTTGAATTGTTCATCTGATAAGTTTTGATAATCCATAATTTTGCTAATAAACATAGCAAAATTATAGATGATTTCCTGACCTAAGATCACATTTTATTCTTTTTTCCACTTCAATCTAAGAATTGAGAAAAAAGCAAAACCTTATATCATACCATAAAAAAATTATGCAAGAGGTCTATTGCCAATTCTTCAAGATGAATTGAAGTTATTGCAGGCTAAAACTAACAAGATTGATGAATTCAAACAAGAGGTTGATTCTCTATCATTTCGCTTAAAAAATCTCGAACAACTCCTGGCGCAACTGCAATCTCAGCAGTCTTTGACATTAGCTGCTGCTAATTTTTCTGCTGCTGTCGATTTTATTGATGAATTAGATGAGGATGACATGGACGATGAACCAGATGAGATTCTAACCGATTTTATTACATGAATTGTCATTGCGGTTTTCCCTTGTTAACTTACTTGTCAGTAGCTGGAATTCGGATTCGGAAAAACAGGGAAGGTTCCAGGAGAAGATAAGGTAACCAAGCTTGACCGACAAACTCCCAGTCCCCACCCAGACAACGAATCTCAGCGGTGGGAAAAATTTTTACCATCTCTTCGAGGAAGCGCATACGCTCATCACGGTTAGGGGGTTGAAGGGCTTGCTTTAGATGCTATACTGGTTCATAGGGTTGTGGAGATTGGTTCTATGTTTCATCAAACCTACTCCCGCCTACTTTTCAAGCCTTTTGTCTTGTCCTCAGAAATTGATCATGAATAAGAACTTAATCATAGATGTTGGTGTTCATCAGGGCGAAGATACTGAATACTATTTAAAAAAAGGTTTTTGCGTAGTGGGTATAGAAGCTGATCCTCAGCTTTATGAAACCACAAAAAATAGACTACAATCCTATATAAATGATGGTCAACTACAACTTCTGAATCTGGCTATAGCCCCACAAGAAGGTGAGATTATTTTCTATACTAACCTAAATCATAGTGTTTGGGGGACAATTTCTCCAGATTGGGTGAAAAGAAACGAGTTCTATGGGACAAAATCCCTGGAAATCACGGTAAAAAGTGCTAAATTTGAAAACATTTTACAAGAATTTGGGATTCCCTATTATCTAAAAGTTGATATTGAAGGGGCAGACTTGTTATGTGTTAAAGCCTTACGGCAATTCGACAGTAAACCAAAATTTATATCCATAGAATCAGATAAAACGTCTTGGAATAATTTGCTAAAAGAGTTTAAAATATTGAAAGAACTTGGGTATCAAAAATTTAAAGTTATTAACCAACGGAAAATATCCCAACAAGTGTGTCCTTTCCCGGAAAAAGAAGGTAAATACTTTGAACATCAATTTGAATTTGGTTCCAGCGGACTTTTTGGAGAAGAAACACCAGGAAAATGGCTTTCAGAAACTCAAGCTATCAATCTCTACAAACGCATTTTTTTGTACTATCAAATATTTAGAATGAATGGGTTTATTTATAAGGTCAATCTCGGCAAAAAGCTGTTAGAAAAATTTCAAGTTATCGAACCTTGGTATGATACCCATGCTAGTTTATAAGATAGTGTAGCGAAAAAATAGTTTTTAATAATTAAACAAAGGAAAAAATCATGACACATTTTGGCTCTATCTGTCCAGCCGCTACTGGACATTTAAACACAATGAATACTTTGGGACGCGAACTCCAAAGACGAGGACATCGTGTGACAGTATTAGGTATGCCTGATGCAGAAGCAAATGCCAAAGTTGCTGGTTTAGAATTTCGCGCTATTTCACCAGTTGATTTTCCTGTAGGGACAACGGCAAAATTTTATGAAGAGCTAGGAAAACTCACTGGGTTAGCGGCATTGCGTTACACAATTTGTTTATCTGAAAAAACAACAGCTTCATTTTTACTTAATGCTCCACAAGTGATTAAAGATGCGGGAATAGAAGCACTGATAATTGATGAATGTATATACGGTGGTAGCACTGTTGCTGATTTCCTTAAAATTCCCTTTGTGACAGCTTCTTCGGCGCTAGTCAATGGTTTTGATAATACTATTCCCCCAGCTTTTACAACCTGGAAATATAACCCTGCTTGGTGGGCAAGATTGCGTAATCGTTTGGGATATGGAGTAATTTCTCGTTTTTCCCAACCTATTTACAAAGTGATTTCGGCATATCGCCAAAAGTATGGTATGCCTGCTTGCAGAAATATTAATGATTACTATTCTGTTTCTAAGTTAGCAATTATTAGTCAACAACCAGCAGAGTTTGAATACCCCAGACATGATTTAAACGGAATTCTCCATTTTACCGGACCTCACTTTGATTCTACAGGGAGAAAAACAATTGATTTCCCCTATGAAAAATTGAATGATAAACCATTAATTTATACTTCAATGGGTACATTGCAAAATCGCCTCACTCATATTTTTTATAAAATTGCTGAAGCTTGTGTAGGTTTAGATACACAATTAGTAATTGCCCTAGGAGGTGGATTAGCAACTCAAGCATTACCTAATTTACCAGGAAATCCCATCGTCGTTAAATATGCACCACAATTAGAATTATTACAAAAAGCCAGTTTGACTATTTGCCATTCTGGAACAAATACGGTACTAGAATCTCTGTTTTATGGTGTACCTATAGTAGCTATTCCTATTGCTAATGATCAAGCAGGAGTGGCTACCCGTATTGCTTGGAGTGGCGTCGGGAAATTTATTACTCCTTCAAGTTTGACAATCAATAGATTACGCCAAGCTATTCAAGAAGTGCTAACGCAACCATCTTATAAAGAAAATGCACTTAGATTAAAAACTGCTATCCAAAAAGCGGGAGGGGTTCCTCGTGCTGTGGATATTATTGAGGAGGTAATCTCAAATAGGTTAAAATAAAGCAAAAAATTGACAAGTCGTCAAAATCAATCTTTACTGAAACAAACAAAATGACTAGAAAATATATACCCAACGCCTTCTTAAAAATTGAAAACTCCCAAGTAAACGCTATCTTTACTTGGAGTCAACGCTCACCAGAAATTATTCCTTACCAATCTTGGTTAACTATTTTAGAAATATTTGTACATGAACATGATCTTGAATCAGCCTATCAAATATTTCAACAAGTCAAATCAGCACCAATTAACGCGCAAGTTACTACAGAAATAGAAAAATATCAACATTTAACCAACAACGCTATCATCTTTTTATCAGATAAAAGCCTCACGCTTTTTGGTAAAGGTTTTTGCGGCTTTATTGAAAAAGACGAAGAATATAAGCTTACACCATTAAGCCACAATACTTACCAAGTATTAACCCAGTTTTTTGCAAAAACTAACCTGATCAATGACTTAGAACAAATCAATAGTTTTGAGAGTTTTTGCCAATTAGTGATCTACCTAGAAAAAATAGGTTTATTATCAGTTGCTACCCATTCTCTCAACTGGGGAGATTTGAAAAAAAGTGTTCCCATCTGTCATGTATTTGGTTTAACTAGGGGGAAACCAGTTGATCGGTATTATTTAAACAAATTTATCCAAGAAATCAAACCACAAATAGTTGGAAAAATTCTAGAAATTGGTGGTACAAATAAAGACTTCTATGGAATTAACCTAGGTTCATCATATCAAATTATGAATATAGAACCAGGTTTAGGAATAGATATAGTCGGTGATGCTCACGATGGCTCTATCATCAAACCAGAGTCATTTGATTCTATTATTACTTTTAATGTCTTGGAACATTGTTATGCACCTTGGCAAGTTGTAGAAAATATTTACACTTGGTTAAAACCAGGGGGGAAATGTTTTGTCATGGTTCCTAGTGCACAGAGACTTCATGCTATACCTAGGGACTATTGGCGGCCTTTACCAGATGCTTTTGCTTGGATGTTTAGAAAATTCTCCCAGCAAAAATTATATGTTTATGGCAATCCTATTAGTGTGATAGCTAGTTATCATGGCATAGCTACCGAAGAATTAACTACTGAAGAATTAGATGCTTTTCATCCTGATTTTCCAGTAGCTACCTGTATTGTCGCTCAAAAATAACAACTGACAAAACTTACAATTGGGAGTGTCTTATGAGTCCGATCAATTTTGATATTAATCCTGAAATTAGCATTATTGTCTGTACCTATAACCGCGCTCATTACTTGAATAAAGGTATTGATAGTGTCCTCAATCAAACTTTTACCAATTGGGAACTTGTAATAGTGGATGATGGTAGCAGTGATCAAACTTTTGCAGTTGTTAATCCCTATCTTGAGAAATACAATAACATTCGTTATTTAAAGCATAAAAATAAAAAACAATGTTATGCCAAAAATGCAGGAATACAGGCATCGTTTGGTAAGTATTTGACATTTCTCGATAGTGACGATGCTTATAAGCCTAATCATTTAGAGTCACGATTACAATATATGAAAGCTCATCCAGAAATTGACTTGATTGAAGGATGGTTTTTCAGCGAAGATAATATTTTAGTTGCAGATTATTATCAATCAGACAAATTAATTAACTTAAAAAAATGTGTTTTAGGACCGACATTTTTCGGCAAAAGAAAGGTATTTTTTGAATTGCAAGGATTTAAACACATGATCTATGGAGAAGATACAGATTTATGGGCAAGAGCAGAAAAAATATTTAAGACCGAAAAATTAAAAGAACCTGAAACCTATATTTATACGCGAGCAGAAACTAGCGTCAGTAAAAATTTTACTAATGATTCTACTCAAAACTTATCATCATCTATGTAAATATTCTATGAATATCATTGCTGAATCTATTGCTAAACTGCGACAACTTAATCAAGTTAAAGTGCAAGAAAACTGGCGCTATAATTAGGGTTTGCGGCAAAAAGTTTGTTGGTGGGGTTAGGAGTCTGGGGAGTCAGGAGTCTGGGGAGTCGGTCGGGGAGGTCAGAATAACAGAATGACCTCGCGCACTGGGAAGCAGAACCCTTTGCAATCGCCTCCGGAAAGTGCCAGGGTTTTGAGTCCCTCGGATCGATTTCTCAACGTTTGTTTCCTGCACTTTTTTAGCTAAAAAAGTCCTAAAATCGTTTTCTAGTAAGGCTTCCAGTAATTTTCAGCCAGCCCTAATTAGAACTCTTGCCAATTAATTAGGTTCTTCGTTACTTGGTATGGTTCGATCAGGTGGCCTAAATCGACTAAATCCTTATTTGACAAGAGAGTTAATTGATTAGTTCGTTCTAGAGCGAAATTGACAAAAATCGCAGAATGCCTTTCTCTGTAAGGATTTCATCCCTTAGAACTCCGTCCATTGCATCACACAAACCGAAGAACCATCAGGTGAACTGAAAACTCTCATCTGATCACTGATAACTGATCACTGATCACTGATTAATAACTTGTCAAGAAATCACGATAAATCAACTAGAGATTATCTTAGACATTTAGTATAATCAAACACAATAGATTAGGGAAAATTGCTCATAAATTAGCCCGAGGGAGCATGAATCCTCTTTCTCGTCCCTATATCTTCCCCTATTTTTTAGTCTTAGACTAAGGAAATATCATGATTGATTGTAGTCAGATTCAGTTTGACGAGGATAAAAGCAAGATAGATCTATTGCAACTACGAGAATTATTTAATTTAACCGCATTTTGGGCAATTGATCGCCGTTTAGAAGATTTAGAAACCGCAATTGACTATAGTGATCCGGTGGTGACGGTGTGGAATGATCCGCAATTAATTGGTTTTGCTCGCGCCATTTCTGACGGCATTTATCGGGCAACTATTTGGGATGTGATCGTTCATCCCGATTATCAGGGAGCGGGTTTAGGGCGTAAATTAGTAGAAACAGTTTTGGCCCATCCCCGAATAAATCGGGTGGAAAGAGTCTATTTGATGACTACTAACCAAGAAAAATTTTACCAGCGCATTGGTTTCCAAAGCAACGCCACGACGACAATGGTATTATTTAATCGTTATCCCGAGGAGTTTTCCTGTCCGGCGATCGAGGTAAAGAAAAAACGATCTCTGTGAGCTTGTCCTGACTATTGTTATCGATTTGATCTAAGCTCATTTCCCCCCCCGATACTTCGATAATTCCCTTCGCTAACTGGAATTTAAGACCGGGAGAAAGACCGAGAGCTTGAGTAAATTGTTTTACTTCTTCCGGCTTTGATTCTAAACTCAAAGGGGAAATTTCTGGCATTTGCCAAAGAGGGATTTCACCCGGAAATTCTAGACTAATAGTGACTTTTTTCTCGTCAAGAGTGCTTACCGATATACAAATAGAGCCACTCGCTAAGTTGGCAATCGCTGCATCGACGAGAAGGACAAAAGCGGAGGATAAACGTTGATAATCGGCAATAATAGCAATATCATCGGTTAAAGGACTAAATTTAAGCTTAATATTGCGATTAGCTGCCTGTAAATAGGTTAAACTTGCCCAATCTTGCCAGAGTTTAGTTAAAGAAAAAATTTCTCGCTCCAGAGGTATAGTACCAGACTCTAGCTTCGAGAGATTAATCATCTCATCGAGCATTGCCATCAGTTTACGGCCCGCCAGTTGCCCCTGGGCGATAAATTCCCTTTCTTCGGCCGGACTTTCGCAAAGATCGGCGAGAATCATTTGATGGAGACTGATCATACTGCTCAATGGCGATCGCAATTCGTGGGCAACCCGTCCCAAAAAACTGCTTTTGAGGTGATTAATTGCCACAGCCATGTGATAAGCGAGGCGAGTTTGCTGTAATTCCCGTTTTAAAGCGTCAATATCGTCCATATTTACAGAAAAACTGCCCCTTGTCGTAAGATATCCCATCTTTGACATTGCCAACGCGCGACGGTGGAGGGTTGTCCACTATTGATTATTCCCCATGCTTGCCTTTCTGTGGGAGCTAACACCGTCACCGAGGGAAAAGTAGTCATAATCGCTTCTGGAGTCAATAAAGGCTCTTGTCCTGACAGATTAGCACTTGTGGTCGCTAAAACACCAGTTCGACCAAGAATTTCTCTTGCGATCGCATGAGCGGGAACTCGGATACCAATCGTGCTAGTATCCTTAGGGTTAAGAACTTTTGGTACTTTTTCAGAAGCAGGTAAAACCAAAGTTAGGGAGCCGGGCCAGTGTTTTTCGGTCATTTGCCGCCAAATTTCCCTTTCTTCCTGATTTCCCTTGACATAATCCCATAAATCTGCTGCTGAGGCCGCCATGAGAATTAAAGGTTTATCAAAAGTCCGTTTTTTAGCGGCAAAAACTAAGGCAGCATAGGGGGGAGAAACCGCTAAAGCGGGGACTGTATCCGTGGGAAAAGAAACCACTTGACCACTTAGGGCCGCGTGAACAATTTCGTTAAGAGAAGCAGTAGGCATTGAGAATTGATCATTTTTGGGGACTAATTTAGCCTAAAACTTTTTGGTACAATTTTAAACGGGTAGGGTTGATTCATGAATCAACCCTACCTTGAATCAACCCTACCTTGAATCAACCCTACCTTGAATCAACCCTACCTTGAATCAACCCTACCTTGAATCAACCCTACCTTGAATCAACCCTACCTTGAATCAACCCTAGGGTATCGTCTCGGAGTCTCCCCAAATTGTTAATTTTTTTGCTAATTCAGCTACATTATCCGAAAAATGTCACACTAGAGGTAGAGGAGCGTCAACTATCAATCATCAGCTTTCAGCAATTTTTGGCTATTTCCCCGGGGTATTGCTGGCAGCCGGTGGGAAAAAAGATTAACTTCAACCCTGACTTTATCTGCTATCGAGGAGGTTAATTCGATGAATAATACGGAAACACTCTCAGTCGATCGGGATACCAACAAACTCTATAATAAAATTCTCGTGGCTGTGGATTATCAAGATGTCACTCCAGAGGTATTGAATACGGCTATTCTCTTAGCGAAAACCTACGCTAGTGAGTTGCGAATTGTTTATAGTCTGTCTCAACCTTTGACTCCCTACACGGAAACTTTTATTTACGGTAATCTGATCGGTTATGGTGGCGGTTATCCCCCCGATATGATCGCCTTAGAACAACAAATCACGGAAGAAATGCAAGCGGAATTACAAGCTTGGTTGAACGGTTTAGTCGATCGAGCTAAGGAAGATAATATCACGGCTCGGGCTGATTATTATATCGGTGATCCGGGGCAGAAAATTTGTCAAGTTGCCCAGCAAGAGGGGATAGATTTAATTATTGTTGGTCGTCACGGTCGATCGGGTTTATCTGAGTTAATCTTAGGTAGTGTCAGCAATTATGTGGTACATCATGCTCCCTGTTCAGTTTTGGTAGTACACATCACTCATTAATTAGAAAGGGTTGAAATCCATTTTTTGCTGTCCATTGAATCGCTCCATCTCTCCCGGTCCAGTAAGTCTTAATCCGGGCTTTTCTCAGTTGATTTCTGGCATTACGGGAGAGATTGGTGGTGACAGCGATTGCTGTTTGTGGTCGAATTGACTCTAACCATTGTTTATCTAGATTGCTTCCCTGCCATAATAACACTAGGGGGCTGACTTCTTGGGATAAATTAACGGAAATTTTCGGGTTGATAATCCATAGCCAGGATTGATTTTTTACCTGAAATTTAAATAAATTTTTCTCGATCAATTGTCCGGTAATTTCGCCGAGATTAAAATTTTCTAACTGGGATAAATTAAGAGTTTTTTTGATCGGTATGCTCTCACTGATATTTGAGAATTGCGCCGGATTATTGACAGTTATTGCCCCTTGTATTTGATTAATTCCCTCCTGTCGCAAAAAGGGTAAAACTGTATAACGTGCTGTTGCGGGTTCTTCCCCATTAATTAACAGAGTATTTCCTCGATTTTGAATAATTATTACTGGTTGCGATTTGGTGGCTAAAACTGTCACCTGAGTTAAAGTTAAATGCTGATAAATAATCGGTATTAAAATTACAGCGAGTATAAATAAACCGATTAAATGCCAACGTTGACGAAACCAGAGATTAAAGCAGATTAAGGTAAGGCAAATATAAATAATTAACATCACTCCTAAAGATAATTTACCTGTGGAGTAGGTACTAAAAGGAAGCAGACTAAAAAAGTTGGTAATTTGCAGTAATAACTTGAGAGGGTAATAGAGAATACTAGCGCTGATACTGCCCAAAGGGGGATAAATTAAACCTAAAAAAGCAGTAAAAACTCCTCCTAAACTAATTAGGGTAACTAGGGGAGTTGTGATAATATTAATGGGGATATTATAAAGAGCGATCGAGTTAAACGTAAACATTAATAAAGGCATAGTCCAGAGAGTAGCAGCTAGACTAATAGCTATAGGTTCAGCGATTAAATTAGGGAAATAGTCAATTTTATTTTTCAGTAAAGGAACGGTAATAATTAATCCCAAAGTCGCTAAAAAACTTAACTGAAATCCTAAATCCCAAATCCAGAGAGGCTGCCATAATAATAGAATAGTAGCCGCTAGTAACAGGGAACCTAAACTATTAACTTGTCGATTATAAAGCAGACCGATTAATGCACCAATTCCCATCAAAATCGCCCGCAGGACTGAAGGTTGTAACCCTGTTAGAGTGCCATAAATTATTAAGATAGTAAGGGCAATAATAAACTGTTTTTTAGGGGATAAATTGCGAGTAATAGTTAAAACAAATCCCAACAAAATAGCCACATGAAAGCCAGAAGCTGCTAAAATGTGAGCTAATCCAGTTTTAATAAATAAATCGGTGATTTTTGCTGGCAAATTAACCGCTTGTCGTCCGAGGGTAATCGAACTTAATAAAGTCCCTTTTTCTTGGCCTAGTCCTTGAATTTGTGCCTCAACAATGCGCTGACGAATCTGCCAAACTCCCCAAGTCGGTGACTTTTTATCGATAATTATTTCCCCTTTTAAACCAGCAAAAGCACCCTGATGCGCTAGATAATTAGCAAAGTCAAAAGCATTGGGATTATTGGCACGACGGGGACGATAAAGTAATCCTTTAACTGTTATTTCTTGTCTGGGATAAACCTGATTTTCTGCTAGATTTGGTAGAGTAACGTAGAGTTTACCTGTGGATTTTTCTGTCGGTAAATTCTTGAGGCTAAATTCTTTTACTTCTAACCAAAATTGTAAATTTTCTCGGCGATTGAGACGGATTTCTGATATAATATTCCCCGTGATTTTAATAGAGTTAACTACATTATTTTTTAAAAGATGACTGATATCGTTTGCGCTGGGGTAAGGAGTGCGAATTTCTAGATAAACAACGGCAAATATAGCTATTAATCCCGCTATCAGCCAAGTTTTTTTCGGGGGACTTTGCCACCAAAAACGACGGATAAAAATTGTGGTTAACAGGGTAATTAAACCAAGAATAACAATTCTAATTACCACTTCTTGCCACCGGTTTAACTGCGGACTAAAATCTACCAGACCTGTAGATAACAATCCCAAAATATAGGCTAAACCAAGAATAACGCTATTAGGGCGATTCATAGAAATTTTTGTTAAAGAATTTCAGAATTAGCGGGCATTATTTTTACATAAGTATCAGCGAAAATCGAGATTAAAAAGTAACTTAGCATAAACACTATGGGGATCATTAAATGTAGGTAACTTCAATAATTCCTGCTGAAAATTTTGCCATTCCTGCGTCAAAGGGTGATTATTTTTAGTGAGAGGAGGAAGATAGGTTTGCAAGAAATTAGAGAGAAGTTCTTCTTGCCAACTTTGCGATCGAGGATATTCTTTAAGACTCCAATCATCCCCTAATTTAGCTGTTTTGGCCGCGTATTGTACTGCCGCTTCTAGACCACCAATTTGATCAACTAAACCAATTTTAACCGCATCTTTTCCCGTCCAGACGCGACCTTGGGCCACAGTTCTTACCTTGTCTGGTGATAATTTTCGTCCCTGGGCCACCGTCTCGATAAATAAATCATAGAACTGATTAACTGACCCTTGATAAATTTCTAATTCTTGGGGATTTTTCGGTCTGGTAATAGTAGATATATCGGCCAATTTTCCAGTTTTCACCGTATCCCAATCGATGCCATTATTATTAGCAATCTTCTGGATATTTAACAATAATCCAAACACACCGATCGAACCAGTAATTGTATCATGATCGGCAAAAATTATTTGACCCCCCATGGCGATCCAATAACCCCCAGAAGCTGCCACGTCACCCAGAGAAATAATTACTGGTTTTTTCGCATCTAAACGCTTAATTTCCCGCAGAATCACCTCAGAAGCGGTGGCACTTCCCCCCGGACTATTAATTCTCAAAACTACCGCTTTCACCTCCTCCTTCCCTTGTAATTTTCGCAGTTCTTTCGCCAATTTATCCCCACCAATTTCGCCTCTATCTCCCTGACCTTCTACGATTGTCCCTTCTGCATAAACTATCGCTATTTGATTGCTACTATCTTCCTCCTCATCGAGATAACTAGCATAATTGGCTAAAGAAATTTGCGAAAAAGAGTCAGAATTTACCTCCTCATTAGTTTTATTTTTTGCTTCTCCTGTTAACTCCTTTGCTAAAACAATTACTCGATCTAAATAGGCCACTTCATCGACAAAACCCGCCTTTTTCGCTCTGGTTGCTTCCAGAATACCTTGAGTATTAGAAATAGTTTGCACCTGTTGGGGGGTTAAATTGCGACTTTTGGCCACTGTGGAACTATAATTAGACCAAATTGTATCGAGTAGGGTTTGCAGCTGCTGACGATTCTGGACACTTAAATCCTGACGCGTATAGGGTTCCACTGCACCTTTAAAAGAACCCACTTTTACCACTTGTACCCCCACACCATATTTTTCTAGTGCATCGGCAAAAAAGGTTTGTTGACTACTTAACCCATTAATTTCCATTCTCCCCACGGGATTAATAATCACCTTTTCAGCAACGGAAGCGAGATAATATTCCTTTTCCGTCCATTCCACATCGTAGGCGATAATTTTTTTACCCGATTGGCGAAAATTTGCCAAAGCTTGCCGCACTTCCGTCAGGGTAGCATAGCCATATTCACCGACAGTGCCGCGACCGTAGAGCAACAGACCGACAATACTATCATCAAGGGTGGCCTTTTCGATCGCCGCTATCACCTGTCGCAAATTTAAAGTGGTCCTACTCTCACCGGTCAAACTATCGGCTAAACTGGAACTAGGGGGAGCATCGCTGATATTGGTGGCTAAGTTAAAAACTAAGACTGATTTTTCCTTAACTGAGGAGCTATCGCTAGAAATCAGGGAAGAAAGCAGTAAAAATGCTAATCCCCCCACACCTAAGACCGAAAATGCCAATAATCCCAATAAAGTTCCCAAGCAACTAGCGAAAGTTTGTTTAAAAAACTGCCCCATCGGTTTTCATCTGCTACTAATTATCCTCTTTCCTATTGTAGGGATTCCCCGCCCAGAAACAAGTTTTTTATTTGCAAACAAATGTACCAAAGACTTACTCTCGCTCTATTTTAAGGAGTATGATTAACCGGTCGCGGCACACTAACAGCTAATTGGTTTTTTGGTTTTGACTTTTCACTTTAATTATTTAATCTTATGCAGTTTATTGATCGCGCCGAAATAGAAGTAGAAGGGGGTAAGGGAGGTGATGGAATTGTCGCTTTCCGTCGGGAAAAATACGTCCCCGCTGGCGGTCCGGCCGGTGGTAATGGGGGAAAAGGTGGTTCGGTGATTTTTGTGGCCACTCAGAACCTGCAAACCCTGCTAGATTTCCAGTATAGTCGCTATTTTAAGGCCGATGACGGTAAACGGGGCGGTCCGAACAACTGCACCGGGGCCAACGGTAGCGATCGCATTATTAAAGTTCCCTGTGGTACAGTGGTTTACGATCTCGATAGCGAGGAAATTATCGGCGATTTGGTCACTCCCGAACAGACTTTAATCGTGGCGGCCGGGGGAAAAGGGGGATTAGGCAACCGCCACTTTTTAAGTAATAATAATCGCGCACCCGAATACGCTTTACCCGGTTTAGACGGAGAAAAACGCCATTTACGCCTAGAATTGAAGTTATTAGCGGAAGTGGGACTGATCGGGCTGCCCAATGCGGGAAAATCCACCCTAATCTCCGCCGTTTCCTCTGCTCGTCCCAAAATCGCCGATTATCCCTTTACGACTCTTATCCCTAACTTGGGAGTGGTACGCAAACCCACGGGAGATGGGACGGTATTCGCCGATATTCCTGGATTAATCGAGGGAGCGCACCTAGGAATCGGCTTAGGACACGAATTTTTACGCCATATCGAACGCACACGCCTGTTAATTCATCTTGTCTCCTTGACATCAGAAGACCCGATCGCCGATTATCAAATTATCCAGGGAGAATTGGCCGCCTATGGTCGAGGCTTAGAAAAGCGATCGCAAATACTGGTTTTCAACAAAATTGATGCTGTGGACGAGGAAACGATAGATAACTATCAAAAGCAGTTTGCTAAAATAACCAATGCGGAGATTTTGACTATTTCCGCTGTTACGGGAGCCGGATTAACCACTTTACTCGCCAAAGTTTGGCAGCAATTAGAGCAACTGGAGAGGGTCGAGGATGAAACCCCTTCCCTGTTTTCCTAAAATCGCTCGTTAGTTGTTGATCTGCCGGGGTGCGGGTGGTCGGCGATTACTCGGTCTTCTTTCCGTACCTTCAAAGTTACCATTAGAACGACGGGTGCGGCGCTGTTCGCCTTCATTTTCGGCCGCATAGACTTCTAGATAAAGAGAGCGACCCGCACTCGCGGCCGCCATTTCTAGGGTAGTTCTAATCGCCTGTAAATTGCGTCCTCCCCGGCCGTAAACTTTGCCTTTATCGGCATCATCGAAGGCTACACGCACCCAAAGACGTTCATTTTCCTTACAGCGCTCGATATCCAATCTCAGACTGGCCGGATCTTCCAAAAACGGCTCGATCATAAATTTCACCAGTTCGAGATAGTTGGGGGTACTAGGCATTGATTTTCTCGAAAATTTTCTGTTTGGTGAGAATGCTGCGTACGGTGTCCGTCGGTTGCGCTCCTTGTTGTAAGCGTCGGATAATCCCTTCTTCATCGAGACGCACTTCATCGGTGCGGGGATTGTAAAATCCTAATTCCTCTAGGGGACGACCATCGCGACGACTGGTGCTAACGGCCGCAACGATACGATAACTGGCTTCGCGTTTTTTACCAAAGCGTTTTAGACGTAATTTGATCATGGTTACTCAAAAATTCTCCTTTCCGATTCTAACTCATCCAGGCGGTAATTCCACAAGTGGCGATCGAGGGAACGGTCGGCAGCCATTCGATATTATTGAAAATAACGCCGAAAACGAGGGTCTAAATGGTCTTTTTTGCGGCGATTACAGCATAAACAAAGGGTTTGCAGGTTACTAATGTCGTTACTGCCATCTAAAGCTAAGGGAATGATATGATCTATGGAAAGTTGGGCTAATTTTTCGGGTTTACCGCAACTCTGACATTGATAATTATCCCTTTGATAAACATATTTTCTCACTTCGATCGGAATCGGTATTCTCGGAGTTTTTGCCATGATAATTACAGCAGGAGACGGGATAGAGGTGATTGCTTTAATTCATTTTACTTATTATCTAATTAGGTTTTCAGGAATTGAAGTTAGTTTTTTCTGGATTTTCTCGCAGCATTTGCCGAATTTCCTCTAGGGGTGATTCTGGTTCTTGCTCAATTGTGCTTTCTTCGGGAATAAATTCTAGAGTAATTTTTATTTGACGAGTTTCATCGAAATCCTTAAAGCCTTGATTTGTCATTTCTTTACAGAAAATTTCATTTTGAATATCACTCAACGTAGTGTTTGACCTGTTTGAAAGTTTTTCTAAAACACTAGAAAAAGTACATTCTCCATAAGTTTTAACTTTTCCTGTTCTCCAGTCTTTCTCACCCCATATTAATAACTTACAATCCTTCTCAATCGGATAATGAACCCATTCAATTTTATTAATTTGACCAAAGATAGAATATTCTTGCAGATCTTTTCTTAGTCTTCCATAGGAAGTAAAGTTGTCGATATACTTCAAAAAATCTGCTTGGATTTCTTCTTTAAATTTTCTCACTAAAATAACTTCTTCATCTTCAAACATCAATACACTATAATCATTTTCGATAATGATTTTCCGAGAGTTGTTAAAAGTATTAATATTCATTCTTTTGCTCCTTAATGACTCAAAGACAAATTACTCGTACTCAACTAAACTAGCGTAGTTATTACCCTCGATAAACTTGCCAGCGATAGTTATCTTTCCTGAACCAACTTTAACATTACCGAAAAATAAATTACCTGACTTAGTTAAAGGAGTCCAGTTACCCGATGATTGATCGATGATAACCACAGCTAAAGCATTAGGTACTTCTATTTTAAAATTTACCAATTGATTCTTAGTTAATTTGGCTATTGTGGGACTATAAAGATAGGCATTATTTTCTTCAAAAGTAGCATAGGTTTTCGGGATAGGGACACCCCTAGCATTGCTGGTAATTCGATAAGATAAAGCATGATTAAAGTGGTTTTGATCGGATTTATTTTTAGAGAAAACCATCAAATCATAAGTACCAGCGTGGGGAAAGGAAACTTTAATTATTGCTTGTCCATTGACTCTTTGAATTAAGGGTAAATGGCTATTGATAGGTAAATTATTTTGCTGCAATTGAGCAGAAATCTGGGTGTGATTAGGAACTTGTAAAATAACTTCTGTCATTCCTGAAGACTGGATATCATAACTTTTGTGATTGACTAATTTTATACCATCTCGAAAAAATTGTGATGTCACAATCGGCCAAGAATCAAATTGTTGTTTTCTATAAACTTTCGGTAATAATTGCCACCGGGTTTGTTCGGGAAAATGACTATAAATTAATTGTGCGGGTGGAGTAGCAAAATAATGAGGATTAAATTGCCGTTGAAATTGATTGTTATTGACTACTCCCGCACCCCAAGTTGCATCAATTAGATACCAAGCATTATTAATTCTGACAGTATTCCAAGCATGGTTAGCATCACTACCATTGCCCACTAGATAGCCTAATCCTTTTGCATAACCGATAACAACTGCTGATTTTAATCCCATTTTTTCTGCTAAAGCTTGATAAAGATTGGCATAACCTGAACAGACAGCAAAACGATTTTTGAGGACAGTATAAGGACTCGCATCACCGTAATTACCCCTGAAAAAACTTGCCACATCGTAGGTAATATTATGGGTGATCCAAACGTAAATAATGCGGGCTTTTTCGGCTTCTGTTTTGGCATATTTAGATAAAATTGTTGCTAATTCTGATAGAGAATTGCCTGAATAATTGATGCTGCGAGCTAGAGGATCAATGTTTTGATAATTTCCCTGTCTAACTTGGGGATCATTCCCTGGAATAATTGGCTGAGAAATTTGCAGATTATTAGTATTATAAATTAAGTCATTTGCTGGTTTAAATGATTGAAAATTCCTGGGCAGTTGAGAACTTTGGTTTTTAAATGCCATCCCAAAGGAGATTAAAACTAAAAAGATGAAAATCCCTGGAATTGTCCTTCCCGATTGCCGATTCTTGCGGCGGCGATAATTTCTTTTATAAGCCATAGTTGCTGCTAATAAAAAGTAAAGATTGCCAGTCTTAGTCTGCTCTGCTCCTATTATCTCTCAAAGCTAACTATTTTTTTGAGATTTTCCTGTGATCTTAATTACTGACAATTAAAATATTGGCTCTCTTATTCTTTGTGTGATAAGTTTAACTTATATAGTAGCGATCGATCTTTGTGTCCTTTGTGTCTGGAGTGGTTCTTTCCACTCCCTCGCCCGCAAGACTGTATCTTAGAATACATTTTACCCACCAAACCTGGGAGAGCCAAATATTAATCTAGCTAAAGTAATAAGTGTGTTAGCAAAAACTAACACACCCAAAATTAAGATTAAAGTTTTTACCCCTCTCTAACCGTAAACTTTCCCATAATACTCTTGATATTCTTTGGATAACAAAGGTTGCCACCAATCCCGATGATCGAGATACCATTGAATGGTTTTTCTTAATCCCCCCTCTACGGTTTCTTGAGGTTGCCAACCTAATTCGGTGCGAATTTTAGTGGCATCAATAGCATACCGGCGATCGTGTCCGGGCCGATCCTTGACAAAAGTAATTAAATTCCGAGCGGGTTTCACGGGTAAATCGGGAGCTAATTCATCCATTAACTCACATAACATCCTGACTAAATCGATATTTTTTACCTCGTTATTTCCGCCAATATTATAGGTTTCTCCCACTTTTCCTTTGTGAATAACTGTATCTAAAGCTTGACAATGATCCCGCACATATAACCAATCTCGAACATTTTGACCATCACCATAAACAGGTAAAGGTTTACCCAAAAGAATATTAATACACATCAAAGGAATTAACTTTTCTGGGAAATGGTAGGAACCATAATTATTAGAGCAATTAGTAATAATTGTCGGCATTCCGTAGGTATGAAAATAAGCTCTCGCTAGATGATCACTCCCCGCTTTTGAGGCAGAATAGGGACTATTAGGAGCATAGGGAGTAGTTTCGGTAAAAGCCGGATCATCTACTCCTAAACTGCCATAAACCTCATCGGTGGAAACGTGCAGAAAACGATAGTTATCGGGTTGATGATTACTTAACCAATGTTGCCGAAAACTTTCTAATAGAGTAAAAGTTCCCACCACATTAGTTTGCACAAAAGCCCCAGGTCCAAGAATCGATCGATCCACATGGGATTCGGCGGCAAAATGGGCAACTGTATCGATATTTTCACCGGCAAATAATTCATCAACTAAAGCTCGATCGCAGATATCCCCTTGCAGAAAACGAAAATTCTTTCTATCTTTCAGTGTCGCTAAATTATTCAAATTGCCCGCGTAGGTAAGAGCATCAAGAACAATTACACGATCCTCAGGATAATTCTCGCACCAATGATGAACAAAATTCGAGCCGATAAATCCTGCTCCACCAGTAATTACTATGCTTCTAGCTTGATTCTCCGTCGTCATGGCCACCTCTAGCAAAAGTTTGCTACTTATTTTAGGCCTTTTTGCTTCACACTTCTTCATCAAAAGTGATCTGATCGGAACGATAATCCGGCGGTTCAACGTGAATTAAAATTCTCACAGGGCTAAATTGTTGGGTTAATCTTGCTTCTACCGCTTCCGTGATCCTGTGAGCAGTTTCCACATCTTGAGCGGAGACAACTAGGTGCATTTCTATAAATACCTGTCTTCCCACCACTCCCCGAGATGCGATCGCATGACAATTAAGCACCCCCGGCACCTGCATCACAATTTGATGAATCACCTCAGGAGCGATCGCCATTTCATCCACTAACAAAGGTAAATTCTCCATCAGGACTTTCCAACCACTGCTAAACACCAAAAAAGCGACGGGAAAGGACAAAATCACATCTAACCATTGTAATTGGGGAATATTAGCCGTATTGCCCACCCAAACCCCGACTAAACCCAATAAAACCGTAATTGTCACCCACACATCACTCATGGTATGACGAGCATCGGCAATCAAAATCGCACTACCGACACGCTGCCCCACGGATCTTTCATAATAGGTGACAAAAATATTCACCCCTAAAACGATAATTAATAGCCATAACTCAGGACCTGCAATCTCGACGGGTTTGCCTCCTTTGATAATACTCATGACCGCCCCTTGCAAGATTTCAAAACAGGCAATCCCCAAAAATGCGGCGATCGCTAAAGCTCCGATCGCTTCGTATTTCAGATGTCCGTAGGGATGATCTCGATCGGGATAGGGAGAGGAAAACCGCATCGCTACTAATCCCAAGACATTATTAGCACTATCGGTGACACTATGGAGAGCATCCGCTTGCAGACTTAAAGCACCAATTCTCAAACCCACCCCCGCTTTGATCGCCATAACCAAAATGTTCAGCAGCAGGGTGATCCAAAGAACTTTTTGGACGGTAGCCCGATTATCTTTTAAAACAGCCACAGGATTATCAGTTATCAGTTATCAGTTATCAGTTATCAGTGGGTAAGTTATCAGTTATCAGGGAAATTTCAACTAAAACCCCAAAACCCCAAAAACCCAACTACTTGAGGGTTGAAAAAGGGCAAAAATAAGGATTAAATTGCCTAAAGTCGGTAAATAGACCATTTAATTGATTATTATTCATTTTTAATTCTCCTGACTCCTGACGACCGGCTACTGACTCCTGACCCTAACAACAATTTTTGATTTTTACAAGAGGTCTAGTCAACAACAATTGATCAACTCCTGAAATAACAGACTCCCATCGGTCAAATTGAGCATCCGATCGGCGGCGCGTTCGGGATGAGGCATCATTCCTAGCACATTTCCTGCTTTATTGGTAATTCCTGCAATATTATTTAACGAACCGTTGGGATTCCCTGACTCATTTGCCTCTCCTGTGGGAGTACAGTAACGAAAGAGAATTTGTCCGTTATCCTCCAGAGATTTTAACGTATCTTCTGCGCCATAATAACGCCCTTCTCCGTGAGCAATCGGCAAATTAAGCACCTGTTGCGGTTGATAGCCTCGCGTCCAGACAGATTGATTATTTTCCACTTTTACCGGCACTCGATCGCAGATAAAATGTAAATCGCGATTGCGAATTAACGCACCGGGTAGCAGTCCGATTTCCGTTAATACCTGAAAACCGTTACAGATGCCTAAAACTAATTTACCTTTTTCGGCTTCTTCTCGGACAGTTTTCATCGCTGGTGAAAACCGAGCGATCGCACCACAGCGCAAATAATCGCCGTAACTAAATCCCCCCGGCACCACGATCACATCCAAATCCCCTAGATCCGTCTCTTGATGCCAAACATAGCGGGTGGGTTGCCGAAAAATCCCCTCCGTCACCGTTGCCACATCTCGATCGCAATTCGATCCGGGGAAAACAATAATCCCAAACTTCATAATTTTTAACTTGGTTAATTCATTGTGCAGAAAGCTCTCATCAGATCGGTGTTGGGAGAATGGGGAAATTCACCCATTCTCCCATTTCCCTATCCCCTATCCCCTATCTCCTGACAATGCAAATCAAAGCGATAATTTTCAATTACAGGATTAGCCAATAGTTGATCGCACATTTGAGCCAATTGAGCGCGAGCGCTGGTTTCGTCCGCTGCTGTCACGGTAAGCTCAATATACTTACCAATTCGCACCCCGGCTACAGTATCATAACCCAATTGCTTTAATCCCGACTCTACCGCCGTACCCGCCGGATCGAGAACCGAAGGGCGCAGGGTAACATAAATACAGCACTGATAATTTTTTGGCATAGAATTAACTTTGATCGCTGACCTTTTTGATATGAAATCCCAACGCACCCGATCGCAAGAGCGCATTATCCACTTACTCAAAACCTTAAATCGGGCAGTATCCGCTCAAGAATTGTTTGTGGAACTCCGTCAGCGTGACCAAAATATGGGGTTAGCCACTGTTTACCGCGCCCTAGAATCCCTAAAACTACAGGGTGCAGTGCAGGTGAGAACCCTAGCCACAGGAGAATCCCTCTACAGTTCCGCTCAGCAGGATCAACACCATCTTACCTGTATTCATTGCGGTCGGTCTATCGTCTTTAATGAGTGTCCCGTTCACGAATTGGAAGAAAAACTCGAAAAATCCCACCAATTCAAGGTTTATTACCACACTCTCGAATTTTTTGGACTTTGCGATCGCTGTCAACCCAGTTAAGTAAGCTGTACTACATTGAAACTGCCCATCGGGAAATTTTAGTACAAATGCTCAGGCTCTCAACTCCGGCACTCCCAACTCCAGGTCCGTCCTACAGGGATTAAACTGTTGTTTGGCCCTGGACTGTTTTAAGAGGGATTAACTCCGGTTGACTGTAGTGATGATGGCTGTTGAGGGGGGATAACAAGGGAAAAAAGGGCTGATGTAAACTAATTAATTGGGCCAGGGTTTTCTTGAGATGGGTACGGGGAACGATCGCATCGACAAACCCGTGTTTTAATAGGTATTCCGATGTTTGGAAACCTTCCGGTAATTTCTCGCGCAAAGTCTGTTCAATTACCCGTTTACCAGCAAAACCGATAGTAGCCTTTGGTTCGGCGATAATAATATCTCCCAACATGGCAAAACTGGCCGTGACTCCCCCCGTGGTGGGATTAGTCAAGACGGGAATATAGAGTAATTTTGCCTCCCGATGCCGGTTAAGAGCGCCAGAAATCTTGGCCATCTGCATTAAACTTAACATTCCTTCCTGCATTCTCGCCCCGCCAGAAGCGCAGATGATCACCAGGGGTAAACTTTCATCGGTAGCGCGTTCCGTCAAACGACAGAGTTTTTCTCCCACCACCGATCCCATGCTACCCCCCATAAAACGGAAGTCCATCACCCCTAAAGCTAAGGGTAAACCATCGATCGTCCCCGTTCCCGTTCGGACAGCATCCGTCAGACCGGTTTTTTCTTGGGTTTCCCGCAGGCGATCGCTATAACTTTTCCGATCGCGAAATTTGAGCGGATCCGTCGGTCGAATCTGTTCATCGAGGCAATTCCAAGTATTAGCATCGACTAACTGGCGAATTCTTTCTTCACTTTCCACCCGATTATGATGACCGCAATCGAGACAAACCAGTTGATTAGCTAATAAATCCTTCGTATAGGCCAAAACGCCGCAATTTGGGCATTTTGTCCACAAACCATCGGCTATTTCTCGTTCCTGTTGTTGTTGAACCTTGGGTTCTGTTTTTTGGCGATTTGCAAACCAATCAAATAGAGACATAGTTTAAAATAAAGACAATTTATCGACTTTCTTCTAGAGGACTTAATAACAAAAGTGCTGTCCAGCGATCTTGGGGACGCACTTGTAGGGCGGCCTGATGCCCCTGGCCGCAATAAATACCAAGGCCAATAGCGATAACGCGACTGGGGATGTCGTGAGCTTTGAGCATTTCCTGTAGCCAATCGGCTTACCCTAGACTGGGGGTTGTTCTAATGGTGATCCAAGACACGGAAGACTATTGTATCAAGATTTAATTACAAGATAGCTTTTTTACAAGAAAGGGAAAAAAATGGTTTGATAGGCTGAGATGATCTTATCACTCCAAAAGACACTCATCAGAGCGCCGAGGGCAAGAAATGGACCGAAGGGTATGGCCTGTTTTTTGGCCATTTTACCCATAAAAATGCCCGTCATACCGATGGCCGCCCCGATAGCGCAGGCCAGAAAAGCGGTGACTAATAATGCTTGCCATCCTAACCAAGCGCCGATCATGGCCGCTAATTTCGCATCTCCTCCCCCCATGGCCTGTTGTCCGAGGGCAAAACTCCCCCCCCACCGGATCAGATCAAATAACCAGACTCCTAAAACCGCACTAGCGATCGCTGAAAAGAGATAGATAACAGTTTGATTATTTTGCCAACCTAAAAGAGTTTGGAAAACTATCCCTAAAACTAATCCCGATTGGGTGAGGGAGTTGGGAAGCGTCATCGTGTCAAAATCGATCAAAGCTAAAGCTAATAACCAACTGAGGAGAATCCAATAGCCGAGGGTCTGCCAAGAAAAGCTAAAATCTCCTAAAACCAGACAAAATAACAAACCGGTAAAAGTTTCGACGGCTGGATAACGGACAGGAATCGGGGTTTTACACCAGCGACAGCGACCCCCTAGCCATAACCAGCCGAAAACAGGTATATTCTCGCTTTTACCTAACCTATGGTGACATTTCGGACAGTGGGAAGGGGGATAAACTAGAGATATCCCCTTAGGTAATCTATAGATGACCACGTTTAAAAAACTGCCCACCGAGGCACCAAAAGCGAAGACAAAGGCAAAAGTAACTAGATGAAAGAGGGTTTCCATCCTTAAACTGGCAGATAGTTGATTAGTTGGTCATCGCCCATTATAGGGGAAAAGATGCCCCTATCTCCCCTCTTAAGCATCCAGTAATAATACTTCAGGCTCATCCCTAAAGGTGAATTTTCTTCTGGGCTTTTTTGGTGGTTAATTAGCGGGGATAACCCTACATAATCGGGGGTAAAACCCCACTATCAGAGCCAAGGGGAACCTGACAAAATTAAATTATCGCCGTCAACGAGGAAAAATTAATGAAACCGATTGTTGAATCTTTTTACAACTGGTACAGCAGCAAAATCACTCACCCTAAATATCGTTGGATTATCATTCTGGGAACTATGGTTTATCTATTTAGCCCCCTCGATATTTCTCCTGACGTTTTCCCGATTATTGGTTGGATCGATGATGGCATTGTCCTCACCCTTTTAACCACGGAATTATCGCGATTAGTTCTTGATTATCGCGGTCGCCGTCCGGGGGGAGTAAAGAATCAAACCGAAGTTTCTTCCACAACCAATGCCGTTGATACTGACGCGGTAGAAGTCCCCCTTCAATAGTCTTTTCTTCTCACTCCTACTTCCTTTTTTTCCTTAACTTACCACCAGCAATTAATCATGATTACCTTGACCGAAATAACATGGGATCATGAAAGCCATTGTCTTTTTAAGCAATGGATGAAATGCGACTCGACCGGTTTTAACCCATCCTATCCTTTTCCTCTAATTTTAGACTAGAACTTTTGCAATTTAATTATATGTTATACAGGGTAAGCGCACCTAAAGATGTAGTCGATTATACAGACATATAGGGAAAAGCAGAAAAAACGGGCAAGAGGCATGACAATTTGTCAGCTTTCCTTCCCTGGAGAGGACTTTTAGAGGATGATAGTTGTTGTCCCACTGATTCCCGACCCTCTCAGGGTAAGCTCATCTAATTTGGTATAAATTGTACTTGACAAAGATTTCTAAATATGGTTCATAACTATACGATTGCTGTGCTGAGAGCCTTTTTTCAAGCCTAATTGAGATGCTCTTACCCTGCTTAAATAGTCAAAAGATTGAATTGGGGAATGTAGAAATGTGGATGAATGAACAAGTAAATCCTACCTTAAAATTTTGTATTCATTGCGGAAAAAAAGTTGATAAATATCAATATTCATCTATTGACTATGGAGATGTTTATGAATATGGTAATGACGTTTTTTCTCTGGCGCATTACCTGAGAAATAGATCAGGAGTTGTTACTTATCAATGTAGCTGTCATGATGAAGAATTACTTGCTCCTAATTTATGTAACACCGGATCTTGTTGTCCAGATTGTGGACATTTTATGAATTTTTTTGCCGAATATTGTGGTGTTTGCTCAAGAAAACTATGGTTCGGAGAATGAATCAGCCCTACCCTGAAAAACCTGTACTCCCCTGCTTTCTAGGGTCGTTTCATTCTCTGAAATGTCATTCTCTCAAATCCTTATCTGGCAACCTTTTTAGTCGATTTCTCGGAAATAAATAGCTGAAAATTTGTCAAAACGTCGTGCTTTGCTTACCTCATAAACAATTAAGGGCAGCAAAAAAAAAATTAGATTCGGAGAATGAATCAGCCCTACCTTAATCCCCCCTGAATAAGCTATCCCTTATCGGGATATTTCTTAACAATTTTTTCAGTAAGCACTCCAACCCTTATCCTGACTTGATTTCAGTTTTTTCTTTGTCAGTAAGGGTGTCAACAAGGAATATTACAAATTGTTAACCGAGTCTTGAAAGCCCTGTGCTACAAAGGTTTGAAATGTTAAGAAAGATGTGACTAATGGACAGCTTAATAAGGGGGGTATCTGATAGTTTTTAACCCCCAACTACCAGAAATGTTGAATCCGTACATAAAACTTTACATACGCCGAGAACAGCAGTTGACTGGGCAAGAGAAATGTCGATATATGGTTCTGCTCGCTGTCTATACTGGGGAGAAATCCCTCTGGCATTTCTCCCGTGCGGAATCTGGGCTAAAAATTAGCTCAGTCAGGAAATCTTGATGTTAAATTCCCCAAAAATTGCGCTAGGATCGGCTTAATAGCACAGGAAAGGCGATCGAGTGGGATAACCGATCCTGTGGCTTGAGAAGGTGACTGTATAATTGTTAGAGTGTCAATAGATCAATTCCAGAGGAATCATGAGCAATATCCAAGATAAAATTCAAGAAGAGCTAGAAAATGCCAGAGCCGTCTGTAGTACGGAAGGTGCTACCTCTGGTGAATGCGCCGCCGCTTGGGATGCGGTGGAAGAATTACAAGCAGAAGCCGCTCACCAACGTCAGGATCACCCCCAAAAAACCTACTTCGAAAATTATTGTGATTCTAATCCCGATGCCGCCGAGTGTCGCATTTATGAAGATTAATGGAGTCGGGCAGCGGTTTTTTCTCTCCTCACAGTAGAATCCTAGCTTTAGGGCGATCTCAACTATAAAGGGATCGCCCCTCGTTTTTTTGTTTGTTGGTCAAGCTGTGACCGATTTTGGCTCCTGCGTCCGAAGACAGTAAAATGTTGACAGTGTAATTGTCTGAATAATTTATGAATCAACTTTGGTTTCGTCCTCTCGTTTGGATAGATTATCGTTTAGCCGTCCTATTTACGGTGATTATTCCGGCAATTTTGTTGATTTGGTCTTTATTTGCAAAAATCGAATCATTGCAGAAATTGTTGATTATCTATTGGCGAGTGGCTAGTCTTTTATTAATTACCGTATATTTAATGATCGCTTCCTGGCCAATTGGTTTTGTTACCAGTTTTTTAGCTAAGATTTTAATTCCGATTTCTCTCTGGTTTTGGGTGGATATTAACGATGAAATTAAAGATTTACCCGCTAGTCCGATTAAATTTGTCACCACTGCTTGGCGTTGGGCAGTGACTATCTATTCTCCTTTGGGCGCGATTTCTACCTTACCTTTTCTTTCCTGTGCTATGTCAGGGGAATTGCTAAATTCTCCCTATTGTCAGGTTTGGCAGGAAGCACCCTGGCAGTTTCGCGAGATTTTTCATTCAGAAGCTACTGCTAATGTTTTGGGCTTTTTTGGTTTAGTTGGTCTCTCTTTTTATACTCTCTATTTTGCCCATTTTCTTCTTATTCGCCTTGGCAAACAGGGACGTTCAGCTTTACAACAGTAAGTTTTTAGCTATCGATGATTAGCCATTTTTCTATGAATATTGGTCAACAACTCGAACAATACACCCTCAAAAATCCCCACGAGGTTTTATTGGTGACTATTGCTGTGGATGGGGAGGAAGAAGAAATCTCTATTTTTAAGGGTTTTTCTAGTTCCCTTACCCGCAGCACCCCCTACGATCCCGATATTCCGCTCATTCCTGAAACGGCTAGAATTATTAGGATAGATCGTCTTGCTAGTCCCTATCATCCCCTTAAACCTCGCTACATTCAAGAAAATCTTACCTTAGAGGAAATGCAGTCTTTACTGATTAATTGAACTGGTAATTTTGCTTGGATAACATCAGCACTCATCTCTATCGATTTAACAGCTTTTATTTACGATCCATAAACTTTGTCTATCTAGACAAGAGGTAAATTTTGCGGCGTTTTAGTGGTAAAATTACCAAAGAACAATAATCTCTGCCAGCATTCAAGCTGTCAAAGTGGATTTCGTCCCCAGCATCGATCGAGAACAATCAAAAAACTGGAGAATAATCTGGAGAATCTATGCAGTTTAAACCATCTAACCAAGAACTCTTACAAATTGAGTATTTAGCCACCGCTGCCACCGGTCAAAATATGGTTAAAGACGAGGGAAAAGATGTGATTAAAGGATTAACTAAAACCCCCAAAAGTTTACCATCTAAATATTTTTATGATCGGCAAGGTTCCCAACTTTTTGAAGCAATCTGTCAATTACCAGAATACTATCCCACTAGGACAGAAGCCGCTATTCTCCAAGAATATGCTCAAGAAATTGTCGCCTATACAGGGCCCTGCGAATTGATCGAATTAGGTAGTGGTAGTTCCACGAAAACTCGTCTGTTATTGGACGCTTATTATCGGCAACAAAAATCCTCTAAATATGTCCCTATTGATGTTAGTGAAACTATTCTCAAAGCTAGTGCCATAGAATTACAAAAAGAATATCCTAATTTACCCATTCAGGGCTTAATTGGAACCTATGAACAGGCCTTAGCTTATTGTCAAAACCCTTCCTATAATACCAGAATGATTTTTTTCTTGGGAAGTTCGATCGGTAATTTTTCTGCGGCTGAATGTGATAAATTTTTAGAAAAAATTGCTACGGTTCTAAAAGCTGGAGATTATTTTTTATTAGGGATTGATCTGCAAAAACCGTCGGCAATATTAGAAGCAGCTTATAATGATGCTCAAGGGGTGACGGCCGCTTTTAATTTAAATATGCTTTCCCATTTAAATTGGCGTTTTCAAGCTGATTTTAACCTTGATTTATTTAGTCATCAAGCTATCTATAATCAAGATAAATCTCAAATTGAAATGTATTTAATTTGTCAAAAAACTCATCCTGTTCATCTGAAAAAACTCGATTTAACGGTTAATTTTCAAGCGTCGGAAAGTATTTTAACAGAAATTTCGCGTAAATTCAACCTAGAAACTATGCAAAAAGACCTAGAATCAAAGGGATTAAAAACGCTTAAGGTTTTCACCGATCCTGAAAATTTATTCGGTTTAATTCTCTGTCAGTTATCCCTATAGATAACGAAAACATTATCATTAGTAATAGAAGAATAAAAACATGGAAAAGATTCAAGCACAGGCTCCTATATCTCTAAATAAATGTAGTCGAGAAAATCTACTGGACTATTTTGAAAATGCTTGGCAATTAGAAGATATGCTGTTAAAAAGCATCATCAAAGAAGAAGCTTTTTATTGTAACCCTGACGATTTAAGAAATCCCCTAATTTTTTATTTAGGTCATGCTGCCGCTTTTTATCTGAATAAATTGCAGCTGGTTAACCTATTAAAAAAAAGCCCTAATCCTGACTATGAATTATTGTTTGGAGTGGGAGTAGATCCAGCAACTCCTGAAGAATTAAACTCTGCTATCGCCCAAATTCAGTGGCCCGGGGTGGCTAAGGTTTGGGAATATCGGCAACAAGTCTATGAAATTGTGGTCGAAATAATTAAAAATATCCCCCTTAATCTTCCTATTCATCCTCAGCATTCTCTCTGGGCATTAATGATGGGAATTGAGCATCAGCGTGTTCACTTTGAAACATCTTCAATGTTACTCAGACAACTGCCGTTAGACTGTCTGCAACGTCCTCCAGGTTGGCATTATGCTCCTGCTTTTGGTCAAGCTTATCCTAATCAAATGGTGAAGGTTTCTGGGGGAATAGTGGAAATTGGTAAACCCCAGGATTCTCCTGTTTATGGTTGGGACAACGAGTATGGTTATCGGCAAGTTCAAGTTAACAATTTTCTGGTGAGTAAATATATGATTACCAACGGAGAATTTAAAGAATTTGTCGATAATGGTGGCTACGAAAATCCCAGCTATTGGGATGAAGAAGCTTGGCAATGGAAAAATCATTACCGAGTCAAATATCCTAAATTTTGGCTGGTAGATGAGGGAGGAAATTATCAATATCGAGCCATGTTTGATGTTTTCGATTTACCTCTCGATTGGCCAGTAGAAGTGAACTATTATGAAGCGATCGCTTACTGTCGTTTTCAAGGTCAAGGAATACGTTTAATGACGGAAGCTGAGTGGAATTTAGTCAGCTATGGCAGTCAAAAAAATCGATGTTATACCCTAGAAAACGATAACTTTGATGACTATAACCTCAATTTAAAATTCTGTTCTCCCACTCCCGTAGGAATGTTAAAAAATGCTGGTAATAACTCAGAAATTTATGATTTACGCGGTAACGTCTGGGAATGGCTAGAAGATGATTTTAATCCCTTAACTGACTTTCAACCCCATTACCTCTATGCTGACAATTCCACTCCTTTCTTTAATAGTCAACATAAAATGATGTTAGGAGGAGCTTGGGTGACTAACGGCACAGAAATCCTACCCTACTATCGCAATTGGTTTCGCAGGAATTTTTATCAACACGCTGGTTTTAGAATCGCGCAAAGTCTTTAGGTGGGGTGTGGGGTGTGGGGTGTGGGGTGTGGGGTTTTATCGATTTTCAGGGAAAAAGTGCCTAAAATTTCCCTGCGATTACTCTAAGAGTCGGCACTTTTTGATGTCAAAAAAGCCTAAAGATATTATCCAACAAGGTTTTTAGATTTATTCTGCAAACTTTAGGTAATTGCCAATTTTTTAAAAAATTCCTGTAACAGTTGCCCCTCGATCGCTACAATAGAACCTAGTAGAGCGCGGATAAAATCGATCGCTATGAATCAACCTGCAATTTTTCATCTCGCTATTCCGATTACTGATGTGTCCACCGCTAAAAGCTTTTACTGTGATGGTTTAGGTTGTTTAGCAGGAAGGGAAACCGAGAAAGCGATAATCTTAAATTTTTACGGTCATCAGGTAGTCGCTCACGTCACCGAAATGCCTCTTACTCCCCAAAATAGCATTTATCCTCGCCATTTTGGTCTAATTCTGCCAGATGCCAGCGATTGGGACAATCTTCTCGAACAAGCACGAGTCAATCAACTACAATTTTATCTAGAACCAAAAACTCGCTTTACTGGGGAGATAACCGAGCATAAAACCTTTTTTATAGAGGATCCTTTCTATAATCTCCTGGAATTTAAACATTATCGCCACTACGAAGCTATTTTTGCCAGTCGGGAATTAACAGCGATCGGCGATCGAGCTTAAAATAAACAACAGGTGACTTTTTTGTAACCGGTTAGTTCTATCTTTAACTGCGACAAAAATAGGGGAACTTCCCTCAGATTTTCTCATCAAAACTACAAAAACCTTGGCTTGTAATGATCAATTCTTAGGAAATCTATGAAAAAAATTTTATTGTTAACCCTATTTATTATCGGTCTAGGATTTGCTCTCTTTAACTTTACTGGATTAGCAAATCGGGGCGAATATCAATCAATTTTGATCGACTTTAAGGACGATATACCCGTCATTGTCCTCGATGAGCAGTTAAATGCTATCAACAAAAAAGCGGGAAAAACCACCAGTTTAAATAGTATTTTTTCCATCGATGAACATCTTTACACCGTCGATGGAGATAGCAAACTCCTGAAAACTCTCCGCAATTCCGACCTAAAAAAATACACCGAATCGATCGAACCCGATTATATTTATCATGCTTTCATCGCCCCCAATGACCCCGACTATAGCAAACAGTGGAACTTGAGGGGGATAAACATCGAACGCGCTTGGGAAGAAAATCACGGTGAAGGGATCACCGTCGCTGTTATTGATACAGGTGTATCAAGAGTTCCCGATCTGCGAGAAACCGAGTTTGTCGAAGGCTACGACTTCGTCAACGATCGCAGCAATGCCGAGGACGATAACGGTCACGGAACCCATGTAGCGGGAACAATTGCCCAATCGACCAATAATAACTACGGGGTAGCCGGAATCGCCTACAAAGCCAAAATTATGCCCCTCAAGGTACTTTCCGGGACGGGTGGGGGAAGCGTGGGAGATATCGCCGAAGCGATCCGTTTTGCCGTCGATAATCAAGCCGATGTCATCAATATGAGTTTAGGGGGTGGAGGGGAAACCCAAGTAATGAAAGAGGCGATCGAATATGCCTATAGTAAAGGTGTGGTAATCGTCGCCGCCGCCGGTAATGCCGACGATAATTCCGCCGCCTATCCCGCCCGTTTTCCCCACGTTATCGGCGTTTCTGCGGTAGATGCCTCCGGAAATAAAGCTCCCTATTCTAATTTCGGGGCCGGAATCGATATTGCTGCCCCCGGCGGCTCCGATACGGGTAAAATTATCCAAGAAACCATCGATCCCGCTCAGGGGGGGGAACCGGCGTTCCTCGGTTTTCAGGGAACCAGCATGGCAGCCCCTCATGTTGCTGGGGTGGTAGCTTTAATCAAGGCCGCGGGAATTAAAGAACCCAGTGCAGTTTTAGAGGTTTTGCAACAGTCGGCCCGTAAGATCAATGATGATCCCTTTAATCATTTTGGGGCCGGACAATTAGATGCGGGCAGTGCCGTACAATTGGCCCTAAAAGGACAGATTACTTTCCGGGATTTTTGGCGTTGGTTGCGCGATAACGGTTATCTCAATCCCCGTTTCTGGATTGATGGCGGTGCGGTGGCGGTTTTGCCCAAAATGGCGATGGTTTTGGGTTCTTATCTCCTCGCTTGGTGGCTGAGAAGTTATTTTCCCTTCTCCTGGAACGGATTTTTGAATGCTGGTCTAATTTTTGGCAGTTCTGGCTTATTTTTCCTCAGAGGTCTTTATATCTTCGATTTACCCCAATGGCCTTTCCGAGTCATGGGGAGTTCTCTTTCTGACTTAGGAGGCGTTATTCAGGGAAGTTCTGCCCTTAATCCGCTTTTTGCCAGTGTTATCCTGCCCTTTGTCCTGATTGCTCTGCTTTTAGGCCATCCCCAAGCAAAATGGTTAGCGGTGGGGGTAACTTTAGCCATGGCGGTGACTTTAGGTATCAGTGCTGTTATCCATCCTACTCTGATCTGGTTAGGTTCTGGCAGAAGCGCTCAGGCATTTTTGGGCGTAAATGCGCTTTTATGTCTCGGTTTAAGTTATTTAGCCCTAAAAAGTGCTACTTCATCCCGATACGCTTAAACAGGGGTTACAATGGGACAACAAAGGTGATTTACCGATAAAAACCTCTTTGGTCTTGGTATCTCCCTTTTGTTTGGCATTGAGTTCTCCTACAACAGCAGCCTCGGACATTAACCGAGGTTTTTTCTTTATAGTGTATGTTAGTTTCTAAGGGTTTTTTGGGAATGCTGAATCTGTTTCTCGAAAGTTTCCCTCAATACCCCCTCGAATCATCGAGCTTATCTATTGTCTCTTTTCTAAGGTGTATATCATGTCAAATCATAAAATTCTCGTTATCGATGACAGTAAAGTGATCAGGATGCACATTCGCGATATGCTACCAGAGGGTAACTTTGAAGTCCTCGAAGCTAAAGACGGATTAGAGGGCTATCATCTCATCCGGGCTGAAAACCCGAATTTGATTATTTTGGACTTCCTTCTCCCGAAAATGAGCGGTTGGGAGGTGTTTCAGCAAATCGAAAGCGAAGATAATCTCAAAAGTATTCCCCTAGTGTTAATGTCGGGACGGAAAGAGGAGGTAGTAGAGAAAATCCCCGAACCTTTCCAGCATTTTGCCTTTATTGAGAAGCCTTTTGACCAAAAACAATTGGTACAAGCAATTAAAGAAGCGATGGCCAAGGCCAAACAGTATTCTCCTAAACCAACAGTTTCTAGCCCGAAACTAGAGGAACTCACTGGGGATTATACCACCGATATTCAGACTCTCCATGCCCAAATTTCCCAAATGCAAACAGAAATGGCAAGTATGAAGAGACAAATGGCTCAATTAGTGGCTTTTATTAAGAAAAAACTGGCCTAGAACTATTTATCCCGATCTTTTATAACTTGGGCAAGCAGTTATCGTTATCCGGCGGTGCCAATTTCTGGCTAATCTCCTGTCCCTTTTAAACAGGATTTAGTTGAAGTGGTATTTATGGCTCTTCTAGAGTAGTTATGATATATTAGCAGAAAATAATCCACGCAAGCCTTGCCAAAAGGCTAACCAGAATTCAAAAAAGCAATTTTAATAAAAAAAAGCTTTTTGCTTTGTTGGATTCCAGGCTATTTAAGGGGTTAGGCTTATTTCAACTACTAATTTGCTATCACCAGTCTAGGAGAGCCGTATTTATTTGGTGAGTGACGGCGAACCCTAAGTTATTAATTAACTGATAACTAATTATGAATTGGCAAGAAATAGCAGGTAATTGGGTTTTTCTCCCCCGTCGTCCCCGGGGTATCATTCACTTTTTAGGTGGGGCATTTGTGGCGGCAGCCCCGAATATTACCTATCGTTGGTTATTAGAAAGCCTTGGTAATTCAGGATACGCTATTGTTGCTACTCCCTTTGTTAATACCCTCGATCATAAATCGATCGCCCGCACAGTTTTAAACCGTTTTGATAATATTATTGAACGTCTGCGCTGGAATCATAGTCTGCCCCAAGGTTATCTCCCCATCTACGGATTGGGTCACAGTATGGGGTGTAAACTACATTTATTAATCGGTAGTCTCTACGAAGTCGAACGGGAGGGAAATATCCTAATTTCCTTTAATAATTATCCCATTCGTCGAGCTATTCCCTTTATCGAACCTTTGCAAATTGACACCACTTTTAACCTCGAATTTACCCCTTCTCCCGAAGAAACGAACGAGTTAATTTTCCAAGATTATGCCATTCGTCGCAATCTTTTAATCCGTTTTCAAGACGACACGATCGATCAATCTCTGGTATTAAATCCCCTGCTAAAAAAACGCTTTAATGATTTAATTACCCTGCGAACTCTCCCGGGCAATCATCTCACTCCCTTGAGTCAAGATGTCAGTTGGCAAACCGGAGAAGTATTCACTCCCCTCGATGCGATCGGCCAATGGTTAAAACAGGGACTTGCCCGGGATAATTCCCGTCTCAAAGATGAGATTCTCCACTGGTTAAATCCCGTCCTTCCTGCCTCTCGTTAGCTTTCCTTTAGATTAATCCCCATTGCCCGTAATTGCGCCTCTAAGCGGGCTAATTTTGCCTCAGCCAATTCGGCCCGTTGACGTTCCTGTTGGGCTTGCTGTTCGGCGGCATCGGCCCTTTGTTCGGCTAATTCAGCCTTTTGCTTGATTTCTGGGGTGGTCAAAAACCGGGAGCCATCGGGATAAAAAATAGCTAACTGGGGACTCTCCAGTTGAAAACGAATCTGTAGCCGCGGACTCTGCCAATTATCGATCGCGGGAATCATCTGCAATTGATCACCCCTTCGCCACCAACCCTGTAGATAATTAGCATCGGGATCGTAGAGATAATATTCTTCTACGCCAAAACGCTGATAAAATTGCCATTTTCGGCGCATTTCCGCTTTAGTGTTGCCCGGAGAGAGAATTTCAAAGACCACCTGCGGCGCAATCTGGTTTTCTAACCATTGCTTATAGGAACCTCGATCGCCCTTGGGTCTGCCAAACACCACCATAGCATCCGGCGCTTGACAGGTTTTATTATCCCCCTCGATCGGATACCACAACAGATCGCCAGCGATAAACACATTGTCATTGTCTGCGAATAAACATTCGAGATTTTCCTTGATCGTCACAATCCAGCGAAACTGTTTGGTATTATCGGCCATCGGTTTACCGTCACTATCGGGATAGATAATCTCCGACTCAGAGAAAGATATCGCCTTGATCATCGTTCTACTCCCTATCGTACTAACTATTTAGTATAGCGTTAAATTCCCTGACGAAAGAGGGCAAAAGCCGAAGTATAACCGTGTAAAAAAGTGCGCCCAGCCACCGGCCCGATTTCTCCGTTGCAAAAGAAACCGGCGAGGGGAACATTGGCGAAATAACGCTGAAAAAGACCCGAATCAAAATCCGGTTTTTCGTAGAGATTTTCCCCGCGACCGAGACAGGAAAAGATCAAAGCACCTAGCACATCTGAACTATTAGGTTTTTCTTGGGGAAAAGCTTGCAAAAGTAATTCTAAATCTAGGGCGGAAGTGTCGGCATCACGCAGGTGAAATTGTACCCGCTGCCCCGGACGAACTCGATCGCCAATTGCGATCGCACCTTGACGAGGATCTACTCCCAAAACACTGCGAATTAAGAAATCCCCGGCCCGCAACTGCATTTTAAACTCATCCCTAGCAATACCGATAAAAAGGGAGTTTTGCACTAATTCTCGGTCTTTTTCCCTTAAGGAGGGGATTAAATCCCGCAGTAGGTTTAAAGGTGGTTGCGGAGTCCCATCGGCCCCTTTACCGGTCATGGAGATGATAATATTGCGTTCTCCCTCACTCACCTGATAAATCGGTCCGATGGGACGACAACCCTGGGCGACGATAGTTTCGACGATAATATTGCCAGAAAGGGCGATTCCTACGGTTCCCTGACGATAGAGATAGGTATTACGCGGTTTTTGTTGATCGTGGTAGAACAGACCCCCAGAACGTTCGATCATGCCACCACTGACTAAACCGCCGATTTTGGCCGAACCGGGGTAGGCAAAATCCAAACCCTCTAACAGATCATTGACGCGACTGGAAAAAGGATCGGCTAAAAGGATAAATTGGGGATTTTTGGCCGCTTCTACCCCTAATAATTCTGTCCAACTAGAGGGGGAACTGTCGAGATCGGGCATTTCCGCCGCTTCGATATAGAAGGGCTGCACTTCCACATCGGGCAAATGGGCGACGGTGAGACTTAAAGCTGGACTCGCTTCGATTTCTCGCGCTTTTTCCCTGTCACCCATGCCGACAATTCCCGCCCCACCGCAGCCGATCAGCACAGGAACGGGGAGTTTATCCAAGATTAAGGGAACTAAACGGGGATAGTCGCTGGCATAGGCAGAAGAAATAAAAATTATGGCTAAATCTGCCGATCCAACTAACTTATCTTGCACTTTTTCCACTACCTCCGTCACCGCCGCTTCTAGGGAGGGACGGGTTGATAGGGCATTAATCCACTCGATGCGATCGCTCATGTTTCTTGACCCCAAATTTGGTCTAAATGGTCAAAAATGATCATCTTAACAATAAATTAACCTAAAAATCCGCTCTTCGTGGCTGGAGGTGGGGATAAATTATAAAATTGTCATGACGTGAGCAAATACAGCCGCAAGGGATTGCCAGTTATTTTAATCATATTTGATCTTAAAATAGAGAATTGTCCCCGCTAAGATAAAAGTAACAAAATTAGCGACAATAATCGGTTTGCTGCTCATATAAATCCCGTAGATTAGCCAAAGAAAAACCCCCAGACAAAAGCAAATAAACATAGTTAGGGACAAGTCCTTAGCCGAACGATAACGCCAAGTTTTAATCACTTGGGGTAAAAAGGAGACAGTTGTTAATATTCCCGCCACGATCCCGATTAGTTCGATAATATTCACCGATTATCCTCTTTGCTTAGTTTCTCTCATTTTAAACTGTTGACTATCTAAATTACTCCTGAAGACGGCTCTCCCGACATCATCGGGTAAAGTGTTGGTAAATGTGACATTTTTTCCCATTGTTTCTATTGAGCGATTACTATCACTGAAGTGCCGATTTGTACCTTTTCAAATAAAGCCTTTATATCTCGATCGCGCATCCTGACGCAACCGTGGCAGACGGCGCTGCCGATGAGATTTTCTGGGGTTGTACCGTGAAAACCGATAAAATTCTCGCCATTAGTCCAAAATCCGAGCCAAAGCACCCCTAAAGGGTTGTTTTTTCTCGATGGCACCAGTTGACCGGTGAAAGGATGTTCCCAGACCGGTTCCCGCACCATCTGAATCATCCGAAATTGTCCCGTCGGGGTTTCCCAACCCGGACGACCGATCGCCCCTGGGTAAGAAGCAATTATTTTCTGTCCTTGGTAAACAAAAACCCGTCTTTTTTTTAAATTCAGCAGCAAACGGGTTTCCGTTCGGGTTGCCGTGGTTGCGGGAAGGGAATTGACGGGACTAACTGGGGGATTGAGGAAAAATTCCCCCATTCCTAGACATAAACAGAGAATCGGCAGCAAAACTCGCATCTGATACCAGCAAAGTCAAAATTTTTTATCTGCATTCTAGTCTGATTGTGACGATATATGATCACTGCGGGATGCTTCCGATCAAATCGGAGTCGAGTTAGGCTAATTCGGTTACACTAATCCATAGCTGGAATATTAACTTTTGTAACTATGACCGCCGCTATTGCTCTCGATCGCGTTTCTAAAATCTACAATAATCTCCCAGTAGTTAACGAGCTTTCCTTTGCTATCGAAAAAGGGGAAATCTTTGGTTTACTCGGTCCCAACGGTGCGGGAAAATCGACGACAATCCGCATGATTATCACCCTAACCGAAGCAAGTCAAGGAGAAATCGCAGTGGCGGGGTATGATGTGAAAAAATACCGCGATCAGGTGAAAAAAAATATAGGGGTAGTCTTGCAACAGATTAGCGTTGATGGGGAATTAACCGTCTGGGAAAATATGGAATTTCACGGCCGGATGCACCATATCCCCAATCCCCAGAGACAGGAATTAATCGATCGCTATTTAGATTATGTCAGTTTAAGCGATCGAAAATCTGCCCTGGCCAAAACTCTTTCCGGAGGGATGAAACGACGTTTACAGATTGCTCGCGCCCTTCTTCACGAACCAAAAATCCTCTTTCTCGATGAACCAACTGTCGGTTTAGACCCCCAAAATCGTCGTCGTTTGTGGGAAGTAATTCGCGATTTAAACCGGCAAGGAATGACAATTTTATTAACCACTCACTACATGGAAGAAGTGGAATTTCTCTGTCAGGATAACGGCACAGGAAAAACGGGCAGAATTGGCATTATGGACGCGGGCAAATTAATCGAATTAGGAACTCTCACGGATTTTCGCGCTAAGTATGGCGAGGGATTAGTTATCAAACAAGTTGGCGATAAAATCGATTATAAATTCTTCCCCACTGTGGCTGATGCTAACTCCTATATGGACAGTTTGAGCGATAAAACTGGGGTAATGTGTCGTCCTTCCAACCTCGAAGATATCTTTGTGGAACTGACGGGACATCAATTAGATTAGATTCTTGGTTTGGCTGTTAGGAAGTTGTTCAGTTATCGGTTTTTGACTCCAGTTTTTCGGAGATTAGCTGTGTTTAAATCGCCATTTCTTGGCTTTTATCCGGTGTCTATTTTATTGGCAAACTTGCTAAGCTAAGACGCATTTTAACTGCCTATCCTTAGATTAGCTGAATTTCCCCCGCCCCCCCTTGCCCCCCAAC
>LFEF01034518.1_pt1 | contig 56567 bp, 49 predicted proteins | sample 619371 | NCBI WGS metagenome assembly LFEF01 (sample SAMN03014291, study PRJNA259931) | freshwater metagenome | biome: lake; feature: waterbloom | place: China: Taihu Lake | collected 2006-08 | depth 0 m m
TTATAGCGTTTTTCAGTCTGCTGAGGTACAAAAGTTATGGGTTTTAGGCAAAAGGCAAGAGGCAAAAGTCAAAAGGGAAGAAAAATATGTGTACCTCACTAGCTTATAGCGGTGTGCAGTCGTATTAGGTACAGTGTCACAAGCTATAAACCATGCTAGGCAAAGCTTGGTCTGTATCTCACTCAAGCGCTTACCGCTATAGGATTGACGCTCTTTCTGAAATTTTTCTAAAATATTGTTGATAACCGTTTCGACCTCTAATCCTTCCCCGTTGTCTAATTCGGCTACAGCAATATCAATTTGATGACCAGTTTCTTCTCGCCATTGTAAATAATCTTCATTGATGGTGTCCAGCAAGTGTAAAGCGGTATCTATGAGCTGCTCTACATGATCAAATCTGCCACTTTTTAACTGTTCTTCGATAAATTTTTCTTGATTGGGTTTTAGTTGAATATTCATACTAATTTTTGTCAGTTCAAGGACTAAATTATAAGCATTCTATTTTATTAGACTGCAAGGAGCAGACAGAATAGACTAAGATTATCGCTTATCTAGGGGCAGAAATAAGGTAACAATCCACAGTAGGATAGAGATTGCTAAAAATTGACTCTTGAGTAGAGTGGCAACAAGATGGCGAAAGCGGCGATTATTGGATTGGGAAGATCGGGAATAGCAGCGGCAAGATGCTTAAAACGGGATGGTTGGCAGGTGACATTAAGCGATCGCTCCGATTCTCCCAGTTTACAAGCAACCAAAACCAATCTGGAAAGGGAAGGAATTATTGTCAATCTTGGTCAAAATCTCAGTCTAGAGGCTTCGGACTTGCCCGATCTTATCGTGGTTAGCCCCGGCGTGCCTTGGGATGCCCCGATTTTAATTACCGCTAGAGAAAAAGGCATCGATACGATCGGAGAATTAGAATTAGCTTGGCGTTATCTGCAATCTTCTCCTTGGTTGGGGATTACGGGAACTAACGGCAAAACCACCACCACCGCCCTCTGTGCCGCTATTTTTCAAAAAGCGGGGTTAAATGCCCCTTCCTGCGGTAATATCGGCTATGCTGCCTGTGAATTGGCTTTAAAAGCCGATCAATACGATTGGATTATTGCGGAGATTAGTAGTTATCAGATCGAGTCTAGTCGGGATTTATCGCCGAAAATCGGCATCTGGACAACTTTTACCCCCGATCACCTCAGTCGTCATCAAACCCTGGCAAATTATTATCAGATTAAAGCCTCTTTACTGCAAAGAAGCGATCGCCAAATCCTCAACGGTGATGATCCCTATCTGCGTCAAATCGGTGTTAGTCAATGGCAACAAGCTTACTGGACTTCTGTGCAGGGCAAAGATGCGCTTTTGGGCGATCCTAGTCGTGGTGTTTATCTGCAAGATAACTGGATCGTGGCTTTTGGGGAGTTAATTGCCCCAGTTAATCTCCTGAAAATGGTGGGTAGTCACAATCAGCAGAATTTGCTTATGGCTGTGGCCGCCGCTAGATTGGCAGGAATCGAGAAAAAAGCCATTACCGAAGCGATCGCCACTTTCCCCGGAGTTGCCCATCGTCTAGAGTACATTTGTACATACAAAGGACTAGAATTTATTAATGATAGTAAAGCAACTAACTACGATGCCGCCGCAGTGGGCTTACAATCCGTCCCGAGTCCGGTGATTTTAATCGCGGGGGGAGAAGCGAAAGCCGGGGATGATCGGGCTTGGATCGCTGAAATTAAGGCAAAAGTCGCCACTGTGCTGCTTATTGGTGACGCTGCCGCCGATTTTGCCCGTCGTTTACAGTCAGCTGGTTATCAAGATTATGAATGTGTAGAAACGATGGACAGGGCAGTTCAACGCGCAGCTGAACTAGGACTGGCAAAAGAGGCTAAAGTGGTGTTATTATCCCCCGCTTGCGCTAGTTTTGACCAATACCAAAGTTTTGAACATCGCGGCGATCACTTTCGGCAATTGTCTCTACAGTTGTAGGGAGATGGGGAATAGGGAAGTGGGGGAATGGGGAAGTGGGGGAGTAGGGAAGTGGGGAATTTCAACTAAAACCCCAACCCCCTAACACCCTAAAACCCTAACACCCTAAAACCCTAACACCCCAATACCCTGAAACCCTGTTGCCGACAGCTAAGACGCAATTTTTGTTCCCAAAGATACTCTTTTTTGGCTAAGTTGGGTAAAATCAGGAGGAGTTAACCAAAAAAATTAAGAGAAAAAAACGTGCTGGGATCGTCCTTCCGTCTTGATCATCTTTTTAACAAGCCCCTAATTGCCGGTCTCTTGTCCTGTGTGGGTGTCTTGCTGCCGATCCCAGTTTTAGCGACACCGGTGGCAGTGTTAAAAAGTCAAGAAAATGCCAATCAATGGACAGATATAACCGAACGTTTGCAAAATGTCGGGGTTAATTACTGCATTCTCCAGAGTAATCAGTGGCAAAGCGACGCGGATTTAAATAAAATTAAGGTTCTAATCATCCCCAACGTCGAGACTATTTCCGGTTTACAAGCTGATGTCTTGAGTCGTTGGCTTAATCGCGGTGGTAAAATTATTGTCACCGGTCCGGCGGGGAATCTTTCGGAACCTGCTGTGCGTCATCAATTGCGATCGCTATTTGGGGCCTACTGGGCCTATCCCCACTCCCAAGCTTACACCCTGCGGCCGACTAATTTAGGTGAATTGAAAAACCAAAAACCTTTAGCCAGCAGTCTCCTCGGTGGTGTGGTTATCCCCACGGGAGTTAATAGCCAAACCGTTGCCGTCTGGGGGGCGCGCAATAATCCCCCCGCCGTTGTCCTCAATAATAACTCGATCTTTCTCGGTTGGCGCTGGGGCAGCGATGCCGTCGCTAATCTCGCCCTCGATAGCGCTTGGCTAGAAACCGCCCTGCAACGCTACGGCATTAATCGCAGTTCTTCTCCTAGCACAATTGCGCCCTATTGTCAAGGAAGCTCAACAATAGTTAATAATATTAACAATACCCCAACAGCGATCTCGCGTAGCGAGCGCGTTGCGACCGCACCCCGTCGCCCTCTACCGCAGATTTCAGAAAATCCCCCCAGGGAAACGGCGAGATTAAGTCCGAGTACCGGGCAAATTCCCCCCAAAGCGAGCCTAACTCCCCAACAAATTAGCCAGATGACTGCGGAATTGCAGGGATTAATCGGGCGTTATGGGGTGACTCTCTTAGCTTCAGAGGCCAGTAATAGTAATATATCCAATACTGATAAATCCTTAGCACAAGCATTTCATAATCGTGGGAAAAATTCCCCCACCACAGATACAGCCAGACGATTCCGTTTAGCTCTAGAAAATGCCCAAGGAACCTTAAATAATTTTCAGAATTTAATCGTCCAGGGTTCCTATACCCAAGCGAGGGAATTTTGGTTACAAGCGCGGCGAAATCTTTGGGATAATTATCCCACTAATCGACAATTTGCCCAACCAGAAATACGGGCAATGTGGTTAGATCGAGGCACGATCGTAGAAGCTAAAAACGAGGAGGATTTAGCTAAAGTATTTGATCGCATGGCGGCAGCGGGTATTAATGTGGTCTTTTTCGAGACAGTTAATGCTAGTTATACTATTTATCCCAGTCAAGTTGCCCCCGAACAAAACCCTTTAACTAGAGGTTGGGATCCCCTTAAAGTTGCCGTTAAATTAGCCCATGAACGCAATATGGAAATCCACGCCTGGGTGTGGGTTTTTGCGGCGGCTAATCAAGCTCATAATAAAGTATTAGGGCAACCATTAGATTATCTGGGTCCAGTTTTATCGCGTAATCCCGATTGGCGGGCAACTAATAAAAGTGGTGGTTCTTTTGATTACAGTCAAGGCACGAAAAAAGCCTTTTTTGATCCTGCTAATCCCGACGTACAGAACTATCTTTTATCTCTTTACGAGGAAATTGTCAAGAATTACGATGTGGATGGCTTGCAGTTAGATTATATTCGCTATCCCTTCCAGAGTCAAAATTCTCATCAAACCTATGGTTATGGTAAATCCAGCCGTTGGTTATTTAAACAAATGACAGGAGTTGATCCCATTACTTTAAATACCCGGGGTGCTTTATGGGAACAATGGACTAGCTTTAAAATCCGTCAGGTTGATACTTTTGTCTCGCAAGTTTCCACTCGATTAAAACAGATCCGCCCCCACTTAAAAATGTCGGCGGCGGTGTTTCCCCTAGAACAAAAAGAACGATTATATCGTATTCAACAAAACTGGGAAGAATGGGGACAAAATCAATGGATAGACCTGATATTTTTAATGACTTATGCGCTCGATACAGGGACTTTAGAAGATAAAACCCAGTCTTTATTTGATCGCCAAATAGCAGGAAATGCTCTGATTATACCCGGTATCCGTCTGTTAAAAGTACCCGATCAAGTCACCATCGATCAACTACAATTTATTCGCAATCTTCCCACTTCGGGATTCGCTCTTTTTGCCACAGAAAATCTCAATCCCAACCTGCAAACAATTCTTAATCGCATTCAGGGATCGATAATTACCAAAAAAGCTGAACCTTTACCTCACCGTCAACCCTTTAAAACGGCAGCGGTGCGGTTTAATTCTCTGCGTCAAGAGTGGAGTTTTTTAATAGTGAATAATCTATGGGCAATGGAGGAGCGAACCTTAAAAGCTTGGGGTCAAGAAGTGGACGAAATGGCTAATCTATTAGAACAATTAGCTACTAATCCCAGCCCTCGCAATTTGACTTTAACTCAAAATGCTTTAAAGCGATTTAGCTATCAATTTAAATCTGTGATGTCCAGACAAAAAGATTTATCTGCCTATCAAATACAAGTCTGGGAAAATCGCCTCGCCACCCTACAAAGTCTCCTAAGTTATGGTCAAAGGGTTGAGTTTTAATTAGGGTTTGCCCAAAAAGTTTATTGGTGGAGTTAGGAGACAGGATTCAGGAGACAGGATTCAGGAGACAGGAGACAGCTTTTATTTATTCTCCCCACTCCCCAATTCATAATTCATCATTGCCACACCCCACATTCTACACTCTCTTGTCAGAGGCCCGCCGGAATATGTAACAATTTATGGGAGAAACCCCAAGCAAATTCAACGAGAAAAACATGGCAGCTACAATTAAGAAAGGAGCTTTAGTCCGCGTGGTGACGGGAAACCTAGAAAATAGCCTCGAAGCCCTAGCCAGCGATCGCCGTTTACCCAGTTATATGTTCAACTCGACAGCAGAAGTCTTGGATATAAAAGATGATTACGCTTTGATTAAATTCTATGTTCCTACCCCCAGTGTGTGGCTAAAGCTCGAACAACTGGAACCCGCCTGATGAGGAATTGCCTCATCCATAAACCATGGTTGACTTCTACGATACACCCATCCCCTGTCAATCGCCCCGAGTCTCGGTTATTGGTGCTGGCAACGTCGGACGCACCCTGGCCCAACGCATCGCCGAAAAAAACCTCGCCGATGTGGTTCTCCTCGATATCGTCAATGGTTTGCCCCAGGGTATTGCCCTAGATTTGATGGAAGCCCAGGGCATAGAACTGCACGACAGCGAGATTATTGGCACTAATAACTACGAAGACACGGCAGGCTCGGATATTGTCGTGATTACGGCCGGATTAGCCAGAAAACCGGGCATGAGTCGCGATGATCTCATGAATGTCAATGCCAAAATTGTTGTCGAGGCCGCCACTAAATGCCTCCAGTATTCTCCAGAGGCCATTTTTATCGTCATCACTAATCCCCTTGATGTGATGACCTATCTAGTCTGGCAATCAACCGGTTTACCCCCCCAAAGAGTGATGGGAATGGCCGGAGTCCTCGATTCTTCCCGTTTACAAACCTTTATCGCCATGGAATTGGGGGTTAGTACCGCCGACGTTCATGCTATGGTCTTGGGTGGTCACGGTGATTTAATGTTGCCCCTACCCCGTTACTGTACCGTCAGTGGTGTGCCGATTACCGAATTAATGGACGAGATAACGATTAATCGTCTAGTGGAGAGAACTCGCAACGGTGGGGCTGAAATCGTCAAATTACTGCAAACTGGCGGCGCTTATTACGCCCCCGCTTCCTCTGCCTGTATCATGGTCGAGACGATATTGAGAAATCAATCCCGTTTACTGCCGGCGGCAGCCTATCTTAAAGGTGAATACGGTTTACAGGATGTCTATCTGGGGGTTCCCTGTCGCTTAGGCTGTCGGGGTGTGGAAAGTATTCTGGAAGTGCGTTTGACCGATGCTGAACGTCTGGATTTACACACTTCTGCCGCCTCAGTTCGTCAGAATGTTCATTTAGCCCTTGACAGTCTCAAGGTTTTGATGTAGTTAATACAATTCGTATTTTAAGAGGGTACAGGGCAAAGAACCGTTATACAAGGGAGTGCGACGGGAAGAACGCAGACCGATTTGTTTAGTCAGTTCTTTGTTTCCCGATAAAATATAGGCTGTCCAACCCTTAAACCTCTGTTTTAAGACATCACCGAAGGATTTATATAAGGCCCCTAATTCTTCGGTATTGCCCAATCTTTTGCCGTAAGGGGGATTACAGAGAATAATCCCTCGATCGCTCGTCGGTTCTAAATCGGTGATGCTTTGCAAGCTAAAATTAATATGGTCCTGCACTTGACAAAAATAGGCATTATCCTCGGCCTGATGTAGAACCTCGTAATCGGCATCACTAGCATAAATTGGCGCATTTAGCTGAAATTTTTGTTTTTCTTTAGCTTCCTTAAGCAAAGATTGCCATAAATCCGGTTGATAGTCTGGCCACTTCTGAAATCCGAACTGGGAACGAGATAAACCGGGGGCAATATTTAAAGCTTTTAAGGTCGCTTCGATGACAATAGTTCCCGAACCACAAAAAGGGTCTAAAAGCGCCATATCATCCTGCCATGCCGATAATTCTACCAAAGCAGCGGCGAGACTTTCTTTCAGAGGTGCGACTCCCATGGCCCGATGATACCCGCGACGATGTAAACTGTGACCAGAACTATCTAAACTAAGCACACAGCGATTTTTCTCGATATGAGCGTTAATTTGCAGGTCGGGATTTTCTGTATCCACAAAAGAACGGGGATTCCCCTGTTGACGCTGTTGGTCGATAATAGCGTTTTTGATGCTTAAGGCGGTGTAATGGGTGTGATTGAGGCGATCGTTCGTTCCCGTACATTGTACCGCTAAAGTTTCCTCACTGCTGAGATAATCGCGCCAATCAATGGCTTGAATGCCATCATAAAGTTCCTTCCCATCCCCACAGGGAATTTCGGCAATGGGAACCAAAACCCGAAAAATAATTCTTGACCAAAGATTGACTCGATAGAGTAGGGACAGATCTCCCTGAAAATGGACTCCCGTGAATACTGGTTTCACTTCTTTAGCCCCTAGGAATTCTAATTCCCTAGCGGCAATTTCTTCTAGTCCCCTAGCGGTAGTAGCAAAATAGGATCGAGTCATTTCAGTTATCAGTTTTCAGTTTTCAGTTATCAGTTATCAGTTATCAGGTTTCAGGTTTCAGGTTTCAGGTTTCAGGTTTCAGTTTTCAGTTTTCAGTTTTCAGTGACTAGCGCCGGTCGTTGGTAGCTTGAAATCAGAAAGATTTTAATTTTTATCCCCTTGTAAATTCCCTATCTGATTCCCTCAAGTCAGTTAAAATCGACTAATGTCATAGGATTTAGTGCATCGGAAAATTTTACGCAATCACAAGCATAATAATGGGTGCATCTCATATTTTGTGATTTTCTCTCACCTATAGGTGAGCAGCAGAAATTATTAAAAGAGGGCGAAGGCAATTCGCCCCGACAATCATATTATTGCGCCAATGGTAGGGGCGCATCGTGGTCAGTGAGTTTATCGAACTGCGTGCGCCCAAATGTAATATAGATATTTCTCCAAAATTCAGATGCACCCATAATAATCCTCTTTTGTCAAGGCAGAAATGCTTAAGAATTGTGTCGCTGTGGTCATTAGTTTTATCCTGACTCTGTGGATATCTCCTCTCCCCTAGATTCTTAACAAGTAATTGAGATGCACGGGCAGCTAATCTACTGAGAAACCCAAAAAATGCGTCTTTGATTGGGATCCCGTCGGGGACTTTGTTCTCCCATGACTTGCCGCGCTTGACTAGGATCGAAGCTGCGAGTAAATTGACCGCGTAATTGATTGACGCGTTCCTCCTTTTCTTCGACCGCCAAACGCACTTCTTCCAGTTTTGCCTGTTGCATCTGTTGGTAGGGTAGCAAACGAGCGATCGCAAAAACTGCCGTGATGGAAAGAGCGCTATAGGCAATAATTCGCAGCCAAATCTCGATAACTTGCCATTTTTGGGATTTATTGCCGCTTTTTTGCTTTGTTCGTGGTTTTTTGTCGGTTTGATTTCGATTAACTGTTCGTGCGGTCATAGATTTACGAGTATAAGTAAAATCGGTCAGAAAAGTGGCTAATTACTTTCAATTTACACCCAATCACCGACAACTGGTAACTGATGACCGATAACTGAAAAACCCTAATCGGTCTATCCTATAGCTAGGTCAGACGGGATTAGGGTTTATTGAAAGCGGTTTTACTTATAAAGTTCCGTCGCTAGACGAAAAGCCAAAATCCCGGGGATTAAAGCAATTACCAGAGCGACCAAAACTTGAGTATCAGAAAGCATTGCTGATTATCTCCTCATAAAGATATTCATCCAATACTTTCCGACATCATCGGGGTCCTCTGCATCATTTCGTTACAAGACTTCATATCTCCCCACCCCGATGACGGTTATCTCCCCTAGAAAAGAAAGTTGTAAAAGCGTTAAGCTGAGGTATTGCCATGATTACATTTATTTTTACCTGCGGCCTCAATGTTAGACTCGCTCCTTGATTCATCTCTAACCCTTAGTCTAAAAACCCCGTTAATTCTGTTGGTTCTCATTGCCCTAGAAGCGGTATTATCAGCAGATAACGCCATTGCTCTCGCTTCCATAGCACAGGGATTAGGAGATCATCAGCGTCAACGTCAGGCCTTGAATATTGGCTTAGTTTTCGCCTATATTCTCCGTATGATCTTGATTCTTACCGCCACCTGGGTGGTTAAATACTGGCAGTTTGAACTTTTGGGAGCAGTATATTTGCTCTGGTTAGTCTTTAATTACTTTGCCTCCCCTGAAGACAAGGATCACAGCCATCATAGTCTCCAGTTTCACTCTCTCTGGCAAGCTATCCCCCTAATTGCCGTTACCGATTTAGCTTTTTCCCTCGATAGTGTCACCACCTCCATCGCCGTGGCCGATGATACTTGGTTAATTCTGCTTGGTGGTACGATCGGAGTAGTTACCCTGCGCTTTATGGCGGGTTTATTTATTCGCTGGTTAGAGGAATACACCCACCTAGAAGATGCTGGTTTTGTCACCGTCGGTTTGGTGGGTTTAAGATTGCTGTTGCGGGTGATTAGCCCCGATTTTGTGCCGCCAGAATGGATTATGATTAGTTTAATTGCTATCCTCTTTGCTTGGGGTTTCTCAAAACGCAACGATCGAGAACCAATAGAGAGTGATACCATCCAATCTGATAAATTGCCATAAAATAATCATCAGGAGTCAGGAGTCAGGAGTCAGGAGTCAGGAGTCAGGAGATTATTTTTATGGTTCTTCCGAACTTACACTGTAGAAAATTCCCCAAGCTCCCTCTCTGTCCAGCAATGCTCTAAAGTTGATAAATATCAATCTAACAAAAACTCAAAGCCTTGCTGTACAAGCTTTACAAGCATAAGTTGTTAATAGTTTTGCATGACAGATTAGGTAGAGCCATTTTTATTTATTCTCCCCACTTCCCCACTTCCCCACTCCCTACTTCTCAACCCCTCAATAATTACCGACCACTGAAAAGAGAATCCCTAGAAGATCATGTCATCTTTACCGACTCCATCTGCTGATACCTTAGAAAATTCTACTCGATCGCCCTCTTGGAAAATTAAACTCCTCTACGATGGAGAATGTCCCCTCTGCTTGCGGGAGGTTAATTTTCTGCAAAAACGGGATGCTGGGAGAGGATTAGTTGCTTTTGTCGATATTGCCGCCGAAAACTATAATCCGGAGGAAAATGGCGGTATTTCCTTCGCGGCGGCCATGGGACGAATCCACGCTGTACTAGCCGATGGTACTATCCTCCAAAATGTGGAAGTGTTTCGCCAAGTCTATGATATTTTGGGCATCGGTTGGATTTATGCCGCTACCAAATGGCCGGTTATTGGGTTTCTAGTGGATATTATCTATGAAATTTGGGCTTCTTGGCGATTAACCTTAACCGGAAGACCGAATGTAAAAACAATCTTAGCAGAGCGTCAAAAACGTCTGGAATGCAACTCATCAAATCGTTGTTCTCAGTGAGTTAAAATCTCCTAACCCTACACCCTACTCAGAATCACCCCTTGGGATGTGATACTAAATCCGTTGAGTATAGGCTACTTATAAGGACAGTCAAAAGGCAAAAGGCTTCGGCCGTGAGCTCAGCCGAACGGCAAGAGGCAAAAGGAGAAATAAATAATCAGTTTTTAATAACCAGATTTAATGTGATAATTCTGCCTAGTAAATAAATGGTATTTTATTTTCTTGCCAGTCCCTGACTGCGACCGATGATCGCCCAGAGATAGCTAATTCCTAAGGCCAAAAACGCGAGGGGAATACTTTCTTTGACGATAAAAATACCCAGACCGATCAGCACACAGGGAACGAAGGTACTTCCCTGACTGGTTAAGATAGTGGCGATGGTCGGCACACTGGTCAACCCGTAGGCGATCGCACACCAAACCCCCACCAGAATCAAAAAAACGCTGACGATAACGATCAGACTTGTTATGCTACTACTGGCGAACAGGGGAACGTAAATACCGATATTATCGCTCCCGTTGGCGACGGTCAACGCAGCCACGCTATAGGTGCGCGGGTCAAACCAACGGCCGAAGGGTTTACCCTGAGCTACGCCGAAGGGTTTACCCTGAGCTACGCCGAAGGGTTTACCCTGAGCTACGCCGAAGGGGGAATGTTTCGCACCCTCCAGGTCCAATTCGACATTCTCCGGCTCTTCCTCCTTCTCCTCTTCTTTGAGAAGGGAAACGATGCCGAGAATCACAGGAACGAGGCCTAGATAGCGAATCCAGGGGGTAGGGATGAGAAAACAGCCGAAAAATCCCGCCAAACTGGCAATAACCAGCAGACTAAAGCCGATATACTGACCGATGACGATATCGCGATGACGGAAGAGTTTTCCCGTTTGGCTGAAGAGAATCGTCAGGATCAATATATCGTCGAGGTTGGTGGCGACGAATGCTGCTACACCAGTAGATATCGCGATCACAATCTCGATCATGGTTTTTTCCTTAAGATGGCCGTCGGGTTCGTCCGTTCGTTACACCTTCACCGTGACAGGGGAAACCGAAATATTCGGCGTTCGGCTTTTCCTTCAAAGGTTCTGGAACGGGAGAATTTTACTACCTATCCCGATTGAGAAACTGTATTTCGCACGACCGATCGCCCTAGGCCGCTGCGGGATGGAAAAAGAAAGCGAGGGCGATCACCGCGTAGGTCGCGACGAGTAATATACCCTCTAGCCAGTTCGAGCGACCGTCGTTACTGATCGAGTTAGTCAGCCACACCGCGACGGCGACGGCGACCAATTCAAACGGATCAAAATCGAGAGCCATCGGCTGACCGAGGAAATAACCCGCGATTACGAGAACCGGCGCGACAAAAAGTGCGATTTGCAGACTCGAACCCACCGTCACGGAAACCGCCAGATCCATTTTGTCTTTTAAGGCGACCCTAACCGCGGTGGCGTGTTCGGCCGCGTTGCCGATAATTGGCAGCAGGATCACCCCCGTGAAAAGGGTCGTTAATCCTAATTTATGCGTGGCTTCCTCTAGGGTATTAACTAATAATTCCGATTCGACCGCCACACCGAGCGTCACGAGCAGTAATATCCCCACCCAGAGCCAGAGATTCGGCTTTTTTACGCTTACCGCTTCCCCCGACTCTTGATCGAGATCTGCGTCCCCCACCTCGTAAAGATAGGTATGGGTCTTCATCGAAAACAGCAGACTCAGGCAATACACAAAAATTAATACCGCCGCCACCGTTACCGAGAGACGCTGTAGGACGCTCTCCTCGATTGCGGCGGAGGTGTATTGAACGGTCGTGGGTAGGAGGATCGCTGCCACGGCGAGATTCATCGACGAGGAATTTAAACGGGCGGTCACGGGCTGGAATTTCTGTTCTTTATAGCGTAAGCCGCCGAAAAACATCGATAAGCCCGTTACCAGCAGCAGATTCCCGATAATCGAACCGGTAATCGTCGCTTTCACCACCTCGATCAAACCCTCTTCCAGGGCGGCGTAGGCGAGAATTAATTCGGTGGCGTTGCCGAAGGTGGCGTTCATTAAACCGCCAAGATTAGGACCGACCACGACGGCGATTTCCTCGGTTGCCTTTCCCATGTAAGCGGCCAGGGGAACGATCGCCAGACAGGCGCTCAGGAAAACGAGCGTCACGTCCCAATGGAGGAAATTCCCAGCGATCGAGATCGGGACAAAAACCAACAAAATGGCGAAAATCCGGTTCTTTATATTCATACCAAGGGGTGTTTGTTTCGGCATAAAACCGCGGACGGTTTTGAAAAACAGACTATCAGCCTTTTTTCTGTTTCGATTACCCGAATCGCCCAGTAATATACTCCCGGGCCTCGTCGGTTTGCGGATTGCCGAACATAACTTCCGTGGGGCTGAATTCGACTAATTTTCCCCGGCGTTTCCCGGACGGATCGGTTTCGGTGTTAAAAAATGCCGTCCAGTCGGCGATCCGCGATGCCTGCTGCATATTGTGGGTAACGGTAATGATCGTGTAACTTTCCTTCAGTTGTAGGCACAATTCCTCCACCTGACGGGTAGAGATGGGATCGAGGGCCGAACAGGGTTCATCCATCAATAAAACATCTGGCTTCATAGCGATCGCACGGGCGATACAGAGACGCTGTTGTTGTCCCCCCGATAGTGCCGTTCCTTTTTCTTTCAGTTTGTCCTTTACTTCCTCCCAGATCGCCGCCTGCCGCAGGGAATACTCGACCAATTCGTCCAGATTGCCCTGATAACCGTTGGTTCGGGGCGCGTAGGCGATATTCTCGTAAATGCTCTTGGGAAAAGGGTTGGGACGTTGGAAAACCATCCCCACCTGTCGCCGTAACTTGACCGCGTTGACCTGCGGATCGTAAATATTCTGATTTCGGTAAAGTAGTTTTCCCTCCACCTTGGCACCGGGGATCAGATCATTCATTCGGTTAAAGCAGCGCAAGAGGGTACTTTTCCCGCAACCAGACGGGCCGATAAAGGCGATGATTTTTCGTGCGGGAATTTTAATATGAACGTCCACAAGAGCGAGAAACCCGTTATAAAAAACTTTCACTCCTTCCGCCTCGAAAACACTGTGATCTGGGTTAAGGTGGGTAGTCATGGCAAAAATTCTCCTGAGTGTGATTAAACGATTGGTTAAGCGGGAAAAAAGGAGCCATCCCGATGGCTTTCTCATCAGACTTTTGGCGATTAATTGCCCAAGGATAGCGATCGCTGAAAAGTGATCAAGAAATCACGTTAAAATGCCCGAAACCCATAGCTCATATTTGGTAATCCTGTCAATGGTTAAGTTCTAGGCTATTGATCGAAGTCAGAGAGAACCGCAAGATTATTGCCTGGGTTTCCATCTCAATCGGAAACATAGAGGTTTTTCGCCATTTCCAATCAACGCTCAGTTTTCAGTGGCAGCGGAGACTGAACGACAATAATCAACATCCGTTCCGTCCCAGTGTTTCTGATTTCATGCTCAACGCTTTGATGTGCATGGATGAAAACTCCGGCTTCCACTGCGGCTATTTCATCTCCAATGACAATCTCCCCCGTTCCCCGGACGACATAGCAAATTTCATCATTTTGAGGATGTTTGTGTCGGGCGTTAATTTGTCCAGGCTCTAGACAGTACAGGCCAAAGTGCAAAGAATCGGTTTTGAAAATCGATCGCTTCACATAGCCTTCCGGGTTAAACTGAGCCACTTGTTCTAGAGTTGTTAATCCACCTTGGCTGAATTGTTGAACGAACTCAGGTGAAAATTCCAAGTTGAAAACGCCGTCATTTGCTCTAAGGGAGTCGGTCATAGTTCAAGATATCCTCAATAGGATTAAACGATTGGTTAAGAGGGAAAAGTGGAGCCATCAAGGTTGACTCGATTGGGAATAATGTTGACGTAGATAGATAGCGATGGCGTTGAGGGCGAGAATTAACAGGATCAGAACGATAATCGCGGCCGCCGCCGCATTAGCAAAACCGGGTTCGGGACGGGTGATATAGCTGAAAATTTGAATCGGTAGCGCCATAAAGCGTTGGAATAAACCAGGATCGAAAGTGAGGAAACTAACCGCGCCGACGACCATTAAGGAAGCCGCGTCCCCGATCGCCCGCGACACGGAGATAATCACCCCCGTGAGAATCCCCGGCACCGCGTAGGGTAAAACATGGTGTTGGATCGTCTGCCATTTGGTACTGCCTAGACCGTAGGAGGCTTGGCGTAGGGAATCGGGAACCGCCCGGATCGCCTCCCGCGCCGTGACGATAATCACCGGCAGCGAGAGGAGTGCCAGGGTTAACGCACCGGAAATCAGCGTCGGGCCAAAATTGAGCAGATAGTTAAAAACCGCTAATCCTAATAAGCCGTAGACGATCGAGGGAACCCCAGCCAGATTGCCGATATTCACCTCGATCAGTGCCGTCCACCAAGTTTTCGGGGCGTATTCCTCTAGATACAAAGCCGACCCGACCCCGATCGGCACCGCCACGAGAAGCACGATAATCCCCAGATAGAAACTACCGATGATCGCCGGACGGATACCGCCCCTTTCCGGGAAACGGGAAGGCGTTTCCGTGAGGAATCCGGGGGTTAAGAGTCGTCCGAGTCCATCGTGGGCGATATTCAACACCAACAGCGCCAGAACGAACAAACCGATCAGTAAACCGAAGAGGAAAAGATACTCGCAGAATTTGCCGATCGCCTCCCGGCGTTCCAGATGGTCGATAAATTCAACGGTATCGGACTTAACAGAGGATTTAACCATGGCAAATCAATCGTATTTTTCTTTAAAACGGTGGGAGATCCAGTAACTGGCCAGATTCAGTGCCAACGTGATCAAAAAAAGCACCGCGCCGACTGCGTAGAGGGTTTTAAAACTGAGACTGCCCCGGGGCGCATCTCCCCCGGAAATCTCGGCCATAAAAGCGGTCATCGTGGCGATCGACTCGAAGGGATTGAGGGTAAGCCGGGGTTGCGAGCCGGCGGCGATCAACACCGTCATCGTTTCCCCCACCGCCCGCGACATTCCCAGAATAATCGAGGCCATGATCCCGGAGAGGGCGGCGGGGAGAACCACTTTAAAAATCGTTTCCAGCTTGGTAATTCCTAGCGCGTAGGAACCCTCGCGCAGGGAACGGGGAACCGCTCGGATCGCGTCTAAACTAATCGATCCCACCGTGGGAGTGATCATGATCCCCATCATTAGCCCGGCGCTGAGGGCGTTAAAAATCTCGACGGGGAAAAGATTCCGCAAAGTGGGCGTGACAACGAGTAGGGCGAAGTACCCGTACACCACCGTGGGAATCCCGGCAAGAAGTTCCACCGCAGGGCGTAAAATCGCCGCCAGGTTCGGTTTCGCGTATTCGGCGAGGTAGATCGCGGAAGATAGGCCTAAAGGAACCGCGACGGACATAGCGATCGCTGTGGTTAAAAATGTCCCGTTAATCAGCGGCCAGATGCCGAAATGAGGGGTGGCGAACAGTGGAGTCCAACGGGTATCGAGAAAGAATTGGGCGAAAGATACCTCTTGAAAAAATCCCCAGGTTTCACTAAAAATAATCGCCACGATGCCGATTGTCGTCGCCACGGAAACGAAAGCGCAAGCGAAGAGAATCAGCGCGATTATCTTCTCTTGAATATCGTCGCCGGGGTGCTTGAGGAGTGAATTATCTGCCGCGAAAAAAGAATTATCGAAAGAACTCGGGGTTAAGGTCATGGTTTGACAAAATTACTTTTTTAGATAAAGTTCGTGATCGGTTCTCCCGGTTTAGCTTTGCCGAATTTCGATCCCGTTTCCCCGCGCTCGAATTTCCGCAGGGTTTTGACGTAGGCCTCATCAGGTAAAGCGACGTAACCCACGCCATCGACCCATTTCCATGAATTTTCTAAATAGAAGCGCACGAATTTTTCCAGGGATGGATTCGTTTTTAAATTATTCTTGTTGACGTAGATAAACAGGGGACGGGAAAGGGGATTATAGACATTGCGGAGAACGTTATCGAGGGGAACCGGTTTGACGCATTTTCCTTCATTGTTTTCGATCGCCACCAAGTTCAATCGATCTTGGTTCTGCATATAGAAAGAGATGCCTAAATACGCAAGCGCGGATGGATTGCCGATCACCCCCTGTACGAGGGCGTTTTGATTGCGGTTCGGGGTAAAATCGGTACGGCTATTTCTCCGTTTTCCCGTAATCGCTTGGGTGAAATAATCGAAGGTTCCCGTATCGGAAGGCGGCGCAAAAAGTAATAATCTCTCGTCGGGAAATTTGGGATTAATCTGTTTCCAACTGGTAATCCTACCCTCCGCTTTCGTGTTCCACATTTTATCGAGTTCTTTAATCGTTAAACACTTGGCGAATTGATTTTTTTTATTGACGATCACCGCCAATCCGTCGATCGCCATCGGTAATTCCAGAAATTCCACGCCGTTTTCCCGACATTTCTCGATCTCTTCTTTCCGGATCACCCGCGATGCCCCGGCGATGTCGAGATTTCCGGCGCAGAACTTACTAAAACCGCCCCCGGTTCCACTGGTGGCGACGCTTACCCGCGCTTCGGGATGGATTCTCTGATATTCTTCGGCAACGGCGAGGGAGAGGGCGAAACCCACCGCACCACCGTCGATCGAGACTGGCGCTTCTTTCTCGGCCGAGTCGGCCGGGCGACCGCAACCGGCGATCAAATTACTGGCCATCAGAAGGGAGATTAGGAAAAAATAATGAGAGAATTTCATAGATTAAGTAGTCGTGCAAAATAAATTTCCTAGTGAAGAAAGGCACTCATGCAAGAGACAAGAGGCAAGAGGTGGTTAGATATGTGTAATTAATTTTGCTTAGGTACTTAAAGCGGGAAAAATGTTAAGAAGCGGACTGGTTCTTAATTTGCTCGAAGATGCCTTTATCGGCGAGAAATTCTGTTTGGATCAACGTCCAGCCGCCGAGATCTTGGGCGTTGAAAAGAGTTTCGATCGGCGGGAATTGTAATCCTTCATCCTTGGCCACGAAGGGATTGACCGATCGATAGCCCAATTTGGCCAATTCCTGTTGTGCCGGCTCGGAATAGAGGAAATTCACAAAGGCCTCGGCCACCTCTCGCGTGCCGTGTTTATCGACATTTCTATCCACCACCGCCACGGGATTATCGATCGAGATATTGACCGGGGGGACTAAGTAACTGGTATCGGGTTGATTTCTTGCCGCTAGAATTACCTCGTTTTCGTAGGTGACTAAAACATCCCCCTTTCCTTCTTGGAAAAAGGCATTGCTGGCTTCCCGCGCGTCCCTGTCTAGGGTGGGAATCTTTTGATAGATCCGGCGGACAAAATCCCATGCCTGTTGCGGTTCGCCCCCCGTTTGCGTCACCGAACCCCAGAGGGCTAATAACTGCCAAATAGCGATCCCAGAAGTTTTCGGATCGGCGGATAGAACCGTAACGTCCTCTCTAGCCAGATCCGCCCAAGATTGAATCTTTTTCGGATTTCCCGCCCGCGTGACGATCGCCGCCACCGAGTGACTCACCACCCCCCGCCGCGGCACCCGATCTTCCCAACCGCGATTAATCAGGCCGGCTTGAGATATCCGCATCACGTCGAGGGGAAGGGCGAGATGTACCACGTCCGCCTCTTGTTTCCCGGCGATCTCGCGTAGCGAGCGCTTTGCGTTCACGTCATCGGCCTGGGCTAGGGAACCGCCGTAACTCCGCTGGAAAATGACTTTTTGGTTATGCTCTTTCCGCCATTTCTCGACGAATTTCGGGATAATCTGGTCGTGGGCGGCTTTCGTGACCGAGAAGGAAACGAGATTCAGTTTCACCTCCGGTTTCGAGCCGATCCCGCCGCAGGAGGCGAGGGCGAGACTTGCCAACAGTCCCACTAACAGGAAGGAAAGGAAGCTCCTCCCCGAAAGGGAACGAAAGCGACGAAACAGCGATCGAATTGACAACAGTGATACATTCATCGGGATTTTCTCGATAAGGTTGATCTAAACCAACTAATTTTTATTCTCTCTTCCTGAATTTTGACTCCCGTGGGAGCCGGAGATTGGCGTTTACGGGGGGTCTAATTTAGCCGATGGGAATCAACAGGCGATAGGAGCCGTTATCGAGAATAATCCGTAGGCCCAACCACATCAGCACAAAAGGGAAAAGCTTACTCGCATAACGGCTGAGGACAACTGCGATCCCCGGTTGGCGGGTTAGATTATAGGAGAGAAATAACCAAGTACAGACGATTAAATAGCAGATCGGGATGATTACGGCTAACTGCGCCACGGTACTATTGGCGAATAGGGGAATGTAGATACCGAGATTATTGCCGCCATTGGATATCGTGACCGCGGAGACTCGATAGGTTTGGCGATCTCTGAGGACTTGAGCGAGGGATAGTCTGCGGGAGGCGAACCCATGAAATTGGGCGTTTCTTTGCAAATTCACCTTGCGATCTGCGGTTTCCCTCTCGTTATCGCGATTTAAAGTCACTAAATTTCTCACACCGATGAGGAGCGGCAAGATTCCGAGAAGACCGATATAAATCGGCGGGATGATTAGGCCGAGTAGAAAACCCAGCAAGCTAACCGATACTAAGGCCGTAAACCCGACTAGCTCGCCGACGACGACGTGAACCGGGCGAAAGGTACGATTTACCTCGCTAAAGAAGCCAGTTAGATAAATATTGTCGTCGAAGGTGGTGGCTATGCCGGTGGCCACCGCGATTTTGACGATTTCGATCAACCAATCCATCCATACCACCTCGATCTCTCAAATGCGGGCGCAATTTAATTTTAAAACTATATCATTTTCAATACATTTATAAATGTAATTCACTACACAATCTAGGAGTCGTGGATTTCTATAGTATGTAGATAAAACTAATGGAACCTCTCCCGCTTGCCCTGAGCCAAGTCGAAGGGATCGAGTTGGGAAACCCTTCCCTCTTGTCTCCTTGCCCGACGATAAATCTTGTTTTCTGCGAGAAATCCCATGCTCCACCGTTCGATCAAGTGTCTCTGGAAACCGTGGCGAAATTGGCGGGGAGTTCGTCCCGCGGTGCTTTTTGTGACCAGCCTGGTCGGGAGCTTTCTCCTGGCTGGATTTTCCCACACGATCGCCGTCGGTCAAAATTCTCGATCCGATAACCCGATTCTCAACCTCGTCGATAGCTTTAAATTCCCCCGGAATACCACTCCCCGGCTATTGGAAACCGTGGGATTATTTATCGCCGGAATTCTCTTCTGTATCCTGATCGATCGCTGGTTCAAGCGCTCAACCCCCGACCCTATCACTCCCCTCGCCAAACAAGCGCGGCGGTTAGGAACCCTCAAGATCGGCTACCCTGAGGGCATGACCAATCTGGAAGTTCTCCGCGCCCAGGCCTTTCTGGAAAGACGCTTAAAACCCTTTGGGGTGACGGTAACGTGGACAAGTTTTCTGGCCGCTTCCTCTCTGATCGAGGCTTTGAGTAACGGAATGATCGACTTCTGCGGTGGTGGCGGTACGGCGAGTATTTTCTCCCAAGCGGCCGAACACGTCTTCGTCCGGGTAGCCAAGGAAAAATATACCGCCCCCAAAGGTCAGGCGATCCTCGTGCCGGAGGATTCGCCAATAGAGACGTTGGCGGATTTAAAAGGAAAAAGAATCGCCTTCGATCGGGGTTCGAGCGCCCATTACGTCCTCATCCGCGCCCTGATGAGAGTGAATCTAGAATTAAGCGATATCGAACCGGTGTATGCAACCCAACCGGAAGCACTGGTGCTTTTCCGTCGCGGTGAGATCGACGCTTGGGTGGTGTGGGTTCCCTACTCGCCCACGGAGACGCGCACCTATCCGGGAAGATCGTTGGCCGATTTGGAGAGCATCTTCGGGGAAAACGCCTCTCTAGAAGTGCCGACCTATTATTATGCGGTTCCCGAATTGGTGCGAGATTATCCCGATGTACTGAAGGTGATTTTAGAAGAGGTGAACGAGGCGGGGGCCTGGGCGAAACAACAGGAGTTAGAGGCGACGAGACGCTTGGCAGCCCACCACGAGATCGATCCAGCGATCGTGGCTAATCTCGAACAACGGGCCTCTGAACGTGCCATTATCCCGATCGATGATCGCTCTCTGACGGCCCTACAACACCAAGCTCATATCTTCCGAGACCTGAAGCTGATCCCCCATCGGGTCAATGTGCGCGACGGAACCTACACCCTACAGACGAAACAAAATTGGACATATTAATACTAAATCCGTTGAGTATAGGCTACATATCAGGATAGGCAAGAGGCACTCTTGCAAGAGGCAAAAGGAGGAATAACTAATCAGTTTTTAATAACAGGATTTAGGATTACTGTTTACTGTTTACTGTTCACTGAAAATACTCCCCACACCCTGCCCCCAGGAAAAACTTTTTCCACATACCCTAACTAACTCAACGCTTCAAAATAATCGCAAATTTGATGATGTCGCTGGGATTGACGCAGTTTTTGCAACGCTTTCGACTCAATTTGTCGTACCCTTTCCCGGGATAATTCCAAAGTGCGACCGATATCAGCCAAAGAATGGGATTTACCATCGAGAAAACCATAGCGCAATTCAATCACTTCTCGTTCACGAGCGGTTAAATCTGCCAATAATTCTCTCATATCTCTTTGCAAAGATTCATAGACAAGATGATTTTCTGAAGACAGTGCTTCGGTTTCCAAAAGGTCTAATAATTCCGTATCTTTTTCCTTACCTACTTTTATTTCTAAGGAAACCGAACGCGGCACTTTCATCAACAATTCCCGCACAGCTTCAGGAGTCAGAGCTAACTCTTGGGCAATTTCCTCTACGGTCGCAGTGCGACCGCGCATTTGCGAGATTTTCGTTTGTGCCTTCTTAATTCTGTTGAGTTTTTCGGTAATATGAACCGGTAAGCGAATAATCCGGCTTTGAGTTGCGATCGCTCTCGTCATTCCTTGACGGATCCACCAGTAGGCATAGGTACTAAAACGATAGCCTTTGCTGGGATCAAATTTCTTGACGGCCCGTTCTAAACCCAGGGTTCCCTCTTGAATCAAATCCAATAATTCTAAACCGCGATTCTGATATTTTTTGGCCACCGACACCACTAGACGTAAATTGGCCTTGATCATCTGTTCTTTGGCACGGGTACCAAGGGTAATAATTTCTTCTAATTTCCCCACTTCTAAGCCCGCTAGGTGCGCCCAACGCTGTTTTCCTGCTTTTAAAGCATTTTTTAACTCAGACACGGTGATTTGGGCGGTTTTTGCCCAACGTTCTAGGGAGGGACGATGGGCTGATCGAGCGGTTAGCCGATCGCAAATCTCAATTAACTTGACAAATTGCTGTACTTGTGCATCACCTTGTTTAACGGCGGCGGCGCGTAATTTCAGTAAAGACAGATGACGCTGCACCCGTTGCGCTTGTTCAACTTCCTCCTCCTGTTTGAGTAGAGGCACTCTGCCAATGTCTTGTAGATATAAACGTACTAAATCAGTAGTTGTCCCTTTGCTGTAGCTTTTTTCAGGACTAGATACTAAATCATCTTCTAAATCACTGCCGAGAAAATCTTCATCTAGGTCGATCGAGTTTTCCTTCAATTTTAGGACAGAAAAAGAGGGAGAGATGAATTCAGTTTCGAGCGTCGAGGGATTAATTGCAGACATGGCGGCTTCTCTACGGGCGACTGTGATAGGAATTAGAAACTTCTAAATCGTTCACCTTAGTCATAGCTTTCCCACTTGAGCGAGGAAATGATGCAGTCGGGAAAATTTTTTTCTCAAAAGTATTGATCTTTAAACCTAGAAGTTACACCAAGTCTGGGGTTTACCTTCTTAGTCCAACTTCTCGAATTAATGATTGATTTAGAAGTAATTTCCCCTACAGCCCTATTCCTATCTATTCCTGATTTTCCAGATAATTACTGATCTGTTGCAGTTTAGCCAGAGCTTTTCCCGACTGTAAACATTTTTGTGCTTGTTGGAAACCCGTGGGTAGATCTGGGGCAATTCCACAGCGCCAAAGATAAAAACCACCGTTAAAAATTGCCGCATCGGTTAATTCATTATGTTCTCCAGCTAATAAACCCTTTAATTTAGCGGTGAGCATCTCTAAAGATTCGAGGGGATAATCCGAAGGACAGAAGCCATAATCGCGAGGATTTAAGAAAAATCGCTGAAAGGAAGGGGGATCGGTGGGATTTCCCAGACCGATAATCGCCGTCCGATTACAGGCTAAATCACAACTCCCCTCTAATCCTTTCACGGTGGTGAAGTGAGAGATATTTCTCAGGGCAAAAGTTTCGCGAAAACGATCTTCGGTGGGGGGGTGAACAAAACCCGATATTTGATGAATATTACCGACAAAAGGCGACCAGATTAACTCTACCGTGGCCATGGGGGGACGTTTACCGATTTGCTCCCGATAGGTAACAAAATTCTGTACTAGGGGAAAATGGCGCGGAATATAGAAAAAAGTCAATCCTGTGGTGATTAAACAGTCTTTCACTGCTGCTAAGGATAATTGACTAAAATCTGCTCCTAATTGCTGCCAGATTTCCCTGAGGGAAATACCGTATTTAGTCGGCATTCGATCGCCCCCGTGCAGGACTACGGGAACCCCTGCCGCCGCTAGGATTAAAGTAGTGATCGGAGTAACCGGGGCAGTGCGAGAACGTCCATCGTAGGGATTGCCCAAAATAGTGATCGGATGCTGAAAAGAGGCTGATTCTAGGGTTATTTGCGGGCCAAGCTCGGCGTAGGCATCAAGCATTCCCGCTAACTCATCGCTGGTGGGGCGTTTAATGCGATGGGCAATCATAAAAGCACCGATTTGAGCAGGAGTTGCTTCTTGGGTTAACATCATCTTGGTGGCCATCGCCGCTTCAGGACGGGTTAGATTTTTGCCCGTATGGGTGCCACTACCGATCGCTTTTAATAATTCTCGAAAAGTATCGCTCATCTCAAGGAAGAAAATAAAGAGTAAATAGGATTGATTGGGATTTTTAAGGCTGGACAGGGGGATTTTCTCAGCTTTTAACCACACTTTGCTTCATTTGCCGCACTAATTGACAAAAATGAGCGATCGGTGGTATCTGTAGGCGATCGCTGGTGGTGACAAGGACTACCTGACGGGTGAGACGATGACTAAATTTACCATTATTAAGATGGGGATTTTCGCCACTAGGGGAAGCAAGAGCTTGCCCTGAGCCAAGTCGAAGGGGACGAATGGCGAGGGTAGCATCGCTACGAGCCTCCATCAGGGCAGATTGGGGCAGAAGAGCGATAATATTACCCTGACGCACCACACCGCGAAAAGCATCGAGAGTGTTTAATTCCATGACAGTTTTCAGGTGGGCATCCTGACGGGAAAACCATTCTTGTACTAATCTTTGCATTCCGTAGCCATCTTTGAAAACCACTTGCGGATAGGGGATTAATTCTGACCATGGCACTTCTTTGTATTGGGTGAGGGGATGATTAGCGGCCATGAGAATTTCGATCGCTTCTTCATATAATATTTCTACCACCATCTCCGGGCTAGAGGTGAGAAAACGATTATTCATTACCAAGGCCACATCTACTAAACCATCCCGCAAGACTTTTAAAGCGCGATCGCTGCCTAGGGCTGTCACTCTTAACTGAACTTCTGGGTATTCAGCACAAAATTTCGGCAAAATCGGCGGTAAATAATGGGCGCACACGGAATGAATCGCCGCCACGCACAATTCTGGCTGTTTTCCTGCCTGTAGGTCGGTGATTTCCTCGTGAACATTCGTCCATTCTTGACAAATCCGTTTCGCCCGGGGCAGTAATTTCTCCCCGGCAATGGTTAACTTCGCTTGGGCGGTACGATGGAAAAGAGGTAAGCCCAAATCGGTTTCTAGGGATTGAATCTGGCGGCTGATAGTCGATTGGGTGACTCCACACTGGCGCGCTGCTTGACCGAAATTGCCCGTATCGGCTACGGCTAAAAAGGCTTGCAATTGCTCAATCCGCATTCTTTCTCGTTTTAATTACATTCCCTCATGACTTTATGACAATAACGAATTTTATTCTGACTTTTGGTAGAAATTGCTACCGTTTTCTCAGTTATCAGTTATTTTAGCGGTCAGCCTTGAACTACTTCTCGCTCACAATCGGGCTGTTGAACTGGGGAGCATCTCATTTATGCAAGTGAGTAATTATACTCATCCCTAGAACTTGTTTCTAGCAAGGCTTTCAAAATAGCTTGACATAAAAACCTGATTTAGAGGTTACAAAGGTGAGATGCTCCCGTTGAACTGTAGTTGCTCAAAAATGATAAGATAGATGCAATAAACCAGATTGAGTCTGAGGAAAAATCAAAAAGGCAATTTATTCAGACTAAAGCCAAAATCAAAGATGGACAATTAATTATCGAGCAACCCCATCAAGATTTGCCAACAGACACAGAGGTTGAACTTGTTATTATTGTCCCCGATAAAAATAAACAAATTGAGTTTGAACAAGCGCGTACTAAGATGCAAGCTGCATTTAAAGAAGCAGGTATCAAAACTCAGGAACAGATTTGAGAGCTTATTCGTGAAGTTAAGCAAAAACTGTTTCAGTAGCGTTATGAATGAGGAGAATTTTTTTAGATACAAATCTCTACATTATTGGGCAATTAAAACCTCTTTCACCAGCAGAACAAATCCTTAAATGGTTAGGATATAGCGTTTCCTAAGCTAGTGAGGTACACCTATTTTTCTTCCCTTTTGCCTTTTGCCTCTTGCCTAAAACCCATAACTTTTGTACCTCAGCAGACTGAAAAACGCTATATTATACTCCCAATAATCAACCTTCAATAAAACACAACTATTATCTTTAAGTTGATAGATAACAGGATAGCCGCTACTTTTGCCCTTGTGAATATCGCTGTTTTTGAGGCGAACTTTAAAGACAGTGTAACCTGTTTCTGGGATTTGATCGCCGATGAACTTGCCTATCTAAAGGTGATCAGTTAGAGATTATAGGTCAGTACAAATGCTAAGATAGCGTTGGGCGAGGATGGGAAATCGGTCTTTGAATTGATCACAGAAAAGGAGTTTAAAGGATGAAAATGACTTATCTGGAAGCCACGGCCAAATTTTACAGCGAAGTAGCCCAAACTCCCGAAGTGGGGCTATGTTGTGTCCAGGGCAGTCCCTTGCAACTGCCGGGGTTAAAAATCCCCGCCATTATGCAGGAGATGAACTATGGTTGTGGCACGACGGTGCAGGTTAATGAATTGGGCAATTCTCCCAGGGTTTTGTATGTGGGTGTGGGTGGTGGTTTAGAAGCACTGCAATTCGCCTATTTTTCCCGTCGTCCGGGGGGAGTCATTGCGGTGGATCCAGTGCCAGAAATGCGTTGGGCAGCCCAAAGAAATCTCGGCGAAGCACTGCCGGAAAATCCCTGGTTTAGTCTCGATTTTGTGGAAATTAAAGATGGTTCTGCTTTTGCATTGCCGGTGGAGGATGCCTCCGTCGATGTGGTGGCGCAGAATTGTCTTTTTAATATCTTTAAACCAGCCGATTTACAGTTAGCTTTACGCGAAGCTTTTCGCGTCTTAAAACCGGGAGGACGTTTACTGATGAGTGATCCGATCGCCCCTCGTCCAATTCCCGAACATTTGCAAGAAGATCAGCGTTTAAGGGCTATGTGTCTATCGGGGGCCTTGACCTACGAGGATTATATTCAACAGTTGATTGCTGCTGGTTTTGGTCAGGTAGAAATTCGGGCCCGTCGTCCCTATCGTTTACTGGACTGTCAGAGTTATAATTTAGCCGAGCCGCTCCTATTAGAAAGTTTGGATTCCGTTGCTTTTAAAGTAGCTATTCCCGAAGATGGGGCCTGTATTTTTACCGGCAAAACTGCTATTTATACCGGTACAAAGGCAATTTTCGATGATGGTGCTGGGCATATTTTAGCCAAAGGATTACCAGTGGCCGTCTGTGATAAAACTGCGAGCAACTTAGCTCGTTTCTCTCCCCAAGATATCCTCATCACCGAGTCCACTTGGCACTATAATGGGGGCGGTTGCTGTTAAAAAAGCACGGTCGAGGCAAGTTCGATCCCTCAGTTATCAGTTATCAGTTATCAGTTATCAGTTACCAGTTACCAGTTTTCAGTTTTCAGTTACCAGTTATCAGTTATCAGATGTGAGTTTTCAGTCTCAAGGGGTGACAGAAAGGTTAAAGAGCTTGCTTGATAAGGCTCATAGCCGTTAACCCTTTGGAGAAATAAGGGTTTTTCTGGGGTTTGAGGCGTATCAAAGAAAGGGCAAGTTCCGAAAAAATATCCATCGACTCAACCCAAAAAGTACCATAAGTCCCTATCCAAAAATCACTATGTCTTTCAGCAGAACGATTAGATTCTTTGAGGCGACAAATATAAACACGGTGGGGTAAAATATTGAGTTGTTGACCCCGTATTGTATTTAAAGAATAGGCGATAGCAATTAATAAAACAAGAGCTAAAAAACGCGGTTCGCTAACTTTAGTTTTCTCGATATTATAACCTCCCGTTTTACAATCTTTGAACATTGCTTCAATGCCAAAACGAGATTCATATAAATTTAAAGTCTCATCCAAAGAGTCAAGATTAGTAAGAAGATACCAAGGAGCTTCGGCTGGTTTACTACGGTAGCGTCTTTTCCAGCGAGTGGCCAAATTAAAAGGGCCAAGTTTATGAGCAGATGTATGATAAATATCCGAAAAAAAATGCTGAGTCCCCGGTTGAATATCTAGAGCTTTTAGAGGTTGATAGTTTTCTTCACCTGATAATAGCAAAGATGTTCCCTTCTTTTGTCTCAGAATAAAGGCTATCCCCTTTTCGTCTAGCCACTTTCCTAGTTGAACACTGTGAAATTCTCGGTCGCCTATCACGACAACTGGGTAGGATTTCAAAAATTTTAATACCGGCTTGAGAAAGTTTTTTTGGTTCCCTAAATTACTGCTTCCTTGTTTATCTAACAATATCCAGTACACAGGTAACGCCCTTTTTCCACAAATAACACTAGCTACAAACAAATTTCTTCCTTTCCAATCTGTTCGGTCAATTACCAATAATAGATGTCCCAGATGCTTAAGTTTTTTCAGTTTTCTTCTTTGATGTCGATTTTTATTTTTTTCGCTAAACTCTTGCTTAATAATGTGTTTAATTAGCGGAAACCATAACAATTTTACACTTAATTGCGGTAACTTGAGAAACCTTTGTAAATTTCTTCTTCTGCTTTCAAAGGTAATTGGTTGGGGAAATAAGGCGGCCAATCTCTCCAATTGTACTGTTCTATGGCTTTGTAGGAGCAGTATAAGAATTTGTAGAGTCAGATATTGTGCTTGTGTCAAGCTGGCTTGTAAACAGGCCTGATAGAATGATGGTAACATATTGAAATTTTGGGTGGTTGTCTCAACCACTCTATTTCTTTTGGGTTCATTTGGCTAGAGTCTTTATCTTGATTACCTTTGAACCTCTTTGTCACCCCTTGAGGTTTTCAGTTCACTGATTACTGTTTACTGTGGACTGATCACTGAAAAAAACTAGCCCTGCACTACCTGTTTAAGGGTGGTAAAGGTTTCTAGGTTGATTAACCCCCGGCGCTGGCCTTTTTGGTTGGAAATGCCCAAAAATACCGATTCTCCCTGTTTGGGATTGCGATCAAATCGGGGTGAAGAATTGATATAAACTAAAGCACTATCGGACTCCATGGCGAATTGACGACTTTCTCGATAGGATTCGGTGACAATACAATCCGCATGACCGCTACTATACTTATTAATCCAAGCGATCGCATCAGTGAGGGTATCCACTAACCTAAAGGCCAGGGTTTTTTCTAAATAGGGTCTTTGCCAATCATTATCGGTAGCAATGGTTAAATGTTCCGGAAAATCCGCCGCTAATCGGGTATCTCCCCGCAATTTAAAGCCTTTTTCCTGCAAACTTTTAAACAAACGACTTAAAGTCGAAGAATTCTGATGGGGACTAATTAAAACTTTTTCGATCGCATTAACCGGATCGGGTATACTGCCATGACTATCGATAATTACCTGACGGGCTAACTCCAAATCGCCACTAGGAGACCAATACAAATAACAGTTTCCCATCGCCGCGCGCAAAACGGGAACCGTGGCCAATTGACTTACCCGACCGATTAAACTAGGGCGACCGTAGGGAATAATCAAATTAACATAATTTTCCTGGGTCAGCAACTCCTCTAGGGAGGGACTAGAATCACAGGGCAAACCACTCACACAATCCACGGGTAAACCCACATCTTCCAATGCTTCTTGGATGATTTCCGTAATCACCCCATCGGAATGACTAGAGGCATTGGAACCGCGAATAATCAAACTATTGCCACTTTTTAGGGAAAATCCCGCCGCTACCATTGCTAATTCGGGAAAACCTTCATAGACGAAGGCAATCACTCCTAAAGGCATCCTTTGGCAATAGGTTTGGGAAGGATTCAGTTGATAGGCAGCGTTAATTACCTGTTGCAGCGGATCCGATGCTTCCGCTAGTTGTTGCAATACCTCCACCGTCGTCTCTAAACGTTCGGGAGTTAACCGTAACCAGCGAATCATTTGTTCTGAGACGGCCATCTCTCGACTGACTTCTAAATCGAGGGTATTGGCTTCTAAAATGCGATCAAAGCCAGTTTTAATGCCCTTAGCGATCGCAATTACTCCGCGATTTCTTTCGTTGCCATTAAATTGACCTAGAGCCAGAAAAGCATTGTATGCTTGCTTAAAGATCGTCAGGGGGGGGGTGGAGGAACTTTCGATCATAGATTCTTGTCTAGCGTCGATAGGCTAACCAAAAGATGAATGCGGGCAAAATAACTAATAGCATAACTAGAATTGCCCCAAAAATCACGCTTACCCCCGCTTGCCCTGAGCCAAGTCGAAGGGGCGGTGATTTCAAAATTAAGGGTAGCCACACGATCGATAATAACAGAATTATCCCCATCATTAGGGGTAATACCTCTTGCCCAAGCCGCTGATTGGTACTCACCCAACGAAATCCCGTCCAGCGCCAAGTGCGTTTATAGGGATAGTGGGGGGCTAATTGTTCGATAATTTGGCCGTTTTCCTGTACCACAAATATCTGTTGACAGCGATCGCATCCAAAGGCATCGGTCAATAAAATCGGGCATAATGTCCCTTTCCGACGACAGGGACAGGGATAGTCTTGGTGTTGGTCGATTTTGGTATATTTATGCGGTCGCACAAGCTAATTTTTTGTTTATAAACGGTTGTTTTTAGTCGCTCGTGAGCAATAGCTCAGGGATTCAATGGTTGCCCAAAATCCTGAAACCTGTTTCTCACGGGTAATTCCTATCTTAAGGGATACCTCTAAATTATTCATCCCAATTTTAAAATCTATTTCAAGATTTTTTCAAGCGGGCAACGCGATTCGAACGCGCGACATTCACCTTGGCAAGGTGACGCTCTACCACTGAGCTATGCCCGCAAGCCGTTTTTTTACACTTCCCTAAGTATGCCAAATCTCAGAGCATTTGTCAAGTAGTTTGCAGCATTTTTTGACAATGATTCATCTTCTGGCAAATCCCCCAAACCGGTAATAGCTTCGAGAACCACTTCTATCTTAGCCTGTAGTCGGTTGAACTGATGTTCCAAGCGATCAAAGCGCTTGTCAATGGCGGCGAATTTTTCAGCGATATGGCGTTCCATAGCGTCAAAAGCTTCCGTAATCCGCCCCTCTGGTTCTAAATCTAATTCCAGAGTCTTGATTCTCTCGACAGCGTTGACTAATTGCCGTCTCAGTTGGTTAATATATTTGTTCTGTTGGGCTTCGCTCATCAGTGGAACTCCTGGAGAGTGGGGATAACTAAAACCCTAAATACTGGGGGAATTTTCTTAGCCTTCTATCAGTGCCTGTTGGGGATTATTTTGCAATAATCCTAGGGGTTTATCTTCATCCCGGGGGCGCAATTGACGCATGAGACTAGCCATTTCTAGGGCAGATAGGCCATAATTCCAGCCCAAATTACTTTTAATACCGGCCCGTTCGAGGGCCTGTTGTAGGGTATCAGTGGTGAGAATACCGAAGACAACGGGAACACCTGTCTGAAAAGCGGCCGCAGCGATACCCTTAGCGGCCTCGGCGGCAACGTAATCAAAATGGGGCGTTTGGCCGCGAATAATTGCCCCTAGACAAATAACGGCATCGTAACGGTGGGAAAGGGCGACTTGACGGGCTACCATTGGCACTTCAAAGCTACCCGGTACCCAGATATAATCCACTTGAGTGCCATCGGGATTAATATCAACCCCGTGACGCTTGAGACAGTCTTGACAGCCTGATAACAGTTTATCAGTGACGAGATCATTAAAACGACCAATCACGATCGCAAAGCGCCAAGAGGATATATCCTCGGTAAAATTTCCCTCAAAAACAGTCATAGATAGAAGGGGATAGGGGTTGGGGAGTGGGGAGTGGGGGAGAAGGGAGTGGGGAGAGGGGGAGAGGGGAGAATCAATAAAAATAGTCTCCTGTCTCGGAGTCTCCCGTCTCCTGATCAAGACTAAATCACTAAAAAGTTTAAAATAGCGACGGCAACGACTAAAATCGCCCAAATTGCCGAACCCACATAGAGAAGGGGTTTCGATTGGTCCCAGTTTTGGGGGGAAGCATAGGCAACGGGGACACCAATCACCATTAGCAAGGAAAATAAAACTAGGGCAATGAGAAAAAATTGAAAGACAATAGACATGATTGGGTTCTCCTAAAACACTTGATATTAGATAATTCTCCCTGATATAGTACCCTACCAAATTTTGTTACTTAATGGAAATGTAGGGGAGTAGGAAGAAAAAAACTGATTACTGATTACCGAAAAACCCTCAACCCCTAAAACCCCAAAAAAAACTATGGATTTAATTTTATGTCATCAAACGGCGGATTTTGACGCTTTGGGGGCAGCGGTGGGTTTATCGTTGCTGAAAGCGGGTAGTCGCATTGTGTTAACGGGGGGAGCGCACCCAACAGTAAGGGAATTTTTGGCCCTGCATCGGGATGAATTCGCTTTAATTGAACTGCGTAGTGTCAATCCGGACCGTATTCGCTCTTTAATTGTCGTTGATAATCAGTGGCGGGAGCGTCTGGGAAAAGCCTCCCAGTGGCTAGATTTAGGGCATTTACAGGCGATCGAATTGTATGATCATCATTTAGATAGTGAAAGTGATATTCATGCCTCTAGCGTCCATTTAGAAGCGGTGGGAGCCACCACGACTTTAATTGTCGAAGCTTTACAAAAAGCCCACATTAAACCAAACTCGATGGCAGCGACGGTAATGGCGCTCGGTATTCACGTTGACACGGGTTCCCTGACTTTTGCCGGTAGTACCCCCAGGGATGCCTATGCTTTGGCCTGGTTAATGACCTATGGTGCTAACATTAAAACGATCGCCCAATACTGTCAACCGAGTTTTTCCCCCCGCTTACAGGAGTTATTTAGCCTTGCTTGGGAAAATCTGGAGATTAAAACGATCCATGGCCGTAAAATCGCCCATGTTCTTCTCCATACTGCCGATTTTATCCCCGGTTTGTCTAGTGTGGCCGAGCGCCTACTGGAATTATCCGATAGTGATGCGCTACTTTTCGGCCATAGTTATAGTAAAAACGAGGAAGATAATTCCCGACAGCGTTTAACTGTGATTGGTCGCTCTAGGATCGATGGGGTGAATCTATATCAGCTTTTTTCCCCCTATAACGGCGGTGGTCATGCTCAGGCCGCTTCGGTGAGTTTTCGCGATGTTCAGCCAGTTCAACAGTTAAATCAACTACTGGGGGACTTAATTGCTCAAATTCCTCCTCCTCCCACCGCTAGGGATTTAATGTCTTCTCCGGTGCGGACAATTCGTCCCGATACTTCCATATCTCAAGCCGAGCGCATCCTTTTTCGTTACGGCCATTCGGGGTTATCAGTGGTAGATGAGCAGGATCGCTTAGTTGGGGTGATTTCTCGTCGTGACCTCGATTTAGCTCTCCATCACGGCTTTTCTCACTCTCCCGTGAAGGGATACATGACTTGTAATCCGAAAACTATTACCCCGGACACTTCTCTTCAGGAAATCGAGTCGCTGATGGTAACGTATGATTTGGGGCGTTTACCTGTACTAGAAAACGGGCAGTTAGTCGGTATCGTCACTCGTACAGATGTATTAAGACAGATTCATCAAAATGAGCGGGTGCGTTTTGAAGGGGTTGCTTTGGTTTCCTGTCTTTTACCGACGATTAAAGAGCGTTTAGAGCCGGTTTTATGGTCATTCCTGCAAGCTGCCGCCGCTGCCGCTCAAAAACGCGGTTGGCATCTCTATCTGGTTGGGGGTGCGGTGCGCGATTTATTGTTAGCGGCAGAAAGGGATACTTTATTGTTACAGGATATCGATTTAGTGGTGGATGGCTGCCATCGCGCCGCCGGTGTGGGTGCAGGGGTGGAGTTGGCTAATTGTTTACAGGAAATTTATCCGGGGGCCCGGTTATCGATTCACGGGGAATTTCAGACGGCGGCTTTGTTATGGCACAAAGATGAGCGTTTTGGCTCGTTATGGGTGGATATCGCCACGGCACGCACGGAATTCTATCCCTATCCTGCCAGTAATCCCCAAGTGGAGGCTAGTTCGATTCGACAGGATTTGTATAGAAGGGATTTTACGATTAATGCTCTGGCAATTCGCCTAACTTCGCCGAAAGAGGGGGAATTACTCGACTTTTTTGGCGGTATGTTGGATTTACGCGCTCAAGAAATCCGGGTTTTACACGCTAATAGTTTTATCGAGGATCCGACGCGCATCTATCGAGCGGTGCGTTTTGCCACTCGGTTAGGATTTGTTATTGAACCCTTGACAGAAAGCTATATTAGGTATGCGATCGAAAGTGGAGTTTATGATCGCTCACGGCAACAAAATCAGAATGCACCTGCTTTACAGTCCCGTTTAAAAGCGGAGTTGAATTATATTTTAGAGGCGGATTACTGGGAAAGTGCCTTAGAAAAGTTGGCTGAGTTGGGGGCTTTGCACTGTTTACACGGGGATTTAAGTTTAAATCAGGCTTTATGGCGACAATTGCGCTCTCTCAGTCGTTGGTTAGATTGTTTAAGTCTGGAATTGCCGGTGAATGCCTGGTTAATGCGGTTGGAATTATTAATCGCTTCTCTGGCTGTGGGGGAAAGAATAGCGATCGCTAATAATTTACAATTGCCCAAAGATAGTGTGGAGCGTTTACAAAAACTAGAAGTTATGGAAAGGGAGATTAGCAATAATTTTGCTTATGCTCGACCCGTTAGTCAAATTGTCAGCTTTTTCAATGGTTATAAGGTTCCTAGTTTGTTACTGGTGGCGATGCGGAGTCAGACTAGGATGCGGGCTTTAATCTGGCAATATTTAACTAAATGGTCGCAGATCGAGGCTCCTATCGACGGCAATGACCTAAAAGCTTTGGGTTATCAACCGGGTCCCCAGTTTAAATCGTTACTTGCGGCAGTCTTGGGGGCAACTTTAGATGGAATAGTCAGCAATAAAAGCGAGGCTATGGCTTTTATTGCTAGATTAACTCGGGCTTGCTGAATAAATCTAAAAACCTTATTGGGTAAGACTTTTAGACTTTTTGTCAATCAAAAAGTACCAGTTGTGGGAGAGATAGGGGGAAAATTCTGGGACTTTTTCTCTGAAAATTAGGTAATTGACCAGATGAGAATCGGTAAAACCCTACACCCCACACCCCACACCCTACACCCTGTCCCCACGAAAAACTTTTTCAGCAGACCCTAACTAAGTCAGCAGATTAGGTATCGGCTGCCCCTTCATTTTCCGAAGATTGTCTTTGATCGCTGGAATAACCGCCTCTACCTCCTCTGGTGGTGGTACGATTAGAGGCGGCCCGGAATTGACGCGCGTAGGCGCGGTTGCGTTCCGCTTTTTCTTTTTTCAAATTACGACGTTTGGCCACAAGAATCTCCTTGGGATAATAGATAGACAAGCGGGGAAACGAGCGCTCGCTCCCCCTATTGACATTGACACTCTCCGCCCTAAAAGTGCGGAGATTCTTGGGCTGAATCCTGCCTCCACTAGCAACGCTAATTTTGGTCTTACGGTTTCATGTCTAGTCCGACTACACCGATAAGGCAAGCACTCTTATGGACTACTCCCCAAGCGTAAATTTCTGTGTGTCCCACAGTATTTAATTGTTTTGCGTTCTTACAGTTTGGACTTAATTGAACACCATTGACTGTTAGAAATTTTGAGATCACGGAGTAGGACGTTTAACCTGTTTCCTCACGTTCTCACGCTCGGAACCACCGACAAACATTCTCGCACAAAGCCGTCCTAAAAGGACGGGGTTTTCAACCCAAATTTCCGATAACCTAGAATGGTTACGGTCGGGGATTAGTAGCGACGCTCCCGATTGCGATCGCCGCCAGCACCGAAGGAAGATCTGGGTTCTTTTTCACGAGCTTGATTGACTTTTAATTCTCGTCCCATCCATTGAGCGCCGTCAAGAGCGGCAATAGCGGCCGATTCTTGCTCTGGGGTTTCCATTTCCACGAAAGCGAACCCGCGTTTTCTTTTCGTTTCCCGATCCATGGGGAGGTGAACGCGCTTGATTTTACCATATTCGGTAAAAACCTCCACTACGTCTTCTTGGTCAACCTCGAAGGGGAGATTACCAACATAAATTGACATAAAACCTATCCTTGCACAGATAAAAACAACAGATTTGTAGAGAACGAAGATTTCGGGAACTAGCTGAACCAATACTAAACAGAAACGCTTTGACCATTAATACTGACAACGAGCCGCAGTGCCGACTTTTATTCTCGACTCCCATCCTAGCACATAGCTATTAGCTTTGATCGATTCTGCCTCTCCCGCCACCCGAGCAGATAAACTAGACTAGAATGCTGCCCTATAAAATGCCCTAATTATGAGTTTATCCCCCCATCCGATCGAAACTGCCCTAAAAACCCTGGCAGGGAAAGCGGAAAATTCCATCGAACAAACAACAACCCTAGAAGACTTAGAACAGCTAAGGGTGAATTATCTCGGTAAGAAAGGAGAATTATCGCAGATTTTACGCGAAATGGGCAAATTAACCCCCGAAGAGAGACCGCGCCTCGGTGCGATCGCTAATGAGGTAAAAGAATTAGTACAATCGCTGCTAGAATCCCGGCGAGAAAGTCTAAATAACGCCCAAATTAAGGCGAAATTAGCGGCGGAAACCCTCGATGTCACCCTACCTGCTCTGAGCCGTCCTTTAGGGCGAATTCACCCCTTAAATAGCACAGTTGATCGCATGATCGATATTTTCGTCGGTCTGGGTTACACCATCGCCACCGGGCCGCAGGTAGAAACCGATTATTATAATTTTGAGGCTTTAAATATCCCTGCTGACCATCCGGCCCGGGATATGCAGGATACTTTTTTCTTGAGGGATGGTCGTTTATTGCGGACCCATACCTCTCCGGTGCAGATTCGCTACATGGAAAGTCACGAACCCCCGATTCGGATTGTGGCCCCGGGCCGTGTTTATCGTCGCGATACCGTGGATGCAACCCATTCTGCGGTTTTCCATCAAGTGGAATTATTAGCGGTGGACCGGGGATTAACCTTTACGGATTTGAAAGGAACAATTAAAGAATTTCTTAAGCAAATGTTTGGGGCTGATTTACCGGTTAAATTCCGCGCTTCCTACTTCCCTTTTACCGAACCCTCGGCCGAGGTAGATGTGCAGTGGAAAGGCAAATGGTTGGAGGTGATGGGCTGTGGTATGGTGGATCCCAATGTCTTAAAAGCAGTCGGTTATGACCCCCAAATCTATACGGGTTTTGCTGCTGGTTTTGGTGTGGAAAGATTTGCTATGGTATTACATGAGATAGACGATATTCGCCGTTGTTATAATAGCGATATCCGCTTTCTCCGCCAATTTTAGGGGGATAAACCCGATGGTCATGAGTGAAGATTTAACCAAAAAAAGACTCCTATCCGTGGCTTGTCATGCCTCGATCTTTTTGAGTGCTACGCTGGTATCGGTGGGGATTCCCTTAGCTATTTATTTCATTTCTGATGATGGAACGGTGAAGGAAAACGCTAAAGAAGCTTTAAACTTTCACCTGAATATGTGGTTATACTACCTAATTGCCGGGATTCTAGTTTGGGTTTTAATCGGTTATTTGCTCTTACCGATTCTTGCTGTGGTGAATATTGTTCTCCCCATTCTTGCTATCCTGCAAGTCTGGAAAGATGCTTATAAGGTTTTCCGTTATCCTTTTATTTTCCGGGTTCTGTAATTAATTATCGGGGTTGAAACCGGTTCAACCCTTTTTTAGTCCTATTCCCACTAGAAAAATAGCCTCTGGAGTTTATGACTAAAATTGTCATCATCGGTGCGGGGATAGTGGGGGCCACCATTGCCTACGAATTAAGCGCCATCGAAGGATTAGAAATTACCCTCATCGATGAAAAAAAACCAGGACAAGGAGCAACCGGGGCAGCCCTAGGGATTTTAATGGGGATTATCAGCCATAAAACTAAAGGTAGAGCCTGGAAACTGCGGCAAGAAAGTTTAAAACGTTACGAAACCCTCCTTCCTGAGCTAGAATCCCTCACCGGACTGACTATTCCCTGTAACCGTGATGGTATTGTCCTACTGCGATCGAGTGCCGAAGACGAAGAAAATTGGCGCAAGTTAGCCCAAATCCGCCAAGAACAGGGATATTGTCTAGAAATCTGGGATAAAGAGACTTTGAAGCAAAAATGTCCCCAGGTGGCCGGGGAGCATCTCCAGGGTGCTATCTATTCTCCCAGGGATCGTCAAATTAACCCGGTCCTGCTGACGGAGGCTCTCGTCGCTGCTGCGGCAAGAAGGGGGGTAAAATGTCAATTTGGGTTAAAAGTGGAAAATTTCGGCAAGACAGGGCTTCAAGGCTCTAATTTGAGGCAATGCACCCAGGTTTATAGTTCTAATGGTATAGAGGAAACTGACTTTTTGGTTCTTTGTGCGGGAATCGGTGCCACTGCTTTAACCGAAACTCTTACCCATCCAGTGGATATCCGACCGGTTTTAGGGCAAGCTTTACAGATAAAATTGACGCAACCCCTAGAAAGTTCCGATTTTAAGCCGATTTTAACAGGAAATGACCTGCATATTCTGCCTTTGGCTGGATCGGAATACTGGATTGGGGCAACGGTGGAATTTATGGACGAAAAGGGCGAAATTATCGCCGATACTGCCCTATTAGAGCAAGTGTATCAACAGGCGATCGCTTTTTGTCCCTCTTTGGCTGCGGGTGCGATCGTGCGTACTTGGTCCGGTAAGCGACCGCGACCGGAGAAAAAATCCGCTCCCATCATCGAATATTTGCCCGGATACGATAACGTTATTCTGGCCACGGGACACTACCGTAACGGGGTTTTATTGGCCCCTGCTACCGCTAAAATGGTCAGGGAAATGTTAAGTGGTAAGTTAGGTTTTGCTGAAAAAGTTTGTTGATGGAGTTAGGAGTCAGGATTCGGCTTTTTTCTCCCCTCTCTACAATAATTACTCGCAGCCAGAAATACGTTGGGGACTATCATACTTTGTGCTTTTTGTCAAAAAAACTTTTTTTTTGCAATAAAACTACATAAAAAAAAGATCATCGTTGTGGGTGAAATTGACTGATTTACCCGTCTTAATTAGGATCACCTTCTAGGTGTGGCAACGGTTTCAACCACTGCTGCCCAAAAAAGCACAGAATACCCCATTATGAAATTCAGTAAAATCGCTGTTACCATAATAACATCGTTGTTAAATAAAAATCTTTCTCAATTAATTCTTAAGATTTTATAAATATTGCGGAATGTTAATTTAAATATTCTCAAGTGTTTGCAGTCAATAAATAATTTTTGCTTATCTTTGTCGGAAAATAGAACTCCTGCAACAATCCAACATCTACCATTGGGTTAGGAGTCAGTATTTAGGAGTCAGGATTCGGCTTTTTTCTCCCCTCTCCCTACTCCCTTCTCCCCCACTCCCTGCTATCGGCAGCCGATGACCCTATCCGACCAAGAAAGACAACAACTCTGTGACACTGCTCGGGAAGTGGCGAAACTTTCCTATTCTCCCTATTCCCGTTTTCGGGTGGGGGCAGCGGTCTTGACAAATAAAAAGATTTATGCTGGTACTAATGTAGAGAACGCTAGTTATGGCTTGAGTTTGTGCGCGGAAAGGGCAACTTTAGCGCAAATAATCGCAGCGGGCGATCGAGAAGTACGGGCGATCGCTATAGCCTGTATCGATGGGGTGGACAAGGATGATATTAGTCAGTTAACTCCCTGCGGAGCCTGTCGTCAATGGATGGCCGAATTAGCGCCGAAAGCAGAGATTATTATCTGTGGAACCCAGCAAAATTATCGTTTTAATCTCTCGGATTTACTGCCTTTTTCCTTTCGTTTTTAACTGTGGGCAATGGGGGGAGGAGCGAGCGTTTACTCATTTTGCGCTGATAGGAAATGCGATCGAGATAGGGTTGGCTGAATAAATCTAAAAACCTTGTTGGGTAAGACTTTTAGACTTTTTGGACATCAAAAAGTGCCAGCCATTGGAGGGATCGGGGGGAAAATTCCGGGACTTTTTCCCTGAAAATGGGTAAAACCCTACACCCCACACCCTACACCCGTTCGGACCTCGGCGTGAGCTTTTGTCGAACGCAAAAGCTCACGGCCGAAGCCCACACCCTGCCCCCACGAAAAACTTTTTGCCGCAAACCCTAAATATGGTAAGGCTACGGTAGCCGTACCACCTCACAACACAAGTCAAAATTGCTCTAATTGTGCTCAAAAAGTACCTAAATCACGCGATGTGCAACTAAAAACGACAGAATCAGGGTTCCAGAGGATACTTTATCTCTGCTAATTTCTGAAAGCCTTGTAAATCAAGACTAAAAATATAGTTGCACATCGCGTTAAATCTCTATCTACAAGAACATAGATTTGTCCCGATTGTGGCTATGTAGAAGATAGAGACATTAACGCCGCTATCAATATTCTGAAAAGAGGACTAAGTACGGTAGAGCATACCGAAACCCCCCCCTGGCGAATGTTGGATACGTCCTGCCAGATTAAGGAAACTCGGCGGAACCAAGAATCCCTCGCTTTTAGCGACGGGAGTGTCAATGTGCTAAACGCTTTTCAAATGAGCGAACCGTGAGTCCTGAAATTTTCTGGTTCTCATTAAGCCGAGATTTTGTGGCAACTTATTGAGAATGTAGTCTCTGAAACGCTCATAATTGCCTTCCATATTCTCAATAACTACGGCGGATTCAGGATTAGTCTGGTACATTCTCCACGCGGAAAAGCTTATCCAATAAGGAATTAGCTGTGCCAGACGAATAAAGCAACCGCCGTAATTGATTCTCAATTGCAATAAAATCCAGTATGATTTATTACGCTTCCAGGGCCGCTCACATCAGGAAGAAATCGCTGCTGACCAGGTTGGGGAAGACCGCGTTGGCCGACGCCACATCCGAGGGGAAGGCCGGATTGAAGCGGTTCAGGTTGGCGATCTGCGTGGCCGCGACAACGCCGGTGCCGTCGGGATCAAAGAACAGATCACCGTTGGAGAGGTTGTAGATGAAGCGTTGGTTCGCCGTAGTGGCCACCGTGGCCCCGGCCTCCGCCCGCAGCTGGGCCGCGGTGAGGGTGGAGCCGCTCAGGCCTGCGTAGACGATCTTGTCGAAGACCAGTTTGTCCACACCGGAGGTGAAGTCCCGCAGCTGATCCACCCCATTGAGGCCTGGGGCTTCGTTGAAGGTGAAGAGATCGTTTCCTCCACCCCCTGTGATGATGTCGTTCCCCTGGCCGCCGATGAGGGTGTCGTTACCAGCCTGTCCCTTCACCAGATCATTGCCGAGGCTGCCGCTGACAACGTCGTCGCCATTGCCGCCGTTGAGATCATCGGCGCCATCCTCACCGAAGAGGCTGTCGTTCCCCTCTCCGCCATACATATCGTCGTTGCCGGTGCCGCCATACATCTGATCTTTGCCGGCATCCCCACGCAACATATCAAAGCCGTTTTCACCGTAGATCGTGTCATCCCCTTCACCGCCATCGACAAAGTCATTGTCATCGCCGGCCCAGAAGGTGTCCGCGCCTGCATCGCCCCACATGCAGTCATCCCCACCCAAGCCCTTGAATTGATCGGCGCCGCTGGTGCCGCCAAAGAGCTCGCTGGCCTTGCCCTCCCCGTTGGGACTGAACACGCCGCGGGCATCAAGGTAGTTGCCACCATTGCCGACAAGCACGCCATTCACATAGCCAGCCCTGCCCACCAACCGTTGAGTTCCGGTGATATCAACCACCGTCTGAGTGGCCCCAAGCAATAAAGCTTCAGAAGAATAGGTGTTGAAGCTCTGCAGGGATCGCTCATAATCAGCATCATTCACCGCAAAGATCTTGTGGTAGAGATGCTTCACTCCCGTGGCGGCCATTACCATGTCGGCCACCGTCTTCCCCTTGATTTCCTCCACCAGATCCGTGGCAGCCAGCTTGCTCAGGTAGTAGGCCTCATCACCCCGCTGCAGTTGCTGCATCTGGTAGGCATAGATGAAATCATGGGTGGGGCCAAGCATACCGCCAGGGGTTTTGGCCTCTGCCAATCCACCCAGCCAGAGGGAGATCTTTTGGAAGTCCTGGTTGCCGCTGGGCGTGTTCACGGGCGCTGCGGGATTGAGGGCATCCGTGCTGCTGCCGCTGTAGAGCAGGCCCATGAAGGCGTCATCCCCCATGGCCAAATCCGCCGCAGCGGAGAGGGCGGCGGCGTAGGTGGCTGCCGCGCCGGGAGCCGGACTGGCTTGCAGTTGATTCCAATAGGAGAGATCGGCATTGCCCGAATAGCCGCTGAGGATGGCATCGCGGGCGTAGGCCATGATGAACGTCTTCAACGATTCGGGATGAAGCAGATGGGCTCCAAAATCCTTCCAGCTGATATAGGGCCGCAGGTTGGCCTCCAGGGCCGCCAGGTTGGCGTCAATGGCATTGTTGGCCTGCACCAACCCGGTGGTCCCATCTGGAGAGGTGCGCACGCCACGAAGGTAGGTTTGAATCTGGCGACGGGCCTCATTGAGGGGCGTGATGCCGGTATCCAGGCCGCGGGCGATGTTGAGGGCACCCAGATCCAAGGGGAGGCCTACCAGGGCGTTTTGAAGGGTGTTGGTGATGAATTCATCGGTGGCGTTGCCCACCTGCTGGCTCATCCCCGCGGCGATCTGCCCTGCCGTGTCGCGCGTGTAGAGCTGGGGGGCGAGAAAGGCCTGCAGCAGCGGGATGTCCATCTGCCCGCCGGGGTTAGCCAGGCCCGTTTGCTGGTTCACCGAGGTGAGGGCCACGGTTTCGGTGAGCTGGGAATGGCCGAAGCGAAAGGCGCTGGAGGCGAATTCCGCCAAGATGCTGGCATTGAAGCCGGCGTTGTTGTTGTTGCCCGCATTGGGACCGGCGAATGCACCCAGGTTGGGGGTAATGCGCCGCGCGTACTCCTGCAACACATGGTGTTGGTAGAAGTTTTCATTGGCCAGCTTGGCGATTTCAAACAGCTCTTGTCCGGAAAGGGCCTGGTTATTACCATTGTTTCCGGCATTTTGGGCGAGATTGGCCTGAATCTGAGACAGGATATTGTTGTGGGTTGTGACAAAGATCTCATGCATTGCCGTGAGACCAATATTTTCATTCAGGCGCCCATCTCCGCCCACAGCGTGTTGATTCAGCCGAGAGGGATCCTTCAGATCACCGTTGGCTTTGAAGGGATCGCTGCCAGCAGGCTGGGGAGAGCCTTTCCAGTCACTGGCCAGATCGATCAGAAACGCTGAACCGGCCTTGGCCAGCACCTGATTGGAGGTGACGGCCGCCGTATCAAAGACGTAGCTCTTCTGCCCCGACACCTTGTCGAGCACCACAAAGGCATAGCGCCCCGCATTGGGCTGGCCTTGGGGGATGATCTCCACCAGGGGCACAGACAGCACATCGCGATCGCGCAAAGTAAGGCCAATGCGCTCGGCATTCTTTTTCAGGTCAAACCAGCGGGCGGTGGAGTTTTGCGGATCGGTGAGCAGCCGGCCCGTGAGTTCGCCATTGCCCTTGTATTCCCGCATGAAAATGGCATGGCTCTCCACCGAGCCATAGACCTGGTTGAGATCAAGAAAGGCGGAGGTTTGGTTGATGCTCTCGCCATTGCGTGGGGTGAGCTTCAGCACGCTCTGGCTGCTGCCGTTGGTGGTGGTGGAGGCAACCACGCCGGTGAAGGCCGCCTTGCTGTTGATGGTGGCCACCACATCGTTGAGGGTGGCGCCCGCATTGATCACGATCAGCTGCTCATTGAGCACCAAGGTCCCCCCACTGGTGCCAGTGAAGCTGGTGCCGATGGCGGCGTTCTCATTGTCCACATCCCATTGGCTGGGGCGGCTGTAGCCCGCTAGGCCTAGCTCCGCCACCAGGGCATCGCGGCTGCCCTCGCCGATCTCCACCTGCACCGTGTTGGTGCGGGAGAGAGCCATGAAGTTGGTGGGCGAGCCAGGGTTGTAAAGGCTGTCTCCAGGGAGCAGGGGGATCAGCAGGCTGCCATCCTTGCCCTTGGCGAGAAAATCCATGCCGTGGTCGTTGTATTGGCCAAACAGGGCGAAAAAGCCTGAATTCGGCAGGGGATTTCCAGTATTGGAGCCATTCACCCCATTGCCACCGGTGAGAATGGTTTCATGGCGGGTGTTGTTTTTCTGGCTCACCCGCTTGCCAGCCTGGGTGCCGGCCTGGGTCCACTCCTTGGCGTAGGGATCATCCAACACCTGCAGCGCTGTCTTGCCGCTTTGATTGGAAACCAGATTGCTGATCAGCCTGGGGCTGGCATCGAAGATGTCGGGATTGCTGGGATTGGCATAGCCGCGAAGGCTGTAATCAAGCGTATAGTTTTGGTCGTAGACGACCGCTCCCGTCTGGAAGTTGATCGTGAAACCACCCGTGGCTTGCGTGAAGCTCTGGCTGGTGAGACGGCGAAACAGCGTGCCCGTCCCCCCAGCCATGAATTTCGGATCTGTGGTGGACAAGGGGTAGGGTGCCGTGGTGGGGGTGATGCCGCCACCCACCTGGTAACGCAATTGATCCGTGCCATCGACAAAGCGGATGCCACTGGTGGCCTTGGCACCCGTCACACCCGGATTGAAGCCAGGCAGAACGGCGAGACGGGGATCGTTGTTCCATTCCTTGTAGACGCGATATTGATAACGGAGAAAAAACAGATCGTCGATTGTGAACGTATCAATCACCGAATCGAAATTGGGATTTGGCATGATTTGGTAGTCTGCAATACTTTTCCTACATTCATTATGGCATACTGAGGTACAGCCGACATCCGTGTAACCCACATTCCGCATCCTCAACTGTCACATTGGCTGTCCCCGTCTAGAGACTTGAGTAAAAAGACTTAGCTGGTGAGGATTTTCTCTGCGTCCGCTAGGGGGGTCTTGAGACCCCTAATTATGAAAAAATAGGAATTGTTGGAAAACTTAGGCGAGTGGGCTGTTCGACCATGAATGGCCAATTCAAGTCTGAAAGTGAGGATATTATCAAAAAATATAAAGGGCAACAAGCTCCGGAAAGAGGATTTTCTTTTCTCAAAGACCCCAGCTTTTTTGCCGACAGTGTCTTTCTCAAATCTCCCCAGAGAATTGAGGTCCTGGCCAGGCTAAGGGGCTTGTGCCTGCTGGTTTATACTATTGGTCAAAGACAACTTCGTTTAAGTTTAAAACAGCAGGAGACGGGACTGAAAAATCCGTTGGGTAAGTTGACTGACCGACCGACGTTACGCTGGATATTTCAGGGCTTCCAAGGAATTCATCTCCGACCTATTCAAGACAATCAAAAGATTAGCAACTTAACGGACGAGAGGCGCAACATTTTGAGATTTTTCCCCAAACCTTGCCAGGAATATTATCTCTTATCTTGACCAGATGGATTGACTTCAAGGGGTGACAAAACAAAGCGAGCAACTCGAACATCTCCCGCTAGATGTTAAGTCTGATGGACCGGTCATTCTCAACAAGCACTGTTTATTGAGAATGACCGGGGGAACCCTGAAAATTTCGGCTTAGTTGGCGGCAGCTTGCCGCCAACTCACTCCTCTAGATAAGTATTTTGATACTAAATCCGTTGAGTATAGGCTACATATCAGGACAGGCAAAAAGCAACAGGCTTCGGCCGTGAGATCAGCGTTCGACAAAAGCGTTCGACAAAAGCTCACGCGGCTCGACTGAGCTCGCCGAACGTCCGAAGTCTCACGCCGAAGTCTCACGCCGAGGTCCGAACGGCAAAAGGCAAAGGGGAGAATAAATAATCAGTTTTTAATAACTGGATTTAGTATGACTCACGCCCCTTCCTCTTTTGAGACGTTGTGACACTTAGGGTGCGGAATGTGGGCTACAAGCTCGGCACAGTATTAGGCAGTGCCTTCGGTATTGCACTGAAAACGTCTAACTGATAACTGTTATTAGTCATTTCACTTTGGCACACTGGACAAATCTATATCTACATACCACAAATTCTTAAGATATTTTCCCATCGCTCTAGAGTGTATCAGATTTATTTGAAATGACTATATAGCGTTTTTCAGTCTGCTGAGGTACAAAAGTTATGGGTTTTAGGCAAAAGGCAAGAGGCAAAAGTCAAAAGGGAAGAAAAATATGTGTACCTCACTAGCTTATAGCGGTGTGCAGTCGTATTAGGTACAGTGTCACAAGCTATAAACCATGCTAGGCAAAGCTTGGTCTGTATCTCACTCAAGCGCTTACCGCTATAATCTTTGAATACCGCTTAATTATCTCCTCCCGTAGCGACATTTTTAAATCTTTCTTGGGCAGCAGAAAAAGCCTCTTTCATCACCATTTGAATCCTTTTAGGATCGGGTTTTTTACCCCCCATTAAATCGCCAAAATAGACACAAGCGCCCTCTCCTAGGGCCCAGGTATAGGCGGCGGCCCAAGAAGCGGCGATAACACTGCCAAAACCGGGGATAAATTTCACCAATTCCCGACCGATGGCCTGGGCCAAAAAGCCTCCAGCGATCGCACTTACGACTCCACCGGCCTGGGATGGGGTTAAGACTTGACCGTATAATTTGCCTAAAACCCCCACCATTGACACTTGTAGGGCGGTTAAAACGGGCATAGTCGCTAAGGGTAAGGGAATCGCCGCCAAGGTCGCCGCTATGACGGAAAAGGCTAACATATAGCGTCGGGCCACGTCCCGATAGAGATTGCCCAATTTATTGCTGGTTTCCCGATCTAAAAGTTGGTGGATGGTGTTAGCCTCGGCTTTTGGCAATAAATCGGCTAAATTGTCTCTAAATGCCTCTAAACCGTAAAAAACGGGGTTATAACCGTCTTCCTCTAGGGTAAAATCTATTAGCACAGAATTGTCATATAAATCCTTAAAAGTTTCTTTAATTTCTTGATAGGCGCGATTGATATCCTCGCAATCGGGAGGATAAGGGGGATGATCGGTGGTATTAGGAGGATAAAGCTGATGAAGACAGGTGACAGCCAGTAAACAGGGTATTTTAGGATATTTTTGCCGCAGTTGTTTGGTAATTTCCAGAAGGCTATCGGTGGCAAAATCATTAATTTTTACCGTCACGATAAAAACCTGGGCCCGTCCCGTATTTTCGGCTAAATCTGCTAATAATTCCGCGATTACCGTGTCTGTGTGTTGATAGGCATCCCCTAACCCCACCGTATCGGTAAAAATCAACAGGGGTAAGTCTTCCGCGGGGTAGGTGTAGCGCTGGGTGTTTTGGGTGTGGGGACGGAAACCTTGCCCGACGATTTCCGCCGAAACTCCCGTTATTCCCCGAATAATCGAACTTTTTCCCGTTTGCGGTTTGCCGATTAACAGCGCCTCGGTGGTGGGTAATTCTTGACGGACTTTTTCTAAAATTTCCGCCACTTGAGTGTCACTAACACTAAACCACTGGAGGACAGTATTAGTCAACTGGTCGATGGGGAGTCTTTTCATCACTTCCCCGGTGAGACTATTCCAAGTATTGACCAAAGAATCAATGGGCAGTTTATCAGTCATGGGGATTAGAAGGGTTTATGATAACTAAAATAGAGATTTTCAGCGATAGAATCAGACGATGACAAAAGCCGCAATTAGTCCGCAAGATTTATCATGGCCTTTTTGGCCAATTGTACCACTTTATCCCTATGGTCAAAGACGGACAATTCGCCAAGAAGTGGTGAAAGATACGCTCTGGACATTTGAGCAATTGCAGGGTATTTTTTATGTGGTTGTGCCGATTCGCATGACGGTAATTAAGTTAGCATCTGGGGGTTTATTTGTTTATGCACCTGTGGCCCCGACTCCGGAATGTATTCGCTTAATGCGTGAGTTGGAAGGTGAACACGGGGAAGTTAAATATATTATTTTGCCGACGATTTCTGGGATTGAACATAAGGTTTTTGTCGGTCCTTTTGCCCGTTATTTTCCTAAGGCTATAGTTTATGTTGCTCCTAATCAATGGAGTTTTCCTCTTAATTTACCTTTGAGTTGGTTGGGTTTACCGGCAAAACGAACAGAAATTTTACCTGCTGACTCGGCAACCACTCCTTTCGGAAAAGATTTTAGTTATGAAATTTTACCCGCAATCGATCTGAATGTGGGATACTTCTCGGAAGTGGCTTTTTTTCATCACTACTCTCAAACTCTGCTGCTAACCGATGCCATTATTTCTATCCCAGAAAATCCTCCCGCTATTTTAGAATTAGACCCCTATCCTCTCCTGTTCCACGCTAAAAATAGTGCTAAGGATCTGGTAGAGGATACCCCAGAAAATCGCCGTCGGGGTTGGCAGAGAATTTGTCTTTTTGCTCTTTATTTTCAACCTCCTGTTTTAGCTGTTCCCAATTGGATTAAGGTCTTTCGAGATGCTTTTACTGCTAAGGAAAGGAGTAAAAAAGCCTATTTTGGTTTATTCCCTTTTCAATGGGGTGATGATTGGCAAAAGACTTTTTTAAATTTGCGTCGAGAGGGGAGGTTAATAGTAGCCCCAATTTTGCAAACTTTGATTCTTAATCGCACTACTAACGAGGTTAGTCAATGGGTTGATAGAATTTGCCAATGGCCGATTAAACAGGTTATTCCTTGTCATTTTGCTAGTCCGATTCAAGCTGATAGTCAAGAGTTTCAGCAGGCTTTTTCTTTCTTGTTAAAAGATTCTTATTTACCTAAAGATGACTTGGAATGTTTAGAAAGTATTGATAGTTTTTTAGTGCGCTGGCGATTGACTCCTCCTCCCGATAAAAAATTGTAATTTATGGCTAAGAACTGCTATAATATAGGCGGTTGTTAGTTGATTGCTAATCAAGGTCATGCAAATTCCCGAAAATCCCAGTAATGATGACATCAGAGAAGCGTTGATTCAATTGCGAGAAGAACTTGGTCAAAAAGTTGACCGCTTAGATTATAAATTTGATGCCTATCAAAAAGGTACAGATGGTATGGTGAGAATGGCTACTACTATCATCATTGCCACCGCTTCTGTGGTAGTTTTATCTAGTCTTAGTCCTGCGGTGACAGCAATTATCACCGCTTTATATTCTGCTAATGCTCATTAATTAATTTATCGCTAAATTCTGGTGCGATTCGGTGCGTTACGCGCTTGCTAACACACCCTACCTTTCCTGAATTTTTACCCGTTGGTTTAATTGATTCATAGCCAGAGAAATCACCAGATTAAAGAATAAATAGGTGGCCATAACTACTATTAACATCTCTACAGCTTTTCCTGTCTGATTAGCGATGGTACTAGAGATAGCATAAATATCATTATAACCGATAGCGATCGCTAAACTAGAGTTTTTAACCAGGTTTAAACATTCATTAGTTAAAGGAGGAATAATCACTGGCAAAGCTTGGGGAAAAATTACTAATCTCATCACTAATAAAGGTTTTAATCCCAAGGCTTTAGCTGCTTCCCATTGTCCCCGATTAACCGATTGAATCCCTCCCCGTACCGTTTCCGCAATAAAGGCAGCTGTATAAACAGTTAAACCGATTAGGAGAGTAGCAAACTCAGAAGAAAGATGTAAACCGAAGTCAATATTTTGATTAAGAGGATTAACTTGGGGATTTTGCCATTGTAAACCCCAGATTAGAGGAATTATAACTAGGAGTATTAGGCTAGTTAGACATAAACTAAGTTTATTTTTTAGGTATAAAAATACTGAGATAATTATTCCTAAAGCAATGATAAATAAGGCTAACCATGTCCTAAAACTATTAGCGGGGAAAGGCAAATAGACTCCTGAGTTATTTAAAAATACCCTGCCAAAAAACTCTAAAGATTCCTCAATTTTCGGCAGTTTCAGAAATACAGCAAAATACCAGAAAAATAATTGTAATAATAGGGGTGTATTGCGAATAGTTTCCACATAAATTGTTGCTAACTGACGAATTAACCAATTATCCGACAAGCGACCTAACCCGATGACTATTCCCAGACTAATCGCCAAAAATATGCCAGTAATCATAATGCGGAGGGAATTAACTAATCCCACCAAAAGAGCGCGAAAATAGGTATCGGTGGGACTGTAGGCAATAGGAGAGTCACCAATAGCAAAAGAGGCTGGTCGGTCGGTATCAAAGAGAAAGCCAAAGCCAAAACTTAAGCGTAGGCGTTGGAAATTAATCACTAAATTGTGTCCAAAAAACCAGAAAATTAGGCAGACAATTAGTAGAATAATTACCTGTAGAAAAATCTTCTGAAATCGCTCATCGTACCAAAAAGAATTTTTTTGAGGTAGAGTCATATTTATTAAGTAGCTGGTTATAATTAAATCCCCCCTATATCCCCCCTTGATCCCCCCTTGATAAGGTAGGGTTGATTCATGAATCAACCCTACCCTTGATAACGGGGGTATCTGATAATTTTTAACGCCTACCTACCTATGAGGTGCTTTGGGAACGGAGAGAGAGGGATTCGAACCCTCGTTAAAGTTACCCCTAAACAGCATTTCCAGTGCTGCGCCTTCAACCGCTCGGCCATCTCTCCAATTGAGGTCACGATCATCAATCCTACAGCAAATGCTGCCGATCTGTCAAATTATTTTTTGACGGGAAACGCTGTCAGTTAAGCATACCCTAGATATTGATTTAAGATTGCTGCCGTAGCTAGACCAGTTTTTTGCCAACTAAACTCATCGGCCCGTTTTTTGCCTAGATGACTTAATTTTGAGTGTAATTGTCGATCTTGAGCGATAATTTTTAGGGCATCGGCTAAGGCCTCGACTCGATAGGGATCGATTAAAATTGCCGCTTTTCCCGTGACTTCGGGCAAAGATGACAAATTTGAGGTGATGACCGGTGTACCGCAGGCCATAGCCTCTAAAACGGGCAATCCGAAGCCTTCCCAGAGACTAGGGAAGACTAAAGCAGTGGCTTGACTGATAACTTTGGGTAGGTGATCGTAGGGGATATAATCGAGAAATTTAATGCGATCGCTGACTGCTAATTCCCGCGCTTGTTGTTGTAAATTGGGGGTATAACGGCGATCGAAGCTGCCGGCAATCCAAAGATGATAATCTGTTAAATCTGGGGGCAGTTGGGCAAAAGCGGCGATTAAACGCGGTAAATTTTTATAGGGATTGGGACGACCGAGATAGAGAAAATAGGGATGCTCTGGCTTATTATCTTCAATAGGGCGAAAGTGATGATGATCGTAGGCTAGGGGAATAGAAGTAATTTTATCGGCGGGAATTTGATAATATTCAGTGATATCTTTGGCCGTTGCCTGAGAGTTACAGATGATATGTTTTGCCTGTTGTAATACCTGCGGCACATAATAACGGAAATAGTGGGTTAAGGGGGAAGTAAGACTGGGAAACCGCAGGGGAATTAAATCGTGGACCATGACGACAAAGCGACAGTGAGAATTTATCGGTGCTTCCGGAAGGGGAGAAAAGAGTAAATTGGCGTTTAATTGTCGGTAAATTGACGATAACCGCAACTGAGTCCAGAGTAAGCGTTTTAAATGACCTTTCGCTCCTCGATCGGGGGCGAGACCCTTGGGGATAGAATAACAGTTAAAGTCGGGATAACTATTAGCTGTTAGTAGGGTTGGTTCTAAATTTTTTAGGTAGGGTAAGAGGTTAAGAATGTAGGTACTGATTCCCGTGGGTTGGGGAAAAAGTACCGAGAGATTAATTAATAACTTAGGCTGTGTATTCACTAATTACCCTGTTGATATTTGCTGAGAATTTCTGAGATATATTGGTAGCCTTCCACTCCAAGGGATTTAATCAGGGAGGAACGTTCCTGACTGAAAGTCTGTTCAAAAGCTGCGATATTTTTGCCGCGAATAACCGTTAATAGACTAGCAGCTTGTCGCCATTCTACTGCACCGATTTCGTGTAGCCAATACATTCCTAGAGAACCCATATAAATGGCCTGTTCAAAATTCTTGTCTTGATAGTAAGCTTCCCCTAAATAAGTTAGTAATAAACCTTGCAGATATACATCTCCGTAGTATTTGGCCGATTCCAATCCTTGCAGGAGAATATTAATCGCCTCTTGAGTTCTTTCAAGGACAAGATATGCTAAACCTAAACTGCTACAACAAAGGGATTTACTCTGCCAATCTTGGAGACTTTCCGCTAACTTTAATCCCTGCTGTAAATACTCGATCGAACTTTGATAAATTTCGGGATCGTATCTCTCTAACTGTTGCGCTTCCTGTACCTGACTATAACCCAAATTAGCTAAAGCGTTAGCCTGTCCTAAACTATTACCCTGTTGACGACTTAAAATTAAAGCTCTCTGACTTAAATTAATCGCTTCTGCATAGTTTTTTTGGATAGCATTGAGACGAGATAAATGGTTTAAATTAGCTATTTCACAAGCAGAGTCCTGCTGTTGACGAGCAATTTCTAAAGCTTGTTGATGACATTCTCTGGCCTGTGGATAGTCGCCGCGAATGCGATTAGAATAGGCAATTAAAGTTAAAATTCTCGCCTTTTCTCCCGTACCTTCCACATAACGCAGAGGAATTGATAAATAATCTAAGGCATCCTTGAGATAACTGCCAGAAAAGGAGGCAAAAATTCCTCCGTATAAAGGAAAATAATCCCGTTGAGCAAAGGTTCTCAGAATTTGTAAAGCCATCTGAAAACAGCCGCGACTATAGAGGGAATTTTTACTAACTTGCTCGAAACTATTGGTTAACAGCGACCAAATTAAAGCAAAGGTGAGAAAGGTAGAAATTGATAATTTTGCTCCCAGTTTTTCGCTATAGATACGCTGATCAAAAAAGTTAATTAGTCCCCTTTGGATATATTGAAAAACAATAGCAGTTTCTACCCAATCGGTTAAAGTTAAATCCTGGGTGAGAGAATCAAAAGCTTGTTGATTAGCTAAACTTTCTAAGACTCGTTTTAACCAAGAGGGATTAACTTTACTTGCCCAAATTTGCCAGGGTGTCACTCGCTCATTATCATTAGTAAAACCAAGATTGCGATTTGGTTCGTAGAGCCAACTGGTGAGATCATTCGATAAATTTGACCAAGTATTTAACCCCAGATTAATCCCCGTGGCAATTTGCCATAAATCTGCTTCTCCCCGCTGCTGAGAAACTGTCTGTAAATGCTTGGCTAACTGTTGTAATTGTTCTCGGGTTAAAGCATTATTTTGATTGGGATCGATTAAATTCACTAACGTCAGTAAACGATCCTCTCGATCGATTTTTACCAGATTATCGATCGCCGCTGCAGTGAGAGAATTTTGCTGATTGGTTTTTTGATATTTTTCCCATTCACTTTCGATCGTTTCCAAGGCCCGTAAAACCCTAGTCGCTTTAATTTTTGTTTCTAACTGTGAGCGAGTAACGAGCATTTTTTCGGTTAAACAACGCTCAAAAATTTCTCCTGTGCCATTTTTTACTCCCTCGGCTAAAAGGTTATAAACCTGTGATTTAGCCCTAATTTTTCCTTCTAAAGTTAGATTGACAATGCGCTCAATTAGTGCATTATAAGTTTCGTTGAAGTTATCTCTATTTTCTGTCATAGGTTTTTTTTTCAGTTATCAGTAAACAGTAAACAGTAATCAGTGAAAAGACAGTAGTAAACTTCTAAGCTGTACTGAATTTAAACTGCGTAGGGGAAATTTTAGTACAAATGCTCAAACTCCCTCTCCCTGCTCCCAACTCTGGTGCAGTCTTAACGAGTAATTTAGATAGTCAACAGCTGATTTAATGCTGCACACTTAAAACTTAAAACTTAAATCTGATAACTGATAACTGATAACTGATAACTGATAACTGATTCAAGACTGACTGCCGTTGATCAAAGTAATTACCGTCACTTCGGGGGGACAAAAAAGACGACCGGGAAAATAGGTTCCTAAGCCTCGATTCACATATAATTGATTTTCCCCGACTCGATGAAATCCCTCGGACCATTGCCAGTATCGGACTACTCTGCTAAACTGCCGATGAAAGGGAACCCATGGACGATAGGGTTCGGGCAGCGATCGCCTAAGTTCCTCTAAAATTATCGGTAGGGAACCGATACCGGGGATAGTCACTTGGCCTCCGTGGGTATGACCGGATAACTGCAAATCCACGCGCAAATCCCTTAAAACCATGGCTGTATCGGGATTGTGGGAAAGGACGAGTCTGGGTATATCGGGGGAAATTTGCTCGAGGATTTGCGGCAAAAATTCCCCGGACCAATAATCGGCCAATCCGACGATGGGAAAATTTTCGCCGTAGGGTGTGACGATTTCATTCCAGAGTACCCGAATTCCCACGCTAGTTAGGGCCGATATGACCGTTTCCCTTGCCTGCGGAAGATAACTGTCATGATTTCCTAAACAAGCATAAATACCCCCTTGACTTTTGAGAGCTTTTATGCTCTCGACTAGGGCAAAAATTGGCCTGGGACTATCGGTAATAAAGTCCCCCGTCAGGAAGATGAGATCGGGTTTTTCCTGATTAGTAATGGCGATCGCTTCTTGCAGGACAGCTACAGGCAAATGCTGTTCATCGCAGTGCAGATCTGACCACTGCACCAACTTGATCCCTTGCAGATGTGCCGGTAGGCCGGCAATTGCGATCGTTAATCTTTCTACCTGTAAGGATTCTAGCCAAAAGGGTCGCATCGGTGAGCCTTTGTCGGTGAGTAGTTACCAGTCTATCAATTATTTCCCGATGGGGTTGTTGGGGGATGCTTCCGCAAACATCCCTCTTTTGACCATTAGCCTGGAAATTTACTGATAATTCTCTCCATGGCGGCCTCGACGTTGGCACGACTATTAAAAGCCGACAGCCGGAAATAACCCTCTCCGGCAGCCCCAAAGCCAGATCCGGGGGTTCCCACCACATTACAGGTATGTAGCAGTTTATCGAAGAAATCCCAACTCGATAGACCTTGGGGCGTTTTTACCCAAACGTAGGGCGCATTTACGCCGCCATGGACTTCTAAACCGGCGGCGGTTAATTTTTCTCGGATAATTGTTGCATTTTGTAAATAAAACTTGACAAGTTCTTGTACTTGTGCTTGTCCTTCCGGGGAATAAACCGCCTCGGCCCCCCGTTGGACAATGTAGGAAACGCCGTTAAATTTGGTCGATTGCCGACGATTCCACAGTTTCCAGAGTTGCACATCGCTGCCGTCGGCCGCTTTGGCCGTGAGACTTTGGGGAACCACGGTTAAAGCGCAACGGGTCCCAGTAAAACCGGCATTTTTAGAAAAAGAGCGAAATTCGATCGCACATTGCCGCGCCCCCTCGATTTCATAGATGGAATGGGGTAAACTGGCATCGGTGATAAAGGCCTCGTAGGCCGCATCAAAAAAGATAATCGATCCGTTGGCCCTGGCATAATTGACCCAAGCTGTCAAGTGTTCTCTGGTAGCCGTGGCCCCGGTGGGATTGTTGGGAAAACAGAGATAGATTAAATCGACTTTTTCCGCCGGAATCTGGGCAGTAAAGTTATTTTCGGCGGTAATTGGCAGATAAATCAACCCCTCGTATTCGCCGCGGTCGTTAGCCTCTCCCGTGTGTCCGGCCATAACGTTAGTATCGACGTAAACGGGATATACTGGGTCGGTCACAGCGATCGAGTTATTATCTCCAAAAATATCGAGAATATTGCCCGTATCGCACTTAGAACCGTCAGAAATAAAGATTTCATCGGCACTTATCTCACAACCGCGAGCCTGAAAATCATGGACGGCGATTTTCTCCCTTAACCAAGCATAACCCTGTTCGGGACCGTAACCCTTAAAGCTAGAGCGATCGCCCATTTCCTCCACTGCTTTGATCATGGCCTCGCGACAAGCTAGGGGCAAAGGTTCGGTGACATCCCCAATCCCCAGACGGATAATATTAGCATCGGCATTGGCTGCCGCAAAAGCTTGGACTCGTCGGGCAATTTCCGGAAAAAGATAACCCGCTTTTAGTTTTAAGTAATTACTGTTAATGGTTGCCATAATTATTCTCGTTTCAGTCGCAACCTTTAATTCTATAATAGTCAGTCATCGGCCGTCAGTTTCGATCGCTCTCCTTGATGCACTAAGCTAAGAGGCATTTAAACCGCTTATTCTTAGATTAGCCGAACCTCCCCCAATCCCTTTACTGTTGCCTTTTGCCTCTTGCCTCTTGCCTCGTCTCAACAAGCAATTTAAATTACGAACAGCTTAGGATTGGGTGTAGGCGGTTGTCTTTCGATATACAATCAGATAAAAACCTCTTAATAATTGACATTAGTATGGGTGAATCAAAACGTCGTCAATCGGCCCTGGGTGATAAATATGGACAGGAGGAAAATATCCTGCCTTGGCTACCGATTACCAAAAGTCAAGCAGCCCAAGCTTACAAGTTAACCACTAGGGGGGCATGGATTGGTATAGGAGTTTTAGCCGGGGTTTGGGTAGTTATTCGCTTTGTCGGGCCAGCTTTCGGTTGGTGGGATGTCCAATAAACAACGGCTCTCTTCGGTTTGGTGGTTAAAATGTATTCTAAGATACAGTCACGCTGGCGGTCGCAACGCGCTCGCTACGCGAGATCGAGTGGAACGAACCACAAAGATACAAAGGACACAAAGATTGATCGCTCCTATATAAGTTAAACTTATCACACAAAGAATAAGAGAGCCAATCGTCTTTTTCCCTAATCCCTAAAAGTTGTCCTTAGTCTTTGTTTACTCTACAATTTTCAAGGATACAGAGAAAAGCGATCTGCAAAATTACTTCTTTCCGTTCTCCTCTCTGGGACTGTAGCGCCTCTGCGTGAAACAAAAAAATATAACACTCATGCCCGAATCACAGTAATTCTATATTGATTTTCTGTCACCACAACTTCAGTTGATAACCTTTCTTCCATTGGTAAGGCATTTTTGCGCCTATCAAAGATAAATAACCAACCAAAATCTAAACCCAAACGCCCTAAATAAGATTCTAATTGTTCAATTCCATCAGCTTGCGGATCGCGTTTTTTATCCCGCCATACTTTTAATTCAATCCCTAAAGTTACATCTTTATACTGTAAACATAAATCCATTCTATCGCTACCAATTGCATATTCCCTTTCTAAAACTCCCCCACCATTAACCACACGATGTAAAAAAGCCATTAATACTATATGCGGAGCAATTTCATGGTAAGCAGCACTACTTAATAATGGTTCTCCATGTTGTCGCCAAAACTTGAGAAATGCTGTTAATAAAGCATCTATATTTAATTCACCTTTTGCTGTCAACCAACTAGGACTAATTAAAGGTAAACTGTCCTGAGTTCCTTGTACTAAAACCCGGGGAATAACTTCACGATAAATGGGGTTAGAAATAACTAATCCCCCCATCGGATCACGTCGTAATAATCCTAAATCTATTAAATATTGGCGATCATCTGCTAGAGTATCGGGTAAGGTTTGCCCTGCTAAAATCGGTTCAATAATGTTTTTAACTCGTTTTTCTCTGAGTTTTTCCGCTAAACTATCTAAATGAGTATCCTGACGATTAATTAATATTTCTTTGGCTGTTAAAATATGTTCTTTGGTAATAGTAATACTTCTATCTTTTACCATTTTTTCTACAATTTCTTTAGCTAAAGCATTGACTAACCAAGGTTGTCCTTGGGTTAAATAAAATGCTGTTTCTATAGCTTCTGGTGTAAAAATTTGTCCAGTTGCTGCTGTATGTTGTTGATATAATTCTCC
>LFEF01008700.1_pt1 | contig 55785 bp, 56 predicted proteins | sample 619371 | NCBI WGS metagenome assembly LFEF01 (sample SAMN03014291, study PRJNA259931) | freshwater metagenome | biome: lake; feature: waterbloom | place: China: Taihu Lake | collected 2006-08 | depth 0 m m
AGGGTTGCGCTCGTTGCGGGACTTAACCCAACATCTCACGACACGAGCTGACGACAGCCATGCAGCACCTGTGTGCAGGTTCTCTTTCGAGCACCAATCCATCTCTGGAAAGTTCCTGCCATGTCAAGGGTAGGTAAGGTTTTTCGCGTTGCATCGAATTAATCCACATCATCCACCGCTTGTGCGGGTCCCCGTCAATTCCTTTGAGTTTTAACCTTGCGGCCGTACTCCCCAGGCGGTCAACTTCACGCGTTAGCTACGTTACCAAGGAAGTAAATCCCCAACAACTAGTTGACATCGTTTAGGGCGTGGACTACCAGGGTATCTAATCCTGTTTGCTCCCCACGCTTTCGTGCATGAGCGTCAGTGTTATCCCAGGGGGCTGCCTTCGCCATTGGTGTTCCTCCACATATCTACGCATTTCACTGCTACACGTGGAATTCCACCCCCCTCTGACACACTCTAGTCGTGCAGTCACAAATGCAATTCCCAGGTTAAGCCCGGGGATTTCACACCTGTCTTACACAACCGCCTGCGCACGCTTTACGCCCAGTAATTCCGATTAACGCTTGCACCCTACGTATTACCGCGGCTGCTGGCACGTAGTTAGCCGGTGCTTATTCTTCAGGTACCGTCATCCCCCTAGGGTATTAGCCCAAAGGATTTCTTCCCTGACAAAAGTGCTTTACAACCCGAAGGCCTTCTTCGCACACGCGGCATTGCTGGATCAGGGTTTCCCCCATTGTCCAAAATTCCCCACTGCTGCCTCCCGTAGGAGTCTGGGCCGTGTCTCAGTCCCAGTGTGGCTGATCGTCCTCTCAGACCAGCTACTGATCGTCGCCTTGGTAGGCCTTTACCCTACCAACTAGCTAATCAGCCATCGGCCGCTCCAATAACGTGAGGCCTTGCGGTCCCCCACTTTCCCCCTCAGGGCGTATGCGGTATTAATCCGGCTTTCGCCGAGCTATCCCCCATTACTGGGCACGTTCCGATGTATTACTCACCCGTTCGCCACTCGTCAGCGGAGCAAGCTCCCTGTTACCGTTCGACTTGCATGTGTAAGGCATGCCGCCAGCGTTCAATCTGAGCCAGGATCAAACTCTTCAGTTTAATCTCTGCAAAATTTACTAAACTCGACGGAGTAGATGTTTATAAAAGCCTTGACAGCTTTCACATTCATTTACTTTATTCCGTGAGCACTAACTCTGAATCGTGATTCAAAGTCATTCTTTTTGAGAAAAGAACAAACCTCAAACCCATCTGGTCAGTGCCCACACTTATCGGCTGTTAACTTGTTAAAGATCGCTTCGAAATTTCTGCTAACCTTGCTGCTCTTCGGTACTACTTAAAACCTTGAAGAACCGCTTGTTTGCTTCGTTTCGTGCTGCTTGTCGTGCAGCAGAGAAACGAGATTATGCACATCATCTTTCCAACTGTCAAACACTTTTGGCAAATAAACTCAAAGAATCTTTACATGAAAGTTAGACCGAGCGTAAAAATACTGCAATCACAAGGACTTGGGAGTCGCCGCGAATGTGAAAATATTTTCTGGAATTCTGAGATTTTTCGCGACGGAATTCAGATCGACCCCGAAATAGATGAAGTTTCTCTGGGGGACACCCTGTTAATCGACGGGAAAAGCTTTGAAATTACCCAGTACAAATATGTGTTGATGCACAAACCCGCTGGCTATGAGACTTCCCATCTGCCCAGCCACAACCCTTCTGTATTTGATTTATTACCCAAGCACTATATAAAGCGCGGCCTGCAGGCCGCTGGTCGACTTGATGTAGACACCACGGGGCTTTTATTGTTTTCTGATGACGGTCAGTTTATTCACCGGCTTATTAGTGGCAAGGTAGGCACCAAACAAGAAATAGAGAAGATTTATGAGGTGACTGGCGCGCGCCCATTCTCTGACTTGCAATTACAACGATTGCTTGAGGGCGTGGACCTCGATGACGAACCTGAGATTATTTATGCCAGCAGAGCTACCTTACTAGCGGACGGGAGGCTGGAATTGGGTATTACTACCGGGAAGTATCACCAGGTCAAAAGAATGGTAGCCGCCGTTGGGAATCATGTTGATGGACTACACCGCCGCTCGGTGGGCCCATACGAATTACCGGCGGACCTGGCGGCAGGTTCCTATATAGAGATAGATCCGAGCCCGGTCCTTAATCGGAGCAACTCAAAAGCAGTGTGAATAGGACGGCTTTATTGTAATTTTTCAACATTTAACCGGCCCTCGGTGCGAACTCGAAAGTGTGTTGTGTGAACAAACACTTCGAGTACAATACGGGGCTTGAATTTTAAATCCTCATCAAACTCATGAAAACAGCACAAGAAGTTCGCCTAGGCAACGTGGTTATGGTTGGCAAAGACCCCATGGTGGTTTTGAAGACCGAATACAACAAATCGGGCCGCAATGCCGCCGTTGTAAAAATGAAAATGAAAAACCTGCTGACTGGTGCAGGCATGGAAAGCGTATACAAGGCGGACGAGAAGTTCGAACTGTTGGTGCTGGAACGCAAGGAAGTGACCTATTCCTATTTCGCAGACCCCATGTATGTTTTCATGGATGCAGAATACAACCAGTACGAAGTGGAAGCCGAAAACATGGGTGACGCACTGAATTACCTGGACGACGGCATGGAATGCGAAGTGGTTTTCTATGACGGCAAAGCCTTGTCCGTTGAACTGCCAACCAGCTTGGTGCGCGAAGTGGAATACACCGAGCCCGCCGTGCGTGGTGACACGTCAGGAAAAATCATGAAAGCAGCCCGAATCAAGCCTACAAGTTTTGAAATTCAGGTGCCTGCGTTCGTTGAAATTGGTGACAAGATTGAAATTGACACACGCACTGCAGAATATCGTGCCCGAGTGAAGTAAATGATCCACAACACGGTGGATTTGCTGGGGCCCCGTTGGGGCCCTTTGTATTTTCCGGCTTGAAACTCTATGCACATCGGGATTGTTTGCAAGGTAATCGATAATTTCGGCGATGCGGGCTTTTCGCTTCGCTTGGCGAAAGCACTGGCTGCGAGAGGTCATCATGTCGATTTGTTTCACGATGAATCAGCCACTTTTCAGGCGCTATACCCGTATAGGGACAATGACAATCTGACGCTTATTGATGCCAACAAAACCGACCTAGAAATCGAGAAGCGACATAGCCTAGACTTAATTCTGGAACCATTCGGAACCTCAAGCGAGCAAACACTATTACGCTTCGATTTAATATTAAAACGCCAGTTCCCCCACACGCCTTGGTTGCTGATTGATTACCTTTCGTCTGAAAAATGGATTGAGCACTTTCACTTAAGTACTTCAGTAGACCCTGGCACCGGTCATGTCACTACTTTTTTTTACCCAGGCTTTACTGACAAAACAGGTGGACTGATTCACTGTGACTACCCGACTCGTTTGGCTGGAAAACGGCAATCGACAAGCAATACAGGTCTCAATGTTTTCGTTTTCGCCTATCCGACCGCGCCTATTCGAAAGCTGATTGATGCCTGCAACTCAATGAACTCTACGGAGTACGCGATAAAAATTGGATTGGCCGGGAATGTTTTACCACCAGAACGAGAGGATTGCGCAAGCCTTGTTCCCTTCGTTGCTCAAAGTGAATTTGATGAGTTATTGGCGCAATATGATGTGTTGTTTGTGAGGGGAGAAGACTCATTTGTGAGAGCTCAACTGGCCGGCAGACCATTTGTTTGGCAAATTTACCCGACCAAAGACGACGCGCACCTGGATAAACTTGTCTGTTTTTACGACCTATACGCCAGCGGGCTTGGTACGGATTGCAGACTGGCGCTCTGGAACTGCTGGTTGGCGTGGAATGGAATTGACCTGGAAATTGATTTTGGAGATGCATGGACTGCACTTTTGCCACATCTGCCTGAATTACACGACCATGCGTTGCGATGGCAATCTTGGATTCTCAACGGGAAAGAACTTGTAAAGGAAGTTCTTACATGGTGCAGTTTGCAGACTCCTACTTTGAGAGAAAAGCCTGATTTATAAGGCTTTTTTCACTAAAAAGAAATCCCATTGAAAGGCAGAAACTGAATTCAAGTTCAACGCTTGGATTTAGCCATGCTGTCATTTCTTCTCTCTCTAGGTTTAGGTTTTGGCTCAATTAACCTGACTCAATTGCCTGCACACCAAGTTGAACAGATTGCCAGGGAAGTCATGACGGAACTGGAGGCGGAAATGCGAACCAAACCCTCCTTGATCGTGACTGAACGACCTGAACCAACGCCGCTCGGTGCTTTGGCTTATGCCAATGGAAAATGCGTAGTCATCGTGAACACGAATGAGACAGCATGGGCGCAGTGGGGGAGATTCTTGAACGAAAACAATCGCTCGCATTGGCCACAAATTATTGCTGCATCTGTGGCGCACGAAATGGGGCACTGTTTTAGAGAGAGCCGCTCTTTCGTGGTCAACTACGAGGTGAATGAAGACGAGTTCCGAGGGATTCAAAATACGGGGAGTTTTGGTCCAAAACCAGAAATGGTTTACAAACAAGAACTGTTTGCCGACACAGTGGCCATTCTTTACGCCAAGGAAAATGCAGGGAGTGACGCCGATTACGTGATTGAATCGATGATTCAGGCACGAGAAAAATTCAGTGCAAATGACCCTACCCACAACACCTCAAGAATGCTGAGCCGACTGATTGCCAAGGACACAACACGCCAAGGCAATGAGACTATGGGTGTGGCAGCAACACGTTTGCTCTCGGCGCTGTAAAAGCAGAAACCTTCACTTGGCACGCGGAAAGGCGTTGTCATAAACACTTGAAAGATGGTCAAAGTCAAGTGCAGTGTAGACCTGCGTGGATGCAATGGACGCATGCCCGAGCAATTCCTGAACGGCTCGCAAGTTTTGAGTGCCCTGCAACAAATGACTTCCAAACGAGTGACGTAACATATGGGGATGCAAATGTTGCCCCAAACCGCACTTGGCAGCATGGTCTGCAATATCTCGTTGAGCTTGTCTGGCAGTTAACGCCAGCCCTTTGGCCGATACGAACAAAGAGGCTTCCTGCCCTTTTCCTAGTTCGAGAAGATGGATCTGACGGGGCTGAACGAACTCTCTGAGGCGGGCTTGCAGTGCGTCGACCACAGGCACAATGCGAGCCTTGTTACCCTTGCCGACAACTCTCAATTCTGTTGATCCATTCAAGGCTTCAGCCTGAAGCGTTAACGCTTCACTGATTCGCAGCCCGGTGCAATAGAGTAATTCAATTAGAACATGAGCTTGGGCGAAACGAAACTCTTGCGGAAGTGGTTTGGCGAGCAGGGCAGCCAAGGGGTCAACCCCTACCGCTTTGGGCAGAGACCTTGTCAATTTGGGGGTTTTCAGCCCCAAAGTGGGGTCAACTTCGACAATACCGTTATTCAGTAAATACTTGAAAAATCCGCGCCAGCTTGAGGCCAAACGGGCCAGGCTCGCAGGTGCAGCTCCGGCTGCGTGACGCTGTGCAAGGATCGACTTAAGTGCTGTGGTGGTAACCTGCCCTGGGGGCGTGTCGATCAATGACAAGTCACGCTGAGCAGCTTTTACGGAGTGATCGCTGTAACGCCGCTCAAGGCGCAGAAAATCCAGATATCGCTGGATCAGGATTGAGTGTTCTGGAGTCTGCTCAGCGCGGCGCATGCGGTTTCAGCCAGAGTGTTCAAAAAATCGGTTTCCAAAGTTGGCGAGAAGCGGTCTTTGTCAGGTGAACCAAACCCCAGACAGCCGAAGGTCACAGGACTGGCACCAATACGCAAAGGAATCAATACCACCGAGCGCGGGGCAACCTCTTCGCCTTGAAAAACCGAGAGTGTTGGCGCATTCTCGGAAAATCCACAGTAAAGACTTTTCATGCCATCGATGAGCGTTTTATCAGAGTTGCTAGCGGCAGAGTTGTCCTCACTCCAAAGTTGCAAACGAACCATGGGAACTACAAATTTTTTCTTGATTGCATCAACCAACACTGTGGGCAAGTCTGCAGAGTTTTTGACTGTAAGCAAAGTGCGGGTAATCGATTGTAGGTTATCAATAATCGCTTGATTCTCAACAGCTGCGTGCGTCATTTCGACCACGCGGTGTTCGAGAGATTTAACCTTTTCACGCATGGTTTGAACTTGACGCTCATGCAGCGATGCGACGTTCCCGGTGCTTTGCTCAGGCAATTTGATAAAAGCGAGAATACCCGGATTCTTGATTAAAAAATCAGGGTGTGCTTTCAGAAAATCGGCAACCTGAATGGCCTCGTCAGTCATAAGTAAAACTCTCCTTCAAAAACAGTTTGTGCTGGGCCTGTCATCAAGACATCACTGTCCTGCTGACCACTCCATTCAATGGTGAGGGTTCCGCCGGCTTTAACAACATCTACCCGCTCGGAAATGAGCCCCATTTTCATGCCAACTACGGCAGCCGCGCAGGCTCCGGTTCCACAGGCGAGGGTTTCACCCACCCCGCGCTCATAGACACGAAGATGAACACGACTGCGGTCGACGATATGAAGAAAACCCACATTAACCCTTTCGGGAAAACGGGGGTGAGACTCAAGTGTGGCGCCTAAGCGCTGAACTAAATCATTGGAAGCTGGTTGATCCAGAAGAATAACGACATGAGGATTGCCCATGGAAGCGACTCCGACCCACAATTCTTCCAAATCAGGACCCAAGTCAACTGGCAGTTTGTACTGAATCAAGCCCCCCGCCTTTCGACTGGCAAGGCCCTCTGCAATGAATGGCACCTTTTCAGGATTAAGCTCGGCCGGCCCCATGTTCACTTTGACCCAATTGTGTTTGATCAATTCGGGCTGGATGATGCCAGCGAGGGTTTCCACAGTGATTTGATTTTTATCCGTCAGCCCTTTGTCAAATACGTACTGGGCAAAACATCGCGCTCCGTTCCCACACTGCTGAACCTCTTGTCCATCTGCATTGAAGATTCGGTACTTGAAATCGGCAAGTTCGGAGGACTCAACAATAAGAACCTGGTCAGCGCCGACACCAAAGTGACGGTCGGCAAGGCGCTTGATCAACCCGGGGCTGAGATCTATTTGATTCGCACAGTTATCCAGCACAACGAAATCGTTGCCTGCACCATGCATTTTGGTGAACTTGAGTATGTTCGAATTTGCCATTGTCGCTTTGTCAAAGACCGCGGTGTATTTGATTCAGGTGTCAGTATATTCTGGACTCGCCAGCCGGGCGGGTTTTGAACCGCTTGTGCAACCACAAGTATTGCGGAATGTTGTCTTTCACCCAAGACTCAATGTGATGATTCATAACTTGCGTGGATTGAGTGTCATCGTCCAATGGAAAGTTAGGCAAGGGTTCATGAATATGAATGCTGTAACGCCCATGGCTATATTTGGTCGTGACCGGCACGACCTGCGCCTGAAGCAACTTGGACAGCCGAGCCACCGCCGTAACAGTTGCGGCCTTCACGCCAAAAAAGTTAACAAACACAGAGTCGCGCTCACCGAAATCCATATCGGGCAGATAGTACAAAGGACGCCCTTTTTTCATGGCGGCCAGCAATGGACGCACACCCTGTTGGCGAGACAACAGCAATTGATCTCCAAACTTGGAACGTCCTTCCAATATCAGCGAATTCAACACCGGATTCTTCTGGTTTGAATACATGGTAACCATATCGATTTCAAGGCACAGGCGACTCCATGCTGCATCGAGTCCCAAAAAATGTGGAGCCAGAAAAATGGTTGGCGATGTCGAATCAAGAACGCTCAAAGCTTCCGGGTTTTCAATTAGCACCCGATCACGTACTACTTTTTCATTGCCTGCCCACAACCAAGCCCGGTCCAGAAAGGTGCGTAAGTAAAGGTAAATGTGAGCCACAGCCCAACGGATGCGCTGGAGCTGCGCCGCGTCAGGAAAACACAGAGCAAGATTCGTGAGTGCCACGGTTCGGCGTTCACGAGCCAAGGCGAACAAGAGCATAGCCAACAACATCGAGATTGACGAGGAAATCAGCCTGTAGGCAGAAAATGGTAGCCGCGCAAGTGCGAACCAGATTGAGATCAAAAATTGAGTCACGATTGCCCTTGCTGGCCCTGTTGGCCTTTGGGAGGTTTGTAACGTTCATAGCCCCAATAATACTGCTCAGGATGCATCAGAATCAGCTTTTCCATAGCCGCATTGACTTGTGCGGCGGCCTCGACAGGATCCTCACTGAGCGACTCGGGACCTTGATACAACTCGAGGCAAAAACCTTGTCCGCCCGGCTTCCTGTAACCAATGGCCAAAACAATTGATGCGCCAGTCGCATGGTGGAGTCGGCCAGGCAAAGTCATGGTGTATGCGGGCTGACCAAACATGGGAGCCCAAACCCCCTCCCCCTGAGCGGGAACCTGGTCAGGTAACATGCCGACTGCTTCCCCTCGTTTCAGCGCCTTGAGCAGGATTTTCACACCCCCAAGCGTGGTGGGAGCCAGAGCAACGTTGTCGCGCGCACGGCTGTCTTCGATAATATCTTGAAGCTCCGCCTTGCGATTTGGGCGATACAACACAGTGATGGGTGCACGGGTTGAAAAAATTTGGGCGGTTGACTCAAAACTCCCCATGTGCGGAGTCAAAAAAATAATGCCTTTCCCTTTTGCTTGAGCCCTTTGAACAACGTCCCAGCCGGTTATATCAGTGCATCTCGCTGCGCCCTGCTGCGTAGATAAACCCCAAAGAAAAGGGAGCTCCAGTAGCGCCATTCCAGCATGCTTGACTGAGCCCTTCACAGCACAGAGACGCGCTGATTCGTTATATGGAAAAGCAATTTTGGAGTGAGTTTCAATTTTTCGACGGTAGCTGGCCGACAAACCATATACCGCCCACCCCAACCACGCACCAAGTGCGTGCAGGACAGGCAAAGGAAAAACTGACAACGCTTTAAACAAATTTTTGATCATGGGGCAGATTGTAACCAGTACGCGCTTTGCCTTCGTCCCCAAATGTTGTATATTTCTCAAGTTCGCTGAGTTAAATGACAACTTGCGGGGCGAACTAAAACAAATCTGCTAAAGCGTCGCCTGGCTTCAATTGAACATGGCGGCAGTAATAACCCCTTGTTTTATTGGAGCTTTTTAATGTCTAACGAATTTTTCTTTACCTCAGAGTCCGTGTCGGAAGGCCATCCGGACAAGGTTGCCGACCAAATTTCTGACGCGGTTCTAGACGCGATTCTCGAACAAGACCCTACAGCACGTGTAGCTGCCGAAACATTGACCAACACTGGCTTGGTGGTGATGGCCGGTGAAATCACGACCACTGCCCAAGTAAACTACATCGACGTCGCGCGCGAGACACTGAAGAACATTGGCTACGACAACGGCGATTTCGGTATTGATTACAAAAGCTGTGCGGTGATGGTGTGCTACGACCGCCAAAGCCCGGACATTGCGCAAGGTGTAGACAAGGCGCACGACAACGATTTGGATCAAGGTGCCGGCGACCAGGGTTTGATGTTTGGTTACGCGGTGAATGAAACCCGCGAATTGATGCCACTGGCCATCAGCCTTTCACATCAGCTGGTTCAACGTCAGAGCCTGCTTCGCAAGGACGGGCGCTTGTCTTGGCTACGCCCTGATGCGAAATCCCAGGTCACGATCAAATATGTGGATGGAAAGCCTTTCTGTATCGATACCGTGGTGCTTTCAACCCAGCATTCGCCAGACATCGAGTTGGCGACATTGCGCGAGGCGGTGATTGAAGAGGTGATCAAGCCTGTGTTACCTAAAGAACTGGTGAAAGGAAACATCAACTTTTTGGTGAACCCAACCGGGCGCTTTGTGATTGGAGGTCCACAGGGTGACTGTGGTCTGACAGGCCGCAAGATTATTGTGGACACGTATGGCGGTGCTGCACCACACGGCGGAGGCGCATTCTCGGGCAAGGACCCTTCCAAGGTAGACCGCTCCGCTGCGTATGCTGGGCGTTACGTAGCCAAGAACATTGTTGCAGCGGGCTTGGCTGAGAAGTGTCTGGTCCAGGTGAGCTACGCGATCGGCGTGGCACGCCCTACTTCAATTATGGTGAACACCTTCGGCACCGGAAAAATTGAAGACAGTGCAATTACCGAATTGGTGAGCGCTCACTTCGACCTGCGCCCCAAGGGTATTGTACAAATGCTGGATTTGCTGCGCCCGATTTATGCAAAAACGGCAGCGTACGGACACTTTGGTCGCGAAGAACCCGAATTTAGCTGGGAACGTACTGACAAGGCAGAGGCTTTGAAGGCTGCAGCAGGTATCTGATTAAACGGACGTTCTACAGGAAGGGTTGGCTGAATACCGCTTGGCCTTCCTGTGCTAACCCTGTTACAATTTGTGCCGTTCGAGGAGCGTTGCGACACACCCATGCTTTTTTGGGGTGCTAGGCTCGAACAAGAAATAAACAACGGCGCTCACGCTTCTTTCTTTATGAACTTTAAAAAGGAGGGCGTGATGAACGCCATTGCAAAACCAATCACCGCTACCGGCGAAAACGACTTCTTCGTAGCCGACATCAACCTGGCCGACTTTGGCCGCAAAGAAATCGCAATTGCAGAAACCGAAATGCCTGGCTTGATGGCCATTCGCAAGGAATTTGCTGCATCCCAGCCTTTGAAAGGCGCCCGCATTACCGGTTCACTGCACATGACCATTCAAACAGCGGTGCTGATTGAAACCCTAGCAGCACTGGGCGCAGAAGTGCGTTGGGCCTCTTGCAACATTTATTCAACACAAGACCATGCAGCCGCAGCAATCGCAGCCGCTGGTATTCCTGTGTTTGCGTTCAAGGGCGAATCACTGACTGATTACTGGAATTTCACACACCGCATTTTTGAATGGGCAGACGGTGGTTATTCCAACATGATTCTGGACGATGGTGGCGATGCGACCATGTTGCTGCACTTGGGTACCAAGGCAGAAAAAGACATCAGCGTACTGAACAACCCTGGCAGCGAAGAAGAAATTTGCCTGTTCGAGTCAATCAAGAAAACGCTGAAAACAGACCCAACCTGGTACTCCAAGCGCCTGAAGGAAGTCAAGGGCGTGACTGAAGAAACTACAACTGGTGTTCACCGCTTGTATGAAATGCACAAGAAGGGCGAATTGGCCTTCCCTGCAATCAACGTGAACGATTCAGTAACCAAGTCGAAATTCGACAATCTGTATGGCTGCCGTGAATCGCTGGTTGACGGTATCAAGCGTGCTACAGACGTAATGATCGCCGGTAAAGTGGCTGTTGTTGCCGGTTACGGCGATGTGGGCAAGGGTTCTGCACAGGCATTGCGCGCCCTGTCAGCCCAGGTTTGGGTTACTGAAATTGACCCAATTTGCGCACTGCAAGCAGCAATGGAAGGCTACCGCGTGGTGACCATGGATTATGCAGCTGACAAAGCTGACATTTTCGTGACAGCCACAGGCAACAAAGACATCATTACCCATGACCACATGGTGAAAATGAAGGACCAAGCCATTGTTTGTAACATTGGTCACTTTGACAATGAAATCGACATTGCCAGCGTGAAGAAGTACCAGTGGGAAAACATCAAGCCACAGGTTGATCACATTATTTTCCCGGACGGCAAGCGCATCATCATGTTGGCCGAAGGCCGCTTGGTGAACCTGGGCTGCGGCACTGGTCACCCCTCGTTCGTGATGTCCTCCAGCTTTGCCAATCAAACCATTGCACAAATCGAGCTGTGGACGCAAAACGAGAAGTATCCAGTGGGCGTGTATGTGTTGCCCAAGCACCTGGACGAAAAAGTGGCCCGCCTGCACCTGATGAAAATTGGTGCCCAGCTGACAGAGCTGAGCCCATCGCAAGCAAGCTACATTGGCGTGAAGCAAGACGGCCCTTACAAGCCAGACCACTACCGCTATTAATTAGGGAAAGAGCTACCTTTGCGCGCTGACCTTGCCTTGGTTGAAAAAGGCCTGTGTCCCTCACGGGCGCAGGCACAAATATTGATCGAACAAGGAAAAGTGCAAGTGCGCAACGGTGTAGTTCAGGCTCCTGTTGTTGTAAAAAAAGCATCGCAGCAGATCGAGCCATTCATGACTCTTGAATTGATTGACTGCGATGCACCCAGTTTTGTATCCCGTGGTGGATTGAAATTACACCACGCACTTGAAACCACCAAGATTGAAGTTCACGCAAGGCGTTGCATCGACTTGGGACAATCCACTGGCGGCTTCACTGACTGCCTACTTCAGAAAGGTGCATCGAGTGTCGTGGGTATTGACGTTGGGCGGGAACAGTTACACCCTCGTTTGAGAGGACACCACGCTGTGATGGCCCTGGAGGGGATCAACCTGTACAAAGTCAATGCAGGTGATCTCGAAAAGGACATTGCCGCGCTGAAACCAGAATTCATGCCATTTGACCTGGCGGTGGCGGATTTGAGCTTCATCTCTCTGCGCAAGGTGTTGCCCAATATTGCAAAGCTGATGCCTGCAAGGTGTGAAGGTTTGTTTCTGGTTAAACCTCAATTTGAAGTTGGGCCGGAAAACATCGGTAAAAATGGTTTGGTGAAAAATCTCGATGACCTGATCGAACAACTAGAGAACGATATAAAGACTTGCTGCGCCCAACTCGACTTGACTGTGAAAGATTTTTTCCAGTGCGAGTTGAAAGGTGGCGACGGCAATCAGGAATATTTTGTGTACGCGACGAAAAGTATCGATGTTGCGACCAACCACTAACTCTGTGAATGAATACACCATGATGAATATCAGCTTTGAGTTTTTCCCCGCGAAAACAGACGAAGGTGCAGAGAAGTTGCGCGCCACGCGTGAAAAACTGTCCGAAAGAAAGCCAGAGTTTTTTTCCGTGACATTTGGGGCCGGCGGGACAACCCAAGACGGAACACTGTCCACTGTGCTTGAAATCAAGGCGGCTGGTGAGGAAGCAGCACCGCATTTGTCATGCGTTGGATCTTCCAAAGAAAAGGTAGCCGCATTGCTAAAGCAGTACAAAGAACACGGAATTAAGCGCATTGTTGCGCTTCGTGGCGATTTGCCTTCTGGCATGCTTGAGACAGGCTCATTTCGATATGCCAGCGAGTTGGTCGAGTTCATTCGTGGGGAAACTGGCGATCACTTTTTCATTGAGGTGGCTGCTTATCCAGAAACACATCCCCAAGCGAAAAGCCCGGCGGCCGACGTAGACGCTTTTGTTCACAAAGTGAACTGCGGCGCGAACTCTGCAATTACCCAATACTTTTTCAACTTGGATGCCTTTTTGTACTTCCGGGATCAGGTTCAACACCGAATTTCAATTCCATTGATTCCAGGCATTATGCCTGTGACCAATTTCAGTCAGCTTGCTCGTTTTTCAGATGCATGTGGTGCAGAAATTCCACGTTGGATGCGCAATCGCTTGCAACATTTCGGAGATGATCGCGAATCGATTCGCGCATTTGGATTGGAAGTTGTATCGAATCTGTGCGAACAACTTATTCGAGAAGGAGCACCCGGATTGCACTTCTACACCATGAACAATGCGCAGCCAACCTTGGCGATTCTGGATCAAATCGGTTATTAAGAAGTGCCTGAGTGAGAGAAAATCAGCTCTCGCTCAGTCAATACGTAATCGAGCAGCTCATCGTGTTGTTCTGAAAAATTGTCTTGAAATTCAGTCAATGCGTAGGCCACGCCCACGGTGACTGGCTTCTCGGGCATTTGACTCAAGGTGCGATCGTACCAACCTGCACCATATCCGAGACGGGCCCCCGCCCGGTGGAAAGCTAGACAAGGAATCAGTAACACATCGGGTTGAACCCACGACTTGAATTTTGGAACTGGAATATCGTATCGTCCGGGTTCCAATTCGTCGTTGGGCGCAAACTGCGCAAACTTCAAAAACGCACCTGTTGGCGACTCACAACATACAGGCAAAGCCCAGTGAAAGCCTTTGAGTGCCAAATTATTCATGATCTCCAGTACATTCGGCTCGCGACGTGTGGGATAGAACAGACCTACAGTGCAAGGCTGGAATGTTTGGAGTAGAGTTGACAAAGACGCCGAAATCTCTTGGCTCAACGCTTTGATTTCTTCGGGCTGCAGCTCATTTCGATAGGCTAAGGCAGTTTGCCGCAATGGTTTTTTCATGACAGGAACAATGACAATTTCTCACTACATTTCACGCTGGATCTCGCTGCCTTTGCTTGCCTTGGGTGCCATGGCATTTCAACCCGCCTTGGCCAATAAAGAGTCGGATGCAGAGTTAATCAAACAGATTAAATCTGCTTACGCTGATGGCGCGTATGACAAGTTTAACCGCTTGACTTCCGAGTTGCCGCAAAAAAGCATATTTAGGCCTTATGTGGACATCTGGGAATTTCGCTTTTTTCAAAAAGGCGTGGAGAAACAGTTTCCGGACCGAGAAGTGGTGTGGGCGAAGTCTGAAATTCTGCCTCTGCTGAACAAACATGACAATAGCTGGCCTGCGGAAACCTTGCGGCGAGACTGGCTTGAGCAACTAGCGCGTACCGCACAGTGGAATGATTTTGCAGAGCAGCGACAACACCTGCGCTACCGACCAGATCAAGGCGTTGAGTGTGCAGACCTGATGTATGCAGCAGAACAGGGACAATTGGTCAGGTACAAACTGGATGCCGTTGTAAGTTTCGATAAGCGCCTGCCTAAAACATGTCGAGTTCTTCTGAAAAACCTTTACAAACTGGGCGGTGTTAGCGCTCAAGACCTGGATCGACATGTGCTGCAGATGGTGGCTGCAAACCAGCTGACCAACGCGGTTAAATTTGTTGATGAATTCGAAGACACGGCCTGGGGAAAAGCCATTGACAGCAAGACTTTGCGAGAGGCCATTTTCAATCCCGATAAATACTTGAAGTCGCCAGGTCGCAGTACCGACACAGATCTGTACTTGACGGGTGCGCTGGCCAGAAAAGCGGTTGAAGACTATGAGCGCATTGCGCGACAGATCACTGAAAACCACCAGGGCAAACTTTCTCCCAGCTCTGAACAATGGCTTTGGGCGCATGTGGGATACCGTGCAGGCCTGGTATGGGACAGAAATGCGCTGACCTACTTCAAGCGCAGCAAATTGGAAGCAATGAGCCCGGAACAGCAAGAATGGAAGGTACGCTCGGCGCTGCTCTTGGAAGACTGGAATGCCGTGCTTCAGGCCACCAACGAGATGAGCCCGAATGTGAAAGAAGACAGAGCCTGGGCCTATTGGCGAGGACGCGCACTGGCCCAAGCAGGCAAGCTAGTTGAAGCCCGGCAAGAATGGATCAAAGCCAGCAGCCCTTTTTCTTTCTATGGAAAACTGGCGCATGAAGAGCTGGGCGACACAGTCACAGCCCCAAAACGCCCTGAATTATTGAGTGCCGCTGAACTGGACTGGGCGAAGAAACACCCAGGGCTGTTACGCGCCCTTGCGCTTTACGATGCAGGCCTGCGTACCGAGGGTTTTTGGGAATTTAACCTGCAAGTCGCGCAGATGAACGACCGGCAATTGCTTGCAGCGGCAACCTGGGCAGAACGCAACCAGTTGTACGACCGTGCCATTGCGGCAGCGGATCGTACCGAAGCCGAGCATGACTTGGCCTTGAGATACCTCACGCCTTTCCGTGACAACATGCAAGCGAAAACCAGGGAAATTGGCGTGGATGAATCATGGGTGTATGGCTTGATTCGCCAGGAGTCCCGCTTTGTCACGATTGCAAGATCAGGTGTTGGCGCCAGTGGCTTGATGCAGGTCATGCCCGCCACCGCCAAATATGTCGCGAAGAAAATTGGCATGTCTGACTTTAAACCAGCCGATATTACGGAAATTGAGACCAACCTGACTTTGGGTACCAGCTACCTGAAAATGGTCTTTGAGCAACACGATCAATCGCCGGTACTCGCTTCAGCGGGTTATAACGCAGGACCGAGTCGCCCTGCCCTTTGGAAACGCAGACTCGGCGACAGAAAGATAGAAGGCGCGATTTTTGCAGAATTGATCCCATTTGACGAAACACGTGGTTACGTGAAGAACGTAATGTCCAATACAGTGGCGTATTCTCTGTTGTTGAACAATGCCTCGACCCCTTTGAAACAAAGACTGGGTATCATCTACGGATCCAAGTAATCAGGTGAACGCTGTTTCTATGAGTAAGACAAAAAACGTATTGGTGATCGGTGGCTCGGGCTTTCTGGGCCAAGCTGTTTGCAATCAACTGGCCAAAGCTGGTTACCGCATCACTGTACCTACCCGCCGCTATGACAAAGCAAAGCATTTGCTGACCCTGCCAACCTGCCAGATCATTGAAGCGAATATTCACGATCGCGCCACACTGGGTCGCCTGGTGTCGGGACAGGATATTGTTGTGAATCTACTGGGTGTATTGCACAGCAAACCGGGCAAACCTTACGGTCAAAACTTTCGAGTCAATCATGTTGAATTTCCGAAAGCCCTGTGCACAGCGATGTCCAAGCACGGTGCCAAACGGATTGTTCATGTCAGCGCCTTGGGTGTGGGTGTGCAAAACCCGGCTCCATCGATGTACCTTCGCTCCAAAACCGATGGTGAAGCCGTAGTCAAGGACAGCGGACTGGCCTGGACGATTCTCCGTCCATCCGTGGTGTTTGGTCGGGAAGACAAATTCTTGAATACGTTCGCTTCGCTTGCGAAAATCGCGCCTTTTATTCCCTTGGCCGGTGCTGACGCACGCTTTCAACCTGTCTCGGTCAGTGATGTGGCCAAGGCTGTGTTTGCATGTGTCGAGGATCAAGGCAAAGACACCCTGCACAACACCTATGATTTAGTCGGTACGGAAATTTTTACCCTAAAAGAATTGGTCAAACTCTCCGCGCGGGCTGTGGGAAAAAACCCGCTGGTGTTTGGTATTCCCGATGTAGCCGCAAAAGCCCAGGCATTTTTGATGGAACTTGCGCCAGGTGAACCATTGATGAGCCGAGACAATGTCGACTCGATGAAAATCGACAATATCCGAACCTCGGGCAGAACTTTCCCTCTGCCAAGCTACGAATGCTTGTCGGTGGTCGCCCATGAATACCTGAGAGCCAAGCATTTACCCTCTGATCTTGATGAATTTAGGACTCGAGCTCACCGGCAAGACTAGCCCTTAAGCCTTGATTCGTCGTACAATTTCGCTTTGCACAACGCAGCCGCACGTCGACCGATTGGCTGCGTTTGTTTTTAGAGTCCGCGTTTTGCCTGAACACTGCTGATAGAGAGTTTTACCGTGACAGACCACTTGATGAAAACCTACGCCCGCCAGCCCATTGCTTTCACCCACGGTGATGGCGCTTGGATATGGTCAACTGATGGCAAAAAGTACCTGGATGGCTTGTCTGGTATTGCGGTAAACGGTTTGGGACACAATCACCCCAAGTTGGTGAAAGCTATCGCCGAACAAGCGGGCAAATTGATCCATACCTCCAACTTGTATGGTGTGGTTGAGCAGTCGAAACTTGCTGATCGCCTGTGTGAAATCTCGGGCATGGATGAAGCATTTTTCTGTAACTCGGGTGCGGAAGCCAATGAGGCAGCCATCAAACTGGCCAAATATTACGGTCACAAGAAAGGCATCGAGAACGCAAAAATCATCGTGATGGAACGTGCCTGGCATGGTCGAACCCTCGCCACGCTGGCAGCAACAGACAGCCCCAAGGCCAAGGTTGGTTTTGGCGAGTTGCCCGGTGGATTTGTTCGCGTACCCTACAAAAACTTTGCGGCCATTGAACAGGCTGCAGACGAGAACCCTGAAATTCAAGCGGTTTTGCTGGAAGTTCTTCAGGGCGAAGGCGGCATTAATGTGGCAGATACCGAATACTTGCAAGCTTTGCGCAAGTTGTGCACCGCCAAAGGCTGGCTGCTGATGATAGACGAAGTGCAAAGTGGCATTGGCCGCACAGGCAAGTGGTTTGGCTACCAGCACGCTGGCATTCAACCCGATGTTATTACACTGGCCAAGGGTTTGGGATCGGGCGTACCGATTGGCGCCTGCCTGGCCTGGGGTCCTGCAGCTGGTGTATTCACGCCGGGCACGCATGGCACCACGTTTGGTGGTGGCCCTTTGGTTTCAGTGGCGGCACTGGCCACAATCCAGATTATGGAAGAAGAAGGCCTGCTGGCGCATTCCGAACAAATGGGCCAGTTGATTCGCGCTGTTTTGTCGCGAGAGCTGGCTGGAATTGCAGGGGTAAAGGACATTCGTGGCCGCGGCCTGATGGTGGGTGTGGAGTTGTGGAAGCCGTGTGCCGAGCTGGTCGCAATTGCACGCGACAAAGGCTTGATCATTAACGTCACCCGGGACAATGTGGTTCGCCTGTTGCCACCACTGGTGATTAAAAAAGAAGAAGCAGAAACGCTGGCCATGGAACTGGCCCCATTGATTAAAGCGTTTCTTGAACAATCCGCCTAAGGAGGAACCGGCCTGCCAGGCAAGCCGGTCTACAAAAATGCCTATCAAACATTTTTTACAGTTCAACGACATCAGCAAAGACGAGTTCGAATATTTGATGCAGTCGTCTCGCGATGTGAAAGCGAGGTTCAAGCGCTACGAGCCCTATTACCCGTTGCAGGACCGCACGCTGGTCATGATTTTCGAGAAGGCATCCACGCGCACACGGCTTAGCTTCGAGGCGGGCATGCACCAGCTGGGTGGCTCGGCGATTTACCTGAACACCAAAGACTCACAATTGGGTCGTGGTGAACCGGTGGAAGATGCTGCACAGGTTATTTCACGCATGTGCGACATTGTGATGATTCGCACCTATGAGCAGGAAATCATTGAGCGCTTTGCAGCCAACAGCCGTGTGCCTGTGATCAACGGCTTGACCAATGAATACCACCCCTGCCAAATTCTGGCAGATATTTTTACATTCATTGAACACCGCGGCAGTATTCAGGGCAAAACGGTGGCGTGGGTAGGTGACGGCAACAACATGTGTGCCACCTGGTTGCAAGCCGCGGAACTGCTGGACTTCAAGGTGAATATTTCCACGCCCAGCGATTACAACATCGACCCGGCGAAAACCAATATCAAAGGCACCCACCATGAGTGGTTTGAGGACCCGATGGAAGCCTGCAAAGGCGCTGACCTGGTGACCACTGATGTATGGACCAGCATGGGTTTCGAGAATGAAAACAAGGCACGCCGTCGTGCATTTGCAGACTTTCAGGTGGACACGGAAATGATGGATGTGGCCAACCCGGAGGCCCTGTTCATGCACTGCCTGCCCGCCCACCGTGGCGAGGAAGTGGCGGCTGAAGTGATTGACGGACCGAAAAGCGTGGTGTGGGACGAGGCAGAAAACCGCCTGCACACCCAAAAAGCCCTGATGGAATTCCTTTTGTTGGGCCGCAAGTAAGCGGACCTGTAACAACCCTTTTTGAATCGAGAACCATGAGCGACATCAATAAAGTAGTACTCGCCTATTCCGGCGGTTTGGACACCTCAGTCATTCTGAAATGGCTGCAAGACACCTATGGCTGTGAAATCGTGACATTCACCGCCGATTTGGGCCAGGGTGAAGAGCTTGAACCGGCACGCCAAAAAGCACTGAAGTTTGGTATCAAGCCCGAGAATATTTACATCGATGACGTGCGCGAAGAATTCGTGCGCGATTTCGTATTCCCCATGTTCCGCGCCAATACCGTGTACGAAGGCGAATACCTGCTCGGCACGTCAATTGCCCGCCCATTGATCGCCAAGCGATTGATCGACATTGCCCGTGAAACAGGCGCAGATGCGATTTCACATGGTGCCACAGGCAAAGGCAACGACCAGGTTCGCTTCGAGCTGGGTGCTTACGCTCTGATGCCAGGTGTAAAAATTATCGCTCCCTGGCGCGAATGGGACTTGCTGAGCCGCGAGAAGCTGCTGAAGTACGCTGAAGACGCTGGTATCGAAATCGACATGAAGCACAAGAAAGGCGGTGCTCCCTATTCCATGGACGCCAACTTGCTGCACATCAGTTTCGAAGGCCGGCACCTGGAGAACCCGAGTGCAGAAGCCGAAGAAGCCATGTGGCGCTGGACCGTGAGCCCGGAAGCGGCGCCCGATGAAGCCGAGTACCTGGATATTGAATACGAGAAAGGCGATATTGTCGCACTGAATGGCAAGAAAATGAGCCCCGCAACGGTACTGACCGAATTGAACCGTTTGGGCGGCAAGCATGGAATTGGCCGCCTTGACCTGGTGGAAAACCGCTACGTGGGCATGAAGAGCCGCGGCTGCTATGAAACTCCCGGCGGCACCATCATGTTGAAGGCGCATCGCGCGATTGAATCAATTACCTTGGACCGTGAAGTGGCGCACTTGAAAGATGATTTGATGCCCCGCTACGCCAGCATGATTTACAACGGTTACTGGTGGGCACCAGAGCGCCTCGCATTGCAAGCCTTGATTGACCAAACACAAACCACCGTGAATGGCTGGGTACGCGTGAAGTTGTACAAGGGCAATGTGATCGTAGTGGCCCGCGATTCAAAAACGGATTCCTTGTTCGATGAAAAAATCGCCACCTTTGATGAAGACGGCGGTGCCTACGATCAGGCCGACGCCGGTGGATTTATCAAACTGAATGCACTGCGCCTGCGCATTGCAGCCAATGCCAAGTTGAAACGCGGCTAATCATTTGATTATTAGCGAATAAACTTTAAAAACCGCTACCCGAACAAGGTGGCGGTTTTTTACATCTCGATCAAATTCGGCTCTGGTTCAAGCAACACACCAAACCGCGCCTGAACTTGGGCCTGAACATGTTCAATCAATTGTCGCAGTTCAGCGCCTTGCCCCTTTCCCAAATTGACAAGAATCAGCGATTGTTTACTGTAAACACCAACGCCGCCCAACACATACCCCTTCAAACCACACTGCTCGATTAACCAACCAGCCGCCAGCTTGACTTGGCCATTATCAGCCGGGTAATTCACTATGTTGGGAAACTGCTCAACCAAGGCCTGCGCCTTTGACTCAGAGACAATCGGATTCTTGAAAAAACTGCCGCTGTTCCCCAATACGGCTGGATCTGGCAACTTCTCAGTACGAATGGCACTGATCACCTTAAATAAGTTCAAAGGAGTCAGTTTTCCCAGTTCAGCCACACGTTGAGCCACATCACCATATCCCAACACAGGCTGCCACTGCACTGGCAAGGCAAAATCTACCGCCGTGATCACATACCGACCCTGAGCCGCGTGCTTGAAAATACTGTCACGGTACGCAAACTCGCATTCATCCAGATTGAAAATACATTCCTTTTGAACATCCAAATCAAATACGTGCACTGCTGAAACGCGGTCTTTGAGTTCAACGCCGTAGGCTCCGATGTTCTGCACCGGGCTTGCACCCACGCATCCTGGAATCAAGGCAAGGTTTTCAAGCCCACCCCAGCCCATGGCCACCGTCCACTCCACTGTGTGGTGCCAGTTTTCGCCAGCCCAAACCCTCAAATGGTGATGAACCCCATCGCAGCCCAAATATCGGCGGCCTTTTAGTGCAACCTTCCAAATCGTTGCGTCTACCTGCGGGCTGGTAAACACCGTATTGCTGCCTTCACCCAACAACAGAAAAGGCTGTCCTTCCTGCCTGACGCGGGCAAAAGCCATTAGATCGTCCTGATTGGTCAACAAACGCAGCTCTCGGGCACGGGCAGGTAAACCAAAGGTGTGCAAGGGTTGCAGATCGACGCTGTGGGTGGCAGTGAGGGCTGACATAGGGGATGGTCTAGCGATTACAATGAGGCATTATGCTTGAAGGAATGAACTATGCCGTCTTTTGATGTGGTCTGCAAACCGGACTTGATCGAATTGCGCAATGCGGTTGATCAGGTGAACAAAGAAATTGGTACCCGCTTTGATTTCAAAGGCTCCGATTCCAAAGTCGAATTAAATGAAAACACCATCATGGTATATGCCGACGATGATTTCAAACTTGAACAGGTCGCCGAGATTATTCGCAACAAGTGCGCGAAACGAAATGTGGATGTTCGCTTCCTGACTTTTGACAAGAAAGAGAAAGTATCGGGCGATAAAATCAAGCAGACAGTGACTGTGAAAAACGGGCTGGACAAAGACTTGGCCAAGCAAGTTGTGAAGGAAATCAAAGACAGCAAGATGAAAGTACAGGCCAGCATTCAGGGCGACACCGTACGTATTCAAGGCGCAAAGCGTGACGATCTGCAAAGTGCTATTGCCCTGCTGAAACAGAAAGTGACCGAGACTCCCTTGGGTTTCGAAAATTTCCGCGACTAAATTACCTCGAAGGACACGCCATGAGCGCAGACCATTCACACGATCACCATCATGATCACGAGCACGGCCCGGACTGTAGCCACAACCACGATGTGGTCTACAACAAGGTGGTTAAAGCCAATCACAAAGTGGCTGCTGTGTTGCTTCGCAATGCGAAAACCATTGAACTGACTTTTGATGAGCGCCAAGAAGTGCCTCACGATGTGAAAGCCACCGATGGCAGCACACTGATTTGCCACCTGCATGACACCGTGGAAGTAGGAGACAAGTTGGTGTCGAACACCAACGAGTGGGCGATTGTGGCAGCCGCGAAAGAAGAGCTGTTTGAAGTAGCGCGAGGCCAGAAAGGCTTTGAAGAATTTCTTCATGTGGCTGGCCTGAACTTTTGGCCGGTTCAGTTAAATGAAACCGGCGCGCGCGTTGTGGCAAGCCACGAATGCATGCACATGCTTGAGCATTTTGAGTTGAAGTTCAGCACACTGACTGCAGCCATGCTGGAAATTGTGGTGCCGGAACTGAAACACCACGATTGCTGTGACCATGATCACGGACATGATCATGACCATGGACATTCGCACGCTCATGAACACAAACACGGACCAGACTGCGGTCACGACCACTAAGTAGTAACAAGGAATTCCCGGCATGAGAGACGCACAAGTACCTATCACCTTTTATCGCAAGGATTACACAGCGCCGAACTACAAGATCAGTCGCACTGATTTGACGTTCACGCTGAATCCGTCGCGCACCAAGGTGGCAAGTCGCCTGGAATTTCAAGTGTGGGACCATTCATACCCTGACAACTTGCCACTTGAACTGGATGGGGAAGACCTTGAGCTGGATCAAGTGCTGCTCAATGGTGAAAAGCTGGACACCACCCGCTACACTCAAAGCCCTACTGGCCTGACCATCCATCAACCCGGCCGAGAAGGCGTGCTGGAAGTGACCGTCTACATTCAACCCGACCAAAACACGCGGCTTGAAGGCCTGTATGTGTCCAACGGCAACTTTTTCACACAATGTGAGGCTCAAGGTTTCAGACGTATTACCTATTTCCCTGACCGTCCGGACGTACTTAGCCAGTTCACAGTCACCCTGATTGCGAACGAGGCCACGCACCCTGTCAGTTTGTCCAATGGCAACTTGATAGAGGAAAAGAAGCTGGGGGAGGGCTTGCACATGACACGTTGGGAAGACCCATTTCCCAAGCCTGCCTACCTGTTTGCCTTGGTGGCCGGTCGCTTTGTGTGCCAAGAAGAAACTGTAAAGAAAGGCAATGGCAAACCGGCATTGCTTCAAGTGTGGGTTGAACCGGGCAACCTGGACAAAACTGACTTTGCGATGCAGAGCCTGAAGAAGTCGATCGACTGGGACCGTGAACGGTTTGGCCTTGATCTGGACTTGGACAGGTTCATGATTGTGGCCACAGCCGATTTCAACATGGGCGCCATGGAAAACAAGGGTTTGAATATTTTCAATACCAAGTTTGTGTTTGCAAACCCAGAATTGGCCACAGACATTGATTTCGAGAACGTCGAAAGCGTGGTGGGCCACGAGTACTTTCACAACTGGACCGGCAACCGGGTGACCTGTAGAGACTGGTTTCAACTCTCGTTAAAAGAAGGCTTGACTGTATTCCGCGACCAAGAGTTTTCTGCAGACATGATGGCCGAAGGGCTGGATGAAGTGCAGGCAGATTCTGCACGCGCGGTAAAACGGATTGAAGATGTGAAGGTGCTGCGCGCCGCACAGTTTCCTGAGGATGCCGGCCCTATGGCCCATCCAATACGACCTGACAGTTATCAGGAAATCAACAATTTCTACACAGTGACTGTGTACGAGAAAGGCGCCGAAGTTATTCGCATGCAGCACACATTGCTGGGAGAGCAGTTGTTTCAGCGTGGCATGCAAATTTATTTTGAACGCCACGATGGTCAGGCAGTGACCTGCGAAGATTTTGTCAGCGCCATGGAAACTTCCCTGCAGGAAGCGCATCCAGAACTCGATTTAAAGCAGTTTCGTCATTGGTATTCACAGGCGGGTACCCCAGAAGTATCCGCAAGCTGGAAGCAAACCAATGGCCAACTTGCACTGACCTTGAAACAAAACTGCCGCCCTACCCCAGGTCAAGTGAGCAAACCCGCTTTTCACATTCCTGTGAAATTGGGTTTTGTAGAAAAAGCCAGTGGTCGCGATATGCCACTACAACTTGAAAACAATGCCGGTGCCCTACATGGGGATGTACTCGACTTTACTGAGCACACGCAAACATTCGTATTCACTGGGTTGGATGCAACTGTAGTACCCTCGCTGCTGCGCGGATTTTCGGCACCCGTTATCCTGCAAACCACGCACACCACGGATGACCTTATCTTTTTGGCAGGTCACGACAATGACCCATTCAACCGCTGGGATGCATGCCAGAAAATTTATGGCAAAGCCATTTTGGACATTTACCTGCAACGCGGGCAAACCGACGGTACAAACACCCAGGCTGCCGTGCAAATTGTGGAAAACTTGCTGAACGACAAGCAATTGTCAGACGGCTTTTTGGCTTTGGCCTTGCAGTTGCCCAGTGAAGGCACTCTGCTTGAAGCATTCGACGGACTGGTAGACCCCGTCGCCATGCATTTCGCACGTTCGACCTTGCGCGACTTGTTGGCATGCACCTTCGGGGCTGACTTCAAGGCGATTTATGAGGCACGCAACGTAACCGGACAACCGTACAACTACAATGCAGTGGCCGCAAGCCAGCGTGCGCTGAAAAATGTGGCTTTGGCCTATTTGGTGACAGCTGGTGCAGACGAAGAAATGAATGTGGCAAAGTTGCAGTATGCGGCCTCGAACAACATGACCGACCGCATGGCTGCACTGAGCAATATTGTGCACAACGGTCCGGGTAACCCACCGGAGTTGGCGGAGTTTTTCGAACGCTTTAAGAATGAAGCGCTGGCTGTTGACAAGTGGTTTATGTTGCAGGCCACTGTGCCTGCCAGCAATGAAAACGTGAACACTTTACAGGCGGTACGTGAACTACTGAAACACCCGTCCTTTACCCTGAAAAACCCGAATCGTGCTCGCTCGCTTCTGGCTGCTTTCGCGATGCAAAACCCCAGTGTGTTTCACTCGCATTCAGGGGAGGGTTATGCCCTGTGGGCCGACCTTGTCATTGAACTGAACACCATTAACCCACAAGTCGCCGCGCGAATGGCACGTGGCCTGGACCGCTGGACCAAGCTGGTACCCGCTTTGCAAGAAAAAGCGCACAAACAACTAGAACGTATATTAAACACAGACAAATTGTCGCCAGATGTACGGGAAGTGATTGGCAAGGCGCTAGACGCTGCTACCCATTAATTTTGAATTGAACAGAGGACAACAATGAGTATGAATTTGGCGCAATACCTTGAACACCATGCCGATGCACACATGGGCGTGCTGATCTCGGCCATTGCCGACGTATCGCAATCCATCTCTGCTGCGGTTCACAAAGGAGCGCTGGGCGGCGTATTGGGTAGCGCAGGTTCAGAAAATATTCAGGGCGAAACCCAAAAAAAGCTCGACATCATTGCCAATGACATGATTCTGGATGCGCTTGCTGCAACCGGTGTTGTCGCGGGTATGGCCTCTGAAGAACTGGACGACTGTTCCCCAGTACCTGGGCACTCGGATCGCCCATTTCTTGTACTTTTTGACCCCTTGGATGGCTCGAGCAATATTGATGTAAACGTGTCGATTGGCACTATTTTCTCCATCCTACCCAATCCAGATGTGGGAGAAATTACCAATGAAAGCTTCTTGCAGCCTGGTACCGAACAACTGGCTGCAGGTTATGTGGTGTACGGCCCCCAAACCTCGCTGGTACTGACGTTTGGCAAGGGCGTTGTGGCCTTTACACTGGACCGTGAGGCAGGCCAGTATATCCAAACCAGCGAGAGTATGGACATACCAGAAGACACCAAAGAATTTGCCATCAACATGTCGAATCAGCGTCACTGGTATCAGCCAGTGCAGCGTTATATTGCTGAATTGCTCGAAGGGAAAACCGGGGTGCGCGGCAAAGACTTCAACATGCGCTGGATTGCCTCCATGGTGGCGGATGTGCATCGTGTGCTGACCAGGGGTGGTATTTTTATGTACCCCAAAGACCTGCGTGACCCCAACAAACCTGGCAAACTGCGCCTGATGTATGAAGCCAACCCGATGAGCTTGCTTGTAGAACAAGCCGGGGGCAAAAGCTTTGATTCAACCCAGCGAATTCTGGACATACAACCCACTGATTTACACCAACGCTGTGCAGTGATGCTGGGTTCGGCCAATGAAGTACAACGAGTCAGTGATTATCACAAAGAATGACATTGATTGGCTTCACGATTAACTACCAAACCTAGCAACCACAATTAGTTGCCAAACTTGGCGAATTCACGCTCAGCATCGGCTTTGCGCTTGTATTCGCGTTGTTTGGCATCAATTTCCGCAAGCAAGTAATAGTTGTCTTTCGCGTAACGCTTGGCAATTTCAGCCTGTTCAATCGCGGGCAAATAGGCTTGGCGTGCATTGTAGGACTGAGCCAAGGCCATGTGATGTTCCGCTGGTTTTCTCAAGGCCAAGGCACTTTGGGCTAGCAAATCAAACACCTCCGGTACCGAGCGATAGGCCTGGGAAAGCTCTTTCAGGTATGCATCTGACTCGGCAAATAACCCCAAACGCTGCAGGCCCTCGGCATACATCAGACGGACTGACATTTCACTTTTAAATTCATTTCGCAAGGCTGTCAGTTGCCCAAGCGTGGCCTTTTCCTGCGCATTCAAGGCCGAGCGGTCACGTACAGGACGCCGGTCCATGGGTGCCGAGGCCAAGGGTAAGCTTACATCCATAGCCATTCGCATGCGTTGACTTTGAAGCAGCAAGGGAACCTCGGTTTTCTTGACCACAGATTGCCCAGATTTGAACAACTCGATGGCCTTTTCACTGGCTGCCAGGGCCTCCTGCTTACGCCCCATCGAATTCAACACGAGTGAGCGACCATAAGTTAAAGCAACTGGATCTTTGATGCCCTCTTGCTCGTTGGGTGATTCGAAAGTTCGCAAACGGTCAGCCAACTGCTGATTACTTCGTTCTGCAAACACGATGGACTTCACCCGTATAAGCTCAAATTCCAGGCTTGACTGGTTTTGATTTCGATTTGAGCTGCTTTCCAGGCCAGCCCGGTTACGAATATCAGCAATTCGCTCGGTGGTTAGCGGATGAGTGCGCAAATAAGAAGGCGCATTGTTTTCGTATAGACGGGATGCTGTTTGCAAACGCCCAAAAAAATCAACCATGCCCTGGGTATCAAAACCCGCTTGCTGAAGGGTTAAAAATCCAACCCGATCTGCTTCCCGCTCCGCGTCACGAGAAAAAGACAATTGCTGATCGATGGAGTAGCCTGCACCGGCCGCCATGAGGCCGGAAGCCGCCTGGGGATTAGAACCAGCAACCAGTAATGCTGCAATCATGGCGGCAGTGGCCACAAGGCTGGTTTGCTTTTGCTGCCCAAACCGGCGGGCAATGTGGCGTTGGGTTACGTGCCCCACTTCGTGAGCCAACACAGAGGCCAATTCAGATTCTGTTTGAGAGGCTGCGATTAGTCCAGTATGCACACCAATATAGCCGCCGGGCATGGCAAATGCATTCACTGATTTGTCGGTGACCAGAAAAAACTCAAAATTGGACGGAGATTCCGATGCAGCTTGAACAATCTTGTTGCCCAATCGACTGATGTAAGCCGTGATCTCAAGATCAGTGTTTACCGCTCCAAAAGCCCGGTAATCCTTCATGATTAACGCGCCCAACCGGCGCTCGTCCTGAACAGAAAGTTCGGCCCCACCAGCATCACCCAAGCTTGGCAGGTTATTCAAGCCGTCGGCATACGCGACCGGTGACAGCATGGAAGACAGCAGCAGGGTACTGCACAGCACACTCGCAACACTTTTCCGAAAATCAAGACGCATCATGGGCTTTTTACGGTGGTAGTGTGGGTATGATAGCGCGATGAAAAACAAGTTCAATCAACTTCCGGTTTGACACAACGTTTCCTTGGGTAAATTTAGGTAAACGCCTTGAAGTTGATAAATTAAGCAGGGGATTACAACAATGAACGGACTTACGCACTTTGACCAGGAAGGCAATGCACACATGGTCGATGTGGGCGGGAAAAGCGAAACCGAACGCAAAGCGGTGGCGACCGGCACCATACAGCTGGGGCATGAGGCCTACGCTGTTTTAAAAGCGGGAACTGCCAAGAAAGGCGATGTGCTGGGGGTCGCCAGAATTGCCGCGATACAGGGGGCAAAACGCACCTCTGATCTTATTCCATTGTGCCACCCACTTCCACTGACTCGACTGGCAGTTGAATTTGAACTAAACGATGAACTGTGCGAGGTTCATTGCACCTGCACTGCCCAAACTGTGGGTAAAACAGGCGTGGAAATGGAAGCCCTGACCGGTGTTCAGATAGGGCTTCTCACCATTTACGACATGCTTAAAGCGATTGACAAAGGCATGGTCATGACTCAAACCAGACTCGTCGAGAAACGCGGCGGCAAAAGTGATTTCAGTCGGTAAATCTTAATTAACGTTGTTGTTGCGGCAAGCTGCGGGTAAGTAGCGTCGGAACTCAGCCGCAACGTTGGTGACGCAGCGCCACTCACCTATTGGCTGCAAGGCATTGGTGTGCCTTACGCCGCCGGTGAATGGAATCAAGGCAATAAAATTGTTGGCAGCGATGCCCGCAGCTACCGTATTGGCCTGAAATGTGACTTGAATTCTACCGTTCGCACCCACAAGCAATTGACGTGCGTACTGACTTTGCGCGGCTACGTTGGACTGGCAACCCGCATCACTGGCATTGGCCGGCCATGCATTCGTCGTGGCTGTGAATTCAATAATGCCCGCCTTGCAAGACTGGGCAATATTCATTAACTCTGTGACTTTAGAGCGATTCAGGTAATCCTGAAACGCCGGGATTGCAATTGCAGACAGCACGCCAATAATCGCAATACCAATCATTAGTTCAATCAGGGTAAAACCCTTTGAAACCTTACTTCGGGTAACAGTTCTTGGCGTATTCATCGTCGCATTCCTCACATCGAAAAGTGGTGTTGAGAAACCATTCTTCGGTGTTCAGCCTGCGTGAAGTACCCCCGCTAGGGTTAAAAAGAAAAACCCCACCATTCTGAGTGAATGGTGGGGTTTTAATGACTTACGTCTTGATTACTCAGGCCCCGATCGCCTTCTTCAGCAATTGGCCCATCACGGACGGGTCTTTGGTCACGGTAATACCGCACTCTTCCATAATGGCTAGTTTTTCCTGAGCAGTACCTTTACCGCCAGAAATAATCGCACCAGCATGACCCATGCGTTTTCCGGGAGGAGCAGTGACACCAGCAATGAAACCAACAACAGGCTTCTTCATGTTGTCCTTCACCCACAAGGCTGCTTCTTCTTCGTCGCTGCCACCAATTTCACCAATCATGACCACTGCATCGGTGTCGGGATCATCATTGAACATTCGCATCACGTCGATGTGCTTCAATCCATTCACTGGATCGCCACCAATGCCCACCGCAGTAGACTGCCCCAAGCCCAACTCACTCAACTGACCCACTGCTTCATAGGTCAGGGTACCGGACCGAGATACAACACCGATACGGCCCTTTTTGTGAATATGACCGGGCATGATTCCGATCTTGATTTCATCGGGTGTAATGACGCCTGGGCAATTTGGCCCCACAACGATGGTTTTACGTCCTTCCCTGCGCATGCGATCACGCACTTCGATCATGTCACGAACGGGAATGCCTTCGGTGATACAAATCACCAAATCCAGATCAGCCTCAACGGCTTCCCAGATGGCAGCCGCAGCGAAGGGAGGCGGAACGTAAATGACAGATGCGTTGGCACCAGTCTGTTTTTTGGCATCGGCCACGGTGCCATAAATGGGGACGCCTTCGAAATCTTCGCCAGCTTTTTTGGGGTTCACACCCGCAACAAAACAGTTCTTGCCGTTGGCGTATTCACGGCACATACGCGTGTGGAACTGACCAGTTTTACCAGTAATACCTTGGGTAATTACCTTGGTGTCTTTGTTAATGAGAATAGACATTGTGAAAATCCTTTTTCGTGTTGAATGGCTGTCAAATGTGGAGCACCAGGCGCTTAAGCGCCTTTGGTCGCAGCCACCACTTTTTGCGCAGCCTCGCCCATGGTGTTCGCTGCAATAATTGGCAAACCGGATTCAGCCAAAATTTTCTTGCCCAAGTCTTCGTTTGTACCTTTCATGCGCACAACCAAGGGAACCGACAAACCCACCGCTTTCGATGCAGCCACCACGCCGTCTGCAATCACGTCGCAACGCATGATGCCGCCGAAGATGTTCACCAAAATGGCTTTCAGGTTGGGGTTTTTCAACATAATTTTGAAAGCTTCAGTCACTTTCTCAGTGGTGGCACCGCCGCCCACATCCAGGAAGTTGGCAGGCTCGCCACCGAACAACTTGATGGTGTCCATGGTGGCCATGGCCAAACCAGCACCGTTCACCAGGCAACCAATATTTCCATCCAGACTGATGTAGCTCAGATCGAACTTGCTGGCTTCAATTTCAGCAGGGTCTTCTTCGGCCAGATCGCGCAAGGCGACGATTTCGGGATGACGATGCAAGGCATTGGAATCGAAGTTCAGCTTCGCGTCCAGTGCGATGATGTCGCCAGAGCCAGTCAGGATCAGTGGGTTGATTTCGGCCAGGCTGGCGTCAGTTTCCCAAAATGCCTTGTACAAACCCTGAAACGCCACTCGCGCTTTGGCAACGGAACCTGCTGGGATACCAATTTTTACCGCCAGATCGTCCGCTTCGGCGTCGGTTAGGCCTGCAACCGGATCTACGTACACCTTGTGAATCAATTCAGGCGTGTGTTCCGCCACCTCTTCAATTTCCATGCCGCCTTCACTAGATGCCATGACGCAAACACGCTGCGTAACACGGTCAACCACCATGCCAACGTAGTATTCTTTTTTGATGTCGGCACCCTCTTCAACCAGCAAGCGGCTGACTTTCTGGCCTTCTGGGCCTGTTTGATGGGTGATCAACTGCATGCCCAGAATTTGGCTGGCATACGTTTTTACATCGTCCATGCTCTTTGCCACTTTCACGCCACCGCCTTTGCCGCGACCACCTGCGTGAATTTGCGCCTTCACCACCCAAACCGGGCCGCCCAGTTTTTCTGCGGCAGCAATCGCCTCGTCGATTGAAAAACAGGGATAGCCGGTAGGAACAGCTACACCATACTTCTTCAGAATTTCCTTGCCTTGATACTCGTGAATCTTCATTTGAATTCCTTGCTGGGAAAGTTAATGCAAATCGGCTAGGCGCAACAAGGCGACCAAACTGACAACATTGTAAAGTGGAGAGTGTTTTTTTCGCGTGACAGCGCAAGCGGGTTCTCGGACGTAAAGCCGAGGCAAGGATGAGGCATGCCGGGCATGCTATGAAGGTTTTTATCCATCTCTTTCTTTGCTTCTTGTGTCGTTGAATAACGCTTCGTTATTTAACTAGACTATCACTTCTATGGAAACACATAAGCCGGAGTGGATCATATCACGCATTGGATTTGAACTCAGCTAGAATGCGCCGCCAGGCGCGTTCAATGTTGCCAAATTCAAACCCACGGGCTGAAAGAGCCCGATAAACCTTGGATTTTAAAACCAACAATTGAGCTTGATCAACAGCAGACTCCACGCCTAACACGCTCTCCAGGCTTGAAAACTGCCTGCGCTTGATCCAGTCGAAGGCCCGGTCTTCTTCAGTACTCAAAATTTGGGGTTCTGAATCATCGTTCGAAAGCGATTTAACGCCTGCCAAACCGTGTTGCCCCAACTCAGCGGCAATCGCACGGTCCCCAAATGTGGGCGCACGCCTGCGAAACAGACTTAGTTTGAAACGCTCATCGGATTGAAATTGATGTGAAGTTGCCCATTCAATGGCGTCCTCTACCTCAGTGGGTTCATAACCACGCTGCAGTAACTTGGCGCGAAGTTCAGTTTGACTGTGTTCCCTGCGGGCCAGGAGTGCCACAACTTTCGATTTTGCGGACGCCACAGGTTTGCTCGAACCTGTGGCACTTCCAAATGAACGCCTGTTTGACTTAACTGGCAACTTATTCGGCGTCTTCGACTTCATTCTTTTTCTTGGTCACCGGCGCTGCGGCTGCTTCTTCAAGCAAGCGCACCCCCAGCTTTTCGCGGATCTTATTCTCGATTTCAGCCGCCATCACTGGGTTGGCTTTCAAAAAGTCGCGGGCGTTGTCTTTGCCTTGACCGATTTTTTCACCGTTGTAGGAATACCAGGCACCCGCTTTGTCGACAAATCCGTGCAACACGCCGAGGTCAACAACCTCACCTTCTCGTGACGTTCCCTGACCGTAAAGAATATCGAACTCCGCCTGTTTGAAGGGAGGACTCACCTTGTTTTTTACGACCTTGACCCGGGTTTCGCTGCCAATTACTTCCTCACCCTTTTTGATAGAGCCGATTCGACGAATATCCAGGCGAACAGAGGAATAAAACTTCAGGGCATTACCGCCAGTCGTAGTCTCGGGGCTGCCGAACATGACGCCAATTTTCATTCGAATTTGGTTAATGAAAATAACCAGACAATTGGTACGCTTGATGTTCGCAGTTAATTTACGCAAGGCTTGGCTCATTAGTCGGGCTTGAAGACCTGGCAAGGAGTCGCCCATGTCGCCTTCGATTTCAGCCTTGGGTGTCAGCGCTGCCACGGAGTCAACAATCACCAAATCAACTGAGCCTGACCGAACCAGGGCATCCACGATCTCGAGTGCCTGTTCACCTGTGTCAGGCTGGGAAATCAACAAATCGGGCAAATTAACGCCCAATTTGGCGGCGTATTGAACATCGAGCGCGTGTTCAGCATCGATAAAAGCACAGGTGCCGCCCAGTTTTTGCATTTCAGCAATGACTTGCAAGGTCAATGTGGTTTTACCGGAGGATTCAGGGCCGTAGATTTCTACAACCCGACCGCGCGGAAGACCGCCGATGCCCAAAGCAATGTCGAGCCCCAAGGAACCGGTGGATACAGACTGGATGTCGTCGATGATCTCGTTTTCACCAAAACGCATGATACTGCCCTTGCCAAACTGCTTTTCAATTTGGCTAAGCGCAGCGGCCAAGGCTTTGACTTTTTCTGAGGATTGGTTTTTGGTTCTGAGATCTTCCATGGTCTGCCTTCAACTGAATTGGGTTTCGATTTCTGAATTATTGCACAGTTTTTACTGTAAATCTATACAGCCTTTTTGAGTGATACTTTTGACAGAATGGTTAACCCGGCTTGTACCGCCTGTTGACGAACGGCTTCGCGATCACCTTCAAAAACATGGTGAAAAGCCTCGATCGACTTGTGTCGAACCGCCAAACCAAACCACACAGTGCCAACTGGCTTACCCGCCGAGCCACCTCCAGGGCCGGCGATACCAGACACTGACAAACAACAGTCCACACCCAAGGCAATCATTCCGCCATTGGCCATTTCTTTGACGCATTCTTCACTGACTGCGCCGTGTTGTTCCAAAGTCGACTCACGCACATAGACCGACTTCATTTTTACTTTGTTTGAATAGGTGATCAACCCGCCCTCAAACCAGTCACTGGAGCCCGGAAGGCTGGTCAATGCTGAACCAAGCCCACCCCCAGTGCAGGATTCGACTACACCGAGCTTGCCAGCCGATGCATTGAATGTGTCCGCAATTTGCAGCAAGAGTGCTTGGTCAAGAGTGGTCAAAGTTGAATTCACTTCAAAAAGTACAAATATACGGCCAGCATTAACAAAGTCATGAAAGCCGCGACGATGTCATCGAACATTACACCAAAACCATTTTTCCAATGTCGATCGAACCAGCGAATGGGCGGAGGTTTCACCATATCAAAAAATCTGAACAGTGCCACGCAGGCCAATTGCTCCGTGGGGCTGGAAAAATGATTAGAAGCCACAAACAGCACCAGCCAGATCGCAACGATTTCATCCCAGACGATACCCCCGTGATCGATAATTCCCAATGCTTTTCCTGTGATTTGGCAAGCCCAGGCACCTGCGATGAAGGCACCACCAATTACCCAAGCCCATTGACCAGCAGCCAAGTAGGGGTCCAGCCACACATACAAAAGCCAACCCATCAATGTGCCAAAGGTTCCGGGCAAAACCGACACCAAACCACTACCAAACCCCAATGCCAACAAGTGCGCCGGATGGGCCAGCATAAACCGCCAGTCAGGTCGAGAACGGTGGATTGAGCTCAATTCTGGGTCTCGGCAAAATGGTTGTAAGAACGGGCAGATACTCGAGTACGATCCGCGCTTGGCGATTGAAGCCAAATGCCGCTTCCGGGCTCAATGAAACCCACACAATGCAGACCTCCCCCAAAGGATTGTATTGCATCGTGGTGGTTCGGGTGGGCTGTCCAACACAATTCAAAATCATCGCCACCCTTCAGAGTTTGAGTCACCAAAATTTTCAACAATTCAGCCGCATCGGCACGTTGGCAGATCTCTGGCCAACGTTCTCGCCACATTGATTCCAGGGACGACTGGACGAGTACCGCAGACACGTCGCTTGCTTTGGAAATATGGGCCAAATCGCCACTCAAACCATCCGACAGATCAAGGCACGCGCTGGCAAGTCCATGTAGTCGTACCCCAAGCTCAAGGCGCGGAAGCGGCGTGCCAAGCTGAATTACAGCGCTCTGGCGGAGATGTGCCGGCATCGCATCCAGCAAAACCTGAACCTGATGCAATTCGGTACCCTGACAACATTCCGCCAAGCGGTCTCGTCTTTGGTATTCAAGCAAAAGCCCCAAACGGGCGAGCCCTGGTGTGCCACTCAGCCAGACTTCTTCTCCGATTTTTGCGTGCGCCCGGTTGAATCCACGGTGTGTAATCGGGGCCTGTCCAAACACGGTGATTGAAAGAGTTTTCGATGGATTGGGGCCAGATGAAGTGGTATCACCACCTACCAAAGGGCAGTTAAACCGGGTAGCAACATCGAGCAAACCAGCAGAAAAATCGGCAAGCCAACTTTCATTGATTTCGGGCAAACTCAAATTCAGCGTAAAACCAAGAGGACTCGCCCCGCTGGCAGCGAGATCGGAGAGGTTACAGGCTAAGGCTTTCCAACCAGTCGCATGAGGCGAGTCATCTGAAAAAAAATGAACACCCTCCACCAAGGTGTCGGTGGAAGTGTATAGATGGTGGCCAGGTAAAAGTTGGAGGGTGGCACAGTCGTCTCCGATACCAACCAGCACCGTGTCGGCATTGGCCTGTGCAAGCCTGCCGAAAGGAGTTTTGAAATAGCGATGAATAAGGTCGAATTCCAAAACGCCTCTTGAATATTAGCTAGACTGACTATTTGCCTGCGCTTTAATTTCGGAATCTCGTGCTTGGGCGGCTACCTTGTCGAGCACGCCATTGACGAACTTGAATGCATCCGTGCCCCCGAAAGTTTTGGTCAACTCAACAGCCTCGTTGATGACCACTCGATAGGGAATTTCAGCGTGCGTATTCATTTCATGACTGGCCAGCACCAGCACGGCTTTCTCCACCGGGCTGAGCTCGCCCCATGGGCGATCAATGAACGGCTGAATTTGATGCATCAAGTCTTCCAAGTGGTGCACCGAACCGTGCAACAGCGACTCGTAATGCTCGCGATCGGCCTTGTCAAAACCAGGCGCATCACGAATGTGCGCATCGACTTCACCCACTTCTGTGGGATTTAAAAACCACTGATACAGGCCCTGCAAAGCCAATTCGCGCGATCGTCGACGGGCATTGCGAGTGTGGCCTTGCCTTTTGCCGGAATCAGACTTGCTCACGTCACTCATCGTCTTCTTCCTCGTCATCTACGCCGGGCAGGTTGTCGTCCAGCGTCATCATTAAATTGCCCATTTCCACGGCACAGCGAGCGGCATCAACCCCCTTGTCTTCAATTCGCTCGATCGCCTGATCCTCGGTGTAGGTTGTCAACACCATGTTCACCACGGGAACATCGTGCGCCAAGGCCACGCTTGAAATGCCGCGGGCACTTTCACCACATACGATTTCAAAATGATAGGTATCACCCTTGATTACTGCGCCTAAAGCAATCAAAGCATCAAACTCACCAGAAAACGCCAGACGCTGCAATGCGATTGGAATTTCCATTGCGCCGGGCACGGTGATGTGCAAGATATCTTCGTTCAGCACACCCAAGCGCAGCAATTCGCTGCAACAGGCGGCCCAAAGACCATTGGTAATTTCTTCGTTGAAGCGGGCCTGAACCACACCCACGCGAATGCCATCGCCATTCAAATTAGCAGGCACACTTCCTGGACTGTTGCTCATTTCGTTTCTCCGTTGACATAACCTGACACTTCCAAATCAAACCCGGTCATGCTTGGCATTTTCCGTGGTCGGGACAGCAATTTCATTTTGTTGACACCCAGATCACGCAGAATTTGCGCTCCGATACCGTAAGTGCGCAAGTCAGGGTTTGATCCTGCTCCTTTTCGCGCGGTTATGCCGCGCTGCTCGATGTCATCCAGCGAGGCAAACTGCCCCAACAAGCGATCAGAAGACACATCGCAGTTCAGAAGCACAATTACACCTGCCCCCTCTTCCACCACTTTCTTCATGGCCGCTGGGATTGAGAAGGAGTGTTCGGACAAATTCACTTCAAGAAAATCGATCAACGAAGTAGGTTCGTGCACACGCACCAAAGCCTCGGTGTCTGGATTCAGTTGACCATACACCAACGCAAAGTGTGCGCTGCCTGTAGGTTTGTCACGGAAGGAAATACACTTGAATTGACCCTGTACTGTGTCAATAACACGTTCGTGCATACGCTCGATCAGCGACTCTTTGGTACTGCGGTACTGAATGAGGTCCGCAATGGTGCCAATCTTCAGGTTGTGTTCTTTGGCGAATTCCACCAGATCGGGCAAACGGGCCATGGTGCCGTCGTCTTTCATGATCTCGCAAATAACCGAGGCCGGGCTAAGGCCAGCCATGGCAGCCAGGTCGCAACCCGCTTCAGTGTGCCCGGCGCGCATGAGGACTCCGCCATTCACTGCCGTCAGCGGAAAAATATGACCGGGCTGTACCAAGTCTTCTGGCTTGGAGTTCTTGTTAACCGCCACACGAATGGTGTGGGAGCGATCTGCTGCAGATATGCCAGTCGACACACCTTCTGCGGCTTCGATGGAGACCGTGAAATTAGTACCGTGAGAGGAGCCATTGGCTGCCACCATGGGGCGCAAGTCCAGCTCGCGACAACGAGCTTCGGTCAATGTCAGACAAATGAGGCCACGGCCATACTTGGCCATGAAATTGATGGCCTCTGGCGTAACAAAGTCTGCGGCCAACACAAGGTCTCCCTCGTTTTCACGGTCTTCCTCGTCAACGAGAATAACCATGCGGCCTGCACGCATTTCTTCAACGATTTCGTTGACTGGACTAATTGACATGGCTTTTAAATTTTACGGATTGATTGAATGGGCTCTATTGTAAGCCCTCAGGCGCCATTCACGCACGCACAGCAGTAGAAGGACCACTCCCCAAATTGAAAACCACAGGCGATCGCCCCACTTTGCGAAAAAGGTTTGACCCAACCGGCCTTCGACTTGCCCCGACCACACCAAGGCCTGCCCGGGCTCAACGCGCTGGGTCCACTGGCCGTGCTCGTTCACAATACCGGACACTCCTGTATTGGTGACACGCAAGCCAGGCTTGCGGTGTTCAGCCGACCGGGTGCGGCCCATTTGAGCATGCTGATCAAGAGCCCAGGACTGACCAAACCAGGCAAGATTGCTCAAATTCACAAACATGGACGGTTCTTGGGTGGAATTGGCGACCAATCCTGCAAACTCACCACTAAAAATATCTTCGTAACACACTGTGGAAGCCAAGGCATTGCCGCGGACCATGAAAGGCTTTAGAGGACCTGACCCGGAGGTGAACTCGCCCATGGGCATATTCAACATGGCCACAAACCATTTGAAGCCAAGTGGAATAAATTCACCGAACGGCACCAAATGCCTTTTGTCATGGCGTGTTTCTGGCACCTCAAGCGCTTCCAAGGCCTCGTTACCTTGAAACATGACAATGGAATTGAAATATTGAGAACCCTCTTGAATGGCCGACCCCATGATCACGGCAGTTTCGCCCGGCGTTGCAAAGTCGCGAAATGTGGTTCTCCATTCAACCGGGGTGTCGGTCCACACCAATGGATTCACCGTTTCGGGAAACACAAGCAAACCGCCCCCCTGCTGGGACAGCTGTTGCTTGGCCACATCGCCCAAGGCGAAGGCTTTTTGCATGTTCGAGACAATCAGATCAGGATCAAACTTGATGCTTTGATCGACATTGGTTTGCACCCCGACCACGGTCAGAGGACTTGCACTTCGGGTTTTCACAGGTACCTGCACCAGCACCAGCAAGCAACCCAACACAGCAGCCGCTGCAAACACCTTGCTGGGTCGGCGATTCATTACAAAAGAGAGAACCAGATGAGCAAACAGCATCAATACAAACAAACTGCCGTAGCTGCCTAACCAAGGCAACAAGTTGGTAAATGGGGAATCGACTAAAGCGTCGCCTAGTCCCAGCCAGGCAAAACCGGTCATGAATGTGCCACGAGCCCATTCAAAAAACGTCCAAAGGGCAGCCCAAAGCAATGCGTTAAATGTTGTGCCAAGTAACGACTGCTCGCGCAGAACCGAAAAACGACAGTAAATCCACAAGGCCAAGGCAGGAAAAAGTGCCAAATAAAGCGTAAAGGCGGCAATGGCCGCCCAAGCCAGCATGGAAGGCAAACCACCATAGGTGTGCAGGCTAATGTGCAACCATGAAACACCAAAGCCGTAGGCCGACCAACCAAATGCCAGGCCGGTCAGCCAAGGGCGGCTGGTTTTCCGGGCCACAAAAGGCAACGCTGCGAGCAGCACCAAGCCAAGCCACCACAGGGAAAGTGGGGCGAATGACAACACCCAAGGCGCCCCCAAAAACGCGCCTGCCAAAAAGGAGTACATCAAGTGGGCCTGTCGTAGTCGGAGTTCTCGGTGAATGAATTGGTATTGGTGTTATCGGGTGCAGGTTCAATTTTCTGAACCCGAAGCAGGTGCACTTGCCGAGCGTCTGCACGCAATACTTCAAAGCGAAAAGGTGGCAATTCAACCACATCGCCACGCGCGGGCAGGCGCGCCAGTTGGTCGGTCAGCAATCCGCCCAAGGTATCTGCATGCTCATTTGAAAACTCGGTTCCAAATGTTTCATTGAACTGTTCAATCGTGGTTAACGCTTTGACGCGGTATAGGCCCAACTGATCTCCGCCGAGGCTCACGATATTGTCGGCTTCTTCATCAAAGTCATACTCGTCTTCAATGTCGCCCACAATTTGCTCAAGCACGTCTTCGATGGTCAGCAAGCCAGCTACTCCACCATATTCATCAACCACAAGGGCGATGTGATTTCGGTTCAGGCGAAAATCATGCAGCAATACATTCAAGCGTTTGCTTTCAGGAATAAAGACCGCCGGGCGCAACATGTCTCGTAAATTGACTTCTGAGTTGGCATGTATGCGAAGCAGGTCCTTGGCCAGCAAGACACCGATTACGTTGTCACGTTCGCCCTCGTACACCGGGAAACGTGAATGCGCCTTTTCAACTGCAAAAGCCACAATTTGGTCGATAGAATCTTCAGCGTTGATCGCATCCATCTGCGCCCGGGGCACCATGATGTCTCCCGCAGACAGGTCGCTAACCTGCATGACACCCTCAATCATTGAGAGCGCATCAGCGTCCAGTAGATTTCTTTCATGGGCCTGTTGTAGCACTTCCAACAGTTGCTCCCTGTCCTCAGGCTCGCGAAGCAACAACGAAGACAAACGTTCTAGCAGGCCCCGTTCTTTTTTACTGGGGACCTGCGACGGACTCGGTTCTGACATACGGGAGGATAAACCTCTGCAAACAATAACGGCTCAAGGATAACCGAAAAAAATGACGGATATCAGGCAGCCGTGATCGGCACCTGTCCGCGCAAGGAATTGGGGTAAGCCTCCACAATGTCTAATTCAACGATTTGCCCCACCATGCGAGCATTTCCTGCGAAGTTAACCACCCGGTTGTTCTCGGTCCGCCCTGCCAACTCGGCGGGGTCTTTTCTGGATGGACCTTCAACCAACACCTTTTGACGTGTACCCACCATGGACTTGCTGATGCTGGTGGCGTGGTCTTGAATTGTTTTTTGGAGGCGCGCCAAGCGCTTGAGCTTGGTCACTTGGTCAACACCGTCCTCAAGATCTGCCGCAGGCGTTCCGGGGCGTGGGCTGTACACGAAGGAAAACGAAGTGTCGAAACCTACGGCATTGATCAGGTCCATGGTTTTCTCGAAATCGGCCTCGGATTCACCTGGGAATCCCACGATGAAATCAGAAGACATTGAAATATTTGGGCGAATTTCACGCAGTTTGCGAATGATCGACTTGTATTCCAGTGCGGTATATCCGCGCTTCATCGCTGAAAGTATTCGGTCCGAACCCGCCTGAACAGGCAAATGTAGATGATCCACCAGTTTGGGCAACTTGGCATACGCCTGAATAAGGCGCGGACCAAACTCCTTCGGGTGCGAGGTGGTAAAACGAATCCGCTCAATACCTGGCACTTCCGCGACATATTCAAGCAACAGCGCAAAATCTGCAATTTCGCTGGTATCGCCCATCTTCCCGCGATAGGCATTCACGTTTTGCCCCAGCAAATTGATTTCCCGCACGCCTTGGTCTGCTAGATCAGCGATTTCTAGCAGGACATCCTCAAACGGACGGGAAATTTCCTCACCGCGCGTGTAGGGCACCACACAGAAACTGCAATACTTGCTGCAACCTTCCATGATGGATACAAATGCAGTGGCACCGGTGTTCTTGGCCAAGGGTAAATTATCGAACTTTTCAATTTCAGGAAAAGAAATATCCACTTGTGGCCGGTGTGTGTCCCTGCGTTGCTTGATTAGTTGTGGCAATCGGTGCAGCGTTTGAGGACCAAACACCACATCCACATACGGGGCACGGTCAACAATCGCCTTGCCTTCCTGGCTGGCCACACAACCGCCCACGCCAATAATCAAGTTGGGGTTGGATTTTTTCAGGTGTTTGACACGACCCAAATCGCTAAACACTTTTTCCTGTGCTTTTTCACGCACAGAACAAGTGTTGAACAAAATAATATCTGCGTCATCCGGGGTGTTTGTTCGCTCCAGGCCATCTGAACTACCCAGTACATCGGCCATTTTGTCGGAGTCGTACTCATTCATCTGGCAGCCAAAGGTTTTGATGAAGAGCTTTTTCTTGGAAGTCATGGTTTGCCTAAAATGTGCCACCATGAAGCAGACCCGTTTCAGAACTGAAACAGGAGCCAACACGGGGACGTTGTAATTCGTTGCGCGTTGATGCGGATTTTACTTGCATCCCTTGTTAAAATGAAGACTTCGTTGAAAAAACACAGGATTGGTGCGTAGTAATGCCAAATCAACCTCCTCGCTTTCCTGGCCTGCCCGGCTTTCCAAACCTGCCCAAGCTGCCTTCTCTGGACGCCGTAATTGGTGAAGTCGACAAGGCATTGAAAACACTGGCTGCAACGCCCGTGGCGCAGCGGCCTAACCCTGCCGGGCAAAATTTACCCGCGGAACAACTAAGCGACTCGGAGAAAGAACAGGTGATTGGCCTGATGCGAGTCAACCACGTGGGGGAAATTTGCGCGCAGGCGCTTTATCAAGCCCAGGCACTGGCCAGCAAAGACCCCGAAAAGAAAGCGTTGTTTGACCAAGCCGCCAAAGAAGAGGCCGACCACCTGGCCTGGACCCAAGAGCGACTCGACCAACTGGGTGCTCGCCCCAGCCTGTTAAATCCATTCTGGTATGGGGGCGCATTCGCTTTGGGTTTTGTTGCGGGCACCTTGGGCGACAAGGTTAGCCTCGGATTCATGGCGGAAACAGAGAAGCAGGTTGAAAAGCACCTGAACGACCACTTGGGCAAGCTGCCTGCTGGCGATCAACAGTCCAGGGCGATTCTGGAACAAATGCGCCAAGACGAGATTGAGCACGGACAAACGGCGATCGACCAGGGAGCCAACAACCTGCCCATGCCCGTGAAACTGGCCATGACCGCCATGTCGAAGGTCATGACCACACTTGCACAGAAAATTTAATCTTCAATAATTTCGTGGGTGAACACCAACTCAGCCGTTTTGCCCAGCATGGCAGACGCTGAGCAGTATTTCTCATGAGACAACTTAATGGCTCGGTCGACGAGGTTGGGCTTTAATCCCCGGCCAATCACCTGAAAGTGGAAGTTGATTTTGGTGAAAACCTTCGGGGCTTCTTCAGCACGCTCCGCACTCATTTTGACCTTGCAGTCGCGAATATCCTGACCGCTTTTGCGCAGAATCAACACCACGTCATAGGCCGTACATGCGCCAGTGCCTGCCAACACGACCTCCATTGGACGCGGAGCCAGGTTATTACCACCACCGTCTGGGGCACCATCCATACACAACATATGCCCACTGCCTGTTGTGGCCACAAATGACATACCGGGCAACCCGGACCAGCTAACTTCGGCTTCCATAAAGCTCCTTATTTATGATTAATCACTCATTATGCATTGCACAATATTTACTGAAAAGAAGTTGAAAAACTGCTCTATTTTATAAAACTGAGTTAACAAATAACCATTCAGTCACTAGCAATATTTTCAACCAATTGTTTTTATTGGATTTTTTTAATCCACTTTTGAAATATGGAATAAGTTGCTTATTTCGGACAACAAAAACAGACTCTTGCGCCGCAGCAGAAAAATCTCTAGAATTCAAATTGTAGTCACTTGAATGAACCACGAACCAAAAATCGCAGAGCTTCTTTCAAGTGCAAAGTTGTCTCCTCCACCCTCCTCCTTTGGTGGATTAAACCCAAGCACCTCACAGTGCTTGGGTTTTTTTTATGCAACATCCAAAAAAGTTTAACCGAAAGCAAAAAACTTTGCTAAAATCGCGGGTTACCTGTTGGGAGAGCCCCTCGGCTACAGACCTGCATAGTAATTGCGGGCTGTATGTACAAGTGGGGAGACAGGTAAAAGCACTTTTTTATCTTTAAGGAAAAATCATGAAAACCTACTCAGCGAAACCCGGTGAGGTTAAACAAGAGTGGTTTGTGATCGACGGCACCGACAAGGTGTTGGGACGTGTAGCCAGTGAAGTTGCACGCCGCCTCCGTGGTAAACACAAACCTGAATTCACACCGCACATCGACACAGGCGACTTCATTGTTGTTGTAAATGCCGGTAAATTGCGCGTTACAGGCACAAAAGGCCTGAACAAGAAGTATTTCCGCCACTCTGGTTATCCAGGCGGTATTTACGAAACGAACTTTGACAAGATGCAAGAACGCTTCCCTGGCCGCGCGCTGGAGAAAGCTGTGAAAGGCATGTTGCCAAAAGGTCCTCTGGGCTACGCGATGATCAAGAAATTGAAGATCTACGCTGAAGCAGAGCACCCGCATTCCGCACAACAACCCAAGCCACTTGAAATCTGAGGTGAACCATGATTGGTGAATACAATTACGGAACCGGTCGCCGCAAAAGCTCAGTGGCCCGTGTTTTTATCAAGAAAGGTACTGGCCAGTTCATCGTGAACGGCAAGCCTTTGACTGAATACTTCGCTCGCGAAACAGGCCAGATGGTTGCACGTCAACCTTTGGTACTGACCGAGAACGTAGAAACTTTTGACATCAAGGTAAACGTACGCGGCGGCGGCGAAACTGGCCAGGCTGGCGCAGTCCGTCACGGCTTGACCCGTGCCTTGATCGACTTCGACGCAGAACTGAAGCCAACCCTGTCCAAAGCAGGCTTGGTGACACGTGATGCACGTGAAGTTGAACGTAAGAAAGTGGGTCTGCGTGGCGCCCGTCGCCGCAAGCAGTTCTCCAAGCGATAAACCAGCGCCAAGCTGTCATATCGTTTACACCCAGCAGCCCTCCCAGCTGGGTTACAATCGAAAGCCGCACAAATGTGCGGCTTTTTTTCTTTTCAGCACAAGGATTAGTCATGATCAAGGTAGGCATTGTCGGCGGAACCGGTTACACAGGGTCTGAACTTCTTCGCCTGTTGGCCCTGCACCCGCAGGCAGAACTGAAAGCAATCACATCACGTGGCGAAGTTGGCCAGCCAGTAGCAGACATGTTCCCGGCTCTGCGCAAACGCGTGAATATCGCTTTCACCGAACCTACCTTCGAATCCCTGAAAGAATGCGATGTGGTGTTTTTTGCCACCCCTCATGGTGTAGCCATGGCCCAGTCCGCTGAACTGGTGAATGCGGGCATAAGGGTGATTGATTTAGGCGCAGACTTCCGCCTGAAAGACACCGCCGAATTCGAAAAATGGTATGGCATGCCACATTCAGAGCCCGAGCTACTAGGAAATGCCTGCTATGGCTTGGTTGAGTCAGCACGCACCGAACTGAAAAAAGCGAAGTTGGTGGGTTTGGCCGGTTGCTACCCCACGGCTGTGCAATTGGCGCTAAAACCCTTGATCAGTGGTGCAAATCCGTTAATTGACGAGAGCAGCATTGTGGCGGACTGCAAATCGGGGGTCTCCGGCGCGGGTCGCAAGGCGGCAGTCGGCTCCCTGTTTTCAGAGGCGGCCGAAAGTTTCAAAGCCTATGGAGTTAGCGGCCATCGCCACTTGCCAGAAATTGAACAAGGTCTTGAGTTGATCTCGGGGCGCAAAACCCAAATTACCTTCACACCTCACCTGGTACCCATGGTTCGTGGCATTTTGGCGACCACTTATGTCAGGTTGAACGAGCTGGGTAAGAACACCGACATTCAGGCCTTGTATGAACAACACTACGCCAACGAATATTTCGTCGATGTGATGCCCAAAGGTTCACTGCCTGAGACCAAATCTGTGCGGGGCTCCAACTTTGTACGAATTGCACTGCATCGCCCACAGGGCCGCGACACACTGGTGATAGTTTCGGTGATCGACAACCTGGTGAAGGGAGCCGCAGGGCAAGCTGTACAAGCCATGAATGTGATGTTCGACCTGCCGGAGCACATGGGGCTGGAGCAGTTGCCACTGGCACCTTAATTACAAGGATTTTGCGGTTTGAACCCCAAAAAAACTCACCATTCACGCCGAACTCTATTGCCGGGGGTGCAACGCTCATCTCGATTTGCGTTTGCCTATGGCCTGCTGCTTGGCTTGTCAATTCTGGGTGCCTGTGCGGCCTATGCCATGTGGGGCCCTGAAGACAACGCCATTCAAAAGCTGTTTTCCACCCAGGAGATTGAGGTTCTAAACGACCAGTTGACCGAACTTCAAACCAAAACCGTTGAGCTTCAAGATGAAATCTCCCGCACCAATGAATTGGTGAAGCTCGACAAAGAAGCGCGCAGCAAACTTAACCTGCTGATCACCAACCTGGAATCAGAGAATGCAAAACTGAAGGAAGACCTGGCATTTTTCGAAGGATTTATTCCAGGCAGCCTGCAGGGTGCTATTTCATTAAAGCGACTGCAAGTGAACAAAGACACTGTTCCGGATCAATACCGCTACAAAGCACTCGTGATTCAAGGTAGCCAACGCCCCGAAGTGACACTGAATGTGCAGGTTTTGATTAAAGTGTTGAACAAAGGGGAATCCAGTGTCATAGTTTTACCGAACGCTGAATCGTCCGAAGACCCCCAGTTCAAAATCAAACTGACCCGTTTTTCCAGGGTGTCGGGCATGTTTTCCCTTCCCGAGGGCAGCAGGTTGCAAAGCGTCGAAATGAGAATTCTGGAGGCCGGCGCTATTCGCGCTCAGTCCACCATCAAACTTTGAAGGGGTTTTAAACGCATGTTCTCTAAAAAAAATACCAAGCGGCTGCTGCCAATCCAAAGTCTGGTTGGTGTGGACATGATTCTAAGAGGCGACTTGCGCTTCAAAGGCGGCCTGCGCATTGATGGCGAAGTAGACGGTAACGTGATTGCAGACGAAAGCGCACAATCCCTGCTGGTGATTTCAGAAACCGGCAAGGTACGTGGCAGCGTGCGTGTTGGGCATGTTGTGGTCAGCGGCTTGATTGAAGGTCCGATCGAAGCCAACCAGCTTCTGGAGCTACACCCTTCCGCAAATGTCTCGGGTGACGTAAGATATAGGGCATTGGAGATGCATCCAGGTGCGGTCGTAGACGGTACCTTGCACCATGAGAGCGAAGAAGTCGTGCCAGGCAAGCTGGCTTTGGCTTCCAGCAAGTAATTCCAGCAAAAAGGCAGGACAAGATGGACGTAACTACAGAACAACCCAGTGTATTGGTTTTCACTGATTCAGCCGCAGCCAAAGTGCGCGACCTGATCAATGAAGAAGGCAACCCCAACCTGAAACTGCGCGTATTCGTGCAAGGTGGTGGCTGCTCTGGTTTCCAGTACGGTTTCACTTTCGATGAAGATGTAAATGAAGATGACACGGCGCTGGACAAAGGTGGCGTGACTTTGCTGATCGATTCCATGAGCTACCAGTACCTGACTGGTGCCGAAATTGATTACAAAGAAGACATCAACGGTGCGCAGTTTGTGATCAAGAACCCAAACGCGACAACCACTTGCGGTTGTGGCTCATCGTTCTCTGTCTAAAACAGGCACGGTATAAACAAAACCCACCTTCGGGTGGGTTTTTTATTGGCTCAACAATTACACACAATTGTCCCCACTACTTCTTTTTCCCGACTTTGCAATTATCGCGCTGGGCTACTTACTGCGCCGCTTCTGGATGGCACCTGCCGCTTGGGTCACCATAGAGAAACTGGTTTACTTTGTGCTGTTTCCCTGTCTACTTTTTTTCTCAGTAGTCTCAAGCAATTTTGATGTGAACACCGTTGGAGCCTTCGCCTTGGGTGGGCCTGCGGTGATCTTCACGGCATTTGTGCTGGGGTGGCTCGGTTTGCTGGTCAGCAATATGGGACGCGTGGACTTTGCTTCTGGCCTGCAAACCGCTTACCGGTTTAACTCCTACATTGGCCTGGCATTGGCCAGTCGCTTGGGCGGCCAATCGGCTGTTGCCAACATCGCTATTTTGCTGGCGCTGGGAGTGCCGCTGTGCAATGTGTTGGCAGTAGGCACAATGAGCAAAGGCGGCCGATTGGGCGCGTTTGTAGACATTCTGAAAAACCCATTGATTATCGGAACCTGCCTGGGGATTGCAGCGAAGTTGATGGGTGTACAGGTGCCTGAACCAGTCATGCTGACACTGGAACGTTTGGCGCAAGCAGCGGTGTCGCTGGGCCTGCTTGCTGTGGGAGCAGGCTTGGTATTCTCTGGTTTGAAAGGTAATTGGCCAGTGTCAATTTGGTGGTTGTTTGTGAAACTGTTGGTGTCACCTTTGGTGGCTGTTCTGTACGCACACTTCACGGGGCTTGCGCAAGAACAGACCATGGTGCTGCTGGTGTTTTCAGCAATTCCATCTGCGTCGAGTGCCTATATTCTGGCAGCGCGTATGGGCGGAAATGCACCACTTGTGGCGTGCCTTATTTCCATGTCAACGGTGGGAGCCGCTGTAACCTTGCCTTTGGTGTTTGCGATGGCACAGCGTTTTACCTTGTAATAACGCTCGTTTCTTTGGCCCACTCGGCTTGGGTTCCGACCTCTGCGGCTTTGTTAATAGCTCAATCGGCTTGGGTGCCGGTTTAAGCCAACTTGGCAGTAAGCCGTCAAGGCAGCAAAGCCTCAATCTGCTTTTGAATCCAGGGCTTCACCGATTCAAGCCAATTCGCTTGCAATGGGTCAACCACCTCTTTGTTCGCAGTCGAGCGCAGCCAGGTAATTTGCCGCTTGGCCAATTGGCGAGTGGCAGCAACGCCGCGGTCTATCATTTGCTGCCGTGTGCACTGGCCGTGCAAATGTTCCCACACTTGCCGATAGCCCACACAGCGCATGGAAGGCATGCTTTCGTCCAACACGTACTTGTGGCGAAGCTCGATGACCTCCTCAACCAGACCTTGGGCCAGCATGTCCTGAAAACGCGACTCAATTCGCTTGTGTAACACAGCCCGGTCAGAGGGCTCTATGGCCAAGGTAGGAATTTGCAAATCTGCCTGCTGATCCCGCATATGGAAGCTAGACAGCGGTTGACCGGTGATTAGAAAAACCTCAAGTGCGCGCTGCAAGCGCTGGGAGTCATTGGGTTTTAAGCGCTGGGCGGTAACCGGGTCTACCTCGGCCAGCCGGGCGTGAATTGCGGGCCACCCCTGCTCTGCAGCCTGTTGTTCAATTGTTTGGCGAATTTCAGGATTGGCAGCGGGAAGATCGTCCATGCCACTGACCAGCGTTTTGTAGTACATCATGGTGCCCCCCAAAATCACAGGTACTTTGCCTCGCGCCCGGATATCCTCAATCAACCTGTGGCATTGAATCACAAATTCAGCGGCGCTGAACGCGTCGCTGGGTGTGATGATGTCAATCAAATGATGAGGCACCGAAGCCAGTTCTTGAGGGGTTGGCTTGGCAGTGCCGATATTCATGTCCAGAAACACCAGTGCTGAGTCCAGACTAATAATTTCGATGGGGAATCCTTGATCAGCCATCCACAGCCCCAAAGCTGATTTGCCCGAGGCCGTAGGGCCTAGCACAGCCAAGGCTGGAATAGAACCGATGCTGGAGTTGACCACCCTGCCCCCTTACTGGCCGCGCAAAAACCATTTATCCATTTCAGACAAACTGAAATGGCGCCATGTGGGCCTACCGTGGTTGCATTGGTCCGACCGCTCTGTACGTTCCATTGAACGCAACAGTGCATTCATTTCCGGCACAGTGAGTTTTCTGTTTGCACGCACTGCGGTGTGGCAGGCCAAGCCAGCAAGCCATTCATTGCGCTGCCGTTCCAGCACGTGGGCCACACCGTACTGGTGCAAGTCTTCAAGCCACTGTTGAAGTAATGCGGACAGGTCTTGCCCCGCCAACATGGTGGGCACGGCACGTACTGCGATTTCCTGGGTGGAAATCAGGCTCAATCGAAAACCCAACTTTTCCCAAAGATGCTGACCGTGGTCTACTTCACTGGCCAGGCGTGGATCGATTTGTACCAACAGGGGTACCAGCAACTCTTGGGATGAAATGGTTTGCTGATTGTCCAGTGCATTCTTGAATTGTTCGTACAGCACCCGCTCATGGGCGGCATGCATGTCAACCACCACCATGCCATCAGGGCGCAAAGCGAGTATGTAAATACCGTGCACCTGCGCAATGGCCTGTCCCAGATATTCTGCTTCATCGGCCGCCTGGCAGGGTTGCGTATTACCCGGCATTTTCGGTTGCGCAGTGATGTTGGCAGGTCGTGGTGCTGACTGTGCCGGCGCCAAAGGTCGGTAGGCTTGAATGTAATCTGCAAGCTCCTCGCGCAGAAAAGGAAGTGCGGCACTTTTTGCCTGAACCTGAACGGCAGGCTCGGAACCAGTGGATGCCCGCCATACATTGCCACTGCCACTAGTTGTGGCAGACGGTGTCGCGATGGCGGGTGCTGAAACACCAACACTTGAGGGGGAATCGCTGAGCGGAACTACGGCTCGGGAAGGCGCCAGGCAGGCCTGAATAGATTGACGTACCCATTGATGTACAGCCCGCGCATTTCTGAACCGCACCTCGGTTTTTGCGGGGTGCACATTCACATCTACCTCGTTGGCCGGCAAATTCAGAAACAACACAAATGCCGGAAACTTGTCGCCATGGAGTACATCTTCGTAGGCGGACCGCACAGCATGGCCGATCAGTTTGTCTTTTACAAAGCGGCCATTGACGTAGAAAAACTGCATGTCGCCTTTGCCGCGAGCGGCATCGGGCAAACCCACAGCACCATGCAATTGCATGTCAGCAGTTTGAACATCAATCGGCTTAGAGGCACCATTGGCCATGGTTTCGAGAATGCTGAACACTCGAGCGCTCCAGCTACTTTCCTGAAAACGGCTTTGTAATTTGCCATCGCGATACACCAGCCAAGTAACCGAAGGGTTGGCCAAAGCCATGCGTTTGACCACATCCAGACACTGAAAAAACTCAGTTTGCTCGGTTTTCAGAAATTTTCGACGTGCTGGTGTGCTGAAGTAAAGCGATTGCACATCCACTGTAGTACCCGGACTTGCTGGTGAAGGCTCTACAAGCCACCGCCCGCTCTGATTGCTGATGCTGTATGCGCTTTCCTGACCTTTGGGGTAACTGCTCAGCGTAAATTGACTGACTGAAGCGATGGAGGCCAAGGCCTCACCGCGAAAGCCCAGACTCAGCACACTTTCAAGCTCGCTGAGCGATTGAATTTTTGAGGTGGCGTGGCGTGTAACTGCCAACTCGAGTTCGTCTTTGGGTATGCCTTTGCCGTTGTCTTGAATACAAATTCGTTGAATACCGCCGCCATCAATTCGTACCGTAATTTCAGACGCGCCGGCGTCCAAAGCGTTTTCAAGCAGTTCTTTGACAACCGAAGCAGGACGATCAACCACTTCACCAGCGGCAATTTGGCTGATCAACACATCGGGCAACAGGGATATCGGGCGGTGGCTCATCCGCCCATTATAAGTGGCAGCACGCCCGGTTTAAGTCAGAGGAGTGCGGGCAACAGGGGGGTTCTTGGCAAAGTAATTGGCAATACCTTTGGCAATTGCTTCCGCCAGTTCTTGCTGATGGGCCGGATTGGCCAGTTTTTTCTCCTCATCCGGATTACTGATGAAGGCGGTTTCGATCAGAATGGATGGAATATCGGGCGCTTTCAGCACGGCGAAACCAGCCTGCTCTACACGCGGCTTGTGCAGGCGGTTTACCTTGCCCAAATTGCCGAGTACCGCGTCGCCCAGCTTCAAGCTGTCGTTGATTTGGGCAGTGGTGGATAAATCGAGCAGAACACGGGCCAGTTGCGAATCGGTGCCTTTAATGTTCACACCACCGATCAAATCAGAGGCATTTTCCTTGTTGGCAATCCATTTTGCTGCAGTGCTTGAGGCACCACGCTCGGACAAAACATAGACCGACGATCCGCCCGCGGTGGGTCGAATAAAGGCATCCGCATGCACAGACACAAACAGATCGGCATTTACACTTCTCGCCTTCTGAACCCGGGTATTCAAGGGTACAAAAAAGTCGCCATTGCGGGTCAACATGGCCCGCATGCCGGGCATTTTGTCGATTTCTGCCTTTAGTTTTTTACTAATCGCCAACACCACATTTTTTTCATAGGTGCCACCTTTGCCCACGGCGCCTGGGTCTTCACCGCCATGGCCTGGGTCAATTGCAACCGTGATGATTCGCCGCAGTTCTGGTACTGACTTCTTTTCAACTGGTGCATTTGGCTGAGCCTTGGCCATTTCTGTTTTGCTGGTGCCTTTTTCTGGCGCCACACCTTCCAACTTTAAAGTACCGTTGGTTTCTGACTCGGCCAAACGCAGGGCACGGGAAATTTCGTCCTCCCGCATGGCGGGATCTTCAGCCTTTTGCAGCAGAGCCAGCAAGGGATCAGCCGGATTCTTGGGGTAAAAATCAACGACAAATCGATTCTTGTACTCGGCAATTGGATCAATCGTGAAAATCTCGGGCTTGACTTCAGCCTTTAGATCGAACACCAACCGCACAGTATTCGCATCGTATTGCCCAACACGAATTTGTTGAACGTAGGGATCGTCCGGATGCAGGCGGCTGGTCAGGTCTTTGAGGGTGTTGTCGAGTCGCATGTCAAGCAAATCGATGACCATGCGCCAAGGATTTTCAATCAGGAAGTGTTTGTACTTGATGGCCCCGGCGTGCTCAAGCGTAACCCGGGTGTATTCATCAGCAGGCCACAGGCGCACATCGACAAACTTCACCTGGTCAGCCGCAAATGCACCCACCGGGATCAGTTTCAGAAGCATTCCTGCTCCAACGGTTTTCAACAAATCGCGACGCGAATTCATAGGCTATTGTTGTTCGTTCAGTTTTTCTACCAAATGCTGCCCGCTTACCGACAGGGCTTTCACCTCGATGCCTCGCCCAGTTGTTTCATGGCTCGGCAGCTGGTGATAACTCAGATGAATTTCGAGATCAGCGGGTGGAAGCAGGCCGCCCGCTTTTTCCGGCCATTCGACCAAGCAAATGGCAGTTTCCTCAAAATAATCACGAAATCCAGATTCTTCCCATTCATTCTGATCGAAGAATCGATAAAAATCAAAGTGATACACAGAATAATTCGAGAAATTGTAAGGTTCTACCAACGCATAGCTTGGACTTTTAACCGCACCCTGCACGCCCAAAGCCCGCAAAAACGCGCGCACCAATGCTGTTTTACCTGCGCCCAAAGGGCCGGAAAGGTAGATGCGAAGCGGTGCTTGCGCAAGTTTGGCCAGCTTTTCCCCTACACTGTGGGTTGCGGCGTCATCGGGTAAATGGCAGGTATAAGTTTTCATGCAGGCTCATCAAGAACAAGAGAACTGGGCATTGTTACAACGTGTGGCCAAAGCGCAGGGGTTGGGCTGCATGGGTGTCAGCGACACCCACTTGCAAGCCTGTGAACCACATTTGCAAGCCTGGCTTAATCAGGGCATGCACGGCGAGATGGCCTACATGGAGCGCCACGGACTGAAACGCCTGAATGCAGACACCCTGTTTCCCGGTGCGATTCGAATCGTATCACTGCGCGTGCCGTACGTGCCTGAAACAACGCTGAACCAGCCCGATGCGGCGACATTCACCGAGAAAACCCTGAGTGAAATCGAGGCCCGTGACACACCGTATGTCAGTTTGTATGCCCGGGGACGCGATTACCACAAAGTGATACGCCAGCACCTCAAACGATTTGCAGATGCAGTGAATTCAGAGATGGCCGGATTCGGATTTCGTGTAGCAGTGGACAGTGCTCCCACAGCCGAAGTGGAGATTGCCCGCAAGGCGGGTTTGGGCTGGCGTGGTAAACACACATTATTGATTCATCCCGATGAAGGTTCGCTGTTTTTTCTAGGTGAAGTGTTTACCAACATGCCCCTGCCCCTGAGCGGCGAATTTGGAAAAAATCACTGCGGTACCTGCAACAGTTGCATGACAGCCTGCCCCACCCAGGCCATTGTGAAACCCTATCAGGTTGATGCACGACTGTGCATCTCGTACCTGACCATTGAACACGACAGCGAGATACCCCTGGAACTGCGCCCGCTCGTGGGCACCCGAATTTATGGTTGTGACGACTGCCAATTGGCATGCCCATGGAACAAGTTCGCCAAGCCTGCGCAGTATGCCGACTTCAACCCACGCGCCGAGTTTGAAAAACCCGACTGGTTCGACATGATGCGCTGGACTGAGGATGAATTTTTAAAGCGGACCGAAGGCAGCGCCATCCGCCGGATTGGCTACAAACGGTTTAGAAGAAATTTGGCAGTGGCTGCGGGCAACAGCGCTGGAGTCATCGGCATGCGTGAGGCGCTTCTCGGCATGCGGAAAACAGCCGATGCATTCCTGATGGAGCACATCGACTGGGCTTTATCCAGACTTGATTAATCTCATAAAGTCAGTGCGCTGGCCGAACAATGGTATGCGCTTCACCTTCTACACGCGGCCGAACCACACCCACCTGGTAAACCTTCTCGCCCGCTGCGCTTAACAAATCCATGGCAGCCTTGGCCTGTTCAGCAGGCAAAACCACAATCATGCCGATACCGCAGTTGAACACGCGATTCATTTCATCAAACGGCACCTGACCGTTTTCCTGTAGCCATTTGAACAGTTCTGTTTCTGGCCATGTGCCACGGTTCAGTTCGGCCACCAGGTTATCGGGCAACACACGTGGAATATTTTCAACCAAGCCACCGCCCGTGATGTGTGCCAAGGCGTGCACGGAGACCTTCTTGATTAGTTCCAAAACTGGCTTCACGTACATGCGCGTGGGTGCCATGATGGCTTCACGCAGGGGCATACCATCGCAAAGCTGATTCAAGTCAGGCTGGGCACGTTCCAGAATTTTTCGCACCAGTGAAAATCCGTTGGAGTGAATACCGTTTGAAGCCAGACCCAAAATGACGTCGCCGGCCTTCACTTTACTGGCATCCAGAATTTCAGACTTTTCAACAATACCCACGGCGAAACCAGCCAGATCGTATTCGCCATCGGGGTACATGCCGGGCATTTCGGCGGTTTCACCACCGATCAGCGCGCAACCGGCCTGTTCGCAACCGTATGCAATGCCGCCCACAACACTCGCTGCTGTTTTTACGTCGAGTTTGCCGCAGGCAAAGTAATCAAGAAAATAAAGGGGCTCGGCACCTTGGACCAAGATATCGTTGGCACTCATGGCCACCAGGTCAATACCCACTGTGTTGTGAATGTTCCACTCAAAGGCAAGGCGCAACTTGGTACCTACGCCGTCGGTGCCTGAAACCAGCACGGGCTCTTTGTAGCCTTTAGGCACTTCGAACATGGCACCAAAACCACCAATACCAGCCAGCACGCCTGGGCGCATGGTGCGTTTGGCCAAGGGTTTGATTGCGTCAACCAGATCATCACCGGCTTGCATGTCAACGCCGGCGTCTTTGTAGGTCAAGGGAGAATTCATTAAAATTCGGTCCGAAAAATTGTGGAGCTGGGTTGCTTGCTTCAGGTTTGTGGCCGCAAGCGCGAGTCGGTGTATTTTAACCGAGACGGGGCGTAAAAAGTGTTATTCGAGGGTATTATTGGGGGCTGCTCGATTCCCCCCGCTTTGGCAATGCCCATGCAACAGTTGCTTCTCGATGTGTTCACGCCCCCCAGGCCGACACTGTCCAACTTTCTGATTGGGCAGAATGGGCAGCTTGTGCATGAATTGCGGGAACTGATTAACATGAAGGGAACCAGTCCGTTCGTTTACATCTACGGACCTTCAGGTTGCGGCAAAAGTCATTTGTTGCGGGGCGTGGCCAGCCAGTTGGGCGTGAATGTGCTGGAAGGTGGTAATCGTTTTGTTTTCAGGCCCACTGAACAAGCCTTGGTCATTGACAACATCGACCGCCTGACCCCGTATTCGCAAGTGCAATTGTTCAATGCTTTCAATTCAAGCATGGCCGAGAACAAACCCGGTAAAATTGTGTTGGCGGGTGAGCTCCCTACCATCGAGCTGAAGCTGCGAGACGATTTGCGCACACGCATCGAAGCTGGTTTGTGTCTGCGCGTACAACCCTTGAGCGATCAGGAAAAACATGAAGCACTGCAAGCCACGGCTCAATCGCGAGGTTTGCAACTGAGCGAGGAAGTCATTGAGTACGCACTTCGCTATTTTCAGCGTGACATGGGTTCGCTAATGGCGGTGATGGACGGGCTGGATCGCTTTTCCCTTGAACAACAAAAACCAGTGAGCGTGAATTTACTGCGCCATTGGATGAAACGACGAGAAAGTCTGGTAATTCGAGAATATGAAACTCGCACTGTTTGACCTGGACAACACCCTGTTGCCCATTGACTC
>LFEF01011152.1_pt1 | contig 55705 bp, 58 predicted proteins | sample 619371 | NCBI WGS metagenome assembly LFEF01 (sample SAMN03014291, study PRJNA259931) | freshwater metagenome | biome: lake; feature: waterbloom | place: China: Taihu Lake | collected 2006-08 | depth 0 m m
ACAGTGAGCGTCCGGCGAACGCATTTCCGGGTGTGGAGAGATGGGTGCTATAGGCCGCGTTTCATCTCATCGACCATGATGCGGTCGATTATTTCAGGATCGCATTGTGTCTCGATGAGGAATTCGCGGATACCGCCGTCCCACGTCCTGATGTCGGCAAGTAGGCTTTGAAGCTCTTCGATGCCGTTCTCGGTCAGATCCTTCGTGCCATCTTCACTGCCATCACTGACGTAAACCAGTTCGCCTTCGGAGATGTTGTCCGAGTTTGCGGTGATTTCCTCGATCAGTTCGAGGTTCTCGCCGATCATGCCGGCGACTTGGCTGAGCGTGTAGATGAACCTCGATCGAGCCATCAGGCGGCCTCGTGCAGAGCTTTTGCCGGCGCCCAGTTCCAAGGCAGCAGGTCTTCAAGTCGATCCTTGGGGTGATCCTGGATCCGGGTCAGGACATCTGCCAGGTAGACCTCCGGATTATGACCGTGCAGTTTGACCGTCTCGATGATGGTCAGAATGTTGGCGATGCGCTCACCGCCTTTATCCGAGCCGGCGAACAGCCAGTTCTTCCTTCCAATTCCAAGCGGACGCATGGCTCTTTCGGCGATGTTGTTGTCGATTTCAACCCGGCCATCATCGATGTAGACGCTCAAGGCGGCCCATCGCGACAGCGCATATCGCATTGCCTCGGCCAGCTTCTGCTTCTGTGGCAGCGTAGAAAGCGTGGCTTCAATCCAGGCCTTGAGCTCGTCCAGAACGGGCCGGGCATGTTCTTGGCGCAGGGTACGCCGTTCGTCAGCCGCCATGCCGCGGATCCGGTTCTCGATATCGTAGAGCGTTCCAATGCGCGACAGCGCTTCCTCCGCGATCGGTGACGGCTTCAGCTTGATCACATCATGGAACTTGCGGCGCACATGCGCCATGCAGGCGGCCTCAACGATCTGGTTGCCGTAGAGTTTTTTGTAGCCCCCATAACCGTCGGCATGCATGACGCCGCTGAAGCTTGCCAGGTGGTCAGCCGGATGCGCCCCCTTGCGGTCAGGGCTATAGTAATAGGCGATGGCTGCGGGAGTGGCGGATTGATAGCCACTGCCGTCGAAGACGTAGACCCAGACCCTGCCGGTTTTTGTCTTGCCCCGTCCGGGGTCGAGAACATCGACCGGGGTATCGTCCGTATGTATTCGGTCGAGTGCTGCGATATGGGCCCTGATCAACAAGACGAGTGGTGTCAGCAAGGCGGATACGCGGCCGACCCAGTCGGCCATCACGGATCGGGAGATGTCTATCCCCAACCGGTCGTACATCTCGGACAGGCGGTAGAGGGGGATGTGATCGTCGAATTTGGCGATCATGATATGGGCGAGCAGTCCCGGCCCGGGTTTGCCGCGCTCGATCGGCAAGGTCGGCATCTCGCCAGCCACCGTCGTATCGCACTCCCTGCAGATCATGCGCTTTTCGACATGCCGGACAATCTTGACCGACGCCGGCACGTGCTCGAGCACCTGGACCACCCTGTCCGCCGCCTTCAGGAACGACGTGCCACCGCAGGTCGGGCAATTGCAGGGAGCCGCATAGACCAGTTCCTCGGCGGGAAGACCATCGGGTAAAGGCTTGCGCTTCGGCTTCTCGGATGCGTCATCCGGCTCCGGCAGAGGAGTTTTGCCGGAGCGCAGTTCAGCCTCGGCACGGGAGGCCTCGATCTCCTCCAGCATCAGCTCGAACTGCTCTATCTTCCTGTCGATCTTTTCCGAAGAGGCGCCATGCTGCCGATGTCGAAGCAGCTCCAGTTGCGCGCGAAGAAGCCCGATTATGGAGTCACGCTTGATGACTTCGGCTTCCTGGCTCTCAAGCTTCGCCGCCTGTTCGGCGACCAGTGCGCGCAAAGCAGTGAGCTCGTCCTGACTGTCCAGCGGCGCTGTTTCCATGCCCGCAAATCTAGCCGATTTGCCTCTGCCGTGCCAGCGTTAAGCTGCGGATGCCCCTGCAAAATATAGCTTTTATCCCGTTCGGGCAGGAGCAGACGTCCACGCCGGGCGGCGCCAATCGATCCCTTCGACGAGCATCGAAAGCTGCGCCTGCGTCAGGTGCGCGACACCTTCTTTCGCCGTCGGCCAGGGAAAGTATCCGCGCTCCAGAATCTTGTAGAACAAGCAGAACCCCTGACCGTCCCACCAGAGAAGCTTGATCCGGTCAGCGCGCTTTCCGCGGAAGCCGAAGATCGCACCGGAGCCCGGCGCCTCCTTCACGACCGTTTCGACCAGCGCGGACAGACCATCAATGCCACGCCGCATATCGGTCACCCCGCAGGCCAGATAGACCCTCACATTCCCCGAAGGCCCGATCATGCCGCCTCCACGCAAGCGACCAGCGGACCAAGCAGCTTCAACTCCACGTCAGCCGGGACCTTCAACCGCCGACCGTTTCGGAGCAAGATCTCGACGATCGCCGGCCTCGTTGCCGCGGTAGAAGCCTGGCCTACGCCAGCCTCCTGGGTTATCTCCACCGGGAGGAACACCGTCGGCTGGTCGGCATAACTGAATGATTGCCGCCACAAGCGGATCTGGCCCGGATGAATGTCGTGCCGGCGCGCCACATCGCCAATACGAGCACCGGGCTCATCAGCTTCCGCAAGTATCCTCAGCTTCGCCTCGTCCGACCAACGCCGTCTGCGTTCGGTGCCGGACATGATCTCCATGCGAGCCATGAAACCTCTTTGTTCTGGTATTAATGTCAGCACTAATGCTGGTTCGAATGTCAGAACATCGCCTGATTTGCCCGATCAGCAAAAACAGCTCACCGGACGCTCACCATGTGAGAACGCCTCATCTTCGGTGCAGTTACTCTCGGCTGCGAGGTCTGAGAGCGAATAGAAGTCGCATGCAACCTTATCGATGATCTTCAAGCTCTTGACGATCTGCAAGCGGAACTGGCTGGCGATTTGCGACACCTCGCTTCCCTGTTGTGGGCCGCGCGATACAAAGTCACTCCATCGCAATTCCGGTATCATCTGACTGTAGACACATCCGTCAGCATCAACCGTCGCGACACGGATCACGTTGCTATCGCCTGCCTCATTAACCTTCTCTACGGCCAGCTTAAGCGCTTCCCACTTATCCGTAGCGGGGAGCTCCATTACCTCTGTGCTCAGCCGCTGGACATAAAATTTATACTTCATTCCTCATCTCCATAATTTAAATCAATAAGTGAAATTACAATATTGATAATAAATAATATCCTATAAATGGAATAATGTCAAGCTATATAATTCATATATATTTCCATTGCTTCAGTATTGGAGTTTTAAAATGGATTTTAAGCTGAAGTGGAGAATGTATGTCACCAAACATATTATTGAGCATGGAGCGCTGCATGTAGGCTCGCTTCGCATAGAAAAGTCTGACCTCAAGAACACTTTCCGGAGTGCCAACATTGCAGGAAATGTATGCGCTCGTCGGCCGGCGAAACATCACGCCGTTTGTCTCTTGCATCAGCGCCGATGAAACTCATGGCTCAACCCAACAGGAGAAGACCATGAGAAAATCAAAAAAACAAAAGCTGGAAAATCAGGCCAGGAGGCAGAGCAATCTGCGCAAACTGTCCCGGGAAAGACGACGTCCAGATCGTGATGACTTGGCACGCGTTCTGCTGTGGCAGATGATCACTGCGGCCAAGGGACGTTCCCGCCCTGAGGAAGCACTCAGCAAGGTGTGCGACTCGTTGCTGACAGAATTGATGAAGCAAGGATTCAGCGAACACGAAACCGAGCAGGTTTTCTGGGAGCTTGCAAACAAATATGATCCTGCGCTTTCACCCTTCAGGCCAAAACGCCATCTCGGTGCTTAACATAGCAACCCGTTTTGGGCAGCGCCTGTTGTGGTGGACACGCCCGATGGTCGCGCAAGCCTGTCCGCGCGCAAACGCCGTACCTAGTCAACTGCATCTGTTCCCCCCATTACTCAGTGTAACGGCGTTTATCCAAGAATCGATTTTCCGATGTCGATGTCCGCATAATCGGCTCTCAGGGGACAGGTTACGGATGGAAAGCTTAACCCAAACATGTGCGATAGGCGGACCTGAATCCAAGCTCACGATTTTTTCCTAGCCCGCCGCTTTCGGAGCGTTCCTGACTCTTCGACAACGGGCTTTCGGTGCCCTTTCATGCGTCGGTTGAGAGCAAGCCTGTCGAAATCGAGACCCTTGAAGAGGGAGTAATCGACACGTTCGCTGAGGGGTAAAAATGCGATTTCGAACGCATGGTCTTCAGTGATAACTCTTGACCCGTAATTCGAGTGCTCATCGTCGCCCAACGCATGCCCCACTTGCATTTTGCGTGCGCGATCGTCGATTTTTTTGGATCGCATATCATCAATCTTCCCGCTTCTGAGCGAATGGAAGACTTCGCGCCTGCCTTTTTCGATTCCGGCCTTTTCGAACAAGCGTTGCATATATGAGGACGCTCTGCCGGCGGGATCCTTCAAACGCATCAGATCCGGAAATAGGAATTGATCACCCCTGCGCTTTGCCCAGTCGATGAAGCCAATTTCCCGTAGGAAATCGTGAAGCACGAAGTAGTTAAGGCTGTCCCCAGTCTTGTAAGGCACTCGCTTCCAGACACCATCGACTTCGACGATACCGTCGGTTTCAGCGATCCACACATTTTCGAACTTTTCGCGGATGTCGCTACCCTTCAAATATGTGAGCAACCCGATACGACGACCGGTCAGATGTCCAAGCAAAGGCAACAGCGTGTTATCGATGTAACCACTTTTTACGCCTTCACGGAAAATGCCATTGAGCTGCATGGAACTCAAAGGCACGGTTGGCTTGGATTTGCGGTGGCCCTTCGAGTAGCGCAACGATACCCGAGAAAACGGATCGGGGTAGCCCCATTTGGTCATCCCCGACCGAAGAGCAGCCTTCACAACGGCCAAATAGCCCTCGCGCAAAGTTTTGTCCGCAAGCGGTTTCAAATTAGTTCTCTTGGAGCGTTCAAGGGTGTCGAATGGGCTTTCATTTTCGAGCCGCTCATCTGGATCCCTTGGCCAATGCGCCATCAGATTGACGAACGCCTGAAGATCCACGCCGCTGTATCGGTCAGCCGGGTGGTCTCCGATGAGATCGAGAAAAACTTGAATTCGCATTTTCGCGGTTGTGATATTCCGACCTTCGTATCCGCCGTGTTCATCGATCCGGCTCTGGATATACTGATGCGCAACTACGCTGAATTTGGGTACATCCGAGGGTGCCCGGTGAACAAACCTTCTGTCCAGTTTGTCGAGAGAGATCGGCATCCCATGTTCATCAAGGGGAATTTTCTCGGTCCGGGAAACACTGTGAGTAGCCAGCTGAGCTGAAGGCAAGTCAGCTTGTCCCGTCAAAGACGTCGTGTTTGACAAGGCGGCCGATTTTGTTTCGGGGGTTAAGTTCGGCTCTTGTGTAGACACCTCGATGCCCCCCGCGACGGAAGCCACAGGCTCAACTTCGACTGGCTTAACGATCTGCGAAGTTTGTTTACCCTCCTCCAGCACTGGAGCTGGTTCCATCTGCGCAGGCACAAACGGGGCATCCGGAGTTGGCGTTGACGAAGCATCTTCAACATTGAATTTTGCGGCAGCAGCCCGACGCAATGCCTCAGCGTTCTCTACGACGATCGGAGAATGCGGCTCACCTCGGTACTTTGCTTCGATTTGCTGGCTGATCTGCACCAGATCCCGGATCCCGGCGAGCTTGCTCTGATCGTCAAGAGTGATGGGGGCAACAGGCTGGCGAAAGAAGAAAGACAGAACCTCAAGCTCCCCCTTGACCTGGCCGAGCCAGGTCGCAACTTCGAGTTCGCTTGGGGGCGGCGGATCATTTTCCTTATCTTCATTGCTCAATGCCATTGCCCTCCGCTCTTCGAACATCAAGCGAGCTCTTGCCGCGAGAAGATCAGCAACAATGCGCGCCCGCCGATGCAGGCATGGCCCGATGCTGATCCGGATCGGGCTCGGCTTTACACCGCCTGCAAGGTCTCGAGGCACCCTAATCTGAAAAATGTAAACGGAGCCTGAGCGCGTCAGATAAGGACCCGGGCTACCCTGCCGATGGACATCCGGATGGCCGCTGGTTGAGGTTGAAAGATCGTCGTGATTCGTTACCGGACGCGATACCGTAACGTGTACATCTTGCGCTACTCGCATTGCCATTACCTCCGTAACGGTTCGTGAAGAACCGGGGAATTGCCTTTAAATTCAAGGCGCTGTAAAAGCTGGTAGCGAGTGGTTGTACAACCTGGCGGAGAGGGTGGGATTCGAACCCACGATACCCTTGCGAGTATGCCGCATTTCGAGTGCGGTGCTTTCGACCACTCAGCCACCTCTCCGGTCACATTGGTCGGCGCTCGTTGGCGCGGGGTGTCTCATAGCGGCAACTCACCCCCCGTGCAAGAGCGAATGTGACGCTTTTTCCTGCTTTTGTCTTGACACCCCGAATGCCCTCACGTATGCGACGCTCGACTTAAAGCGTGGGCGAACTGCGTCTTTTGTTCTTCGCGATCCGCGAAGCTGAACCGGCGTGACAAAAATGTCCCGCTCCTCCGACTGGCAAAAAGACGGCCCCTCGCAAGGGGAGAGCCGGAACGAACATGAAAGGATAAAAAATGTTCGCAGTCATCAAGACCGGCGGTAAGCAGTACCGCGTCAACGCCAACGACGTGCTGACCATCGAAAAGCTGGAAGCCGAAGCTGGCGCAACCATCGAATTCACCGAGATTCTCGTCGTCGGCGAAGGCGAAACCGCAACCATCGGCGCGCCCTTCGTGGCCGGCGCCAAGGTCAAGGCCGAAGTGGTCGAACAGACCCGCGGCAAGAAGGTCATCGCCTTCAAGAAGCGTCGTCGCCAGAACTCCAAGCGTTCGCGCGGCCATCGTCAGCACCACACCGTGGTGCGCATCACCGACATCGTCGCTGCCTGAAGCGCGTCTAACTACAAGGTTTAAAGGAGCAATCCAATGGCACACAAAAAAGCTGGCGGTTCCTCGCGCAACGGTCGCGATTCCAATTCCAAGCGCCTCGGCGTGAAGAAGTTCGGTGGCGAAATCGTCATTCCGGGCAACATCATCGTGCGTCAGCGCGGCACCCAGTGGCATCCGGGCGCGAACGTCGGCATGGGCAAGGACCATACCCTCTTTGCACTCACGGCCGGCAATGTGGACTACCGTACGAAGTCGAACGGTCGAGTCTACGTGTCTGTAATGCCGAAAGCCGAAGCAGCGGAATAAGCCGGTAGCGCTCTAAAACAGCCGGCGTCTCATCGACCCGGCTGGCCGCACCAGGTTCAGTCTAGAAAACAGGGGAGATGGGGCGCCATCTCCCCTTTTTTCTTATACAACGAAGGAGACTGAACCATGCAAAGTCTGATGTTGAGGGATGACCAATCACGGTCATCCGAAGAACGGCCAAGGCCCGATCGGCCGAGGAGCGATTGCCCTGTCTTGTTGTCGCAAAGGCTCGTCCTGCGCGCACCCCACATCGAAGATATCGACGCCCTTGCCCATCTCGCCAACAACGCCGCCATCGCCACGATGGTGGCCCGCATGCCGCATCCCTACACGGCAAAAGACGCGGCCGACTTCGTGCGACGCACGAACATCGGCGAGATCGGCAAGTGCGTCTATGCCATCACGAAAGCGGACAATGGCGAATTCCTCGGTTGCTGCGCGCTGGAGCCCAATCCGGCCGACGATACCATCCTGGAAATGGGCTACTGGCTGGGCGAACCCTACTGGAACAGGGGTTATGCCACGGAAGCCGCCCATGCACTGATCGACATGGCCTTCCGCACCCGCGAATGGGTGAGCCGCATCGATGCGCGTTGCCGGGTGACCAACATCGCCTCGCGCCGCGTCATCCAGAAGTGCGGCTTCCAGTTCCAGGGCACCGGCATGGTCGGAAACCTGGCCATGGGCGGCATGGTCCCGGTCGAGTGGTACAGGCTCGACCGCAAGACCTGGCTGTCCCTGAAGAGCTGGGGGGAAATGCGATGAGCGCGATGCTGGCCGAAAGACCGGCCGCGACACCCGTGATGCCGGGCCCCTGCCCGGCCATCGAAACCCAACGCCTCGTCCTGCGCCCGCACCGGATGCAGGATGCGGACGCGATTGCCAACTCGCTCAGCGATTTCGCCGTTGCCCGCATGCTGACGCGGGTGCCCGTTCCCTATGATCGGGAGGATGGCCGCGATTGGCTGAACATGGTGACCTCGGGGCTCAAGCCCGACTGGCACTTCGCAATCACCCTGGATGGGGTGCATGTCGGCGTGGTGTCGATCGAGCTCCTCCATGGGCTCTGGAACCTCGGCTACTGGCTGAACCGCTTCTATTGGGGCAAGGGCATCATGTCCGAAGCGGTCGAGGCGGCGCTCGAGCGCTTCTTCCGCCGCATGCCCGGGGTGGAGATCGCAAGCGGCGCCTTTGCCGACAACCCGGCCTCGCGCCGGGTGCTGGAAGGACGCGGCTTCCGCATCATCGGGGTGCGCGACGTCTATTCCAAGTCGCGCGGCCAGATGGTGCCGCTTGTCGAAATGCGGCTCGGCCAGGCGGATTTTGCCGGCCGTCCGCGCAAAGCATAGCCAGCAATACTCCGGGCGCCCCTCGCCCGGAGTTCATCTCTCCGCAAGCTCGACCCAAACAGGCAAATGGTCGGATCCCCGGGCCGAAACATCCACCCGGCAGGCCTTGAGCCGGGAAACGAGACCACCACTGACAAAGCAGTAATCGAGATGCATGCGCCGCGACCCGTCCTCGCTGATCCAGCTATAGCCGCCCTCGGGACGGGCCTTCAGATGCGCCTCGACATCCGTGGGCAGGCCAGCTCTCGGCGCGCGGCCGTAATAGGCGTCGTTTCGCCCGACCATGGCGATGTATTCGGGGCTCTCCGGCTCCATGTTGAAGTCGCCCATCACGAGAAAGTCCTCCGGCAGCGGCGGATCGGACACGGCGAATTCGATCGCACCCGTCAGCGCTCCGCCCTCGAAGGGGTAGCCAAAGACACGCTCCTTGAGAAAGGCGATCTGCGCGATGCGCTCGTCCGGCGAGACATGGTCGAGGTGAACGGAATAGACGCGCAATGCACCACCCGGAGCGGCGATGACGGCCTCAAGCGCGCCACGCTGCAGGTTCAGCCTGTCGAAGGTGCGGCTGCGTGGCAGAAGCAGGTTGCGACTGCTATGGATTGGATAGCGCGACAGCACCATGTTGCCGAACTGGAAGCGCCGCTCGCGCAGCCGGCCCTCGACCACGGCGTGATCCACCAGCACGTCGCAGGCCGGGCCAAAGGCCACGAAGTAATCGGGAAACTGCGCGGAAAAGGTCTCGACAAGATCGGCATAGCCGTTCCGGCTGTAGCCACGCGTCACCTCCTGAAGAGCGATCACGTCAGCATCACGGATGCTGTCGGCAATGCGATCAGGGTCGAAACGACCATCCTGACCGAACCCATACTGGATGTTGTAGCTCACGAACTTCACGATACTCTTTGACCTCCGCGCAAAGCGGCTATATCGATGGCCGCAACTCTCCGCGCAGACCCTGACAGAAGAATTGACGGCAGCAAGATGAAATTTCTCGACGAGGCTAAGGTATATATTCGCTCGGGCGACGGTGGCGCCGGCGCTGTATCGTTTCGACGCGAAAAATTCATCGAATTCGGCGGACCCGACGGTGGCGATGGCGGCCGGGGCGGTGACGTCTGGGTGGAGGCCGTCAACGGCCTGAACACGCTGATCGACTTCCGCTTCCAGCAGCATTTCAAGGCCAAGACCGGCACGCATGGCATGGGCCGCAACCGCACCGGCGCCAATGGCGAAGACGTGACGCTGAAGGTTCCCGTCGGCACGCAGATCTTCGAGGAAGACAACGAGACCCTGATCGTCGACATGACGGTCGAGGGCCAGCGTTTCCGCATTGCGAAGGGTGGCAATGGCGGCTTCGGCAATGCCCATTTCAAGACATCGACCAACCAGGCGCCCGATTGGGCAAACCCGGGCCTGGAAGGCGAGGAAAAGACCGTCTGGCTGCGGCTGAAGCTGATCGCCGATGCCGGCCTTGTCGGCCTGCCCAATGCCGGCAAGTCCACCTTCCTGGCATCCGTCACGCGTGCCCGGCCGAAGATCGCCAACTATCCCTTCACCACGCTGCATCCGAACCTCGGCGTTGCCACCATCGACGACCGAGAATTCATCCTCGCCGACATTCCCGGCCTGATCGAGGGCGCCCATGAAGGTGTCGGCATCGGCGACCGCTTCCTCGGCCATGTCGAGCGCACCCGGGTTCTCCTGCACCTCGTATCGGCCCAGGAAGAAAAGGTCGGCAAGGCCTACAAGACCGTGCGCCATGAGCTCGACGCCTATGGCGGCGGCCTCGAGGACAAGCCTGAGATCGTGGCCCTGTCGCAGATCGACGTGCTCGATGAAGCGGAACTGAAGAAGAAGGCGACGGAACTGAAAAAGGCCTGCGGCCAGACACCGCTTCTTCTTTCGGCCATCACCAACAAGGGCATGACGGATGCGCTGCGCGCACTCCGCGATGTTATCGTCGCCGCCCAGGGCAATCTGCCGCTGCCGGAAAAGCGTGAAAAGAACCGCCACAAGCGGGACGAAGAGGGCAGCCTGGATGCTGGGCTCGACGGAGAAGGCGACGACTGATGGCTGCCAGGCTCCGTTCGCTCTCCCGCGTCAAGCGTGTCGTCATCAAGATCGGCTCCGCTTTGCTGGTCGATCGTGGCTCAGGCATTCGCAAGCCATGGCTCGACGCGATCTCCGATGACATCGCCGCGCTCAAGGCCCGCGGCACCGATGTTCTCGTCGTCTCCTCGGGCGCGATCGCGCTCGGCCGCACCGTACTCGACATGCCCTCGGGCGCGCTGAAGCTCGAGGAAAGCCAGGCCTGCGCCGCTGTCGGCCAGATTGCGCTGGCCCGCCACTGGTCTGAAAGCCTCTCGCGCCACCAGATCGTCGCCGGCCAGATCCTGCTGACGCTGGGTGATACCGAGGAGCGCCGCCGCTATCTCAATGCCCGCGCCACCCTCAATCAACTCCTGAAGATCGGTGCCGTGCCGATCATCAACGAGAACGATACGGTCGCGACGACCGAGATCCGCTACGGCGACAATGATCGCCTGGCCGCCCGCGTTGCCACCATGGCAGGCGCCGACCTGCTCGTCCTGCTCTCCGACATCGACGGCCTTTATACGGCGCCGCCCCATCTCGACCCGAACGCGCAGTTCCTCGATACGATCGAGGAAATCACACCCGCCATCGAAGCCATGGCCGGAGGGGCAGCGTCGGAACTGTCACGCGGCGGCATGCGCACCAAGATCGATGCCGGCAAGATCGCAACCAGCGCCGGCTGCGCCATGATCATCGCCTCGGGAAAGACCATGAATCCGCTCTCGGCCATCGAGAACGGCGCCCGCCATTCCTGGTTTGCCGCGTCCAAGTCCCCGGTCACGGCGCGCAAGACCTGGATTGCCGGTCAGCTCCAGCCGGCCGGCACGCTTCAGGTCGACAACGGCGCTGAAGGCGCGCTGCGCTCCGGCAAAAGTCTTCTTCCGGCGGGCGTTCGCTCCGTATCCGGCGCCTTTCATCGCGGCGACACCGTCTCGATCGTCACGATCGAAGGCCGCGAGATCGCCCGTGGCCTGGCCGGTTACGATGCCGACGAGGCACGCCGCATCTGCGGGCGCAAATCCAACGAGATCGAGAAGATCCTCGGCTATGCCGGCCGCGCTGCGATGATCCATCGCGACGATCTCGTCATGACAGAACTCGGCCAGCGCGACGCTAACGCCGGCGACCGGAAGGATGCAGCCCATGCTTGATACCGTGTCGAACCAGAATTCCGTCGATGGCCTGATGCTCGACATCGGTCGCCGTGCCCGCGCTGCGGCCCGTCCGCTGGCGATCGCATCGACCGAGGCGAAGAACAAGGCGCTGCTTGCCATGGCCGATGCCCTGGTGAAGGCCGAGGCCGAGATCCTTGCCGCCAATGCGATCGACCTGAAGAATGCCGCAGAATCCGGCGTTGCCGCATCCTTCATCGACCGCCTGACCTTGAATTCCGCCCGGGTTGCGGCCATAGCCCAGTCGATGCGCGAGATTGCCGAACTGCCGGATCCCGTCGGCACCGTCATCACCGAATGGGACCGCCCGAACGGCCTGCATATCGAGCGCGTCCGCACGCCGCTGGGCGTCATCGGCGTCATCTATGAAAGCCGTCCCAACGTCACGGCCGATGCCGGGGCTCTCTGCCTCAAGGCTGGCAATGCCGTTATCCTGCGCGGTGGTTCGGACTCTGCCAATTCCTCGCGTGCCATCCATGCCTGCCTCGTCAAAGGCCTGGAAGCGGCTGGCCTGCCGGCCGATGCGATCCAGCTGGTTCCGACCACCGATCGTGCAGCCGTCGGCGCGCTTCTGTCGGGTCTCGAAGGCTCGATCGATGTGATCGTGCCCCGTGGCGGCAAGAGCCTTGTGGCGCGCGTCCAGCAGGAAGCCCGCGTCCCGGTCTTTGCCCATCTCGAAGGCCTATGCCACGTCTATGTCGACGGCTCTGCCGACCTGGACATGGCAAAGAAGATCGTCGTCAACGCCAAGATGCGCCGAACCGGCATCTGCGGCTCGGCCGAAACGCTGCTCGTCGACAGTGCGGCGATCGCCACCCATCTTCAGCCCTTGATCGAAGTGCTGACCGAGGCCGGCTGCGAAATCCGCGCCTCTGCCACCGTGCTCCGCATCGTTCCGGGTCTGAAACCTGCAACCGAAGAGGACTGGCGCACCGAATATCTCGACGCGATCATTTCCGTTGCAGTGGTCGATGGCATAGGTGGTGCGATCGATCATATAGCCCGCTATTCGTCGAACCACACCGAAGCGGTGATCGCCGAAGATCCCGAAGTGGTCGAACGCTTCTTCAACGAGATCGACTCCGCGATCCTGCTGCACAATGCCTCGACCCAGTTTGCCGATGGCGGCGAATTCGGCATGGGTGCGGAAATCGGCATTGCGACCGGCAAGATGCATGCGCGCGGCCCCGTCGGCGTCGAGCAGCTGACATCCTTCAAATACCGCGTACGCGGCAACGGCCAGGTCCGTCCCTGACGTGGCGGACGAGGCGCTCGCCCATCGCCATCTCGTGATGCCGCATGTCGAGCGCGGCATGGTGGTCGGCCTGTTCGGCGGCTCCTTCAATCCGCCGCACCAGGGCCATGTGCTGGTCGCCGAGATTGCCCTGCGCCGCCTCGGTCTCGATCAGCTCTGGTGGCTGGTGACCCCAGGCAACCCCTTGAAAAGCCACCGGGAACTTGCCCCGCTCGCAGAGCGCCTCGCATCTTGCGAAGCCATGGCCTCCGATCCCAGGATCAAGGTGACCGCCTTCGAAAAGACGCTCGGCACGAGTTACACCGCCCGCACGCTGGACTTCATCCGCGCCCGCAATCGGAATGTGCATTTCATCTGGATCATGGGCGCCGACAACCTCGCCGGCTTCCATCGCTGGCAGCGCTGGCAGAAGATCGCCACGACCTTCCCGATCGCCGTCATCGACCGCCCAGGCTCGACACTCGCCTATCTCTCCTCGAAGATGGCCCGCACCTTCGACTATGCCCGCATCGACGAGGAGGATGCCGGCATTCTCTGGCAGAAGCGGGCACCGGCCTGGACCTTCATCCATGGCCCCCGTTCCACCTTGAGCTCGTCGGCAATCCGCGCCGCGGCCGCAACGAAGACATCGTGAAGGCCCGATCCCGGTACCTTTTCGACCATGCCTTGAAACTTTTTCGGATCGATGCCACCTTTTGGTGGCGATCGAAGTTATGAGAATCGCAGACGTGCTGTTCTGTTATTCCAAGGAAAGGACGAACTCTGACAACAGTACACACCAAGGGACGCGCTTCCCGCGCAATCCCGAAGAGCATGGAACGTGGCGCCGATGCCGCAGCCCGTGCGCTTGAGCTGGTCCTCGCAAGTCTCGAGGACTCGAAGGCAGAAGATATTGTCTCCATCAACATTGCCGGTAAATCGGCCCTGGGCGACTACATGGTGGTCGTGTCCGGACGCTCGAACCGTCATGTGACGGCGATCAGCGAACACCTGATTTCCGACCTCAAGGACGAAGGCCTGGGCTCCGCCCGCGTCGAAGGCCTGGAGACCGGCGACTGGGTCCTGATCGACACGGGAGACATCATCGTGCATGTGTTCCGCCCCGAAATCCGCGAGTTCTACAACATCGAAAAGATGTGGGCCGCTCCGGACATCGAGGATCGCCTGCACTGAAAACGGCCGGCCGTCCGATGGACGGTCCCGAAGCCGGATTGACACGGCGGGTCTCTTCCTGCCGATAGAGATGGTTTTGTGACCTGAACCAGGGACTGCCCGCATGAAGATAGGCATCTATGCCGTGGGTCGGCTGAAAGCCGGGCCGGAGAAGGAGCTCGCGTCCCGCTATCTGGACCGCTTCGCCAAGGCCGGACCGCAATGCGGCCTGGAATTCACGCGCTCGGTCGAGCTGAACGAAAGCCGCGCCGGCAATGCCGACACCAGAAAGCGCGAGGAAGCCCAGGAGCTTTCCCGCCAGATCCCCGACGGCGCGCTCATTGTCGTCCTCGACGAGCGCGGCAAGGCCTTCGACAGCGCCGAATTTGCCAAATTCGTCGGCGATGCCGCCGATAACGGCCAGCGCGACATGGCCTTCGTCATCGGTGGCGCCGATGGCATCGATCCGGATCTGCGCGATCGCGCCCGCCTCGTCCTCAACCTCGGCAAACTCACCTGGCCGCACCAGCTGGTGCGCATCCTGATCGCCGAGCAGCTTTATCGCGCCGTGACCATCCTGACGGGACATCCCTATCACCGCGTTTGAGCGCATCGATGCCGATCGGCGAGCAATGCTTTGCCTTGTGCGCAAATCAGCGTATTTTCGCCGCCGAACCGGATAGAGCCATTGCCCACCCTTGTCCAAGACACTGCAGTCCCCCTGAAAGGCGGCCGCCGAAAGGCCGGCTTCGCCCTGGCCTGTGTCATGGCAGGTCTGCTCGCTCCGACAATCCCGCTTTCGATCCATGCTCAGGAGGCAGAAGCCACCCCGGCTCCCGGGCCGAGCGCGCCAGTCGGCGAAACAACCGGTGCGCTGCCCACCGCTGCGATGGAGACCGGCGATCGGCACGTAGCCCAGGCTGCACCCGACCCGGCACTGGAACTGCGCGCCAAGCGCGACCAGGTGAGTTCCGAACTGCAGGAAATCGCAGCCAGCATGAAGCTCTCGGAAGAAAAGGCGAGCGAGCTCGAGAAGAGCATCGCGGAGCTGGAAAAGACGGCCCTGAGCCTGAAGACGGCGCTGATCGACTCCGCCAAACGTCGCAAGGATATCGAAAAGCAGATCAGCGAAGGCGAAAAGCGTCTCGCCGATATCGGCCTGCGCGAGGACCAGATCCGTGGCTCCTTCAGGGAACGCCGGGCCGTGCTCGCAGAAGTTCTGGCCGCTCTCCAGCGCATGGGACGCAACCCGCCGCCGGCCCTTCTCGTCAGCCCCGAGGATGCCCTGGGCTCGGTCCGAACCGCCATTCTGCTCGGTGCCGTCGTGCCCGGCATCCGCCATGAGACGGACAAGCTGGCCGCCGATCTCGAAGAGTTGATAGCGCTCCGCGACGCCGGCAAGAAGGAAATGGATGGCCTGGTGGCAGCCATTGCCAACCGCCAGGAAGAAGAGCGGCGCATGGATCTGCTGGTGGCGGAAAACGAGCGTCTCGCCCGCACCAATTCGCTGCAGCTTCAGACGGAACGCAAGCAATCTGAATCACTTGCCGAGCGCGCTTCGACCATGGAAGCGCTCATCCGTTCGCTCGAAAGCGAGATCACCTCGGTCCGCCAGGCAGCCGAGCTTGCCCGTGCCGAAGAGGCCAAACGCAGCCAAATGAGCGAGGAGCAGAGGGCCCGCGCGCTGGAGCTCGCCCAGTCTGGACTGCCCGATAAAAACCGCATTGCGCCAGCATATCCTTTCTCTGAACTGAAGCAGAAACTGGACTTGCCGGTTGCCGGCGAAACCCTGCGGCAGTTCGGCGATCCGGACGGGACAGGCCACCAGGCACAGGGCATCGTGATTGCCTCGCAGCCCGGCGCGCTGGTCACCGCACCGGCCGATGCATGGGTGGTGTTTGCTGGAAATTTCCGAAGCTACGGCCAGATGATCATTCTGAATACGGGCGACGGCTACCATATGGTACTGTCAGGTATGGACCGGATCAGCACCAGCCAGGGCAAGTTTGTGCTCTCGGGGGAGCCGCTGGCGACCATGGGTGAGAAAAGAGTGGCAAGTGCGACAGCATTCGCGCTGGAAACCGATCGGCCAACTCTTTACATTGAACTTCGGAAAGACGGTAAACCGGTTGATTCCCGTCCCTGGTGGGTCGGAGGCGATTCTGGAAAGGCACAGAATGATACGTAGGGTCTCTCTTCTCCTCGTCGGCGCACTGATGGGCGCAACCGCGATGAGCGTCATCTATTCCGCAGGTGTCCCGGCCCAAGCGGCAGGTGCTTCCACCTACAAGGAATTGTCAATCTTCGGCGACGTCTTCGAGCGCATTCGCGCCCAGTACGTGACGCCGCCGGATGAGAACAAGCTGGTCGAAAGTGCCATCAACGGCATGCTGACCTCGCTCGATCCGCATTCGGTCTACATGAACGCCAAGGATGCGGCGGACATGCAGACCCAGACGCGCGGTGAATTCGGTGGCATCGGCATCGAAGTCACCATGGAAGAAGAGCTCGTCAAGGTCATCACCCCGATCGACGACACGCCGGGCGCCAAGGCCGGTATCCTGGCCGGCGACTTCATCTCCGAGATCAACGGCGAGTCGGTTCGCGGCCTGAAGCTCGAGGAAGCCGTCGAAAAGATGCGCGGCGCGGTCAACACGCCGATCAAGCTGACGATCCTGCGTGAGGGCGCCGACAAGCCGCTCGAAATCACCGTCGTTCGCGAAATCATCCCGATCCGCGCGGTCAAGTCCCGCGTCGAAGGCGATGTCGGCTATCTCCGCGTCATCTCCTTCACCGAAAAGACCTATGACGACCTGGAAGCTGCGATCGAAAAGATCAAGAAGGAAGTCCCGGCCGACAAGCTGAAGGGCTATGTTCTCGACCTCCGCCTCAATCCGGGCGGCCTTCTCGATCAGGCGATCTATGTCTCCGACGCCTTCCTGGAGCGTGGCGAAGTGGTCTCGACCCGTTCGCGCGATCCCCAGGATACCCGCCGCTTCAATGCAACCGCAGGCGACATCACCGATGGCAAGCCGATCATTGTGCTGGTCAATGGCGGTTCGGCATCGGCATCGGAAATCGTCGCCGGCGCCCTGCAGGACCTGAAGCGTGCGACCGTGCTCGGCACCCGCTCCTTCGGCAAGGGCTCCGTCCAGACCATCATTCCGATGGGTGACAAGGGCGCACTGCGCCTGACGACGGCGCTCTACTACACGCCCTCGGGCAATTCGATCCAGGGCACGGGCATCGAGCCCGACATCAAGGTCGAGCAGCCGCTGCCGGAAGAGCTTCAGGGCAAGGTTCGCACCGAAGGTGAATCGGCACTGCCGGGTCACATCAAGGGCCAGAACGAAAACGAGGAAGGCTCCGGCTCCGTGGCTTACGTACCGCCGGAAGCCAAGGACGACGTGCAGCTCAACTATGCACTCGACCTGCTGCGCGGCGTGAAGACCGATCCGGCCTTCCCGGCCGATCCGCAGAAGGCTGCCTTGCAGTAATCATCTGATCCGACCGCCCGCGTATCCCTGATGCGCGGGCGGTCGTTTTGCATCCGCTTGGCGGCATCACTGGAAGTTTCGCATGGACCTGCATGCACCGCTCGGTCGGGAGCGAAAGGACAAACCCCAGGGCAAAAGTCGCTTTGGCCTGTCCACGGTCACCTCTGCCTTTGCCGCGCTTACACTGGTCGGCCTCTCCGCCTGGACCTCGCTTTCGCCCACCGCATTGCGCAGCGAACCGCCGATCAATCTCACCCCTCGTCCACCGGAAACGGCTGTTGTCGCAGAAGACACGGCAGACCGCCGCCCAACCGATCCGCCGGCCGGTATTGCGACCAGCGGCCCGAACGATGGCGCCGTTCTGCGTCGCACCACCACGGCCGATGGCAATGTCGTCACCACGTTCAGCCCCAATGCCCGCACGGGTCCGGTCGTCATCGGAAATGCCCCGACCCAGGACCCGAGGCTTGCCGGCCAGCCGAATGAAGACCTGATCGAGTTGACCGATGCCGGCGAGCTGCCGACGGTCTCCGCCTCGGGCCTCCGTCCGGTGGATTTTTACGCCCGCCCGTGGTCGGGTGCGCGGGGAACAAGAATTGCCATCGTCATCGGCGGCATCGGCCTCAGCCAGACCGGCAGCCAGATGGCCATTCGCGACCTGCCCGAAGACATCACGCTTGCCTTTGCCGCAACCGGCAACAGCCTGCAGCGCTGGATGCAGGAGGCCCGCCGCAAGGGCCACGAGATCGTGCTTCAGGTGCCGATGGAGCCCTTCGACTTCCCGGCCAATGATCCCGGGCGCGGCACGCTGCTGACGGAAAAGTCGGCGGCGACCAACATCGCCAACCTCCACCAGGCCATGGCGCAGATCACCAATTACACCGGCATCATGAACTACATGGGTGCCCGCTTCCTCTCCGATGACAAGGCGATGGATCCGGTCATGCGCGATATCGGCAAGCGCGGCCTGATGTTCCTCGATGACGGCTCGACAGCCCGTTCCCTCTCGGGCGATTTTGCCAAGGCCATAGGCTTTCCGCATGCTTTCGCCGACGTGATGATCGACACGCAGGTTGATCGCCAGGCGATTTTGGCCAAGTTGGACGAGCTGGAACGGATCGCAAGACGCAACGGCCAGGCAATCGGCGTGGGCGCCGCCTTCGACGAAACGATTGCAGCGGTCGCCGAATGGCGTAATGAAGCGGTTGCCCGCGGCATCGAATTCGTCGGCGTCTCCGCGCTCGCCAACGACAACAGACCCTGAGGACATCATGACCGAGCCCCAATCGACCAAACCCAGGGTGAAGGCCGAAGACCTGCCCTATCGCCCCTGTGTCGGGATCATGGTGCTGAACCGGGAGGGCCTCGTCTGGTCAGGCCGGCGCATTCCGGAAGGCAATTCCGAATATGACGGTTCGCCGCAGCTCTGGCAGATGCCCCAGGGTGGGATCGACCCGGGTGAGGATCCGCTTCCCGCAGCCATGCGCGAACTCTACGAGGAAACCGGCATCAGGACGGTGTCGCTGCTGGCCGAAGCCAGCCGGTGGATCAATTACGACCTGCCCGCCGAACTGATCGGCATCGGCTTGAAGGGCAAGTTCCGCGGCCAGACCCAGCGCTGGTTCGCCTTCCGCTTCGAAGGTGACGAAAGCGAGATTGCCATCAACCCGCCGCCCGGTGGGCACGAAGCGGAATTCGACGCCTGGGCCTGGAAGCCGATGCAGGATCTGCCGGGTCTCATTGTGCCCTTCAAGCGCCGCGTTTACGAAGACGTCGTTGCCGAGTTCGCCCATCTGGCAGGATGAGCGAACCGGCGGCCAAGATCAGGCCCCGCTTGCGATGTCAAACCCTTCATCGGCCCAGCCGGTCATGCCGCCGATCATCACCTTGACGCGGCGCCCGAGCCGCGCCAACCGAAGCGCTGCCCGATCGGTGCCGTTGCAATGGGGTCCGGCGCAATAGACGACGAAGAGCGTATCCTCGGGCCATTCCGCCATCTTGCGTTCGGTCATCTTGCCATGCGGCAGGTTGATGGCGCCCGGCACATGTCCCCGCTCGTAAAGCTTCGGTCCGCGCACGTCGAGAAGCACGAAATCCGCCGCGCCCCGGCTCATCACCTCATGCACATCCCAGCAATCCGTCTCGAAGGCGAGCCGCGCCTGATAGTGCTGCGCGACGAGGGCGGAATCGGCGGCGGGAATTTCACTGACGAGACTTGGCATGGCAGGCTCCTTTCGATGTTTGATGAAGAGACCTTGCCTTTTCAGAGGATTTTGGAAAACTGGCGTGAATGACAACATGCGTAAAGATCACGCCAATGACGCCAGCATCGCCTCTCCCATCCTCGCCGCTGACAGGACCCCGCGTCGTGACGCTCGCCTATGACGGCCTCTGCACCTTCGAATTCGGGGTTGCCGTGGAAGTCTTCGGCCTCTCGCGACCGGAAATGGGAGAGCACTGGTATCGCCACGCAACGGCTGCGATCGAGCCGGGGCCTCTGCGCGCAGCCGGCGGTCTGACGGTCAGCGCTTCGGGCGGGCTCGAACTTTTGGCAGAGGCAGACCTGATCGTCGTGCCCGGCTGGCGCGGGATCGACGAGCCCGTCCCAACCTCCTTGATCGAGGCGCTGCGGGCAGCCCATGCCCGGGGTGCGCGCCTGATGTCGCTGTGCTCAGGCGTGGCGGTGCTGGCCGCGACCGGCCTCCTCGATGGCCGGAAAGCCACGACCCACTGGCGCTATGCCGAAAAGGTTTCACGAAGGCATCCCGACATCCATCTCGATCCCGATGTGCTCTATGTCGACGAAGGCCAGATCCTGACGGCCGCCGGCAGTGCTGCCGGCATCGATCTCTGCCTGCATGTCGTCCGCCGCGATTTCGGTAGCGAGGCCGCCAACAGCGTTGCCCGTCGTCTTGTGGTCCCGCCGCATCGGGAAGGCGGACAGGCGCAGTTCATCGTCAAGCCCGTGCCACAGGAGCGCGAAGGACAGCGTATGGGCCCGCTGATCGACTGGATCGAAGCCAATCTGCAGCGCGAGGTGACACTCGCCGAAATGGCGGCACGAGCGGGGATGAGCAGCCGGACCTTCCAGCGCCGCTTTCGCGACCTGACAGGCCAAAGCCCCGGCGAATTCCTGATGACCCGCCGGCTGCGCCATGCCTGTGACCTGCTGGAGCGCAAGGCAAGCCTGTCACTCGACGACATCGCGGCCGCTGCAGGCTTCGGCACACCGGCAACGCTCCGCCATCATTTCCGCACCCGGCTGCAAACCAGCCCCGCCGCCTACCGGGCCCGCTTCGGGCAAGCCGGCTGAAAACCCTGGGATGATGGGCCGAAATCAGCGATCGGCAGCGGCGGCCTCTTCGGCGCTTGCCTCGATACGCTCCATGTCGTCATCGGAGAGACCGAAGTGGTGACCGATTTCGTGGATCAGAACATGGGTGATGATATCACCCAGCGTCTCCTCGTTTTCGGCCCAGTAATCGAGGATCGGCCGACGATAGAGGATGATGCGGTTCGGCATCATGCCGGTTTCCATCGAAAAACGCTCGGAAATCCCGCGTCCTTCGAACAGGCCGAGCAGGTCGAAAGGCGTCTCGAGCGCCATGTCTTCGAACACTTCATCGGTCGGGAAATCGGCGATCTCGATGATGAGATCGCGGCTCAGGTCGCGGAACTCCTGGGGCAGATGCCCATAGGCCTCGATCGCCAGCGACTCGAATGTGCTGATCGTCGGGGCGTGCCGTTCGCGCCAATCCTCGCTCTGGTCTATGCGGGCCATGAATACTCCTTACTGCCCGGAGATATAGGATGTTTAAAGCAGCATTTCGAGAGTGAATTCAACCGAGGAATAAATTCTTATCCGAATCCGGTTGACTCTTTTAGAAAGCTCTGGAATCCATAAGGAACAAACAGAGAACAATTCATCAGGAGAGATCGTCATGGGCGAGAGCCCTCAGGCGTGCGAGACCCTTTTTGCCTTGCGGGAGGCGATTGCCCGGATCGAGGGAAAGCCGGATCATGCCGCACGCCTGACGGCGCAAGGCACGGCTGCCGGATCGGCATCCGTCCATTCTGGCGGACAGCCTGAAAAGCAGGATCTCTTCGACACCCTGATGCGGGACATGCTGGCCCGCGGCGCATTGCTGGAGCTGCGCGGGCGAAAGCTGCAGCAGGCAGGAAGCGTGACCGGTCTCGGCCTGGCCATGGCCCTGATGGCGGCGGACATGAAGGATCCCGGCCGACAAAGGCTGCTCTTCATCGCCGATCACCAGGTGGTGCGCGAAGCCGGCCTAGCCTATGCCCCCGGCCTCCTGGATTTCGGCCTGACCTCCTGCGCCCTGGTGCATGCCCTGCCACGCCGCATCGAGGATGCGCTCTGGCTCGCCGAGGCAGCCCTTGCCTCGCGCGCCTTTTCGACCGTGCTTCTCGAAGTGCACGGCAATCCGAAGAAATTCGGCCTCACCGAGAGCCGGCGCCTGAGCCTCAAGGCGCGCGCCACCGGTAGCAGGCTGTTGGTCCTCCGCCAGGCCGGCGAAGAAGAAGCATCGAGCGCCCTTCTTCGCCTGTCTGTCGAACCCGCGCCGGCGGCGGCGCGTCATCTTGCCGACGGGTCCCTGCTGGGCGGCAGCATCGGGTCCCCTGTCTTTCGCATCACCCTTGAAAAATCCCGCATCCCGGGCTCACCCGAACTCATTCTGGAGTGGAATTCCGATGACCGCCGCCTTCGCCTTTTCGAACAGCTCGCACCCTCAGGCCTCGGATCGCCGCATTCTGTCGCTGTTTTTCCCAAGGCTCCCGACCGATCGCATCGCCCGGCGTCGCTGGGGTCTCTCCTGGCGTTTACCCCCCGCCTCGACCGCGCATCCTGAGCGCGCGCCCCTGGTCTGTGCAGGCCGTTCGGCCAATGCCATGCGCATCACGGCACTGGATGAAAGCGCCGAAGGCTTCGGTCTGCGTGCCGGCCAGGGGCTGGCGGAAGCCCGCGCCATCTGTGCAAATCTCGATGTGGTCGAGGCTGATCCCGCCGCCGACCGCGCTTTGCTCGATGCCATCGCCGACTGGTGTGACCGCTATACGCCGCTGGTCGCCCTCGACGGCGAAGACGGCCTGATGCTGGACATAACCGGCTGCGCCCATCTTTTCGGCGGTGAGGAAAAACTGATCGAGGATGTCGATCGACGCATGACGGCTTTCGGTCTTGCTGTCCGTATCGCGGTCGGCCCGACGCCGGGTCTTGCCCGGGCCTGCAGCCGCTTTGACGGCCCTCGGCGCGTCGCCCCCGCAGAGGCTGTGACAGCCCTTTACCCCTTGCCGATCTCGGCCCTGAGGCTCGACCCGCAGACCGTGATGAACCTCGCACGCGTCGGCCTGAAGACCATCGGTGACATCATCCCTGCCCCGCGCCCTCCGATCACGCGTCGCTTCGGCCCGGAACCCATGCTTCGTCTCGACCAGGCGCTCGGTCGGGAAGGAGAGCCGATCTCGCCAAGGCGCCATCTGCCGCTCTTGTCGGCTGAGCGACGGCTCGCAGATCCGATCATGACCGAGGATCATATCCTCGATATAGCCGGCCGTCTCGCGGCAGGTTTGAAGACATCGCTCGAAGCCCGGGGGGAAGGCGGGCGCTTGTTCGAACTCCTGGTCTTCAGGGTCGATGGAAAGGTCTTTCGCATCGAGGTCGGGGCCTCCGCACCCTTGCGCGATCCCGTCCGCATCCGGGCTTTGTTCCAGGAGCGGCTTTCCGTCATCCATGATGATCTCGACGCAGGTTTTGGTTTCGAACTCGTCCGATTGAATGTTCTCCTGAGCGAGCCTTTCGAAGTCCGCCAATCAGCACTCGACAGCCAAGAGGATGGCCGGGAAGACCTCACACGTTTCCTCGACCAGGTCACCGCCAGGCTGGGCGAACGGGCACTTCGCCTTCCCGTGCCGCTGGCCAGCCATTGGCCGGAGAGAGCATCGATCCACGCGCCGGCCGCCGATGCACTCAAGACGACCGATCTTGCCGTGGCCTGGCCGCCGATATCCCTGCGGCCGATGCGTGCGCTGCGCCCCTTGCGCCTGCTTCATCGACCGGAGGAAGTCGAGGTCATGTCCGTCGTGCCGGACGGCCCGCCGGCCAGCTTTCGCTGGCGCCGTGTGCAGCGACGCGTCGTCAGGGCGGAAGGTCCCGAACGCCTGTCGCCGGAATGGTGGGTCGACGGCGAAGAGGCACCGCCACGGGACTATTTTCGCATCGAGGACGCCGACGGCCAGCGCTTCTGGCTCTATCGCGAAGGTCTTTACGAGCGGCGCACGGTAACGCCGAACTGGTTCCTCCAGGGCTTCTTCGCATGAGGCCCGGCCCATGAACACCCAACCCTTTTACGAGATCGGATTGCGCAGCAACTTCTCCTTCCTGGAGGGAGCCTCCCATGCCGAGGAACTGGTAGAACGGGCCCTTCTTCTCGGCCTCTCGGGTCTCGGTCTCGCCGATCGAAACACCGTCGCCGGCGTGGTGCGCCTGCATGCGGCCGCCAAGCTGAACGGTCTCGAATTCCGGCCCGGTGCCCGTCTTGCCTTCGACGACGGCACGCCCGAGCTTCTCGCCTATCCGATGAACCGCAAGGGATGGGGCAATCTGTGCCGCATGCTGAGCGAGGGCAATCTGCGCTCGAAGAAGGGGGTCTGTACGCTCTGGGAAAGGGATCTTCTGGCATGGGACAAGGAAATCCTGTTCGTCGCCATGCCGCCCTCCATGCCGCAGAAAGCCGATGTCGACGCCTTCGAGGCAAGCCTCTCTTCCATCCGTCACCGGTTGGGGGATCGTATGTATCTGGCGCTCGTGCCCCGTCATGATGGTTTTGATGAAAAGACGTTCGCGGAGCTCGACGGGATTTCCAGACGGCTGCGGATCCCGCTGATTGCCACGAATGACGCGCTGTATCACGCCCCGGACCGAAAACCCGTGGCCGACGTGGTCGTCGCCATCCGCGAGCATGTCACGATCGCCGAAGCAGGGCTTCGTCTTCATGCGCATGCGGAACGGCACCTGAAGAGCCCGGCCGAAATGGCCCGTCTGTTGCGGGCCTGCCCGGAAGCTCTCGACAACAACGTCAATTTCTTTAGCCGGCTTCATTTTTCGCTGGATGAACTGTCACATCAATATCCCGACGAGATCTTCGATGGCGAATCTCCAGCACGCGCACTGCGGCGACTGACCTATGAAGGCGCCGGAAAGCGCTATCCGGAGGGCATTCCGCGCAAGGTGCTCGGCCTCCTCGACTACGAACTGAAGCTGATCGCCGAGAAGCGATACGAGCCCTATTTTCTCACCGTCTACCGCATCGTGGGCCATGCGCGCGAGGCCGGCATCCTCTGCCAGGGGCGCGGCTCGGCCGCCAATTCCGCCGTCTGCTTCTGCCTTGGCATCACCGAGGTCGACCCGCAGAAGACGACCTTGCTGTTCGACCGTTTCATCTCCACCGAACGCGACGAGCCGCCGGATATCGACGTCGATTTCGAGCACGAGAAGCGCGAGGATGTGATCCGCTTCATCTATGACACCTATGGAAAGGAGCATGCCGGCCTGACGGCGGCCGTGATCAGCTACCGCGCCCGCTCTGCCGGCCGCGAAGTCGCCAAGGCCTTCGGACTGTCGGAAGATGTACAGTCGGCGCTGGCCGGATCGATCTGGGGCTGGTGGACGAGCGACTTCACCGAGGAACAGGCGAATGCCGCAGGCCTCGACCTGAAGGATCCGACGACCCGCCGCGTTCTGTCCTATGCCCAGGCCATGCAGGGTTTCCCACGCCATCTGTCGCAGCATGTCGGCGGCTTCGTCATCACCCGCGACCGCCTGGACGAAGTCGTCCCGATCATGAACACGGCCGATGGGCGTTTTATGGTCGAATGGGACAAGGACGATCTCGATACGCTGAAGATCCTGAAGATCGACGTGCTCGCGCTCGGCATGCTCACCTGCCTTGCCAAGGCCTTCAAGCTCCTCTCCGCCCATTACGGCGTCGAGGAAACACTCGCCTCGATCAACGAAGACCAGCGTCCTGAGGTCTACGACATGATCTGCCGTGCCGATACGATCGGCGTTTTCCAGATCGAAAGCCGGGCCCAGATGAGCATGCTGCCGCGGTTGAAGCCCCGCAAATTCTACGATCTGGTCATCGAGGTTGCGATCGTCCGGCCGGGCCCTATCCAGGGCAACATGGTGCACCCCTATCTGAAGCGAAGGGAGGACGTGCTGGCCGGTCACCCGATCGACTATCCGAGCGATGACCTGCGTCATGTCCTGGAACGCACGCTCGGCGTGCCGCTCTTCCAGGAACAGGCCATGCAGATCGCCATCACGGCTGCCGGCTTCACCCCGGGAGAGGCCGACAAGCTGCGCCGTGCCATGGCCACCTTCCGCCGCACCGGCCAGGTGTCTGGCTTCCAGAAGCGCATGATCGAGGGCATGGTGGCCAATGGCTACGATGCGGATTTCGCCGCCCGCTGCTTCAGCCAGATCGAAGGCTTCGGCGAATACGGCTTCCCGGAAAGCCATGCCGCCTCCTTCGCCCTGCTGGTTTATGTCTCCTGCTGGTTCAAGGCCTTCTATCCGGATGTCTTCTGTGCCGCGATCCTCAATTCCCAGCCCATGGGTTTTTATGCCCCGGCGCAGCTTGTCCGCGATGCGCGCGAACACGGCGTCGATATCCGTCCCGTCGACGTCAATCATTCCGCCTGGGATTGTCTTCTTGAAGCGGATGAGGAGGAGAAAGGCGCCTTCGACCCGGCCCGCATCGCCAGCCGGCATCGATCGATGATGTCAGTCATTCGCTCGAAAAAAGCGGTCCGTCTCGGCTTTCGCCAGATCAAGGGCGTGCCGAAACAGGCCATGGATCATCTGGTCGAAAAACGTGGCGCCGGTTACGATTCCATCCGTGATCTCTGGCTGCGCACAAGGCTGCCACGCGCGGTCATCGAGAAACTCGCCGATGCGGATTGCTTTTCATCGCTCGGCCTGAACCGGCGCGATGCCCTTTGGGCGGCCCAGGCGCTTGACGGGGATGCGGCGGTCGAAGTGCTGCCCCTCTTCGAAAGCACCCCCCGGGACGATCTTCAGCGCGAAACGGAGATGGTCCTGCCACGCATGCTGCCCGGGGAGGAAGTGTTGAGCGATTACCGTAGCCTGACCTTCTCGTTGAAAGCCCATCCCGTCTCGTTTCTGCGTGAAGCCATGCAGCGGGCAGGGCTGAAATCCGCAGCCGATCTCGAAACCCTTCCCCATGGCGCCAAGGTGGCGATTGCCGGCCTGGTGCTGGTCCGCCAGAGGCCGGGTTCGGCCAAGGGGGTTATCTTCATGACGCTCGAAGATGAAACCGGCACGGCCAATGTGATCGTCTGGCCGAAGGTCTTCGAACGCTACCGCCCGATCGTCATGGGAGCCCGGCTGGTCACCTTGCGCGGGCGTCTGCAAAAGGCGCACGGGGTCATTCATGTCGTCGCCGACCATCTGGTCGATGCAAGTTCCAGGCTCGGCCTGCTGCTGGAAGACTTGAAGAGCTTCGAAACACTCGCCCATGCCGACGAGGTGCGCCGTCCGGGTATCGATCAACGCCAGGCGAAACGGGAAAAGCCTGCCCGCACGCCTCTGCCCGCAGCCCCGCCGCCCGGCCATCCCCGCCGCAGCGCCATGGCGGATCTCATGCCCAAAGGACGGAATTTCCACTGACAGGCTTGATTTTCCGGCGATCACATCTGACGCGCCTGCGCGATTTTTCTTGACAAAGGACATCTGGTTTAAGAGAAAGACGACAGTGAATGTCATGTTTGACGAGTGCCCGACCATGCTGGTCTGCAGCTGCAATTACATCACCGACAAGGACATCAAGGCCGTCATCACCGAGATGCTCGATGAAGACTGTTGGCAGCTGATTGTCCCCGGCAAGGTCTACCATGCCATGGGCAAGCGCGGTCGCTGCTGCGGCTGCTTCCCCAATGTCGTCGATCTCATCATTCGCACCACTCAAGAATATCACGCCGCGCGCCAGACCGAGGAAACCAAGGTCATCAACTTCATGGAACGGCTGAAGCAGTTCCACGAAGAGCAGAAGGCCGCGCTTGCGGAGCGCCGTCAGGCGATGATTGTTGCAAAGCGCGCTGCCGGCTGACACCTCGCTGCACAACACACCGCCAGCATCGTCCGGCTCGAAACGCCGAAACTTCGGTCACAATCGCTGCAAAGCCAGGGACTGAACGCGTCATGCGCCCTGTGATTAATGTTTCGCGCCCCTCTCCAGAATTAGAATCCTTCTAAAAAGGGCTCGACAGGTCAGAGCACCGGCGCTAGAGTTGTATCATTGATTTCACACAAGGGACGAACATCATGAAGGGTGATCCGAAGGTCATTGAACGGCTCAACGAGGCGCTGTTCCTCGAACTCGGCGCAGTCAATCAGTACTGGCTGCACTACCGCCTGCTCAACGATTGGGGCTACACGAAGCTGGCCAAGAAGGAGCGCGCCGAATCGATCGAGGAAATGCAGCATGCTGACAAGATCATCGACCGGATCATCTTCCTCGAAGGCCACCCGAACCTGCAGACGGTAGCCCCTCTGCGCATCGGCCAGAACGTCAAGGAAGTGCTCGAAGCCGATCTGGCCGGCGAATACGACGCCCGCACGTCCTACAAGGCCTCGCGCGACATCTGTTATCAGGCCGGCGACTACGTCTCGATGAAGATCTTCGAACAGCTGCTGATCGACGAAGAAGGCCATATCGACTTCCTCGAGACCCAGCTCGAACTTCTCTCCAAGATCGGCGAAGAGAAATACGGCCAGCTCAACGCGGACTCCGCCGACTCGGCCGAGTGATCCGATCGAACAAACGATAAAGAAGCCCCGTTCGCGGGGCTTCTTTTTGGCCGCTTGGAGCCGTTCGTTTCTAAACGGCTCTAGAGGCTGATGCTGATTGCCCCACCGGCAACGACAAGACAGGCGAGAAGGCGTCGCAGGGTCAGCGGCTCGCCCAAGAGAAGCGCTCCGATCAGGACGGCAAAGACGACGCTCGTCTCCCGCACCGCCGTGACAAGACCTGCCGGTGCGTAGGCATAGGCCACCACCACCAGGCCATAGGCCAGCATGGCCACCACGCCGCCACCGACGGCCTTCCAGGTCACCGGCGATTTCAGATCGATGACAAGGCCCCGGCGGGTGATCATGAAGGCGATCGTGATCATCAGGCCGAAGAGAAAGAGAACCCAGAGCGCATAGGCCGCCGGTTGCTCGACCATTTTCACGCCGCGCGAATCCACCGTCGAATAGCAGGCAATGATCAGGCCCGTGGCGAGCGCAAACAGGATCGAGGATGTGGCGGCTCTCGTCTTGCCGAGCGACAGGCTCATGATACCGGCCGCGATCAGCAGCACGCCGAGCGTCTGCCACGGCCCGAGCACCTCTCCGAAGAAGAGGAAACCGCCAAGCGTCACCAGGAGCGGCACGGTACCACGCACGATCGGATAGACCTGGCCAAGCTCCCCATGGCGATAGGCCGCGACCAGAAACAGGCTGTAGCCGACCTGCAGAGCCGCCGAGACCAGAATATAGGGCCAGGCGGCAGCCCCGGGGACCGGCAGGATGAAGAGAAAGGGCAGGCAGATGATGCTGCCCGCAAGGCTCATCACCGTGATCGACCAGAGACGATCCGCGCCCGTTCGGAGGAAGGCGTTCCAGCTTGCATGCAGGATTGCGGCAAGCAGCGCGAGGCCGACGGCAACCGTGCTCACGACCGCGGCCTGCGGGTCGGGAGGGGAAGTTCGCGGATGTTCATGGGGGACCTGTACGCGGCATATGACAGTTTTGTGACACCGCGACGATAGTCGCTTCACCTGTGTTTGCAACCGGCAGGCAAAAAGAAACCGCCCGCTGTGTGAGCGGGCGGTCGATCTCGGTTCAGGTCGGTCCTGTGACTTAGTGGAAGTCGCGGATATCGACGAAGTGGCCGGCCACGGCTGCTGCGGCTGCCATGGCAGGCGAGACAAGATGGGTGCGGCCCTTGAAACCCTGGCGTCCTTCGAAGTTGCGGTTCGAGGTCGAGGCGCAGCGCTCGCCCGGCTTCAGACGGTCGTCGTTCATGGCGAGGCACATCGAGCAGCCCGGCTCGCGCCAGTCGAAACCGGCTTCCTTGAAGATCTTGTCGAGGCCTTCGGCTTCCGCCTGTTCCTTCACGAGGCCGGAGCCCGGAACGATCATGGCGGAAACAGTGGAGGCCACCTTCTTGCCTTCGACAACCTTGGCGACGGCGCGCAGGTCTTCGATACGGCCATTGGTGCAGGAGCCGATGAAGACGCGGTCGATGGCGATATCGGTGATCTTGGTGCCCGGCTTCAGGCCCATATAGTCGAGCGCACGCCACTTGGAAGCGCGCTTCGTCTCGTCCTGGATATCGTCAGGGTTCGGAACGACGCCCTGAACCGAGACGACGTCTTCCGGCGAAGAGCCCCAGGAGACGATCGGCGGCAGGTTGGCGGCATCGAGAACGACGACGCGATCGAAATGCGCGCCTTCGTCGGACTTCAGCGTCTTCCAATAGGCGATCGCCTGTTCGAGGGCTTCACCCTTCGGAGCGCGCGGCTTGCCCTTGATGTATTCGAAGGTCTTTTCATCCGGCGCGATCAGACCGGCGCGGGCGCCGCCCTCGATCGTCATGTTGCAGACCGTCATGCGGCCTTCCATCGACAGCGCCTCGATCGCTTCGCCGGCGAATTCGATGACGTGGCCGGTACCGCCGGCCGTGCCGATTTCACCGATGATCGCGAGGATGATGTCCTTTGCGGTCACGCCTTCGGGCAGTTTCCCGTCGACGCGCACCAGCATGTTCTTCGCCTTCTTCTGGATCAGCGTCTGGGTCGCAAGCACGTGCTCGACTTCAGACGTGCCGATGCCGTGCGCCAGCGCGCCGAAAGCGCCATGCGTCGAGGTGTGGCTGTCGCCACAGACGATCGTCATGCCCGGCAGTGTGAAGCCCTGTTCCGGGCCGACGATGTGCACGATGCCCTGACGCTTGTCGGAGGCCGAGTAGTATTCGACGCCGAATTCGGCCGCGTTGTTGGCGAGCGCCTCGACCTGGATGCGGCTTTCCTCGTTCTTGATGCCGAGGTGGCGATCCGGCGAAGTCGGCACGTTGTGGTCGACCACGGCGAGCGTCTTCTGCGGCGCGCGGACCTTGCGGCCGGCCATACGCAGGCCTTCGAAGGCCTGAGGGCTCGTCACTTCATGCACGAGGTGACGGTCGATATAGAGAAGACAGGTGCCGTCGTCCTGGCGATCGACGACGTGGTCGTCCCAGATCTTGTCGTAAAGGGTGCGAGGTGCGCTCATCGGTTAAGTTCCGTCCAGACTGAGGAAAAAGGGATTTTGTTTTTCGAGGATGCCCAGGAGCATGATCGGGGCCGGCTTCGCAGCCGAAAGGCGGTCAGCCGCGAAGGCTCGCCAGGGCCCCGTAAACGCGCGCGAAAAAGCGTGCCGGCAGACGCTTGTGGTCCTGCAGCACGATAAACTGGTTCGCGAGGCATCCGAATTTCGATCCCATGGGCGCGGTCTTACCAGTTTTCGAGGATGTCGGCAATTGCTTCGCGCCGGCTCTGACATCCGCCTGTCATGAAGCAGTCGTGCAAGCATGCTTGATCGTCGTCAGGACCCGATCGCCTTGCTGGAACCCGCGCCATGAACGAAGACATCCATCGCATCAAGACCGAAATCCTCGACAGCTTCGACGAGGAACTGGAGCAGCAGCTGGACGAGGAGCGGCTCGATCAGCTGGTTGCCGACGGCATGGCGGAACAGACGATCGACCGGCGCATCTATTTTCGCGAACTCTTCCGCCTGCAGCACGAACTGGTGCGTCTGCAGGACTGGGTGCAGTACAAGAAGCTGAAGATGGTCGTGCTCTTCGAGGGCCGCGATTCCGCCGGCAAGGGTGGGGCGATCAAACGTGTCACGCAGCGGCTCAACCCGCGCGTCTGCCGGGTGGTGGCACTACCCGCACCGACCGAGCGCGAACGCAGTCAGTGGTATTTCCAGCGTTATGTCCAGCATCTGCCGACGGCTGGCGAAATGGTCCTCTTCGACCGCTCCTGGTACAATCGCGCCGGTGTCGAGCGGGTCATGGGCTTCTGCACGCCGGATGAACTCGAAGAATTCTTCCGTTCGGTCCCGGAATTCGAGCGCATGCTCGTGCGCTCCGGGATCATCCTCGTCAAATACTGGTTCTCGATCACCGACGAGGAACAGGAATTCCGCTTCCGGATGCGCATCAACGACCCGCTGAAGCAGTGGAAGCTCTCGCCGATGGATCTCGAAAGCCGGATTCACTGGGAAAGCTATACCCGCGCCAAGGAAGAGATGCTGGAGCGCACGCATATCCCCGAGGCACCCTGGTGGGTGGTGCAGGCCGTCGACAAGAAGAAGGCGCGGCTCAACATGATCGCCCATCTGCTCAAGCAGGTGGCCTACGAGCACATACCGAAGGAGCAGGTCGAGCTTCCGGCCCGGGTGCGCAACGCGGACTATATCCGCAATCCGGTCCCGGCCGAAATGTATGTGCCCGACATCTATTGAGGTGTCATCAGGGGCGGGCTTCGCTCGGCTGCGCGAAGAAGAGGTGGCTGAATGCGGACGGTGGAAGCTGTCCGGTCGCCTCGAAATACTTCTGGAGCACCAGCAGCGAGATCTTGCGCTCGGTTTTCCGGTCGCAGAAGGAAGCCACATAGGCATTCGCATTGGCCACGATCTCCCGCGCCCATTGCGGATTGCTCTCGAGCCTTGCGATTTTCTCCTCGAGATCGCTGAAATCGGGGCGCAATTCGATGTAATGCCTGTCCGGTTCGAGGGCCCCCTCCATAAACCGTGTCTCGTAGCGCCCCTTCGGCATCAGGCAAACACTGCCGGACGCCATGATCCATTTGAGGTTGGTTGCGACGTCGAACCCTTCGATCGAGATGATGTAGCGGTAGCCCATCTGCTCTCTCGGGCTGAGGAATCCTTTCGGCTCGAACCCCTCCTTGATCTCCCCGACATGTCCGACATCGGCGAGCACGCTGGCCTGATGGCGGGCGAGCAGTTCGGACCGCAGCGGGTTGTTGAGAGCACCGCGCCAGACGGCCATCGGCTTCTTGCTCTCCCAGGGCGTCTCATCCGTGCAAAGCCGGAAATGGCGAAGCTTGTCGAGATTGAGCAGGACCGAGTTTGCATTCCCCTCCTCGACCGGCCTGCTTTTGATCAGGCTTGGCGAGTTCGGGACCCAGGTTACGTCACCGAAGAGATAGTTGACCCTCAGGTCCTTGGGAAAGTAGCGCAGATACTCGTCGAGATCGAAGTAATAGCGGCTCCGCCCACGGTCGACCGCATCGAGCCGCACACCCGGTTTCGCCGCCTCGCGTGCCAACTTGTTGTAGTAGTTCGCGCGCCGAACGAGCTCTCCAAGCTCCGGTGCATTTTCCAGATCGCTGAGGATCGTCTTGCTTCGTTGTAAGAACCACTCCCTCGGCAGTGCGTGACGGCCAATCCCCGCCGCATAGTAACGGACCCGATTGATGCTCGCCGCAGCGCTGTCGAGAGAAGGAAGCCTCATCCGCGGCGCTCCCGCATGCGCTTCTCGAAGCCTCGCAGGAGAATGGAGAGGCCGATGGTCAGCACGAGATAGACATAGGCGACGATGGAATAGGTCTCAAAGAAGCGGAATGAACCGGACGCATAGACCTTGGCTATCTGGGTAATGTCGGCCACGCCAAGCACGGAGACCAGCGAGCTGTCCTTCACCATCGCGACGAAGTCGTTCGAGAGTGGTGGAAAGATGACCCTGATCGCCTGCGGGAAGACCACCAGTCGGAAACGCTGGCTGCGGCTCAAGCCCAGAGCCTTGGCAGCCTCGATCTGCCCCTTGTCGATGGACTGAATGCCGGCCCGAAAGATCTCGGCAATGAAGGCGGAGTAGCCGATCATCAGAGCGATGATCGCGCGCCACATCAGCGAAACATCCCGGACAACCATGGGCTCGGCGAAACCGGCCGAGATCAGCGGCGTCATGACCAGATTGTAGAGCGCGACAAAGCCGGGCGCGCCGACAAACGCAATGTAGAACAGCAAAACAATGATCGGAATGCCGCGAACGACCTCGACATAGAATCGGGCGATCTGGCGCAGGATCGCACTGTCGGACATGCCAAGCAGCGCAATCAGCAGACCGAGAGCCGTCGCAAGGGAAAAGCCCATGAGCGTGACGAAGATCGTCACCCAGAGACCTTTCACCACGGTATTGAAGACCTGAGCGTAGAGATCGCTGACGAAGATGACCCCGGCCAGCGCAACCGCCAGCAAGACGAAGGCGACCAGCCACCAAGGCCGGTCGCCCTTCTGATCACCCTGTGGAAGGGTCTGGAATGCCATCAGTCACCCGCCTTCAGGTCGCAGGGACGCAGCTGGCTCATTCGCCCATCTTGTAGTCGAGGAACCACTTCTTGTTCAGCGCATCGATCGTGCCGTCAGCCTTCATCGAGGCAATCGCCGCATTGACCGGAGCAACGAGATCCGAGCCCTTCGGGAAGATGAAACCGAAGTCTTCCGAGCCGAGCGCGCCGCCGATCAGCTTCAGGCCGCCATTCGAGGAATCGACGTAACCCTTGCCGGCAGTGCCGTCGGTGAGCACGACGTCGACGTCACCCGTCTTCAATGCCTGAACGGTGGCGCCGAAGGTTTCGAACAGCTTGATGCGTGGGTTCTGCTCGTTGCCGTCAAGGATCTCGTAGACGGCCGTGTAGAACGGCGTGGTCCCGGGCTGGGCGCCGATCAGACCATCCTTGAACTCCGAGAAGGTCTTGGAATCGCTGAAGCGGCTTTCGTCGCCACGCACCAGCATGAACTGCTCGGAGCGCATGTAAGGATCGGAGAAATCAACCTTTTCCTTGCGATCTTCCTTGATGGTGATGCCGGTCATGCCGATCTGATACTGGCCGTCGGAAACGGCCTGGATCATCGCGTCCCAGGACGTATTCTGATACTCGACCTTGAAGTTCAGCCGCTTGGCGATCTCGTTCATCGCGTCATATTCCCAGCCGATCTGCTCGCCCGACTTGGGATCGACGAACTGCAGCGGCGGATAGGCATTTTCCGTCACGACGACGACGGTCTTGCCGCCGAGATCCGGCAGGCCGGTCGCATGGGCGGAAAGTGGCAACAGAGCAAGGGCGGAGAGACCGGCAAGGACAGCGCGGCGAAACAGCATGGAATTCTCCCGAATTGTGGCAGGCTACAGTGTCACATCTTGTTCCCCGCTGGCAAGAAGCGGAGTTCCGGATGAAACAGGATGCAATTCTAGTTCAGAACGACGCCTGGTTGGTTCTATCTTACTGACCATATCCGAAAAAACTGCCTTCTTTCAGCAACTCCCGTGAGTTCCTATTTCTGTGTCTCGGCCTTCCAGCCATCCGCCAACTAGAGGAACCACCATGCGCTTCAGACCAAAGCATGCCTTGCTCGCATTCGCCCTGATCGCCGGGGCCATGACACCGCTCGCCGCCTCGGCGCAGGAACCCGTCGTCGCCGCGGTCGACAAGGAGGCGCTCTTCACGAGCCCCGATCCGCAGCTCCATGCCAACAAGCAGGTGGTCTACCGTATTCTCCGGGATCTCCTGGAGGCCGGACACTGGGACAAGGCCGATGAATTGCTGACAGAGCGCTACATCCAGCACAATCCGAATGTCGCATCCGGGCGGGACACAGTCGTCCGCTTCTTCACAGAGGTGCTGAAGGTCGAAAAAAAGCCAATCCCCGAAAAGCTGTCGACGCCGGTGGCTTTCGTGACGGCCGAGGGCGATCTCGTCACGGTCGGCATCGTCCATGAGCAACCGGACCCGAAGGATCCGTCCAAGACCTATACGACGACCTGGTACGACACCTGGCGGATCGTCGACGGCAAGGCCGACGAGCATTGGGATTCTGCGCTCAAGCAATAAACAGCAAAACGGGCCGCTCTCCCAGGGAAAGCGGCCCGTACTTCAAGTGAGCTTATACAATGCGGATCAGAAGGTCGCCGTCTTCGGATCCGGCCCGATGCGGGCCCCTGCTTCATCCAGCCCGTTCAGCTTGGCAAGATCCTCGCCCGAGAGCTTGAAATCGAAGACCTGGAAGTTCTCGACAATGCGCGACGGCGTGACCGATTTCGGGATGACCACGAGACCATTGTCGATGTGCCACCGGATGATGACCTGCGCCGGGGTACGACCCAGTTTACTGGCGATCTCGGCGATCACCGGATGGCCGAGCAGCTTGCCCTGGCCGAGAGGGCTCCAGGACTGGGTCGCGATGCGATGCTTGTCGTGGAATTCCCGGGCCGCGCGCTGCTGGAAGTCCGGATGCAGCTCGATCTGGTTGATGACCGGGACGACGCCAGTTTCGGCAACGATCCTCTCGATATGCTCCGGATAGAAATTCGACACGCCGATCGACTTGACCCGTCCGTCTGCCTTCAGCTTCAGGAAGGCTTTCCAGGTGTCGACAAACAGACCGCGATGCGGCGACGGCCAATGGATCAGATAGAGATCCACGTAATCCGTGCCCAGGCGCTTCAGGCTGGCGTCGAACGCGCGTAGGGTCTGGTCGTAACCCTGTTCGGTGTTCCAGAGTTTGGTCGTTAGGTAAATCTCCGAACGGGAAATCCCGGACTGACGGATGCCTTCGCCGACACCCTCCTCGTTTTCATAGACCGCCGCTGTGTCGACATGCCGATAACCGGCGTCGAGAGCGGCTTTCACCGCAGGAGCGGCTTCATCATTCGGTGTCTGCCAGACGCCAAGCCCCACCTGGGGAATGCGAGCGCCATCATTCAGTGCAATATAAGTTTGTTCTGTCATCTGCTGATATCTCCGGATCGGAATGTGTCTGCGCTGGAGCGCGAAACCGGTGGCAGCGGCGAAGAGGAAGATAGGCCGTCCGCGTCTTCTATTTAGGCCGACAGGGCACCGATGAAAGAGGACATACGGTCAAAATGCCTGAAGTTGCGATCAGAGAACCTGAAGCAGGGTCCGTGCACGCACATGCGGCAGCAGCCGCCGCATGTCGCGAAGACTGATGGCCACGCACCCTTCTGTCGGCGTGTAGCCGGGTCTGGCAATGTGAAAGAAGATCGCGGAGCCACATCTGCGCTTGCGACACCGAAAATTCCAGTCGAGAACGAGGCAGACATCGTAAAGCTCGTCCGTACGCTCGAGCTTTTCATGGCTCGGGCTGAACGGCGCTCGCACGGGCCGATTATAGTTCGGGTCGCTCACCGCATCACACCAGAGCATGTCGGTTCGCGATCGGCGCATGGCAAGCGGCGTTGGCGGCAGCGGTCCTCGATCGCCGCGCCGATAACCGAACAGGAGCGGCATGACGGCGATCGGAGTTGCGCCATCGCCCTCGCGCTTGCGGCTTGTCCGGCCACTGCGCCCCAGAGCGGCGCGAAAGGTCAGCGAGCCCGCCTGAAGGATAGCCTGGCGTTGATTGCCGGGCCGAGGCCGAACCAGAAGCCGATTGACTGCCTTTCCAGCCTTTTCCACCGGAGCCCGCCTCTTGGTCACGACTTTTTGCCTTCTTCGTGAATATTGTTGTATTCATAGCCCTTAAACGGCTGCGAGTTAGGCTTACATGCGGTGTACTTGGGCAGCAAGACCCGAGGATGGGACCAACCTGGAAGGATGACGGATGACGACGCGGACCATTCTGCTGGTAGATGATGACGACGATCTGAGGCAGATCCTGGTCGAGCAGCTCTCGCTCTATGAAGAGTTCTCGCTCCTGCAGGAGAGCAACGCCACCCGCGCCATGCAGACAGCCAAGACGGCCCAGGTCGATCTGATGATCATGGATGTGGGCCTGCCCGACATGGATGGACGGGAAGCCGTGAAGCTGCTGCGCAAGGGCGGCTTCAAGTCTCCCGTGATCATGCTGACCGGGCACGACACGGATTCCGATACGATCCTCGGCCTGGAGGCAGGCGCCAACGACTACGTGACGAAGCCGTTCCGCTTCGCGGTTCTGTTGGCACGCATCCGGGCGCAGCTGCGCCAGTTCGAGCAGAGCGAAGACGCGACGTTCGGAGTGGGCCCCTATCTCTTCAAGCCGAGCCAGAAGCTCCTGACCACGGAAGACGGCAAGAAGATCCGCCTGACCGAGAAGGAATCCGCGATCATCCGCTATCTCTACCGCGCAGGCCAGAAGGTGGTGACCCGCGACGTCCTGCTGGAAGAAGTGTGGGGCTACAATTCGGGCGTGACGACCCATACGCTCGAAACGCACGTCTACCGTCTTCGCCAGAAGATCGAGCGCGATCCGTCGAATGCCGAGATCCTGGTCACCGAAAACGGCGGCTACAAGATCGTTCCCTGAGAACAGGCATGCATTGCTGCGGGGATGAGGCCGGCCGACGGGTCGTCTTCATCCCCGTTTTGCGTTATGCACTGACCACGGCCGGGGCAGCGAGATCCGGCCGATCGGGAAAACGCCATGTCACTTAGCGACGATATCGAGCTTCTGTCGGCCCTGCCGCTCTTTTCCGGCCTGGACAAGGATCAGCTGCGGCTGATCGCCTTCGGCGCAGAACATCGCCAGGTGGCTGCCGGTCAGGCCCTGTTTCGCGAGAAGGCACCGGCAGAATGCGCCTATGTCGTATCGAGAGGCGACATCGAGCTTTACGTCATCGGACGCGACGGCAAGCCGCATCTGGAGGCCCGCGTCGGACCCGGCGTGATGCTGTCTGAGCTCGCACTGATCACCATGGTCGAGCGCAAGTATACGGCAGTCGCCGTCGACGACGTCGATGTCATCAGGATCACGCGCGCCCTCTTCCACCGCCTGCTGGAAGAGTATCCCCAGATGGCGCGCCAGGTCGAAGGCCGCATCAAGCAGTCCCTTGCCGCCCTGATCGACGGTGCGGAAGCCATGGCGCCGAAGTTTTCATAACACAGCCCGCTGTCTATCGCCGGCTATGGAGCCTTGAAGTAGGCCGTGACGGGCACATGATCCGAAGGCTGGTTCCAGCCTCTGGCTTCCTTCAGAACATCGACACGAGCCAGAAGTGGAGCAAGATCAGCGGATGACCAGATATGGTCGAGACGCCGGCCACGATCCGCAGCCGCCCAGTCCTTCGCCCTGTAGCTCCACCAGGTATAGAGCTTCTCCGATGCCGGGACATGCTGACGCATGAGATCCACCCACTTGCCCTGTCGCATGATGTCGAGCAGGCCTTCGGTCTCGACCGGCGTATGGCTGACGATCTTCAGCATCTGCTTGTGCGACCAGACATCATGCTCCAGCGGCGCGATGTTGAGGTCGCCGACAAGGATGGACGCGGTGTTCGACTCGGCCTCGGCAGAAAGCGCCTTCATCTCCTCGACGAAATCCAGCTTGTGACCGAATTTCGGGTTCACTTCGCGATTTGGTTCATCGCCGCCGGCCGGGACGTAGAAATTGTGCAGCCGGATCCGCCGGCCCGCCCACTCGAAGATCGCCGAGATATGGCGGCTGTCGCCGACGCCGCAATAGTCCTGACGATGGTCTTCCGCCAAGGGCAGCTTCGAGCAAATCGCCACCCCGTGATAGCCCTTCTGGCCGTGGATGACGATGTTGGAATAGCCGAGCGCTGCGATCTCCGCTGCCGGGAACTGGTCGTTCTGGCACTTGATCTCCTGCAGGCACAGGATGTCAGGGTTCACCCGCTCGAGAAAGTCGACAACGATCGGCAGACGCAGCCTGACCGAGTTGATGTTCCACGTGGAGATTGCAAGGCTCATGGGCGGTCCCTTCCTGTCCAGTTCCGCCTCTTAGGAGATTTGCGGCCTCCTGAACAGGAAAAGGCGGCGTGCCATCTTCAACACGCCACCTTCTCCACAATCAGACATCGAACCAGGATCAGCCGCGCTTCTGGCCGTGCACTTCCGCATAGGGAATTTCGAAGACGCTCGGGTCGAACTGCACGCCGCTCTGGACGTTGAAGATCATCACCGACGTATCCTTCTTCTGCACATCCGTGATCGTCCACTGGCGCAGCTCGAAGCTCTTGGGATCGAACATCAGGGTAATCGTCGAGTCCCCGAAGATCGTCCGGTCACCCAGCACGATCGTCGTCAGGTCCGCTTCCTGCTTCACGTCGCGCACCATCTGGTTGCCCAGATCGATCCGGTCTGCCAGCAGCAGGCTGAGCGGCGTCTTGTTGAGCGGATAGAGGTCCCAGGTTTTCAGCTTGGTATTGCCAATGACGACGTTCTTGCCGTCGGAAATCACGCGCATCGGCGACGGCTTCTCGTAGTTGAAGCGCAGTTTGCCGGGCCGTTCGATGAAGAACTTGCCGCCGGTCTGTTCGCCGCGCGGACCGAACTGCACGAATTCGCCCATCATCGTCTTCACGCTGGAGAAGTGGTCGGCGATCTGCTGGGCCGCACCCGTTGCGGCCAGCACGGGAAACGGCATTGCCGCGCAGGCCATGACCGCAGCCGTCCCAAGCACGAACTGGCGACGGCTGGCCATCATCGACTGCTGGGCGTCGCGTTCTCTCATCTTTGTCATGGTATGCTCCTTCATATGCTTTCGGTTTCGCCGAAAAAGGCGGCGGCTTCATGGCCATCAACGCCCCTGCCGCTGCGGCAACTCGTCTTGCGGTCCAGTTGTTCCATCAACGGACCATTTGACGCTCACTCTTCCGTCGGCACCAGGATCTCGCGCTTTCCGGCATGGTTTGCGGGGCCGATGATGCCCTCTTTCTCCATCCGCTCGATCAGCGAAGCGGCACGGTTGTATCCGATCCCCAGACGACGCTGCACATAGGAGGTCGAGGCCTTGCCGTCTCTGAGCACGATGGCCACGGCCTGATCATAAGGGTCGTCCGATTCCCCGAGATTGCCGGTTCCAACTGGACCGCCGCCATCTTCGCCATCCTCATCGTCGTCGATGGTGATCGCCTCCAGATACTGCGGCGATCCTTGCGTCTTGAGATAGGCGACGATCTCCTCGACCTCGTGGTCCGAGACGAAGGGGCCGTGGACACGCTGGATGCGCCCGCCGCCGGCCATGTATAGCATGTCGCCCATGCCGAGCAGCTGTTCGGCGCCCTGTTCGCCGAGGATCGTGCGGCTGTCGATCTTCGACGTCACCTGGAAGGAGATGCGCGTCGGGAAATTCGCCTTGATCGTACCGGTGATGACGTCGACCGACGGACGCTGGGTCGCCATGATCACATGGATGCCGGCCGCGCGCGCCATCTGCGCGAGACGCTGCACCGCACCTTCGATGTCCTTGCCGGCAACCATCATCAGGTCGGCCATTTCGTCGATGATCACGACGATATAGGGCAGGGGCTGCAGGTCGAATTCTTCGGTCTCGTAGATCGCTTCGCCCGTCTGGCGATCAAAGCCGGTCTGCACCGTACGGGTGAGAACCTCGCCCTTTTCCAGCGCCTGGGCAACACGCGCATTGAAACCGTCGATGTTGCGCACGCCGATCTTCGACATCTTCTTGTAGCGCTCTTCCATCTCGCGGACGGTCCATTTGAGCGCAACGACGGCCTTCTTCGGATCGGTGACGACAGGCGAGAGCAGGTGCGGGATGCCGTCATAGACGGAGAGTTCCAGCATCTTCGGGTCGATCATGATCAGGCGGCACTGCTCGGGCGTCATCTTGTAGAGCAGCGACAGGATCATGGTGTTGATCGCGACCGACTTACCCGAGCCCGTGGTACCGGCGACGAGCAGATGCGGCATCTTGGCGAGATCGGCAATCACCGGCTCGCCACCGATCGTCTTGCCGAGCGCCATGGCAAGCTTGGCCTTGTTGCCGTCGAAGTCGCGGGAACCGATCAACTCGCGCAGATAGACGGTCTCGCGGGTCTGGTTCGGCAGTTCGATGCCGATCGCGTTGCGGCCGGGAACGACGGCGACACGGGCGGCGATCGCACTCATCGAGCGGGCAATGTCATCGGCAAGACCGATGACGCGCGACGACTTGATGCCCGGTGCGGGCTCCAGTTCGTAAAGCGTGACGACCGGACCCGGCCGGACATGGATGATCTCGCCCTTCACGCCGAAGTCGTCGAGCACGCCCTCAAGCAGACGAGCATTGTGTTCCAGAGCCTCGGCCGACAGCGTCGCGTCGCGGGTCACCGCCCGCGGTTCGGCCAGGAGGTGGACGGAGGGCAGCTGGAAACCATCCGGACGCAGCAGCGATCCCTGGGCATCGCGATCGACACGCGGGCCTGGCTTCGGTCGGGCGGCGGGTGCCGCAACGCGCGCCGAGGCCGCGCCCGCCTTGGCCGGTGCCGACCGAATGCCATCACCGGACAGGATGCCGGCTGGCCGCGGAAGGTCGTCCAGATCGAAGTCGTCGTCTTCGTCCTCGAAATTGCCGGCCGACATCGGCGGGGGCGAAACAATCGAACGACCTGCCGGACGCAGCGGTGCGCCATCCAGCGACGGCTCGACACGCGCGTTGAGCGGCGGCACCTTGGCACGCACCGGCTCGTTCAGCGTCCCGAACTCGTCATCGTTGAAATCATAGGGCTGCTCGAAATCACGGTCGCGGCGGTCGTTGGACGTCAGGCCGAACAGCCGCCGCACGCGCGCCCGGGTGGTGTACCAGTTATGCGTGACCGCACCGATGACGACGGCAATCGGGCCTTCCCGTTCGTCCTCTTCCTCGTCATCGTCGAAGACCGGCGCCTTGGGCTTGCTGCGGACGAGAGGCGCCACCGGCTCGTCATCCTCTGCTTCCTCGGCCGGCTTGCCGACGATGCCGGCGGCAAACAGCATCAGCCAGGTCGCCGGCAGGGCGAGCACGACACCAAGGATCATCGCGAATGTCGAGGTCGGATAGGCACCGATGAAGAGCGCCGGAAAGCGCAGGATGAGATCGCCGAGCACGCCGCCCGTTCCGCTCGGCAGCGGCCAGGTGGTCGGCGGCGGAAAGCAGCCGACGGCGGCTGAAGCCACCAGGGCACCGCCGATCCAGGCACCGAGACGGGCAGGTACCCGGTTCAGCTTGCGTCCGCCGATCAGCGCGAAGGACCATGCCAGAACCGGCAACAGGGCCAGAAGGCTGCCAAGTCCGAAGAACTGCATCATCAGGTCGGCGAAGACGGCGCCCGAAAGCCCGAGAATATTGGTGGGCTCGTTTTCCGTCGCATAGGAAAGGCTCGGATCGGAAACGTTCCAGGTCGCAAGCGCCGCGACGGCAAGCACCAGCAGCAGGAAGAGCGCAAACCCTGTCAGGGCCAGAAACTGACGGAACAGGAACGCTGACAACGCGGAGCGGGTGGAATGCTCCGGAAGCGCTGCGGAATGGCCTCTGCTCATGGAATGTCTGTCCGTCCTGTTGCCGGTGGTGGTTACAGATCCCCTGTCAGCACGGGGATATCCATCCGATACCCTACAGGATGGAGGGTTAATGGTGCATTAACCATGCATCCGCCGCATGTGCGCGCCGGAAACAGAAAACGCCCGGGCGATGAGACCCGGGCGCTGCCGCATTTGAGAGGTTGAGAGCCGTCAGGGATCTCAGTTGTGGTAGGCCGCTTCGCCGTGCGAGGCGAGGTCCAGACCTTCGCGTTCGGCTTCGACCGGAACGCGCAGGCCAACGATCATGTCGACGACCTTGAAGAGGATGATCGAGATGATACCGCACCACAGGACGGTGACGATGACGCCCTGGAGCTGACGCCAGACCTGGGTTGCCGTGCCGTCATAGATCGCGGCAAAGGTCGGGTCGGCGTAGTTGACGATACCTGCGCCGCCGAGAGCCGGGTTGACGAAAACGCCGACCAGAAGCGCGCCCATGATGCCGCCAACGCCGTGGATGCCGAAGACGTCAGCCGTGTCGTCGTAGCCGAACTTGTTCTTCACGGTCGAGCAGAAGAAGTAGCAGACCGGGGAGACAACCAGACCCATGACGATCGCGCCCATCGGGCCGGCAAAGCCGGCAGCCGGGGTGATCACGACGAGACCGGCGATCGCACCCGAGACGGCGCCGAGCATCGAAGCCTTGCCGCGGGAGAAGGTTTCGACCAGTGCCCAGGAGAGGATGGCAGCAGCGGTGGCCAGGAAGGTGTTGATCATGGCGAGTGCGGCATAACCATTGGCTTCGAGGTTGGAGCCCGCGTTGAAGCCGAACCAGCCCACCCAGAGCAAACCAGCGCCGATCAGGGTCATGGTCATCGAGTGCGGAGCCATCATGTCCTTGCCGTAGCCGGTGCGCTTGCCAACCATGATCGCGCCGATCAGGCCTGCAATACCAGCGTTGATGTGGACGACGGTGCCGCCTGCGAAGTCGATCGCACCGAAGCCGAAGATCAGGCCGGTCGGGTCAGAATAGGCGCTCGGGCCGCCCCAGAACCAGACCATGTGGGCGATCGGGAAGTAGACGAAGGTGAGCCACAGAGCCGAGAACAGGATCACGGCCGAGAACTTCACGCGCTCGGCAAAGGCGCCGACGATGAGGGCCGGCGTGATTGCCGCAAAGGTCATCTGGAAGCAGACGAAGACCAGTTCCGGAATGGCAACGCCCTTGGAGAAGCTTTCCGCCATCGTCGTGGTGTCGACGCCGGACAGGAACATCTTCGAGAAGCCGCCAACGAAGGAGTTGAGGCTGCCGCCATTGGTGAAGGCGAGCGAGTAGCCGTAGATCACCCAGAGGATCATCGCCATGGCGGCAATCGTGGTGACCTGCATCAGGACGGACAGCATGTTCTTGGCGCGAACGAGGCCACCATAGAACAGGCCCAGACCCGGGATGGTCATCAGGAGAACCAGGACGACCGAAATCAGCATCCAGGTGGTGTCGCCCTTGTCGACGGTCATGGCGGGCGCGGCAGCAGCTGCCGCTTCGGCTGCTGCCGGGGCAGCTTCTTGTGCGAAGGCGACAACCGGCGCCAGCAGTGCTGCCGACGCGGCGCCAAGGCGCACGAGATTGGAATTCAACTTGGCAAATGACATCAGAAAAAACTCCCCTTACAGCCGTTCTTACAGAGCTTCGGTGTTGGTTTCGCCGGTGCGGATGCGCACGGCCTGATCGATCGCGTAGACAAAGATCTTGCCATCGCCGATCTGGCCGGTCTTGGCAGCGGAAGCGATGGCTTCGACAGCCTTGTCGGCAAGTTCGGACGAGACAGCGATCTCGATCTTCAGTTTCGGCAGAAAGCTGACGGCGTATTCGGTGCCGCGATAGATTTCAGTGTGCCCCTTCTGGCGTCCATAGCCCTTGACCTCGGTCACGGTCAGCCCCTGGATCCCCACAGCCGTCAAGGCCTCGCGTACCTCGTCCAGCTTGAACGGCTTGATGATAGCCATCACAATCTTCATCTGGTTTCCCATCCTTTGCTTGTCCTCGGCTCGGAGCCGACTCTCCTTGCCGCCGGCAGGAACTTTCGCTCAGCGACTGGCCTCAGACATTCAAAAGGCGTGCCAGATTCAAGAAGCCCAATAAGTTATTGAAATGTAAAGGTTCTGCCACATTCACCCAAGAAACAGGCAAATGAATGCACAATGTGCGCACAAAAAAAGCGCAAAAAAACTCAAGTGCCTATTACTTAATCATTTGCCCGTTTGCGGATCAGGCCCTCCTGGGCCACCGACGCAATCAGCCGTCCATCCCTGGTGAAAATGCTGCCACGGGTCATGCCACGGGCGCCGGCAGCGCTCGGGCTGTCCTGGGTATAGAGCAGCCAGTCGTCCAGCCGGCAGGGACGATGGAACCACATGGCGTGGTCAAGGCTCGCCACCTGCAGCTCCGGATCGAAGATCGACGTGCCGTGGGCGTAAAGCGAGGTATCGAGCAGCGTCATGTCCGAAAGATAGGCAAGGATCGCGGCCTGATAATGCCTGTCATCCGGCACGATTCCCGAGGCGCGAACCCAGATATGGGCTTCCGGCTCGAGTTTTTCGCGCGACAGATAATGCGTCAAAGACGTGGGGCGGATCTCGATCGGTCGTTCGCGGCCCCAGTATTTCTTCACCGTATCCGGCGCCTGCGCCAGGAAGGCGGCACGGAATTCGGCTTCTCCCATGAGAGATTCCGGCGCCGGGACGTTCGGGATCGCCACCTGATGATCGAAGCCGGGTTCTTCCACCTGGAACGAAGCCGACATCGAGAAGATTGCCTTGCCATGCTGGATCGCCACCACCCGGCGCGTGGTGAAGGATGAGCCGTCCCGGATGCGTTCGACCTGATAGATGATCGGGATCGACGGATCGCCGGGGCGCATGAAATAGGCATGCAGCGAATGGACGATGCGGTCGGGGTCGACGCAGCGCTGTGCCGCCATGAGGGCTTGCGCGATGACGAGCCCGCCGAAGACCCGCTGCCATCCGTTCTGCGGACTGCTGCCGCGAAACAGATTTTCCTCCAGCTTTTCAAGATCGAGACGCTCGATCAGCTCCTGCATGGGTTTGGTCTGGCCCGATGGCTGCGACATAATGCATTGCTCCGCTTGTAGGCACCCGTTCAAGGCTGATCTATATAGGTGACGTCAGGTCTACAAGAACAAAGGAATTCGCCATGCTGGATGTGCTCGTCGTCGGCGGTGGCTATGTCGGTCTTTCCGCGGCAGTCGCCATGAAACAGGCCGCACCGCATCTTGCGATCGAAGTTGTCGAAGCAGCACCCGAAGAGGCCTGGAAAAAGGATCCGCGCGCCTCGGCAATCATCGCGGCGGCAACGAAGATGCTCGACGTCTTTGGTCTCTGGGACAGGATCGAGCCCGATGCGCAGCCGATCAACCGGATGATCGTGACCGATTCGAAGACCTCCGATCCGGTGCGCCCCGTTTTCCTGACCTTCGACGGCGCGGTCGAGGACGGGCGCCCGTTTGCGCATATGATCCCGAATGTCAGCATGGTCGCAGCCCTGCGAGACGCCTGCGCCGAGCGCGGCATCACCATCCGCCATGGCCTTCGGGCGACGGGTTTCCGCGATACCGGTCCGAGTGCGGAACTCACTCTCTCGGATGGCAGCGTCGTTTCGTCGCGGCTGGTCATCGCCTGTGATGGCGTGAAGTCGAAGCTCCGGGATCTCGCCGGCATCAAGACGGTGACCTGGCAATACGGGCAGTCGGGCATCGTCACGACGGTGGAGCATGAGCGCCCCCACGAGGGCGTGGCCGAAGAGCATTTCCTGCCCGCCGGTCCCTTCGCCATTCTGCCGCTCAAGGGCAATCGCTCGTCGCTGGTCTGGACCGAACGCACCGAAGACGCAGACCGGCTCGTTGCGTCAGACGATCTTCTCTTCGAAGCAGAGTTGGAACGGCGCTTCGGGCACAAGCTCGGCACGATCCGGGCCACGGAAGATCGCCGGGCCTTCCCGCTCGGCCTGACGCTTGCCCGCGCCTTCATCGCCCCGCGCCTTGCCCTTGCCGGCGACGCTGCCCATGGCATTCATCCGATCTCCGGCCAGGGCCTCAATCTCGGCTTCAAGGATGTCGCGGCATTGGCCGAAACCGTGGTGGAAGCAGATCGCCTCGGGCTCGACATCGGCTCGGTCAACGTGCTCGAGCGATACCAGATCTGGCGGCGGTTCGACACCTTCCGCATGGGGGTCACCACCGATGTGCTCAACCGGCTGTTCTCCAACGACGTGACGCCCGTCCGCGTACTCCGGGACTTTGGCCTCGGCGTCGTCGATCGCATTCCCGGCCTGAAGAACTATTTCATTCGCGAGGCAGCGGGTGCGTCCGGACGCAATCATCCACGCCTGCTCGCCGGACAGAGCATCTGACCGGCCAGCCCATCATCCATTTTTTTGTGAAGCTGCCGGTCAGGCCGGCATGTCCAGCTTGCGCGCCTCGGACACCAGCATGATCGGGATACCGTCGCGGATCGGATAGGCGAGACGCGCCTTCTCCGAGACCAGTTCGTTCTTGTCCCGGTCCCATTTCAGCGTTCCCTGGGTCAGGGGACAGACCAGTAGCTCGAGCATCTTCGGATCAATCAGGCTGGTCGGATTGTCGGCCATGGATCACTGGAGCATGGTATCGGCATCGCCAAAGGTGCGGGCCAGCACGATCTCGGTAATGGCGATCAGGGTTTCGGCACGGGTCTTGAGATCAGGCGCCTCGAGCAGCGCCTGCTTTTCCGGCGGGCCGAAGGGCGACATCATCGACAGTGAGTTTACCAGTGTCAGGTTCGAGGCGCGCTCGACGCTTTCCCAGTCCGCCTCCAGCTTGTTGGCCTCCAGATAGGCCTTGAAGGCCGCCAGAAGCCCGGCGCGATTGACCTGCGCCTCATCTTCCGCCGACGTGAGATCGGCCACGAAGGGCGCGATGTGGAAGCTGCGGAACGGCTTCGTCGTCGTTGCCTCATCCATCAGCCGGAAGCGGCAGACACCGGCGAGCGAGACGATATAGCGGCCATCACCGGTTTCGGTGAAGGACGTGATGCGACCGAGGCAGCCGACAGGGGCAAGTTGCGGCCGGTCAGGCAGGATATTGGCCTGCACTTCCGTCATCGCCGGCTGGATCATGCCGATCAGGCGATTGCCGGCGAGCGCCGCATCGAACATCGCAAGATAGCGCGGCTCGAACACGTTGAGCGGCAGCTGCCCACCCGGCAACAGCAGCACACCGGAGATGGGGAAGACCGGGACCGTTTCGGGCAGATCCGCGGCTGTCAGATATCGGGCATTTCCCACTTGCATCGAAGCACATCCTGTCCGGAAAATCCGGCGTTCATTCCTGCTTCTATCTGGGTCGCGCCGGCCAAAACTCAAGGCCGGCGGCGGCTCACGAAAAGAGGATCGACGAAAGCTTGCGCCGTGCCATGACGGTTGCGGGATCCTTGGGTCCCCAAACCTCGAAGAACTGCAGCAGCTGCTTGCGCGCGCCGTCATCCTCGAAGCTGCGGTCCCGCTTCATGATCAAGAGCAGATGTTCTGCCGCCTCTTCGCGACGTCCTTCGACATTGCGGATCTTGGCAAGCTTCATCCGCGCTTCGTGATCATCCGGGTTCAGCGACAGCGTATGTTCGAGTGCCACGGGATCGCCGAGCTTGCGAGCCTCGTCGATCTGGTCGAGACGCTTGAGAACCGCCTGGATTTCGGCAGCCTTCGCCAGATCGTCCGGCAGCTGGCTCACGAGTTCGCGCGCACGCTGGTGCTGGTTCGCCCCGATCATGCAGTCGGCAAGCCCGGCAATCGCCTTCGTATTGTCGGGGTCCGCCTGCAGGATCGCCGCAAACAGCTGGGCAGCACCGTCAATATCGCCGCTCGCGAGCAGCCCTGCGGCTTCCTCGAGCACGGCAGCGATTTCGGCCGCCTGGTCCGCACCGGCCGGACCGGCAACCTTGTCGATGAAGGCCTTCACCTGGCTCTCGGGCAGTGCACCCATGAACCCGTCGGCGGGACGACCATTGACGAAGGCAACCACCGCCGGGATCGACTGGATGCCGAGCTGGCCGGCGACCGAGGGATGGTCGTCGATATTCATCTTGACGAGCTTGACCCGGCCACCGGCTTCCTTGACCGCCTTTTCGATGACGGGCGTCAGCTGCTTGCACGGGCCACACCAGGGCGCCCAGAAATCGACCAGAACCGGTTGGTTGCGCGATTCGTCCATCACGTCGCGGGCAAAATTCGCCGTCGTCGTATCCTTGATCAGCTCACCTGCCGAAGCCTGCCCCTCGGGAGCGCCGCCGAACTGGGCCTTGGCCGTCATGGTCTGGTTGCCATAGCCGCCGTAAGGGTTGCCGTAGTCGCTCATCCTGTGCATCTCCCGCCTGATTCGCAGCCTTCGGAGAGACTGCCGTCCTTGCCGTTAAGATCGTATGTCAGGCCGTGACTTTCAAGACAAGCGGCGTATGCCCGGTTGCCTCCATGAAGCGGATCAGGTCGTCGCGGCCGATCGAGGTCGTCGCATCATTGGAGAGCGGATGGCAGTTGATGATCTCGTGCTCCATCAGATCCTTGTCGAGCACGAAAGTGACGTTCTTGCCCGTATCGTTGATCGCGCCGAACGCCGTCACGGAGCCCGGAACGACGCCCAGATATTCCATCAGCTTTTCCGGCTTGCCGAAGGACACCTTGCTCGCCGCACCGATGATCGTGTGCACGGTCTTGAGGTCGACGGACGCATGTTCCTCGACCGTCAGCAGGAAGAAATTGTCCTTCTTGTCCTTCACGAACAGGTTCTTGGTATGGCCGCCGGGGATCTCGTCGCGCAGCGATACCGATTCGGCGACCGTGAAGACCGGGGGATGGCTCTTGGTCTTGTGGGCAATTCCCAGCTCGTCCAGAAAGCGGAAGAGATCGTCAGGCGTTTTCGGCGTCGTCATCATGGCCTCACTTGCAATGTCGGTATCGTTCGGCCCCGTGCGTAACGGGATTTGTATCGAGGCATAGGCCGAAGACCGACATCCTGCAATCTTTCTTGACGCCGGAAACCCCGCAAAAGCTGAGCTTTCTCAGCCTGTTGGAGCCACTCCAAATTTTTTTCGCACGGATCCGTCATTTCCCTGTTGCATTTGAAAATCGGTTGGGCCATATAGCGCCCGTCGCCGCAAGACGGACGGCCCACGATCCAGACACTACCCCAGGATCGCGGTTGATGAGCGGGTGTAGCTCAGGGGTAGAGCACAACCTTGCCAAGGTTGGGGTCGAGCGTTCGAATCGCTTCACCCGCTCCATTCTTCCTCAAGAAACTCATCATGCTTCGGCTGGACAATCGTCCGCGCGTCGTTGTCTATTGCTCTCCGACCATCGGGGAGATTTGGCATGGCGGGACGTCTGGCAGGCAAGGTTGCAATCATCTCCGGCGGCGCCACGGGCATGGGCGGCGCATCATCCCGATTGTTTGCTGCCGAAGGCGCCAAGGTCGCGATCATCGACCGCAATCGGGCCGCAGCCGAAGAGACTGCCGCCGCCATCCGCGCCGCCGATGGAATCGCCGAGGTCTTCGAGGCCGATGTTTCCGATGAAAGCCAGGTGAAGGCCGCTGTGAAGGCAGCCGAGGATGCGCTCGGACCGGTCACCGTGCTCTTCAATCATGCCGGCACCATCGTCATCAAACCCTTCCTGGAGACCACGGTCGAGGAATGGGACTGGCTGCATGCGGTCAATGTCCGCTCGATGTTCCTGATGACCCGGGCCGTACTCCCTGGCATGATTGCCGCAGGCGGCGGATCGATTGTCTGCACGTCGTCGATCTCGGCCGTCGCGGCAACGCCGATGGAGGTCCTCTACGACACGACAAAGGGCGCCGTACACATGTTCGCCCGGGCGATCGCGGTGGAGTTCCGCGATCGCAACATCCGCTGCAATGCCGTCTGCCCCGGCTTCATCCGCACCCCGCACGGGCTGCGCGAGGTCGCCGAGCTGACGGCGCATGGGGTCGACGTCTCCGATGCCGCAATCGCCGCCCAGCAGGGGCGGATCGGCGAGCCCGAGGATGTCGCCCGGGCCGCCCTCTATCTCGCCAGCGACGACTCGCAATTCGTCAATGGCGTCCACCTCTTCGTCGACAACGGCTTCACCGCCATCTGACGTCAGCTCTTCGAGAAGACGTAATCGGTCTCCTGGCGCAGCACCTCGCCCGGCCGCAGCACCGCGTTCGGGAAGTTCGGATGGTTGATCGCATCCGGCCAGACCTGGGTTTCCATGCAGAAGCCGGCAAAGGCGCCGTAACGGCGCCCTTCGAGGCCCGCAACGGCCGGCGAGACCTTGCCGCCGGCATAGAACTGCACGCCCGGCTCCGTCGTCACGATCTCCATCGTCACGCCCGAATTGACGCTGCGCGCCAGCGAAACGCTGCGCTTGGCAACACGGCTGCTCGAGAAACAGAAATTGTGATCGTAGCCGAGCTGCACCCCATCGACCTCCAGACGGATCGGTCGCATGTCGCGAAAATCGAAGGCGGTGTTTTCGACAGGGCGGATTTCACCCGTCGGGATGAGGCGCTCGTCGACCGGCGTGTAGTGGTCGGCAGCGATCATCAGGTCGTGGCCGAGGATATCCGGGCGACCGTCGAGATTGAAATAGGCGTGGTGACAGACATTGGCGATGGTCGGCTTATCGGTCACCGTCTCATAAAGCGCCGAGAAGACGCCGCCCGACTTGAGCGCGAAACTCGCGCGCGTACGCGTCGTCCCGGGATAGCCGGCGCGTCCCTCCGGATCTTCGATCTCCATCACGACGTGATCGGTCGAATGCTCCAGGATCGTCCAGTTCCGCCGGCCCATGCCGTCGGAGCCGCCATGCAGATGGGTGATCCCCTTCTCGTTGAGCTCCAGCTGGTAATCGACGCCGTCAAGCGTGAAGCGACCGCCGCCAATGCGGTTGGCGCAGCGGCCAGGCGTCGCGCCGAAATAGGGCGAATGGTCGAGATAGCCGGCAAGATCTTCGAAGCCGAGCACAAGCGGCGCATCGTGGCCTTCGAGCCGCAGGTCCTGCAGGACCGCGCCGAAGGTGATGATCGAGGCCGTCAGGCCACCACCTGTCAGCAGCACCTTCTCGACCGCCTCTCCCGTTGGCATCACGCCGAACACCGTCTTCGTCATCTTGTCGTTTCCTCGCCTCAAATCGTCATCGTCTTGCGTCTCACCGCGAGAGCTCGCGGGCTGCCGCCTCCAGGCCACCCAGCGTCAGCGGATACATCTTGTCACCGATCAGCCGCCGAATCAGTCCGACCGACATCGTATAGTCCCAGTTCGCCTGCGGCAGGGGATTGATCCAGAGATGTCGCCGGAAATGGTCGGTCAAGCGTGTGAGCCAGGCCGCCCCGCTCTCCGTGTTCCAGTGCTCGACCGAACCGCCGGCATGAGTGATCTCATAGGGGCTCATGGCCGCATCACCCACAAAGATCAGCCGGTAGTCAGCGCCGAATGTCCTGATCACATCCAGCGTCGGAATGGTATCGGCATGGCGGCGCTGGTTGTCCTTCCAGACGCGCTCATAGGGGCAATTGTGGAAGTAGAAATACTCCATGTGCCGGAATTCGGAGCGTGCCGCTGAAAACAGCTCCTCGACCTCGCGCACATGGTCGTCCATCGAGCCGCCGATATCGAAGAACATCAGAAGCTTCACGGCATTGCGCCGCTCAGCTTGTGTCTTCACATCCAGATAGCCGTGCTCGGCAGTCGATCGGATCGTGCCTGCGAGATCAAGTTCCTCCGCCGCCCCCTCGCGCACGAAGCGGCGCAGCCGTCGGAGCGCCACCTTGATGTTGCGGGTGCCAAGCTCGACGCGGTCGTCGAGATTGCGGAATTCTCTGCTGTCCCAGACCTTCACCGCGCGTCGATGGCGGCTTTCCTCCTGGCCGATGCGCACGCCTTCCGGATTGTAGCCGTAGGCGCCGAAGGGCGAGGTGCCGGCCGTGCCGATCCACTTGTTGCCGCCCTGATGGCGCTCCTTCTGTTCGGCGAGCCGCTTTTTAAGCGTTTCCATCAGCTTGTCGAAGCCGCCGAGACTCTCGATCAGCGCCTTCTCCTCGTCCGACAGATGCTTTTCCGCCAGCCGGCGCAGCCAGTCTTCGGGAATCGCCTGCTGATCGACGGCTTCAGCGGCCCCCTCGCCCAGGATGCCGCCAAAAATCTCCGAAAACACCCGGTCGAAGCGATCGATGAAGCGCTCGTCCTTCACCAGGGTGGTGCGGGCGAGATAGTAGAAGCCTTCCGGGTCGAAATCGACGAGACCCGCTTCAAGGCCTTCGAGCAAACCCAGGTATTCCCGCAGGGTCACGGGAACCTTTTCTTCTCTCAGGCGCAGAAAAAACGGCAGGAACATCGGACGAAAATGGCTCGGTTCATCGGCGGCGGCATCCTGTCATAGAGGAACCCGCCTGTCCTCACAAAATCGGCTCCCGTCCCCGTACCGCCGTCAGCCCGCCAGATCCTTGCCGATCTCATTCAGATCGTAGGGCGTCATCTGGTAGATCTCGTTGATCCAGTTGCCGAACAAGAGATGCGCATGGCCGCGCCAGCGGTTGAGCGGCGTCAGCGTGTCGTCGTTGTGCGGGAAATAATTGTGCGGCAGCTTGATCGGGATCCCCGCCGATTTGTCACGGAAATACTCGTCCCCCAGCGATGTCGAGTCGTATTCGACATGGTTGAACATGTAGAGCCGGTTTGCCCGCTTCTCCTGCACCAGGCAGACACCCATCTCGTCGGATTCGAGCAGGATCTTCAGCTCCGGCACCTTCTCGATGTCCCGGCGACGCACTTCCGTCCAGCGCGACACCGGCACCTGGAAATCGTCAGAGAAGCCGTTGAGATAGACGGAGGACGGCGCGAGGTTGCGGTGGCGATAGACGCCGAAGGCCTTTTCCTTCAGCGCATGCTTCGGCACCCTGTGGAAGTGATAGATCGCCGCCATCGCTCCCCAGCAGACATTCATGGTCGAGTGAACATTGGTCTCCGTCCAATCAAGGATCTCCTCCAGCTCCGGCCAGTAGGTGACCTCCTCGAAGGGCAGCGTTTCCACGGGCGCACCGGTGATGATGAAGCCGTCGAACTTGCGGTCCTTCACCTCGTCCCAGGTCTGGTAGAAGGAGAGGAGATGCTCTTCCGGCGTGTTCTTGGCCTTGTGGCCACCGACGCGCACCAGCGTCAGCTCCACCTGCAGCGGCGAGGCACCGATCAGCCGGGCAAATTGCACCTCGGTCTTGATCTTGTTGGGCATGAGATTGAGCAGGCCGATCTGCAGCGGGCGAATGTCCTGGCGAATGGCCACGGTTTCGGTCATGACCCGCACGCCCTCATGCACGAGGGTTTCAAAGGCGGGCAGCGTATCGGGGATCCTGATCGGCATTTGACTCTCGACTTTCCTTGTCACGGCGGCTCCAGACCGCGGAAACAAAAACACCGGCAGCTTCTATATCGCCACCGGTCCTCGGAAAGTCTTGTTAACTCGCCTCGGCCCTTTAGCGACTTATTTTACGTGGCTGCAAGCCGGCCGGCCAAATCACCACGGAACACCAGGCCTTTTACGCCTGTCGGGGACACGAATCAATGGGGAAGGCGAGGGCCCCTCCCCCCATGCGGGGGAGGACGGAAAATCGAAGGCTTAGGCGAGTGTAAGCCGCCTAAACTTCAGATTTTCCAGGACAGGGGCACAGTTCCGTTGGCACTCACCTCACCGAGCCCCCCTCTTGCGAAATCTGAGGTTTGGCCCTGATCGGGCCAATTCCTCGATTTCGCTTTCTCCCCCGCAAGGGGGGAGATGAAACTGCCTCACTCCACCACCGCCCGAAACCCCGCCTCCGCGACAAACAGCCCGGCCTTCACCTCACGCCGGCTTGCCGTCCGGCGATGGCGAAAATTGACCAGCCGAAACCCGCCCAGCATCTGCGGCAAGCCGTCGGCCACCCGCCGCATCTCCGCCACCAGCCCTTCGGCCTCGCGGCGTGACACCGCACTCCAGGCCTCCAGCGTCAGCAGGATTTCCGCCCCTTCCGCATCACCGGTGGAAAAATCCCGCGCCTCGACCGTGCCGACAACCAGCGCCGGAAAACGCTGCGGCCGGACCGTCCGGTCGGAGAGCCCCTGGACCCCGAGTGCTGCCAGCAGCGCTGCATCCGCCTTCACCGCCTGTTGAAGTCCTGCCAGCAAGGCATTGACCGCATTCGTCATGTGAGCTCTCCCCGTTCGCGGACAGGCGGCGCCCCACCCGGAAGCGGCAGAGCCGCGAGGCCGGTGCCGCCGGTCGAATTCCGCTTGTTGTCGGACCGCGCCGGTCCGGCCTCGCCACCATCCCTGTCGCCAACGGCCTGCCCGACCGAAGCCCAGGCGGGAGCCGACCGCGCGTTGCCGTCGGTCGAAACCCCATCCCTCCGCCGCGCCAGCCGATCCCGCAGCGCCCGTCGCAGAGCATCGCCGAGCCGCGCGCCGGTTTCCTCCAGCGCCACCCTCTCCCGCCCGCCGCTCATCCCGTCACCTCGCGGCAGAGCGCCAGCCGCAGCA